>ERZ724519.405-NODE-405-length-18369-cov-4.269575_pt1 | contig 18369 bp, 15 predicted proteins | sample MGYA00376052_ERZ724519 | MGnify/ENA primary metagenome ERZ724519 (study PRJEB28724, sample SAMN07190883) | activated sludge metagenome | isolation source: activated sludge of sewage treatment plant in Hong Hong | place: Hong Kong | collected 2016-03-17 ... | reverse complement strand
CAAGCCGCGCACGCACTGGCTGATAGTAGCCCCCCGTTCCATCTGGATCCCGCGGCCTGGCTTCTACATCGCCACTTGGTGGCAGCTCAGGACCAAAGCGCGCGCACGCATCATCAGGAATCACAACAGAGACCGTCTGCCGCGTATCCGCAACCGGCAGTGCGCCTTCATCGAGACACGCTTCACTGATCGTTCGATTTTCTACGGGTGGCTTCGATGCCGTACACAACGCCCACGAAACGGTCTGATCGGTCAGCGCGCCGCGTGGGTCCGCCGCATAGAGCTGAAGCTGGACGGACTCGCCCGGAAACACCTCCGCTGGCTCGCTGCGAATCGCCAAGATCCGCGTCCCCGAAAGCAGCGACACCGGGTCTCCAAAGTCTGGCACGCAGTGACACAGACCAAGCAGCAATATGAATCCTTTTTGATGCTTCATATTGAACCTAAAACGAAAGCCGAGCCCCCAAGACAGCCAGGGTGGGAAAGCCGGTGATGTAGTCTCGCTGGGTGAAGTCAAAGCGATAAGCCAGCTCCTCTGCATTCTTTCGATTGGTCACGTTCTGCACGTCCACAGAGAGCGATAAAGACACTCCTTTTCCGAGAGAAAATGTCCGATCAAGCTGCGCATCCAGCTGGACAAACGGTGGCAAGCGAATGGCGTTAATCGGTCCAAAGATCGGCTGATAGACATCGCTGCTTGCGTCAAAGTAGGAGCCTGTCACTTCCGTGCGCGGAGTTCCTGTGGTGAAGCGAAAGCGAACAGACAGTCCGAATCCCCACAGCACGTAGCGCGCAGAAGCCTGCACAGTATGCGTCTGATCAAAGTCAGCCAGTCGCAGCGGCAGCGACGGAGAATCTCGACGAAGAGCACGACCGATCCCGTAGGAAAGCATCGCGCTCAGGTCTCGCCAGGGCAGCAGCCGAATCAGAATCTGCGCGCCATAGCTGTGACCACTTCCTTCTTGGGTCAGCGCACGCGCCAGTGGCGGAGTCAGCAGCGTACTGCGCATCACCAGCCGATCGAGCGCGCGATAGTATCCTGACAGCTCTGCTTCCAATAAGGTCGTCAGCGAGAGCGTAGCCCCGGTAGAGACAGACACTGCACGCGAGGCCCCCAAGGTCGGATTCCCAAACACCGCACTCAGGTCCGCAGGATCAGGTGGCTGGTGATACAGACCCGCAGCGGCAAACAGCAACAGGCGCTGCACAGGCTGATAGCGAAGAAGGAGGCGCGGCTCTGCCAGCAGCAGGTTTTGTCGTGCACCAATAGGAGGCGCTGCACCGACGCGAGGAAGCAGACGACTGACATCAATCAGCAGCGCAGAGATCCGCAGTCCTGGCTCGATTCGTAGCCGTCCAATACGGACAACAAGTGACAGATAGGAGGCCAGATCCGCAAGGAAGGTCGAATAGGAATCCGCAGCGACTTCTTTGCCGGGATGCTGACCAAAGACCGCGCGATCTCCTTCACGCGCAGGACGAGTCAGCGTTCCTTGTCGCATCAGATCCGAGTAAGCAAACGCAAGATCGACACCGACAGACAGAGTCAGCCAGTCACGCAGCAGCTCCGAATAGGAAGCGCGCAGTCCGTAGCGAAGATCTCGCTGCTCCGCTGTCGCGGGAATGTCTGCAAACTGGGCGATGTAGCGATTGTGATCAAGTCCCAGCCAAGGCATGACAGAGATCTGCGCATGCTGTCTGTGCTCGTAGCGAAGTCCGATCCGGTAAAAGGTACGCTGCCAAGTTTCAGCCTGAGCCGTCGCTGCATCGGCCACTGCATGTGCGCGCCGCAGCTCATCAAGTGAACCAAACGCGGTCATGGACACAGACGCTTGCTCACGCAGCGCCAGCGTCGCTCGCACTTGAAAGTCCGCGTACTTCGGAAGCGGAAGGAAGTCTCCCACCGCTTCACCGGCAAGCGCAGACAAGACCCGATCCAGATAGGAATAGCGGCCCGAAACAGCGATGCGCAGTCGATTCCCAAGCGAAGCAGAGAGCTGCGCACCGACATCGAGAAGATCCGCAGAGACATCACCATGAATGCCGGAAGGAAGCTCACGCGCTTTGATGATCAGCAGGCCACCGAGCCCGCGCCCATAGGCGGATCCATAGCCTCCCGGAATGAGTGTCAGTTCCTGTACAGCTGCCGTCGGAATCACGGTGCGAAGTCCCCCCAGATGATACAGCGCGGGCAGCTCGATTCCGTCCAGTACAATTCGTGACTCTGCAGGTGCAGCACCCCACACCACCAGCTGTCCAGAGCCAAGCGCGGGACGTAAGACTCCGGGTACAGCTTCGACGGCGCGCAGTGCATCACCAAAGCCACCGGGCAGATGACGGGCATCGTCTGCTTGTTGCGTATGGGAGTACGGACCAGCGTGGGATCCGCTGCTGCGCACCACGGTCTCAAACGATGTGGGCTCTTTTGCATCTGCAGCCAGTCCGCTCATCAAGAGCAAGGCTGTCGCAGCGAGCGTCCGCACAGCACGCATCACGGAATCACAATGTCCAGCGCGAGGACGCCCGACTGTGCACCATGATCACCGCGCGTGTCGGAAGGAAGACTCTGTCCAGCGCTCTGCGCAAGCAGCTTTCCTTCTTGCAGCACATCCACCATCCAGTAGGCCGTCGCTTGTCCGCACAAAGAAAACGTATCGATCCGAATGCGATAGCGACCCGGCTGCGGAGCCTGTTGGTAGATCACCTGCTCAGTCTGTTTTCCGTCGATGACACACTGCGCATTGGAGTCCAGATCCAACGAGCCCGCGGTACTCATCGGAACCGATCCACGATCGACTTTGCGGCGTGAATAGATGTGCTGACCGTTTGGCTGCTCGACATGCAGATCCAGATCTGCGGCACGCTGCCAGCGAAGGCGAATCACCAGTGCGCCGGATACGGAAGGCTCATCGATCGACAAGAGGGAGTGTTCCGACGGAAGCCCATAGTCCCCTTGCACATTGGTGGCCTGAATGTGCAGCGTCATCGGTCCATGCGGAAGCAGCGGAGAAAAGGAAAGCAGTGCGGCAAAGGTCGGCAGCTCGGGCGCAGAGACATCCGGCGCTTTGGCAACCAGGATGTAGTGCGCATTGTCTCCGACCAAAAACACAGAGACTGCAGACGATCCCTGCGCAAGCGTTCCCCCCATCGGCTTGTCCACTTGTCCGGGCCAGATCTGCGACTGAAGAAGCGTCACACCCTGCACCGCTGGACCCGTCGCGGACTGCGGTGGTGGACCCGGCACACGCTGGGCTCCCTCGATGCGCAATAGGGATCCCAGGTGACGCAGAGAAGAAGCGGAGTCACAGCCTTCGACAAGCAGCACGATGCCCAATATGAAGCAGATGAAAGGACTCATATCTGAGGATCCCTTAAAAGCGTACCTGCCCGCGAATCAGCACGACATCGCGGCCAAGTGTGATGGGAATGCCCGCTGCACTTCGTCCGAGTGCGTTGCGGTTGTGCTGATACTCGATCGCCAGCTTTCCGTAGCCAGGATAGTAGCCAGCCAGTGTGGTTGTCAGCGACGAAAACGACGTAGCCAACGGAACGCGATCGGGGCCTCTTTGTTCTTGTGCATCGGCATCGGGATCATAGAAGTCATAGCGCAGTCCGGCCCGAACATAGGGAGACAGCTCTTGCGTAACGCCTACGTAATATCCCAGCTCGCGCAGGTCGCGACCAACCGCCACAGGGTCAGCGATGTACAGGCTGCGATCCAGGTTGCGGGCCCAGATCAGCTCGCCGCTCACCATCAGCCGACCAAGGATGGGAATGCGCGCAGAGATCTCTGCATCCAGTCCGAGCGCATCCCGCGAGAAGTTTTGAGACGGCACCGCAGCACGACCGCGAATCACTTGAATCTCGCTCTGTTGCACTTGGCCATCATCGTTGTCATCGCGAAACACCAGCACATCTTTGCTGGCCAGCGATCCCGGACTGAACCCGGTTCCATACACAAAGGAAGCGCCAGCGCGTAGCGTCAGCCAGGAAGCGGGCGCAGCGTCGACGGAAAGCATTCCAATCAGGTCTTTGCTCTGGTTGGGATCGCGCGCGGAAAACGCAGCATCCCCAAGCGGCGCACCGTTCATGGCCGCCAAGGAATAGCGAAGGAATCGAAAGCCTCCATGCAGTCGAACACCCAGATCGTACTCACCAGGAAACAGCGCGCGTACGATGTGACTGCGCTCCAAAAACAGTCGCTCGACATCCTGTTCAAGCACTTCCCGACCAAAGGGAATCTTCATCAGACCGAGTGCACCGCGCAGATAGGGAGTCTGTCCGATCTCCGCAGGCCACTGCGCCCACAGCTCTGCGCTCATCAAGCGGACTTGACTGCCCTGCATGGTGTTTCCGTCCAGCTCCAGCAGACCACCAACATACTTGGAATCTGCACGCACACGCACGCGCGCACGCCGGATGACAAAGCGGGTCTCATTGAGCGGAAGCCCGGTCGATCCATCCAGCTCATCTTCCGAATCCTGACGATACAGCGTCGCATCGACCTGCACAAAACCGCTCAAGGACAGCGCAAACGGACCGCGATGCACAAGCGCCAGGGAAGGAGTCTGGGACGGATCCGTCAGCGGTTGGGAGGATGCGCGATCGGACGCGGTTTGCGAGGAGGCCTGGAGCGCGGCAAGCTGCGCTTCCAACGCCAAGACGCGATCCGCCAGTGCGGTCGGAGATGCCGCTGATTCCGTCGATTCTGCGTGTCCCGATTCCGCCCAAAACCACGAACACAGCAGCGCGAGCAGGCAGCCCTTACGGAAGGGAAGGAAGCGTACCATCGGAACGGAGGAGAGGCAAAGCAGGTCGCTTGTCGACGGACTGTGCGCTGGTGCAAGCGTTCAGTAGCTCAACGTGGGTCCGTGGATTTTGCACACATGACAGATCCACAGTGGACAGATCACGCGGTGAATCTGGAGCCATGGACTCAGGATCAGGACACCCAGTCAGGAGGAAACAGAGTCCACTTCGCACGAGCAGCTGGTTTGGGAATCGCATGGCTAGCGCTCCTCACAGAAGCCATGACGGCAGACGCCGCCACCGCAGGTTGCATCACTGGAGCAGCGACTACAGCTGGTCTTTCCCGTCGCTGTGTATTCAAAGTAGCAGCCACACGGCTGCGGGGCAGCGAACAAGGAAAAGTCTCCCCCTTCACTGCTTCGCGAAACTTTCATTGCGCAGCGGGGAACCAAGCCAACACGCACTGTACTTTCCAGTGGCTCAAAGCCAGCCAGCGGAGTCACTGCATTTCCGACCAAGACATCGATCACTCGCTGGGCCCGTGCGCTGCGCGGGTTTCCCATTGCATCACTGCGCATCAGCCAGTGCGTGTAAGACCACAGGTGATAGTGACCATCGCGAACATTCTGCTTGTCAAAGCCGCTCTGCGTGGCATCTGGCCAGTACGCACGCGACTGTCGATAGGCCCGGAATGCCAGCGCCTTCAGCGTCGATCGATAGCCGTCAAAGACCTCGCTTCCCAAGATTCCGATTGCGCGAGTTGGATCGGCAGCCGCAGCCAACATACTGGCCAGATCTTGCGACAGGTTGACCTTCTGTCCTTGCCACTTCCCAGCAGGAACACCGATCGATGCACCGACGCTGATCACCGTTCCTTTGGTGACCGGACGTCCAAACAGCAGGTTGTTATCCAGCCATGGAAAGACCTGTCCTGCCATTCCGAAACCGAACACGAAGTACGCCTCTTCAGCGGTAATTGCCGTCTGAGAGCTGGCCAACGGAGCCGCGAACACAAAGGACTGAACCGGACCCAGTACATCGATCACATCGGCTGGTTTCGGGGTCGGGCAGGCATCCAAAAACACGATCGTGTTGGCAACGTCCGCAAGCACACCAGGAGCAGCCAGCGTACAGACCGGAGGCGTCGGAGTCTTTTGTGGATCGTAGCCTGCCGGAATGTAGGAAAAGTTTCCGCTCATGCGAAGATCCCCGTACAGCGTATCCAGGTTGGAACACGATCCGGTGGCACGATAGACCAGCGTCACTTGCTCCGTAGCGCGCAGCTTGGCCCCCAGCTCACGCATCAAGTTTACTTGCGTGTCACCGACGGTTAAGTAGACCGGATTGGGAATCTCTTTGGGATCATCACAAGCTGGTACAGCCTGCGCGACTCCGCGCAAACCAAGCAGCATACTGAGCAGCAGCGCAGGCCGCAGCCACGATCCAGACTTCATGTGGAAGACTCCTTTGTGACGCGCTCACCGCAGCAGCGCACGTCGTAACCGATCGCGGACAGCTCTTTGCGAAACGTCAACGCCGTCATCAAGTCAAGCAGTCGCTGCATACGCGGCTCACTCTGTAGCTCGCTGGGAATCACCAAGTCGTAGCGCTCCTCTGCGAGCGGAAGGAAGGGCAGACCAAACGACAGCGCTGCGTCTTTGGTTGCAATTCCTGCGTCGGCTGCGCCCATACAGACAGCCGCTGCGACTTCCAGGTGCCCCCGCACTTCCAGCGGATCATCGAACAGAGAAGCCACGGATCCGCCACTGCGTGCCAGCTCTCTTTCAAGCAGTCTGCGTGCACCAGAGCCGGACTCGCGAATCGCCAGACGCACACCTCTTCGACGCAGATCCGCACTTTGATGGATTCCTTTCGGATTCCCAGCGGCAAGTACAATGCCCGCTTCCCAGCTCGCCAGCGTGATCATCGCAACGTCTTGCTGGCGCGTGTGTCTGCGCACATCAGGAACGTTGTCTATCCCTGTCTTGGCATCGGTCAGATGGACTCCGGCCAAGTGAGTCTGCCCGCGTGCAAGCGACTGAAGCGCCTGTGTACTGGAACGGGAAAGCCATAGAAATCGGCCACTGCCGCTGCGTGCATTCAGTCGATCTGCGAGCAGTCCCAGCGCCGGAGCACAGCCCATCAGCACCACTTGTTCCGATAGGGAAGACACCGAGCGGAGCAGCTCGACTTCCACCTTTCGTCCTCTGCTTAGCGTCACCAGCGCATCGGCAGATCGACCTGCCAGATCCCGCTCCAGCGGATAGGACACCCAGCGTCCTTGCAGGTGTGCCAGCGCCACCCGGCCCGTGATCGCTGGTGATGCAGACTCGCTCCACAGCACCTGCTCTTGCGTTGCCATGCCAAACAGCGTCTCGACCGTACTATCCAGTGCATGGGCCAGCCGGAGCGCCACGTCGACGGAAGGCATGCTTCGTCCTGTCTCAATCAGGTGCACACTCTGCCGGGTGATCTGCACGGCATCCGCGAGCGCTTGCTGGGACAGCTGTGCGGTCTCTCGCAGCGTACGAACGCGATTGGGAGGCAAACTAGACATGTAACGACTTCTTTACATTACGTAAAGAATGCTTGTCATCTCAAATCCAAGCCGATCTTCGCCAGCGAACATGCCGCCATCATTTCCGTCGAGAATCGAAAAACAGGAGCCCTCCCCTTTCAGCGTCTATACAAGCGACCTGGGCCCGTCCTAAGTTTCTGCCTTCACGACGAAAGGAATGGCCCGCCATGATCAAGCTCAACGTGAACGGCAAGCAACTGAACGTCGAAGCATCACCTGACACCCCGCTGCTGTGGGTGCTGCGCGATGACCTCAACATGACCGGAACCAAGTACGGCTGCGGCATGGCCATGTGCGGAGCCTGCACGGTGTGGTTAAACGGAGTCCCGACGCGCGCGTGCCAGACGCCTGTATCGGCAGTGGTTGGACAGAATGTCACGACGGTGGAAGACATCGCAGCCACCCCAGCAGGAAAGGCAGTACAGGCCGCGTGGCGAAAGCTTGATGTCGTGCAGTGCGGATTCTGTCAGTCAGGACAGATCATGGCAGCGGCAGCACTCCTTGTTCGCAACAAGCGTCCGACCGATGCAGACATTGATGCGGCCATGGCCGGAAACATCTGTCGCTGCGCTACGTATGTTCGCATCCGCGCGGCCATCAAAGAAGCAGCGTCTACCCTTCCGTAAAGGAGTCCGACATGAGCACCGAACAACGTGCACCTCTTCCCAGCGATCCGAGCCGTCGTGACTTCTTCAAGATTGGTCTGGTCGCTTCCGCAGGACTGACCGTTGCGGCCCTGATTCCGTCGGCACTGGCCGCCCAAGGAGAGCCGTCCAAGTCCGCCCCCGTGTTTGAACCGAACGCCTTTGTACGCATCTCGGAAGACAACACCGTGACCGTGATGTGTAAGCACACCGAGATGGGCCAGGGAACGTACACCGGACTCCCAACCATCGTCGCAGAAGAGCTGGATGCAGACTGGTCACAGATTCGCGCAGAAGGAGCCCCCGCAAACGCAAAGCTCTACAACAACTTGTTCTGGGGCAAAGCCCAAGGGACAGGCGGAAGCAGTGCGATTGCCAATTCCTTTGCACAGCTTCGTCAAGCCGGAGCAACAGCCCGCGCCATGCTCATTGCAGCGGCGGCCAAACAGTGGAATGTGCCAGCGGACTCGATCTCTGTTGCGAAGGGAGTCGTGCAGCACAAAGCATCGGGAAAGAAGGCGACGTTTGGCTCGCTGGCGAAGCTTGCAGCGACGATGCCGGTGCCCACTGATGTGAAGTTCAAAGATCCGAAACAGTATGTGTATGTTGGCAAGAAGTTTCCACGAACAGACTCTGCGTCCAAGACCAATGGCAGCGCGATCTTCACCCAAGATCTAAAGCTTCCGGGCATGCTGACAGCGCTGGTTGCGCATCCGCCGCGCTTTTTGGCCAAAGTAAAGACGTTTGATGCGACCAAGGCCAAAGCGGTGTCTGGTGTCGTCGCGGTGGTCGCGATTCCGACCGGCGTTGCGGTGGTGGCCAAAGACTTCTGGTCCGCCAAAAAAGGACGCGATGCGCTCACGGTAGACTGGGATGAATCCCAAGCGGTCAAGACATCGTCCGCAGAGCTCTACACGCAGTACAAAGCACTGGCGCAGACTCCGGGTGCGGTGGCCAAAAAGGAAGGTGATGCGGCCTCTGCACTTCCCAAGTGTGTGAAGCGCGTCGACGCTGAGTTTGAGTTTCCGTTCCTCGCGCATGCATCGATGGAAACGCTAAACTGCGTGGTGCAGATCTCCAAAGACGGCTGCGAAGTCTGGAACGGAGAGCAGAATCAGACTGGCGATCAGTTCGCGATCGCAGCAGCACTGGGAATCCGTCCCGATCAAGTGAAGCTGAACCAGCTGCTGGTGGGCGGAAGCTTCGGGCGACGAGCGAATCCCAAGTCAGACTATCTGCTTGAAGCGGTGGCGATTGCCAAAGCCATCAACCAAGGTCCGACTGCGGGTGTTCCGGTGAAGATGCTGTGGACGCGCGAAGACGACATGGCCGGAGGCTACTATCGTCCGCTCTATGTTCACCGAGTAAGCGCGGGTCTGGATGCACAGGGAAAACCGCTCGCATGGCAGCAGCGTATCGTCGGACAGTCGATCGCAGCCGGGACTCCTTTTGAGCCGATGATGGTACAAAACGGAGTCGATGTAACCTCGGTCGAAGGAGCCGCCAACCTGCCCTACGCGATTCCCAACTTTCAGGTAGAGCTTCACTCTCCGCGTGTTGGGATTCCGATTCAGTGGTGGCGCTCTGTTGGTTCGACGCACACGGCGTTCTCTACAGAGACGATCGTGGATGATCTGGCCACGCTTGCAGGAAAGGATCCGGTCGCGTTCCGTACCGAGCTGCTCGCCAAGTTTCCGCGACATCTGGGAGTCATGAAGCTGGCAGCGGACAAGGCAGGCTGGGGCAAGCCGCTCGCCAAAGGAAAGCCGGGCCAGCGTCGCGGTCGCGGCATCGCGGTTCACGAGTCCTTCCATACCTTCGTTGCGCAGGTGGCCGAAGTCACGGTTTCGCAAGATGGATCGTTTACCGTCGATCGCGTGGTCTGCGCAGTGGACTGCGGAATCATCATCAATCCCGATGTGGTGGTGGCGCAGATGGAAGGAGGAATCGGTTACGGACTGTCTGCTGCGCTCTCTGGAGCGATTACGCTGACCAATGGAGAAGTCGATCAGTCCAACTTCCATGACTATCCGGTGCTGCGACTTCCAGAGATGCCAAAAGTGGAAGTTCATACGGTTTCTTCGACGGAAAATCCAACCGGAGTCGGAGAGCCTGCAACACCAGTCATTGCGCCAGCGGTTGCCAACGCGCTGTTTGCGGCCACCGGAAAGCGACTCCGCAAGCTGCCGTTTCAGACCAGCGAGCTGAAGGCGTAAGGAAGGACGTTCGATGCGCAGACTCACCGCCATTTGGAAGCATGCACTGCTGCTTGGTCTCTGTGTCCCACTTGCTGCAAGCTGCAACAAAGACAGCCGCGATGCCAGCTACAGCGACGATACAGACCTAGGAGTTTTGGTCGATCTGCGCACGGAACCTCGACCTCCTGATCTGACTCCGCCACCGGATCTTGCGGCTCCTGATGTGCATGTGGTGATCACCGCAGACAACGCCTATGCCTTCGGTTGGGGCTATGCGGATCGCGTCACCAAGCTCAGCGGAAGACCGATGACCGTAGTGGCTGGAGACATCTTCAACTGTCCGATTGGCGTCGGTCCTGAAGCGTATGACATTCCTGCGAAAGAGGCTCCCGATGACAGCTATCTGTACATCGTTGCGTGGGCCGATGACGCCACGACACAAGGAGTGATCGGACAGTTTGATCGACGCGGACTTCCCATCTACACCGGAGACGGAGACTGGGAAGTCTGTGCGACCGGACTGTTCTACGATACCGGCTCTGCTGGCGGTGGTCCCAGCATCGACATCGTCAACCAGGAGATCTCGCGCTGCAACGCAGGAACCGGAAGTCCATCCACCACCAGTGCAGGCTGGGTCAACAGCAAGGGCGCAGTCACCAAGAATGCGCAGGGAATCCTCGCTGTCGGAGAAGACAACAGCCTGTCTGGTGGTGACTTCCCAATCGTCTGTCAGATGGATGCAACCGGAAAGCGTGGCGTCGATTCCAGTGCGCGCTGGATGTGGTACAGCCCCGACGGAAAAAGCCCATTCCGATACAGCGGTGGACACAATCCCACCCGCGCATTTCTGATCTTCCGACTCCCCAGCAAGACCATCATCATCGGCTGATCGCAACGCATCCTTCGCACGGAATCCGCACAAGGGAAGGATGTACGGACTCCGATTCCCACCACAGACCACGAAGTAGGCTCGACTGCGCACTCCTTCATTCTGCTAGACGTCCGCAACTGCAATGCTGTGACTGTCGCTGCCGATTGCGCAGTCTCCGCTGGTGATTCCTGTGGTGTTGGGAATGCCGATGCGACTCGCGAACTGACTGTTTCCGGTGTTGTGAAACAGCGAAAAGGAATCTCCCGATCCGCTGGTCAGGAGGTCAGGAAGTCCGTCTCCGTTCACATCCGCCACTTTGACCGACATCGCCTGCGCAGGAATCGCAAAGGTCTGCGGAAGTCGATACGTTCCATCGCCAAGACCGTACAGCACGCTCAAGACTCCGCCGGTCAGGCTGTTCGATGACGTCATCGCTGGCGTTCCCACCACCGCCAAGTCCTGCACCGAGTCTCCGTTCAAGTCCGCCGCCAGCAGATCCGCGCTGTTTGCACTCAAGGTGATGTCGGAACGGCTCACACGAAGACCAAGCGGAAGCGTTGTGGTGCGATGCTCATCGGCGCCCAGGTTCGCGATCTCGACGCTGCCGCTGGCTTGCTCGCTCGCATCGGCGGACAGGCCCAAGACGCCAATGCTGGTGATGCGACCAGGATCGACCCCGGGAGGCGGCAGCACCCGAAACGTACGCGGCAAGTCGCCCCCTTCTTCCGTCGCACCTCGGCGAAGCGCGGCCAGTGGCTCCTCGCTGATCGAATGGCGCCACTCAATGGCATAGCCACTGTAGCTACCGGAGCCCTCGACGCGGACATCCAGACATGCACCGTCGACGCCCCGACAGACCGGCGCACAAGAACCTCCGAGCGCAAGCATCGAAACACCCAGCGAAGCAGCCAACAGCGAAGCGCGTCTGTGCAAGGCCACGGAACATTTCGTCATGGTAGCCATCCCACCTTGTCATGCGATTGAGGAACAAGCCCAAGCACCAGCCCAGTTGTGATCGCTGCAGACGCCACGCCAACACCGACCCACAGCCAGACGCGACGATGAATGGGCGTCTTCGGCTTTTCGGTGCGAACCACCGTCTGAGCCACCGGCTCCAGCGACAGATCCAGCGTCAGCGTCTGCGACGGAGGCAGCGTGACCTCCGTGTGAACCGGACGATAGCCCGGCGCGCGCACCGTAAGCTGCACCGGGTCCGCCCAGAGTTGTCGTCGCAGCGGCGTCATCCCAAGCCGCGTCTTGCCCGAAAGAACCTCTGCCGATACGGGCTGCGTCGTCACCGATAGCGTGCTGCTCTTCCGCTTCAGCGCCCCGGTAAGCAGCGACGGCAGCGTTCGACCAAGCAGGTTCACCACCTCTGCGGGAGAGCAGCGTGGACACTTCGTCTCAATCGCTGCCGCAGGATCCGCAATGTCGCGATGACGCACCGTCAGCTTGAGCAGCTGTCCATCGCCCTTTTCTCCTCGGCGCAGCGACGCATGCAGGATGTATTCGACGTCGACTTTCTGCGCCAGAAGCTGCTGACAGTTTGCTTTGCTGATGCAGTCGCGCAGGTGCGGTGCCGAAAGCAGCGCTTGCTCGACGGGCAGCACCGACTGCTCGACCGAACGAACCGACTGCTCTATCACCGTCGCAAGGTCCGACTGAACATCCGGCAGCGTCGTGGCCAGATCACTCACCGTCAGAATCGCCGGCAGCAGCGACACAAGCAGCGTTCCCGTCGAGCGATCGAAGCGACCCTCGAACTGCCGACCCGCCGCGACCGTCACCTGCCCGCTCAGACGCCTGCCTGGATACTCGATGGCCAGACGATGATCGCCCGGGGAAAGCAGCAGTGGCGACGGCAAAGGAAGCACACCGACGATGCGCTCATCGACCGACAACAGCGCGCCCGGATCTGCCAAGAGCGTGACGCGTCCCGCCGGAGGCAGCGTCCCCGCAGTAAATCCTTGGGCCAGCTGAGCCATCGCCTCGTCTGGTTTGCGCGCCGGATCGAGCAGATAGCGTCGCAACAGATCGTGCGCTTCCAAGGTTCGCTGCTCCGCTTGCGCCAGCCGTCCCAGATGCAGCAGCCCTTCCGCGCTCGGCGTCAGACGAAACGACTCCGACAGCGCCGCGTAGGCTCGCGAAAAGTCCCGCTCGGCCAGCGCTTGCAGTCCCTGTTCCGTTAGCTTTTCCGACGGAGAAAGCTGAACAACCGGCGGCTTCCGAGGCTTGGCCTGGACACGCTGCGCCTGCAACAGACAGACCCACATCGCAAGGCTTGCGCAGATCGATACGAGCCGAGCCCCCCACATCAAGCGCTGGCAACGAGGTCCAACCGACCACCGTCCCCCTCGCTTCATCAAACGCCGCGCAGACATGGCTAGGTCGTCAGCTTAGCACGTCTACCGCGAGCGGACTTTGCCGCGTTCCGCTTGTGCTACGGTGCTCCGCCATGGCTTCGCAAACACCGCCCACCGTCTCTACCGAACGCGACAGCTCGATCCTGATCGCGACCTGGAACGTCAACTCGCTGCGCATGCGCTGGGACCGGCTGAGCGCCTGGCTCGCCGACAAGCGCCCCGACGTGCTGTGCCTGCAAGAAATCAAGATGCAGGACGCCGACTTTCCCAGCTTGGAGCTACACAGCGCCGGATATCACGCCATCTGCCACGGACAGAAGACCTACAACGGCGTCGCGATCTTGAGCCGCATCGAGCACGGTGCCCCCGAGCGCGTCGAGCGAGGCATGCAGGACGGCGATCCCGACGCTGAATCGAGGCTCATCGTCGCTACAATCCCCGGACTCGGCCTGCGCGTCGGATCGGTCTATGTTCCAAACGGTCAAGCCGTCGGTGCCGACAAATACGACTACAAGCTGCGCTGGCTGCGACGCTTCCGAAGCTACCTCGATCGCAGCTGCAACCCGAGCGAGTCGTTGGCCATGTGCGGCGACTACAACATCGCTCCCGGCGACGACGACGTCCACGATCCCGAGGTCTGGCGCGACACCGTCATCTGTCATCCCGACGCACGCGCGGGACTTCAATCGCTGCTCGACTTTGGCTTACAGGACACGCTGCGCAAGGTGCATCCCGAAGGACGCATCTACAGCTACTGGGACTATCGCGGCCTGTCGTTTCCCAAGAACCTCGGCATCCGCATCGATCACATCTTGGCGACGAAGACACTGGCTGAGCGCTGTCACAAAGCCGAGGTCGATCGCCAAGCGCGAAAGGGTGAAAAGCCATCCGATCACGCGCCCGTTCAAGCCTGGTTCGAGCGCGCTCCGTAGCGTTTTCGTAGAAATTTCGCGGATTTCGAAAATAAGCGGTTGACGCCCGGCAAAATTCGGGTAGAGTCCTTCTCACCTCAGTTGTTGCGGGGTGGAGCAGCCTGGTAGCTCGTCGGGCTCATAACCCGAAGGTCAGAGGTTCAAATCCTCTCCCCGCTACTCAAAAGCAGAAGCCAAAAGCTTCTGCTTTTTTTTTGCCCAAATTGCCGCCAACCCAAATGATGCCGACATGCTCCGCATTCTCGGCATTGATCCTGGCACCCTTCGCTGCGGCTACGCGGTGGTCGAAACCGACGCGGGGCAGACCATCACGCAGCCTCGCTACATCGAGTGCGGCGTCATCGAGCTTCCCCAAGGCGCAGCCATCGCCGAGCGACTGCGTCTGTTGGCCAGCGATCTGCGCGATGTCATCGCGGAGCTACGTCCCAACGAGCTGGCCTTAGAGTCCGCGTTCGCTGGCGTCAACGTCCGATCGGCGCTGCTCCTGGGACAAGCGCGTGGCGCCATCATGCTCGTCGGAGCCGAAGCCGGACTGAGCTGTCACGAGTATCCGCCGGCATCTGTCAAAAAGACGGTCTGCGGAAATGGCCGCGCGCAAAAAGCCGAGGTGCAGCGTGTCGTGTCATGGCTGTGTAAGCTTGCAACACCGCCGCCGACCGACGCAGCCGATGCCGTCGCGATCGCGCTGTGCCACGCCTTTCATCAGCCCAAGCGAGCCCTTACCGCGCAGGCCCAGGCGAACCAAGCTGCGGCCAAAGCGAATCGACGTCCACCGCCGCGCGTCGTCCGAACATCGGCACCGCCAGCTCGCAGCGATCGGTAAATACGCCATCGACGCCAAACCAGCGCGCCAGCCGAAGCTGCCAGCGACGATTCAGCGTGTACGGATGCACCAGCAGCCCGGCCCGATGCGCGCGCAGTGTATGCCACGGATACGCGTAGTATCCGACGGGACCGATGCCACTGCCGAGCGCTTTGGCTGCCGTCACCAGCGTGTCGTAACCCTGCGCGCGAACCATCGCTTCATCGAGCAGATAGATGCGCGGAACCAGCGCGGCCACCGTCTGAAAGTTGCGCAAGCTCTCCGCTGAAAACGACTGAAACACCAGCGTCCCAGGCCGCGTCGGTGCGCCCGCGTCGGTCAGATAACCTCGTCGCGCAAGTAGCTTCACCAGATCGGCTTCGATCCCCGGAAAGCGCTCGGGCGACTTGGTTTCCAGATACAGCCCGCTCGGAGACGGTCCCGACAGCGCAATGTCCAGCAGCTCGTCGAGACGCAGGATCTTCGCTCGCGCAAACTCCGGTCGCGCCCGGTCAGGAAACGTGGCGTTAAACCAACTTCCCGCGTCGAGCTGCGCAAGCTCTTCCCACGTAAACGCGCTCATGGGCTGCTTCTGCCGGCCCGGAAACACGCGCGCGACGTCGGTGGTTCGCTCGAGCGTATCGTCGTGAAGGGCAATCAGCACACCGTCTTGGGTGCGCTGAATGTCCGCTTCCAAAAAGTCCGCGCCCACCGCTTGGGCCAGTCGATACGAAAGCGCGGTCTCCTCGGGAGCCAGAAACGACGCGCCGCGATGCGCCATCACCGTCGGAAATGGCAGACCCAGCTTGCGCGCCAGCGGCGCACCGTCATCGCGATGCAGCGTCACGCCTCCCGTCGCGATGGCCAACAGCGCACCGATCGACACAAGGACACGCGAGCCCCAGCGCGTCATCGACGAACCGATTCCGCCTGACGAAGATCTTCACCGGGACAGGAACCGCCGACCACGCCCTGCTCTTTTGGACACAGTCCATACAGCTCTAGCTTGTGCTGCACGACCTTGAAGCCACCCAGACGCGTCGCGACGGAGTCTTGCAGCCGCTCGATCTCGGGCTCTTCAAACTCGAGGATCAGTCGGCACTTTTGACAGATCAGGTGATCGTGATGACGAAGCTCTGAGCCTGCGACTTCGTAGCGAGTCTGTCCGTCGCCAAACTGACGCGAAGCAGCCAGTCCAGCATCGAGCAAGTGCTTCACCGTGCGATACACCGTCGCATAACCAACCTTCGGATTGCGACGACGCACCGACGCGAGCAGATCATCAATCGAGACGTGCGAGTCGCTGGTGCTGCCACTCAAGAACACATCGACGATGAGCTCCCGCTGCGCCGTGGTCTTGAGCGCGTGCCGGTGCTGATACTCGGTCCACTGATGCTTGAGCTCCGTCACCTGCTCGGCAGTTCGGATCTCAGCGTGTCTAGGCGACGTCGTTGCATGTACTGCCATAAAAGACCCCGATTCGCTCAATCGACGACCCAGCTTAGCCACAAGTTACGCAGCCCGAGTGCATCCATGTGCGTCTTAAGAAAGCAGCGTAGCGCATCGAGCGGCGAACAGACGATTGGCTCATGTTCATTGAACGACGTATTTAGCAGAATCGGTACCGAGGTTCGCTCGGCAAACGCAGCGATCAGCGCATAAAACAGCGGACTGTGCGCACGATCCACCGTCTGAAGTCGTCCGGTTCCGTCGGCATGCACGATCGCTGGAACCAGCGCGCGCCGTTCGGGACGCACCGTATCGACGAGCAGCATCGCAGGCGAAGGCGCGGCCCGGACAAACCACTCCGAGGTCTTTTCTGCCAAGATCGCGGGCGCAAACGGACGAAACGACTCGCGATGCTTGATCCGTCGATTCAGGATGTCTTTCATGTCGGCTCGTCGCGGATCACTCAGGATGCTGCGATGACCGAGCGCACGCGGGCCAAACTCCATCGCACCTTGGAACCAGCCGATGACCTCGCCCCGATCGATCGCCGACACCGCTCGATCGATAAGCTCCGCTTCGCTCAGCTTTTCGATCCGCAGTCGTCCTTTGCACGGCTGACCGTCACGCCCGACCGTCTCGATCTCGGCCACTTCCAAGCGACCCTGTTCGTCGAGCACCGCCGATTCGCCCCACAGCTGACGCAGCGCAACCAGACAGTCTTCTTCGGAAAACGTCGGTCCGGTATACGCATGATGCATCACAAATCGCCGAGGCTGCCCGAGGAGCTGATGCTGCACCCACAGCGCCGCACCGATCGAGGTTCCGTTGTCTCCCGCCGCTGGCTGCACAAACAGCTCGGTAAACGGGGTGTGATCCAAGATCTTGCCGTTTGCGACGGAGTTTAGCGCCACACCACCCGCCAGCGTCAGTCGCGACTGTCCCGTTTCACGCTGAAGCGCTCGCGCAATGTGACAGACCGCATCTTCGAGCAGAAGCTGCAGCGCCGCCGCGACGTTTTTGTGATGCGACAGCAGCTGATGACTCGGCTGACGCGCCGGCCCGATCAGCTTGCACAGCTTGTCGCTATACATCCGTCCAAGGCGAGGCGTTCCATCGGTCCACGACATCTCGACGCCATCGCGATGGTGCAGAAAGTACTTGAGCACGAGCGAAAACGTCCCGTCGGGATGAAGCGTAAGCAGCTTGCGCAGCTCCGGTACTTGCTGCGCGTCGCCGTACGCCGCCAGGCCCATCACTTTGCCTTCGTCGCCGTACTTGGGAAACCCGAGCCACTGCGTCACCGCCGTATACAGCGCGCCGAGCGAGTGCGGAAAACCCACTTCGCCAAGCACCTCGATCCGCCGATCGCGTCCGTGACCCCACATCGTCGAGACGAAGTCGCCAAAGCCATCGAGCGACAGCACCGCCGCTTCCGCAAAGCCCGACGCAAAAAACGCACTCGCAAGGTGCGCGCGATGATGCTCGACGTGATGAAACTGCGCCTTGAGGCTGCTCGTTCCCACCGCTTCAGCCAGCGCCAGCTCCAGCGAGCCAATCTGCTTGCGATTGCCAAGGCGACTGCCCAGCTGATGCCACAGCCCCGTGATGTTCCGACTGAGCAAGAGCCGCGTTCCGACGTGAATCAGCTTATCGGCCAAGTGCGCGCGCGGATCCCGAGAGATCGCGATGTGATCCAGCTCCGACGCGGAAATCCCTGCAAGGCGCAGACACTCTCGCACCGCCAGCGACGGAAATCCCGCGCTATGTTTGCGACGATTCAGCC
>ERZ724519.400-NODE-400-length-18438-cov-5.171789_pt1 | contig 18438 bp, 15 predicted proteins | sample MGYA00376052_ERZ724519 | MGnify/ENA primary metagenome ERZ724519 (study PRJEB28724, sample SAMN07190883) | activated sludge metagenome | isolation source: activated sludge of sewage treatment plant in Hong Hong | place: Hong Kong | collected 2016-03-17 ... | reverse complement strand
CATATTAATCCGCGCTAATCTGTTCAATCAGTGTCATCAGCGTGCCAACCACTCTTACATATTAATCCGCGCTAATCTGTTCAATCAGTGTCATCAGCGTGCCAACCACTCTACATATTAATCCGCGCTAATCTGTTCAATCAGTGTCATCAGCGTGCCAACCTTAAAGCGAAATGACCCAAAAACAAAAACCGGCAGTTGGTGTACAACCTGCCGGTTTTGCCATACTTCAAAATTGGGCGGATTACCGGTAATAATGAATGTCCCCGTGGGGAAGGTTATTATCGCATGAGTCTTGCAAAAGAGCATTGGGCGCTCAAAAGACCCGGTAAAATACAATTGCACCACAAAAGTAATGCGCAGACCTGATATGCCGGATTTTCAACCGGTGAAAAATTCCAGGTGATTAACGATTTGGCTGACGGCCGACATACATATCATGTGCCAGGCGACCTGAGAGGGCGCTAAGCCCTGCCAGGATACCTCCCAGCACGCCTGTGACCAGCAATACCTGCCAACTTTTAAGGCCCTGAAACAATAACCCCACTTTGGCTGAAAGCATACTGCCGTTGGCCATGTCCGGTATCAGCGCATAGATCAGCCAGAGCAACAGCCCTCCGGCGAATGCTGCCGCAAAACTGCGCACAGGCGGGATCGGGAAAAGCCAGCCTGCAATAGCTGCTATGGGGATCAGCGACCACCACGGCAGGCCGAACCGGCTCAGGCTGCCCAGAAAAAACACGAAAAGTATGATGGAAAGGAAGCGTCTCATTTTGTGTCAGGGTTGAATGTTTGTTTGCCTATGATACGGGACGAGGGTTCGTCGGGCGCATGCAGCACCAGGAGGTCGTAGTATTCTCCCTTTGCCCAGGTGTCTACCATGTTGTCGTAGAACCGGCTGCCGGGGTTGCCGCTTTGTCCGCCCGGATATACGCCGTAGCCGCGCACCTGGTCGCCCAGGTCGACGACCATCCGCCAGGAAGGGCCGTGCGTTTTTTGCATGGCATTGGGCGCCGTGCGGTGGCCGCCTACCACGACGTCCAGCCGACTGAATGCATCAATCAGGGCCATGTGTTTCAGGGTGAATCCCATAAATTTTCCCCAGGTGCTGCGCTTCTCCGGCTTTTCCCTGAAATATTGCTGCATGAGCGCGAAGGATTCATTGGCAATATCGCTTGCCGATTCACGCTGCGGCGTTTCCGGATGGTCAAAGAATATGTTCCCGGTATCCTGCCCCAGCATTTCAATAAAACGCCAGGTGTCGGGCATGAGAATGGCTTGTTTCGCCCGGCGCGCCGGCTCCATTTCATCCCAGGTTCTGCTGTAACACGAATCGAACCACACCTCAAAAAGTGGCGGAGCAGTGAAGCCGGCCTCATACCGGTAATCCCAGGCCGACAGTTCATCGACCATTTTCCTGCCCTCCGCATCGAGCCGGCTGCGGTCGAGCAATTGCAGCATGGCGGGAAGGGCATCGGCGGCACGGCGACTGAAATTGTCGAGTTGCAACATTTTCATGCTGTCGATGGTCGCATTGCGCAGCGTTTCGAGGCGGTCGTGTATTTCCCGGCTGCGGAAATCCTCGAAGCCTCCGAGATAATAGTACGGGTAAGAGGGTGGGGTGGAGTGCTGGTTGGCTGAAAAAACATAGCCCCTCGACGGGTTTTTCATCGCAGGCACCCGTTCGGGCGGGATAAATCCGTGCCAGGCGTCGGCTTGCCGGCTGCCATCCAGGATGAACCGGCCCTGTTCGGGAGCGCGTACGGGGTATCTGCCCTGTACCGTGATGGCAATGTCGCCGCTTTGGGTGGCAAAGACAAAATTCTGTGCGGGGCAATCGTACAATTTGAGTGCCTTGCGGTAGTCGTCGTAATCTTTGCCTGCGTTGAGAAACATAAATATCGCCGCGCCGTCCGGGTCGGGCTGGTCGTGCGTAATCCATCGCAGGGCACAGTCGCGCAAGGGGTGCTCCGGGTTAAAGTCGTATACAACCGGTCCCCAGACAGTGTATCGCACGGTGTCGCGCAACGGCGGTTTTCCTTTTATGCCAATTTCTTCAATGCGCTGCTCCACGGCCTTTGCCTCGCCGTCGAGCAAATACCTGGTATGCTCTGCATTTTCCCAGTTCAGGCGGTACCAGTCTGAAACGTCGTGGCTGACGTTCGTAACGCCCCAGGCAATCTTGTCGTTGAAGCCGATGATGATACCCGGAACGCCCTGCAGCGAAACGCCAAAACAACTTTGCTCCGGGGTGTGTATCTGCAACTGGAACCAGATGGAGGGCAGCGAAAGGGTCAGGTGGGGGTCGTTGGCCAGCAGCGGGTGACCGGATTTGGTGCGCGAACCGCTGACCGCCCAGTTGTTGCTGCCTTCAACGTATGGGTCGGTGATGGCCTCCGGCCTGTCGCCCTGTGGAAATATGGAGGTTTCTTCAGGCGCAACCGACAAGGCCCCCGGCTGGGGCGTCGTACCGGCGGGAAATGGCACCTTCCAGTCTTTCCATTGTCCCGTATCCGGAATGATGGGCTGTTGCTTCGGGTTCCATTCGGGGTACAGCATGTTAAAGGTGTCCTTCCCGAATAGCGCCAGGGCATTGGTGCTGGCCAGGTCATCGTCGCGGGAACACAGGTTTTCGGCCATAGCCTCGACGACCAGGGCCGTTTTCAGCACCGACCACGGCTCGGGTGCGTAATTGAGCAGTTTGAACTCGATAGGATAGTCCGCCGGAGTCAACTGGCTGATCCATGCGTTGACGCCTTCCGTATAGGCTTCCAGCAACCGGATGGCTTCCGGCGATTTTTTCCAGGCGGCAACATCATTTTCCGCAGCATACCCCATGCCCCGGCGGCGGGTGAGGCGGTCGATGGCAAGCGTTCTTTCTCCCAATACTTCGGAGAGCCTGCCGGATGCCTTTCTGGTGGTGATGTCCATTTGCCACAGCCTGTTCTGTGCCGTGATATACCCCTGGACGCGGATGGCGTCTTCCAGATTTTGCGCAAAAATGTGCGGAATGAGCAGATCGTCGTACACCACGTCTACCTTGCCCGTCAAGCCCTTTAAATTCGCGTTTTTCAGGGAAAAGCCTGTTGCCGGCTCGCTGTTCCTCCAGAATCCGGAAAACGGGTTAAAAAATGAACCCAGCGGCGGCAGCGATTTGTCGCCGACGGATAGCGGGGTTGATAATAACCAGGTAAAGGCAGCCAGAAAAAGCAGGGCTATCAGAAGTCGAAGGGCTCGCATGAAGGAAAAGCAGTTTGAAAACCAATGGGATGCGAAGGTAAAAAGTCCCTGATCTTCAGGAATAGATTATCGCATGATGAAGCAAAAAACAATCTTTTTATGGGTGTTACGCCCAAATACAGGATCAATATTTTGTGATTAAGGGCGTCGCCGAAAGGCTTGTAAAAAAAATGTCAAATTTTCCGCTCAAAAATTTGCTCTAACTCCCAAAGTTGTCTTAAACTTGCACCAAGTAGTTTTTGTGTTTATTTGTTTGGGTTAGAGTCCCTCGTCGTACCGGCGAGGGATTTCTATTTGTAGCAAGCAGCCTTGGGTTCGGAACAGGGCTTTCAGCGCTTTTCAGACACGCCTAAAACGCAAAACAGCCACCGGCTGGTGCCAGTGGCTGTTTAGTTGGTTATTCGTTCCGGCAGGTATCAGAGGCGTCCCCTGGCGCCGGCGAGCGCGGTAAATACAAACGGGAAGCTTACCCAAACCCATTCGGGGATGAAAATCAGCAGGGCAACCAATCCGACCATGCTGATCAGGAACATCATCCAGTCCCTTCCGCGGTTTTCGACGTATTCTTCGTTTTTCTTCATTGCGTATCCTTTTAAATGATCGGGGCAAAAGTAGGAAGCCTTCTTTGTTCATCGTTCATAGTTGGTCTTTTTTTTCCTCAAAAAACTCCTTCCTTTGCCCCGTCAAATTTGATTTGACCATCAAACTGCCACTGTCCGCTCAAATTATGATACAGGTATTTGTTACCGGAGGAACCTTCGACAAAGAGTACAACTTCATCACCGGCGAATTGTATTTCAAGGATACCCATTTGAAGGAGATGTTCGAACTGGGTCGTTGCAACGTTGATATCGACATCAAAACACTGATGATGGTCGATTCCCTCGAAATGCGCGATGAAGACCGCGCGATCGTGGTATACAACTGCAAGAAAACGCCGTCCAACCGCATCCTGCTCACACACGGTACCGACAGGATGGTGGATACCGCGAAGGTGCTGGCGGAGGCCTCCATCGAGGATAAAACCATCGTGCTTACCGGCGCCATGATCCCGTATGCCTTCGGCACCTCCTCCGACGGTTTTTTTAACCTGGGCAGCGCTTTGGCCTTCGCACAGGTCTTGCCACCGGGTGTTTATGTCGTGATGAACGGCCGGTACTTTCATTGGGATCGCGTGCGCAAGAACAAGCAAACCGGAAACTTCGAAGAGGTGCCTCCTGCCGGAGATACGGACGCCCTGGTAATTTGACCCTGCCCTAAATACGCTCCAGAAAACTCAGGCTTCCACCGAAAATAAACAGGTAAAGTCCGGCGGCAAAGACGGGCGCCAGTACGCTGAGTCCCATGATATAGAAATAGCGCCGTGGAACTTTTGACCGTTCAATGGCTTCGGCGATCAGGGCAATCAGCAACACTGCCGATACGATAGCACAAAGAATGAGCGTTAACAGCGTCGCCAGGTAATCGTTGAGCAGCCACAACCCGAGCCATACAACGACTTCCAGCAAAAACACTTCCGATAATGACAAGCGAATGTTCATACCACGAACGTCCGGTTTATACAACTGATCAATAAAATTTGCCTGCAATGAAATATAAAAACTGCATTCCGCTGCTACTTTTTCTGCTGGGCGGCCTTTCCCTTTCCGCCCAGGAAGGACCGGCCAACGACGAAAAAGAGTTTGAAAAACAATACCAGGAACGCATCAAAAAGGACAAACTGAACGGCGTATACATCCCCAAAAACCTGGAGGATGCCATGCTCCAACTGGACAAGATCATCTCGGTGGAATCGCAAGCCAAAATAAAAGCGATTCCCGAAGATAGTGTGTGTATCGTCCTGCACAACCGCCTGGGCCAGTGGATGATCCTCAACTGGGGATTTTACGGCGGTTCGCGCCTGTCGCATTACCTGCGCAGCGCAGGCGTTACCTTTCCCGACGACATGGCCGATTTCCTGCTGCTGGCCTACCACCGAAAACTGAACGACGAGACCGTCAGCATCAAGGAATTTGCCACCCGCTTTCGCGAAAAACGGAAAAAAGAGTTTGAAGCAGAAAAAAAAGAAGGCAAAGTGATCAGCGAAGAAACCCGCAAGAAAAACCGGCGGTAAACGTCAAAGTGTAAAATCCGATTACTTTTGCCGGAAATCCCAAAAGCGAAAACCTGTTATCCAAAGACCACCTTATAGTTATGGCAAAAAAACTACTGATTGTAGAGTCGCCCGCAAAGGCCAAGACCATTGAAAAATACCTTGGCGAAGATTTTTCCGTAAAATCCTCCTATGGCCATATCAGGGACCTGGAAAAAGGCAATGACCTTGGTGTGGACGTGGAGCACGATTACCGGCCAAACTACGTGATCCCTCCGGACAAGCACAAAACCGTAAAGGAATTAAAAGAGTCTGCGGGCAAGTCGGCCGAAGTCTGGCTCGCGACCGACGAAGACCGCGAGGGAGAAGCCATTTCCTGGCACCTTTGCGAAGTACTGGGTCTGGATGTCAAGGTGACCAAACGCATCGTTTTTCACGAAATCACCAAACCGGCCATTCAGAAGGCCGTACAGTCTCCGCGCCTGCTCAACATGAATGTGGTGAATGCCCAGCAGGCACGCAGGGTACTCGACCGGCTTGTGGGCTGGGAACTCAGCGGTTTATTGTGGAAAAAAGTACGGGGCCAGTTGTCTGCCGGCAGGGTCCAGTCCGTGGCGGTGAAACTGATCGTTGAGCGCGAGCGCGATATCCAGAACTTTACGATCACGCCGTTTTTCAGGGTGGTTGCCCAGTTTTTTGCCAGAAACAACCAGGGGAAAACCGTGACTTTCAAGGCCGAAAGTCCCAACCGCTTTGAAAACGAAGCCGGTGCGGAGGCATTCCTCAAGCAGTGTGTCGGCGCCGAATTTACGGTAGGCAATATTGAAGTAAAGCCCGCCCGCCGCAAACCGGCCCCCCCGTTTACGACCTCCACCCTGCAGCAGGAGGCGAGCCGGAAACTCGGTTTTGGTGTAAACCGCACCATGAGTATCGCCCAGAAATTGTACGAAAGCGGTTTTATCACCTATATGCGTACCGACTCTACCAATATGAGCGATACGGCGCTGCAATCTATCGGCGACGAAATCGTCAAACAGTTTGGGCAGCGTTATCACCACCGCCGGCAGTATAAAACGAAGAATGAATCGGCACAGGAAGCCCACGAGGCCATCCGCCCTACGTATGCAGAACGACAGAGCGTGAGTCCCAACCGCGACGAACAACGCCTGTATGAACTCATCTGGAAACGCGCCATGGCCTCCCAAATGGCCGACGCGGAACTGGAAAAGACGATAGTCGATATCTCCATCAGCACACAACCCCAGGCACGGCTCGTGTCGGAAGGGGAGGTGCTCAAGTTCGACGGTTTCCTCAAGGTTTACCTGGAGGGTACCGACGACGACGAGGAAGAAAGCGCCGGCATGTTGCCGCCATTGACCAAAGGGCAGCGACTCGATCTCGATGAAATGACTGCCACGGAACGCTTCACCCGTCCACCGGCGCGCTTTACCGAGGCCAGCCTTGTAAAAAAACTGGAAGAACTGGGTATCGGCAGGCCGTCTACCTACGCGCCGACTATTTCCAAGATCATGGAAGAAAACCGGGGCTATGTGACCAAAGAGAGCCGGGAAGGCGAAGAAAGGGCGTTCCAGATACTCACCCTGAAAAACAACAGCATCAGCAAAGCCGCCGGAAAAGAGATCACAGGTGCAACAAAAAATGTGCTGTACCCCTCCGATATGGGCATGATCGTCAGCGACTTTCTGGATGCCCACTTCAAAAAGGTGATGGACTACGGCTTTACGGCCAGCGTCGAGGCTGAGTTCGACCATATTGCCGAGGGAAAGATGGATTGGGCCCGCATGATCGATAATTTCTATAAGCCGTTCCATCAGAACGTGGAAAAAACGCTCAAGGAAGCCGACCGGGCAAGCGGCGAGCGTATCCTCGGTACCGACCCCGTTAGCGGGCGTACCCTGCTGGTGCGTATGAGCAGCCTTGGAAAGCCGGTCGTGCAGATCGGAACCGGCGACGAACTCGATAAAAAAGAAAAACCGCGTTACGCAAACCTGCGGCCCGGCAAGACGCTCGAAAACGTTACGCTGGAGGATGCACTGGAGAGTTTCGCTCTGCCCCGCACCCTCGGCGACTACGAAGGTGAGCCGCTGGAGGTCAACACCGGCAGATACGGCCCGTATGTCAAACACGGCGCGGTATTCATCTCCCTGGCAAAAAACGAAGATCCATTCGACGTAACGCTGGAACGGGCCATTGAACTCGTCCGCGCCAAAAAAGAAGCCGACAAACCGGTTGGTTTCTTTGAAGGGCAGCCCATCACCAAGGGCAAGGGGCGCTTCGGGCCGTTTGTGAAATGGGCCGACCTGTACGTGAATGTCCCTGCGCGGGTCAATTTCGATAATATTACCGAAGGCCAGGCGGTCGAACTCATCCAGCAAAAGATCGAGAAGGAAGCGAACCGTTATATCCACCATTGGCCGGAAGAAAAGATCAGTGTGGAAAACGGCCGCTGGGGCCCGTTTATCAAGTTCGGCAAGGCTATCGTCAACCTGCCCCGCGTCGACGGCGGCAAGATGACCAACGACCAGGCGCGTACCCTTACCCTGGCGGACGTTAAGGCGATCATCGAAAAAGAGATCCCCGGTGCATTCGACAGCAAAAAACCGACCGGAAAGGCAGCGGGTAAAACAACCGGCAAGGCGAGCCGCAAGAAAAAAACATCGTAACCCGGCAGGCGCCTACACTGCTTTTATCCCCGGAAGGTTCTTGCTTTCCGGCGAGAGAAACGTCGCGCAGGTGCTTATCTTCGCCCCGTTATGACGTTTGAAGAGATCATTCGAGATATCCAGGCAAAACGTTTTCAACCCGTGTATTTCCTGCACGGGGAGGAGCCGTTTTTTATCGACCGCGTCGAAGCGGAAATAGACGCCCATGCGCTGCCCGAAACGGAAAAGGGATTCAATCAGTCGGTCCTGTACGGCAAGGAGATCGACCACCTGACGCTGCTCGACTACCTGCGCCGGTACCCGATGATGAGCGAGCGGCAGGTCGTGATCCTCCGGGAGGCACAGGAAATGAAAAGCCTGTCCGAACTCGCTTCATACGTTGAAAATCCCATGCCGACGACCATTTTTGTCGTGTGCCACAAGCACAAGAAGTTCGACATGCGCACGAAAATGGGCAAGGTTTTGCAAAACAAAACCACCGTACTGCTCGAAAGCAAAAAACTGTACGACAACCAGGTGCCCGACTGGATTTCGGGCTATTGCAAATCAAAGAAACTGGCCGTCGAGCCGCAGGCGGCGGCCTTGCTGGCGGAATATCTGGGCAGCGACCTGTCGAAGATCGCCAATGAACTGGATAAGTTGTCGCTGAACCTGCCTGCGGGTACGGCGGTCAATACCGCTCATGTGCAGGAGTACGTGGGGATCAGCAAGGATTACAATGTATTTGAGCTGCAAAAAGCCTTCGCAATGCGCGACCTGCCCAAACTTGCCCGTATCCGCGAGCATTTTGCCTCCAATATCCGCCGCAATCCGCTCATCGTTACCATCAGCAGTCTGTATGCCTATTTTTCCAAGGTGTATATGCTCCACGCCCTGAAAGGCAGCTCCGATGCTGAAATGGTAAAAACCCTGGAATTGCGCTCCGACTGGTTTTTGAAAGAGTACAAAGCCGCCGCACTAAACTATTCGTCCGTGCAAACTGCCCGTATTATTTCTTTGTTGCGGGAATACGACTTGCGATCTAAAGGCGTTGATAATGACAATACGGATGAAGAAGAGTTGATGAAAGAACTATTTTGGAAAATCCTAAATCAATAATCAAATGAGTACTTTTTCCAATTATACCGTCGTGCGGGGTGATACGCTTTTTGCCATTTCCCGAAAATTCGGAATGACTGTTGAGGAGATCAAATCGCTCAATGGTCTGACTTCCAATAATTTGAATATCGGTCAGATACTGCGTGTAAGGGTAGCCGGCGCACCCGCTGCACCGCCTCCTCCGGTACAGGCCCAGACGCCGTCGGCAGGCAGCAGTACGCAGTTGTATACCGTGCTGCCGGGTGACACCCTGTTTGGCATTTCCCGAAAATTCGGCGTCACAGTTGACGAACTGGTTCGGCTCAACGGCCTTTCGTCCAACAACCTGAGCATCGGCCAGGTACTGCGTGTGCATGGATCGGGAAATGTAAGCACTCCGCCGCCGGTTCAGCAACCTGTACAGCAACCCGCACAGCCGTCGTCGGGTAATACCGGGCAGACATATACAGTCGTGCGGGGTGATACACTCTTCGGGGTAGCCCGAAAGTTTGGGATGACGGTCAGTGCGCTGAAGTCGCTCAACGGCCTGGTCTCCGACGGGCTCAGCGTCGGTCAGGTACTGCGCGTGGGTGGTCAGGCGCCTGTTAGCACGCCGCAACCGCAGCCGGACCCGCCTCCTCAAACGCCTCCTCCGGTTTTTACCGGAACGGGCAATGCCCAGGTACGGCTGGAGGTGCGTCAGGAGGCTGGTTTCCGCAGATACTTCCTCACCGTTCCACTCCTCAGCGGCGGACAAGTGGTGGCCAATATGGTCGATCACGTCAATTCCCGTCATATGATCTTCCCTGATGGGATCATGTACGCGGGGCAATCGCACATGGCCCTGCTTCTTTCGGATATTGAAGCGGTCGGGCTGACCACCATGCAGGCGCGCGCGCTGCAGTATGTGTCGACCCACGAGGGCAGTTTCGACGCGATCAACAGTTATGACAAGGCGATCTTCTCCTACGGATTTATCCAGTTTGCCGGCGCAGCGGCCGTCGGCGGCAGCCTGAACCGGCTGATGGTAAGCATGGAAAACAACGCGCCTTTTGCCTTTCAGCAGATTTTCAAGCGGGTCGGAATCGATACGGAGGGATTTGGCAGCAGCGCGGTGGTTACGGTAATCGATCAAAACGGCATGCGGCACCGGGGCGACGATGCATGGCTGTATATCCAGCGCAATATACCCTTGTACGCAGCCTTTATTCAGGCGGGTTTTGAGCCTTCGCTGGTGCGGGAACAACTGCGTATGGCCAACGAGTTGTATGTGCAACCTGCGCTGAATTTCAAACTCGACGTCACCATTGGCGGTATCCACCTTTCGGTGCCCCGCATCGGCGATATATTCAGATCGGAGGCGGCACTGACGGCCATTATCGCCCTGGCGATCAACCAGGGCACAGGCGGAATGAGCAGGATACTGGCGCCCGCCGTTTCTACAGTAGCGTCGCAGCAGCGGCTACAATCCGTAAGCGCCCTCAGCCAGATTGATGAACGGCGGGTATTCGAAACGATTGCTGCCACGACAACCGACGACCGGGTCAGTAACCGGGTAAACGGTGTTATGAATTCCGGTTTGCGGTTTGCGTAAACGCGCCTCCTATTCACCCATTTTTACGATCCGGGTAGGCTCCATCAGTTCGTTGCGAACGCCGACCTGACGCAGGGTATTTTTGGCCACTTCGAGAAAGGCCTCCGATACAATGCTGTCGGTGTGCAGCACGGCGGGATGCCCCTCGTCGCCGCCTTCGCGGATGCTTTGTACCATGGGTATCTGGCCCAGAAGGACGGACCTGCTGTACTTCGCCAGTTTCTTGCCGCCGCCCTCTCCGAAGATAAAGTATTTATTGTCAGGCAGTTCTGCCGGAGTAAACCAGGACATGTTTTCTACCACACCGAGGATGGGCACATTGATCTGCGGGAGCAGAAACATGTTCATTGCCTTGATGGCGTCGGCAAGTGCCACTTCCTGGGGTGTGGTGACGAGCACCACACCGGTGACCGGCACCGTCTGCACCAGGGTCAGTTGAACGTCGCCTGTGCCGGGGGGCAGGTCGACGACCATGAAGTCGAGCGGTTCCCACAGCACATCGTTGAAAAACTGTTTGATGATGGCTGCAAGCCTGGGGCCGCGCAATACCACCGCCTGGTCCGGTTCAATGATGTTGCCAATGCTCATAACCGGAAGTCCGTATGCTTCCAGCGGCACCATTTTTACCGTACCGGTCACGTCCTTAACCTTCGGCCGCTGGCCGGCAATGCCCAGCATGGTCGGAATACTCGGGCCGTACACGTCGGCGTCCATCAATCCGACGCGGGCGCCGAGTTTTTGCAAACCGAGCGCGAGGTTGACGGCTACCGTGCTTTTTCCGACACCACCTTTACCCGAACCGACGGCAATGATGTTCTTGATATGCGGCACGATGCTCGTGCTTTCCCTGCTGTTGGGCGTGCGCGCCATGATGTGCACATTGACGTTTGCCTTGGGATATACCTCCGTAATGGCGCCGATGCAGGCGAAATTCAGTTCGGCCTTGCCCTGCATTTGCAGGGAAGGGACCACCAGTTTGAAATTGACATTTTCGCCCTCTGTTTGCAGGTCTTCTACCATGCCGGCCGAAACAATGTCGCGGCCGGTTTGCGGGTCGCGCACCTGAGCCAGCGCGGCGAGTATTTTATCTTTTTCCATGTTGTCGGGATAGTAATTACCTGCAAAGGAAATACATTTTACCCAAAGGAACAGTCGAACGCCGCCGTCCGCATGCGCATTGTTTCCACGCCCTCTGGCGACGGCTCTTTCAGAATCATGGCCTGCGCCTCGGGCATGCTGAAAACCGATCGCATATCGCGGATGCGGGCTGCCGGTACCTTCGCGTTGTGCAGCCGGGCGATCAGGTCGTCGAAAAACTGGGTCGATATGGCGACCGACAGCAGTTCATTCAGGGCTGCCCGATGGGTGACCCGCGCCTTATTGGTCTGAAAATCAGGGTTTTCGAGCAGATATTCCATGTTCAGGACTTCACACAGGCGACCGAACTGCCGCTCCGTTCCCACAGCCAGGAGCAGCCGTTGCCCGTCGGCGCAGATGAAAATATCGCCGTAAGGGGCGATATTGGGATGCTGGGTCCCCATGGGCTGCGGGATATGGCCGGCCATCAGGTAATTGCTCGCCTGGTTGGCCAAAGAGGCCAGTGCCGATTCCATCAGCGAGGTGCTTACCGTAGAACCTTCTCCTGTGCGCCCGCGGTGGATCAGCGCGAGCAAGATTGCCTCCTTGAGTTGGTGGGCCGCCAGCAGGTCGATGAGCGCAACGGGCATTTTGACGGGAAGCCGGCCGGGCTCTCCTGTCATGTACAGAAACCCCGCTTCTGCCTGCAGCACTACGTCGAAGGCCGGCCGTTCGTCTTCCGGATCGGCAAAGGCATTGAGCTGGGCATAGATCAGTTTGGGGTTCCGGTTGCGCAGGCTTTCGGCGTCCACACCCAGTCGTCGCGCCGAGGAGGGTTTGAAATTGGAAATGACGATATCCGCGTCCAGGGCGTACTGCTGAGCTATATGCAGATCGTCGGGATTATTCAGGTCGAGCATGAGGTATTGCTTTCCCCAGTTGACGCTGCAAAAATAGGCCGACACGGCTTCCGGGTCTTCGGAGGGCAAACGCCAGCCGCGCGTCATGTCGCCGCCGGTGGTTTTATTTTCTATCTTGATGACCTGAGCGCCCAACTCCGCGAAAAACATACCCACGGCGGGCCCGGCAAGCACACTGGCAAATTCGACTACTTTAAGACCTGAAAAGAATTTATTTTGCATGAGAAATAGTTGCTTCCTCCAATTGTTGACAGACTATCGAAACGGGTTATGAAAATATTCAGCACCGAACAGATCCGCGCCTGGGATGCATATACCATCCAGCACGAACCCATTGCCTCGGCCGACCTGATGGCCAGGGCAGCAAAAGTGTTTGCCGACTGGCTGGCCGGCCTTTACCCGGATACCCGGCGCCCGATAGCCGTGTTTGCCGGTACAGGGAACAACGGCGGTGACGGTGTTGTTGCGGCGCGGCTGCTGCACTGGCTGAATTACGAGGTAAAGGTATACGTTTGCGATTTCAGCGGTAAAAAGTCGGCAGATTTCTCGGCCCATCTGTCCTACAGCCCGAAAGATGTTGATATCATTACCCTGAAACATCCGGACGATTTGAAAACCCTGAACCTGCCTGAAAAGGCACTGATCGTCGATGCCTTGTTCGGCTCCGGCCTGAACCGCCCGCTGGAAGGGGAGTGGGCGCTGCTGATCGATCGTTTGAATGCGCTGCCCAACGAAATCGTTTCCATCGACCTGCCCAGCGGACTTCTGGCCGACACCGCCACACCCGGGAACAGCGTCGTCAGGGCACACAGAACCTTTAGTTTTGAGACACCCAAACGCGCCTTCTTTTTTCCGGAAAACGCGGAAAGGGTAGGGGAATGGGCCTGCGGATCCATCGGTCTGCACCTCGATTATTATACTGCGACGGAAACGCCTTTTCATTTTCTGACCCATAGCCAGGCGGCTTTGTTGTTGCGTCCGCGTGCAAAGTTCTCGCACAAAGGCAGTTACGGACATGCCCTGCTCATCGCAGGCAGTTACGGCAAGATAGGTGCGGCCGTGCTCGCCGCGCGCGCCTGCCTGCGCGCAGGTGCGGGGTTGCTTACGGTACATGCGCCGCGTTGTGGCAACATTGTATTGCAGACGACGGTGCCGGAAGCCATGTTCAGCGGCGACAGAAGGGCCCTGGTGTGGACTTCTGTACCTGAAACAAATTCCTTTAACGCCATCGGTGTCGGCTGCGGCATCGGGCAGTCGCCCGAGACAGCCGCTGCCTTTGAGACTTTAATAAAAGAAACGAATAAAGCGCTCGTGATCGACGCCGACGCCCTGAACCTGCTGGCGCAAGCCCCCGGCCTGTGGCGCTCTGTGCCGCGCAATTCCATCCTCACGCCCCATCCGAAAGAGTTTGAACGCCTGTTTGGCAAAACGGCCAACGACTTCGAACGCAATGACCTGCAGCGCCACAAGGCCCAGGAACACGGCGTATTTATCGTGCTGAAAGGCGCCCACACGGCTATCGCCTGTCCCGACGGAGCCTGCTGGTTTAACTCTACCGGCAATCCCGGCATGGCCACCGGCGGCAGCGGCGATGTGCTGACCGGCATGTTGACCGGGTTGTTGGCCAGGGGCTATGCACCGCGCGACGCGGCGCTGCTGGGCGTATTTTTGCACGGGCTGGCAGGGGATCTGGCGGCAAAGGCACTGGGGCAGGAGGCTGTAACGGCCGGTGATCTGGTGGCGTGGGTCGGGCAGGCGTGGCAGGCTTTGGAGGATATGTAGGGCAAAGTCAGAACAGGACCAGTTTTACCGGTGTAAAAAAAGCACGATTGGTCGACTCGACGTTGACAAAATATACGCCCGGATTCAATTTTTCTACGGGAATCTGGCAACTGCCATTTATCACTTCAACCGACATCTCAGCGGCCAAAAGTCCGCTTGACGAGAACAGACTGATTAAAATTTCGCCTGAATGGTTATTACCCATACTTAAATGGCATGGTGTTCCGCTCCTGACTGGATTGGGAAAGAGTAGTGGTTTCGTATCCTGGGTTAGTGTTGAGTTTTGGTTCGTCAGAGCGGACTTCCGGAATAAATTTTGATCTGTGAGTATCCAGAGGCTTTCATCGGCACTCTCAATCTCAGAAATCAGGCCTTTCCATATCAATCCTTCATCGAACCAGGTGTCTCCACCGTCAGTTGTCTTTGTCAAGTGATATTGTTTGACATATGGGCTAACACTTTCTTCATACAGGCTGTACCCGGTCATCTCATCTACATAATATTGATGGCCGTAAAGAAAAATCTGTTTTCTGTATGTTGCCCAGTTATCGTTTACATCGATTGCGTCGTGTACCGTCCAACTGGCGCCATAGTCGTTTGTGGTTAATACCTTGGGCAGATTGGGATAGTTTATTTCTGCAAGTCCTACACAGGAACCTCCTGGTTTAATATGGTATTGTTTAATTCGGTAACTTAAGGGTGTATTTGCAGTCCAGGTTTGGCCGCCATCCGAGGTGGTAAAAACTTCATAAATAGTAGATGGACCGGTGCGTACAATGATCAGGCCGTTGCTCATGTCAAAGAAATCCAGCATGTGCACTTGTCCCGAAACAAAAGGGGTTGAAACTTCTTGCCAGGTATTGCCACTATCAGTCGTTTTCAGTAACCATAAGACATTATTGGAAGGCGCTTTGTAACCATAACAAAACCCGAAACTTTCATCAACAAAACGCCCGGCACTAATATTTACCACGGCGTTATTCCATCCTCCTATATCTACGGTATCCCAGGTGGTACCACCATTGATTGTTCGAAAGAGCACCAATGAACCTGGGGTATAGGAACGAGAAAAAATGAACGCCGATGTCGAAGAGATGGGGGAGAGGCTGTTGTTTTGGCCTGGCGTCATAAAAGGAGGCGTTACATCTGCCCACTGTGCAAAGGTCGGAAAGACCACCATGACGCATAAACCCGAAAGCAATAGCAGTTTTTTCATATTGTATTAAAGGGATTTTATATCAGAAATACGACCCAGACAAAGATAATCCTGCAGTCCATCAGCATTTGTTAAACAACCTGATTTGTCAGTTAATATACAATGCGTTAAAGAGAAGATGCTGGCGCAAAAATCAATTTCTTTCTCTTCATTCCCGGCATACTTTTGTCGCGGGCATTCTTTGTGTATTTATGTCAATGAACCATTTTAATCAATGCCGCACAAACGTACGAGCGTGTTCTAATAAAATTACCATGGCGAAACTCTATCTTTTCAAATCCATTCAACTTATCTGCATTGCAATTTTGATACTTCCCGTCGACCTGCCGGCTCAATGGAAACTGTCCCCGGAATACAGCGCGGATTACGAATGTACCATAGGAACTGTCGATTCATATGAGTTCAAGGCTGGTGATAAAACGGGCTTTGCCACACGCAACGATACCTTGTATTTTACCCTGCGCAGGACAATTGCGCAAAAAGCACATCAATATGCCATCCGGTACAAGTTGCTCAAGCACCTGGAATACGGAGGGTTCAGGGACCGGAAACCGGATGTTGAAGTGGAATTCCCCGTCGATCAAAGCGGAAACCTTCTGACGGAGTATTTCCGGGACAATGCTGCTGCGGAATACGATGATCTGACCGACAAAATCCACGATTTCCTGCGGCTTACCGTATTGCCTTACCCAAAAGAGGCGATGCAAAAAGGGCTGAAGTGGTCCGTACCTTTTCAATACGGCATTCGAACCTGGAAGGGTATGACATCCAGATCGCAGGAGCTGCGGTTTGAGGTTCGACAGACAACTAAAAAATACGAACGCGACTGTTTTAAGGTCCAGGTGCAATGCGGGTCGCCTGCTTTCGGCAGGAACCTGACCTTTACCGGCGACCTGTTTTACGATGTCCAAACCGGACAACTGGTTTACCTGGAATTACAGGGAACCGGTACCATTGTAGATTTTCCGACCAATAGTGAAAACCTGTTCGAAGGAAAATCCCGGGTGCGGCTTTCCCTGCTTCCTGAAAGCACCGTACACAGCGAAAAAATCGGGTTATACGAGGAAGCAGAGGCCGAACGGGCCAGGCTGACAAAAGCATACCAATGGGTTGCGCCACCCAGGTACCACACCATCGAGGCGCTTTCCTGGAGAAACCTGGATTTCGGATACATAACCACCCTGAATGGCAGGTTCGGATTTTTAGATAAATACGGGAAGGAAGTGCTGCCGCCAACATACAAATACATAACCTCCACCGGGAAAGGCGGGGTTTTTGTCTTTTCCGATGATGGCCAATGGACGTTGTATAATGATACAGGGTCAATTGTTATAGACAGCCTCACAGGCTATGACCTGGAAGGCGCCACGCGCATACTGGTCAGGAAGAAAGATCTGTATCTGTGGATTGGGACCGACGGCACGGAATACGCCCGTTTTGAAAAGAAAGACGGAGTGGAGTACAAGGCCTTGCCCGACGATTATTTGCTTCTCAAAAAATCGGGACTTTGCGGGATCATGAATATCAAGGGAGAAATGCTCATCCCCATGACCTATGAAGACATCAGGATGGCGAAGGACCACTTCAATAACAAGCCCTATTTTATCTGCTGGAAAGACCGGCAATCCAGCCTGATAGACGACCAGGGCGTCGTCCTGGACAGATTCGAATACGGGCTTCTAAACCCCCAGTTGTTTGGAGAACTGATTGTGATTGAGGACAATTACACGGAATCGACCGCAACGGTGCGGAATTTCAGGACAGGAAAAACCCTTGTGCTGGATTGCAACAACCCGTATCCGATTAGTGCCGACTTACTGGCTTGCCACAAAAGTGATCCAAAGAATGGCGACAGCGACCTGCTTTTGGATAACACAGGCAGTATAATCAATCGGTTCAGCAATATTGGCAGCCCATACACTCAAAAACTGAATGACGGTACATCTTCTTTTGATGTATTGCGGATTGAAGTACAGGATGCCCTCCATAAAAAAGTGGGCTGGATGGATACCAAAGGTAACTGGATCAGAGAGCCGGGATATTTTGTGAGCGGACTGGACGGGTTCGGCAATTTCATCGCTTTTGATTCAACCGGCGCTTTTGGTCTGCTTACCCTGAAAATGGATACGATACTGCCCTGTCAATACAGCAGTATTAAAACCATCACACCCGACCGGTTCCTGGTCACGACGAAGAACCGCGAACAACTGATCATAAATAAGGAAGGGACCTTGTCCATACCGTTTCCTCTCGGGTATTCCCTTACGGATAAAACGATCATCAAGGGTAAGGGTTATCTCTGTCTCAGTAATTACGCCAAAAAGGTAAGCCTGTTCGACGACCAGATGCAAGAGATCATCAAACCCGACTTTGATGGAATTTATACGACGGCGCCTTACCTGGTGCCACACTTTGTTATGGTGAAGGTAAAGGGATGGGTCGGGTTGCTTAAGTGGCCCGGTTGATATTCAGGCTGTGTAAAAATCTGGGTCTTGCAGCAAAAAAAATGAGCCACCCCGAAACCCGGGATGACTCATTTTCTATGTAACGCAATCAAAATCTTACAGCAGCGACTCAATTTTGTCCTGCAGCATTTTTTTGGATTGCATGCCGACGAGTTTGTCTTTCAGTTCGCCGTTTTTGAAGATCAGAAAAGTCGGAATACCCCGAACATTGTATTGCATCGGCACCTCGGCATTGTCGTCTACATTCAGTTTGCCGACAGTAGCGCGGTCTTTATATTCTTCAGCAAGTTG
>ERZ724519.398-NODE-398-length-18480-cov-4.487001_pt1 | contig 18480 bp, 14 predicted proteins | sample MGYA00376052_ERZ724519 | MGnify/ENA primary metagenome ERZ724519 (study PRJEB28724, sample SAMN07190883) | activated sludge metagenome | isolation source: activated sludge of sewage treatment plant in Hong Hong | place: Hong Kong | collected 2016-03-17 ... | reverse complement strand
GGCAGGCGCCGGTACGGGATTCCCCGTCGACGCCGCAGGAAACCCGGTTACCAATGTGGTGTTTTCCTGTGCCGAACTGGGGATGCAAACCGTTGAACTGTGGGCGCAGGACCTGGCCGGCAATGCCGACTATTGTCAGACTTTCGTGGAGGTGGGCGACAATAATAATAACTGTGTTCCCGGTGGCATGGTGAATGTCGCAGGCACGCTCAAAACGGAACTGCAGGATGGCGTGGAAGACGCAGTGGTGCACGTGCAATCCGGCGCCTTCAGCGGATTTGATCTGACCGATGATCAGGGACAGTTCCTGCTCCCCAACGCCGTACCCCTGGCTGCCGACTATACCCTGACCCCGGTCAAGGAAGACAACTCGCTGAACGGCGTGTCTACCTTCGACCTCGTCCTTATCTCCAAGCACATCCTCGGCCTGCAGCCGCTGACCGATCCCTACAAGATGATCGCGGCAGACGCCAACAAATCGAATTCCATTACGACATTCGATATCGTGGAATTGCGCAAACTCATACTCGGGATATACCCCGAATTGCCGAACAACAGTTCGTGGCGGTTTGTAGACAAAAATTACGTGTTTCCGCAGCCCCTGAATCCCTTCGGAGCCACCTTCCCGGAGACCATTTCCAACAATAGCCTACTGGGCCAACCAAACGATTTTGTCGCAGTGAAGGTGGGCGACGTGAACGATACGGCAATCCCCAATGGCCTGATGAACGCAACGGACAGGGCTGCAGGCACCCTGCTGTTTGATGTACAGGACAGGGCAGTGCAGGCCGGCGAGAATGTTGAGGTGACCTTCACCGCTGCCACACCTGTTTTGGGCTTTCAGTTTACCCTGAATCTCGACGGGCTTGAAGTGACGGATATCGTGGAAAGCAGTCAGGTCAACCGCAGCAACTTCGGCGTGTTCAATGATGCCCTGACCGTATCTATCGATGGCGCACAGGCATTTACGGTGCGTTTCCACGCGACCCGGACGGGAAATCTTAGCGATATGATGCGTGTTTCCGGCCGGGTGACCAAGGCTGAAGCGTACGCCGCCAACGGAAGCGATTTCAAGACTTACGCCACAGCCTTGCGTTTTGAAAGCCCTGGTGGACAAGTGGTTGCAGGTGCGGGATTTGAATTATATCAAAACCAGCCCAATCCGTTTACCACGCGCACCATGATAGGGTTTTACCTGCCGGAAGCGTCGGGCGTGGTGCTGACCGTTTACGACGCCACAGGCAATGCGCTGTGGTCGGCGAGCGGCAGGTATGAGAAGGGGTACCATACGGAAATGCTCAACAGCGCATGGCTGAATGCGAGCGGCGATGTTCTGTTTTACAGCGTGGAGAGCGTTTTCGGAAAGGTGACAAAGAGGATGAGCCGCGCGAGGTAGGTGTCGGGATATGGATGATGGGCAAAATCAGTGGCATTAAAATACAGGTTAAAGCCAGATATGGTAACTGTTCTTGCTTTATCTTTATTTCCTGTAATTTGACCGGGGTACTGTCTTCGAAGAAGACAGCACCCCTTTCCATTATTTTGCCATGAACCGCTTTTATATATTATTTGCGCCTCTTTTTTCCCTTTCGGGCGTATTGCTGACCGCCCAAACACCCCTCGCCGCTCCCAAACACGATTACATCTGGTTGATGGGCTACTCGAGTTACAGCGGTAACGAGTGGTACGGCGGCACAAGAATCGATTTCAATACCATCCCGCCCACGATTACCCGGGAAGACCGGTATATGGATTTCGGTATAACAAATGCGGTTGTTTGTAATGAGTCGGGTGAATTACTTTTTTATTCAAACGGGATATACCTGTCTTCTTACGCCAATGACACCATGGATAATGGGCTAAAATTAAACCCCGATAACTCCGCCCCCCAGAATCGTTTATATCAGGGAATATTGGCCTTACCCTTGCCGGGGAATGACGACTTGTTTTATTTGATCCATGAAATGCGCACCTTCGCGCCGACGCCCTATTCATACGACCAGATATACTACTGCTTGTACACCATCGTCGACATGTCTCAAAACGGCGGCCTGGGCAAGGTGATTGAGAAAAACCGGGTGCTGGTCAAGGATACCTTGTGCTACGGCAAACTCACAGCTACGCGCCACGCCAACGGCCGCGACTGGTGGATATTAGTTCCGAAATTCGATCAACCCGTCTTTTTTCGCTACCTGCTCACCCCCTCCGGTATCGATACCTTTCCACCCCAGACTCTGGGAGAGGACTTTATCTCAAATGGCGGCCAGGCGGTTTTTTCGCCGGATGGTTCCAAGTATGTTAGAATGAACTGCCCGGGGATAATTGGCTCCTATCTTGACGTCTATGATTTTGACCGCTGTACAGGACTTTTAAGTAATTACAGTAGAGTGTTTCAACTGGGAGTTGCAAGCACAGGCGTTGCGATTTCTCCCAATTCCAGATATTTGTACCTGACCAATACGACAAGCGTATTTCAGTATGATCTGGAAGCCTCCGCCCTGGAATCCAGCGAGACCCTTGTTGCTGAATATGACGGATTCCAATCTCCGTTGCCCACAAACTTTTTTAAGGCGCAATTAGCCCCCGACGGCAAAATCTACATATGCAGCAACTCGTCGACGGACAAACTGCACGTGATCGAGGAGCCAGATCTGCCGGGAGATTCGTGTCGGGTGCGGCAACACGCGATCAACCTGCCCACGCTCAACCTCGGCACGGTGCCCAATCACCCCAACTACCGGCTCGGCCCGCTCGACGGCACGGCGTGCGATACGCTGGGGCTGGACAATGTGCCGGTGGCGCATTTTGTTTATGAGGCAGACAGTCTTGTGCTCAATACGTTCAGATTCAGGGATTTGTCGTACTACGAGCCGGCAACCTGGGTATGGGATTTTGGCGATGGCACAGGGAGTACGCAGCGGCACCCAGTACATACATACCCGGCACCTGGCGCCTGGCAGGTGTGTCTGAGCGTGAGCAACGCCAAGGGGTCGGATACGCACTGCAGGATGGTAGAGATTACGGTGCCGGTGCGGGAGCCGGCAAATATACCAAAAGCGCAGGTGATGCCGTCGCCATTCCACGACCGTTTGCAGGTAACGTTGTGGCCAGAAGCAAAGTCCGGGCTGCATTTCCGCCTGTACGACCCGGCAGGCAGGCAGGTAGCGGAGCGGACGCTTTCCGGGGAGAATGACGAAGTGGCCACAGCCGGGTTACCACCGGGGATGTATTTCTGGACGGTTTCGGACGGGGATGTGGTGCTGGACAGCGGCAGGTGTGTCAAGGTGGAAAGGTGAGTGAGACAGCCTCTGACGCCCTCATCCTGTCAACACACCTACCTCACTCCTTCACAAAATTCATCGACACGGAATTCATGCAATAGCGCAGTCCCGTGGGCTTGGGTCCGTCGTCGAAGACGTGGCCGAGGTGTCCTCCGCAACGGGCGCATTCCACTTCCACGCGTGTCATGCCGTAGCTGCGGTCTTCGATCTCGGTGACGTATTCCGGTTTGAGTGGTTGGTAGAACGAGGGCCAGCCGGTGCCGGATTCAAACTTGGTTTCTGAACTGAACAGGGGCAGTCCGCAGCCCGCACAGATGTAGGTACCTTTTTCGTGGTTGTTCCACAGGTCGCCCGAAAAAGCGCGCTCTGTACCTTCGTTGCGCAGCACGGTATATTCCAGGTCGGTAAGTTGCGCCTTCCATTCCGCGTCGGTTTTGGTGATTTTGACCAGTTTGCCGTTGTCGTATTGTGGCGGAACGATGGTGTCGGCGGTAACTGAGGCTGGGGTGTTGTGTTGTTCGGGTGTCGGTTTTTGCGTGGCATTACAGGCCAGCAGTACCAGCAAAACAGAAAGGTATTTCATGGTATTGGAAACATTAAAACGTGAACGAAAGCGACCCTACCGCCGGCGCCTCGGCTGGTTCCACTCTTCCCGTTCGGCAAACTGCACGATTTTTTTCATGAAATTAACCATGGACAGGAAAACGAGAAAACCGAAGGTCACCACGATATAAATCCATCGATAGGTGCCGGCATCCCGCAGTGCAATCCCGGAAAACATCCAGGCGATAAGTCCCGTACAAAACGCCAAACCGATATAACTGTACATCGAACGCCCCCAATACTTCATGAAACTGTCGGCGCGCAGACTCATCAGGCTGTTCAGCATGGCGAACAGCAGCATGAATGCCGTAGCGATCGACCAGGCAAAAAGCGGGTCGACAGGGTATATACCGGTCACCGTAAGCAGCCAGCCTCCAAACATCAGCACCACGGCGCCTGCCAGTATCAATACGGCCTGTGCGACGGGATTTTCCAGTTTTGTATAAAAAGAGTCGGTCATGTTATCTGATCATAACGCCTTTCCGGTTGAGAAAAGGAATTTCGGTGAAATGCATGGCGTCGAGGCTGCCGGGTACAAAAACGTATTTTTTATCGTAGAGGTAATCGTTGTAGGAAAAACTGACCCAGTACTCGCTGGCCAATACCAGTACGTCTTTTTGAACGGGCTCCACCTTCACCACTTCCAGGGGGCCGATCTTCTCCCAGAAATACCGCAGCGTCGTCGTCTGGCGCTGCTCGCCGTCGATCAGGCCGTAGCCGCGCGAATTGATGAGTACCGAATGGATCGGCTCGTCTTTAAGGTTGAGCAAATAGGCATCCCAAAACTCCTCATGGTCTTCTTCGTGCTCCAGGCGGGGTACGATCGCGATGGCGAGGTCTTCGACTTTCAGGATGGGAATGTCTTTTTTCATGATCTATTGATTTGACAAGGTGCCGCTCCATTCCGGCGCAGGATCGACGACCTCACATTCGAATACTTCGGCAAAATGTCGTTTTATTTTTGTTTTTACCTCGTTCATATCGACGGACCTGCCTAGTTCTACCTCCATCGAGGTGACCGTTTTGTCTGCGTCGCTTATCCCACAAGGTACGATGTAGCGGAAGTATTCGAGCGGCGTATTTACATTAAGCGCCCAGCCGTGCAGGGTCACCCAGCGGCTCAGGTGAACGCCGATGGCGCAGACCTTTCGCTGTTGCCCGCCGTCGGCGCCGCCAATCCATACACCGGTGTAGTCTTTTATCCGGTAAGTGTCGAGCCCGTATTCGGCCAGGGTACGGATGATGACCTCCTCCACATTGCGGACATAGCGGTGTACATCGTTGAAAAAACACTCGAGATCGAGGATGGGGTAGCCGACAATTTGTCCGGGGCCGTGAAAAGTGATGTCGCCGCCGCGGTTGATCGGGAAATACTGAATGCCCCGCGCCTGAAGTTCTGCCTCCGAAAGCAGGAGATTATCGGTTGATCCGCTTTTGCCCAGGGTATAAACGGGTGGGTGCTCCACGAGAATCAGGCTGTGTTCCTGCGGGTAGGTTCCGGGCGGCAGATCCCTGTTGTTCAACTTGTTATCTACCAGACTCCGGTGCAGGGCTGTCTGGAAATCCCAGGCAGACTGGTACTCCATCAGACCCAAATCCAGGAACCGGACCGTTTGCATAAGCGGTAAACAAAATTAAGCGGGGCATGTTCCCGGCAAAGGTCGGAAAAGAAAATTCGGAATCTGCTGACGAAAATCATCCAATGTCCATACAGGGGGTAAAATGAAATCCTACCTTTGTGTCCCGTAACAGTTTCAAGCATACTATGACGAAATACATATTTGTTACGGGCGGTGTCACTTCTTCGCTCGGAAAAGGCATTCTTTGTGCCTCCCTGGCGAAACTCCTCCAGGCCCGCGGTTTTTCCGTAACCATCCAGAAGTTCGATCCCTACATCAACGTCGACCCCGGTACCCTCAACCCCTACGAGCACGGAGAGTGCTACGTAACGGACGACGGCGCCGAGACCGATCTCGACCTGGGCCACTACGAGCGTTTTCTGAACACTCCTACCTCCCGCGCCAACAACGTCACCACCGGCGCCGTCTACCAGACGGTGATCAACAAGGAGCGGGCGGGCGACTACCTCGGCAAAACGGTGCAGGTGATCCCGCACATCACCGACGAGATCAAGCGCCGGATGCTGCTGCTCGGACAAACCGGCCAGTACGACCTGGTTATCACGGAACTGGGCGGTACGGTGGGCGACATCGAATCGCTGCCCTACATGGAATCGGTGCGGCAACTGCGCTGGGAACTGGGGCGCGACAACTGCATGGTCATTCACCTGACCCTGGTACCCTATCTGAACGCCGCCAAGGAACTGAAAACAAAACCCACCCAGCACTCCGTAAAAGAGTTGCTGAGTCTCGGCGTTCAGCCCGACGTACTGGCCTGCCGCACCGAGCATCCGCTCAGCACCGACATCCGCCGCAAACTGGCCCAGTTCTGCAACGTGGAAACCAGCGCCGTCATCGAAGCCCTCGATGCCGAGAGTATTTACGACGTGCCGCTCATGCTCCTGCGCGAACGCCTCGACGCCGTGGTGATCTCCAAACTGCACCTTCGCGACACTAAGGAGCCTAACCTGAACTCCTGGAAAACGTTTTTGGGTAAACTCAAGAATCCCCTCAGTGAAGTGAAGATCGGCCTCGTGGGCAAGTACAACGAACTGCAGGATGCCTATAAGTCCATACACGAGGCGTTTGTGCACGCAGGTGCAATTAACGAATGCAAGGTACGCGTAGTGCCCATACACGCCGAAGACCTGGAAGGCAGTTACAAAGATGTGGGCAAAACACTGAAGGACCTGAACGGTATCCTGGTGGCTCCGGGGTTTGGCGAACGCGGTATTGAAGGCAAGTTGTCGGCCATTCGTTTTGCCCGGGAGAACGATATACCGTTTTTCGGCATTTGCCTGGGCATGCAGACCGCCTGTGTCGAGTTTGCCCGCAATGTGCTTTCCCTGGCAGACGCTTCGTCAACGGAAGTGAATCCGGGCACGCCGCATCCCGTCATCGATATGATGAGCGAGCAGAAAAAAATCACCAAGAAAGGCGGCACCATGCGACTGGGCGCCTATCCCTGCGAGATAAAGAAGAAAACAAAAGCCCATGCCGCATATGGCAGCGTCTCCATCAACGAACGCCACCGGCACCGTTGGGAGTTCAATAATGCCTACCTGGACCAGTTTGAAAAAGCAGGTATGACGGCCACTGGCATCAACCCCGAATCGAATCTGGTGGAGATCATGGAACTGAAAAGCCACAAATGGTTTGTAGGCGTGCAGTTTCATCCCGAATTAAAAAGCACGGTTGAAAACCCGCACCCGCTTTTTGTCGCTTTTGTAAAAGCCTGCATGGGGTAGGCTTGTTACAGCGTAGTGTCGGGGTGAATCGTAGTCACCCCGACACTCATCCCAAACGGGCAGGTTTATTCCCGCCGAAGTGCTTCGACGGGATCGAGGCGCGCCGCTTTTACAGCCGGGTAGGTGCCGAACAGGATACCGATCAGCACAGCAACCGTACATATTATAAAAAAGGTATTCCAGGTCAGTACAGCGCTGAACGGTACGTCGGCAAAAAGGCGGATAACCGGTATGGCTGCCATGGCAAAACCTGCACCGAACACCAGTCCGATCATACTGCCAAACGCAGATACAGTGATGGACTCGGCGAGGAACAAGCGGCGAATATCGGCCTTTTTGGCGCCTACCGCCTTGCGCAGCCCGATTTCTGCCGTGCGTTCGTTGACGGAGATCAGCAGCACATTCATTACGCCGACGCCGCCTACAACAACGGAAATACCGATAATCAGCCCCATGATGATGCGAAAAATGAGAAAGCCCTTGGCGGTCTCTCCGACCCAGAAATCCTGGCTCATCACCTGAAAATCAACATGGTTTTCGCCGAATTCAGTTTTCAGCCAGGCGTTTACCTGCTCCTTGATTTTCGGGACATCTTCCGTTTGGGCGGCCTCCAGCAACAGGCGTGGCGGACCGCGGTGCAGATCATCCATCGTAAACAGCGAGATCGGGATATAGGCCGTCGGCGGGGCGTTGTCTCTTTTGCCTTTGGCCACGCCCACGATGCGCAGGGTATGGCCGAATACCGCAAAGGTTTTGCCCGGCACCTGGCTCAGGTCGTCTGACCCGGCAATTAGTTTGGCCAGTTGGGTATTAATTACTGTTTCCGGCTCGCGCCCGGTAAAGGCAGTGGGCGAGAACAATTTTCCGTTCGTGAGAATAGTATCGCCCCAGGGTGTTTCTGCGACGCCCTTAATCATGGCGCCAATAGTCGAGTCGTTTTCCGTGAGGCGAATTTCACGGTTAAAACTGTTGTCCATGTTGGCGCGTTTCACCCCGGCCGTATTTGCGCGGAGCCGCGTGTACCGCTCATAATCGATTACCTGGAAGGAATCCTTCCTGACCGACAGGTTGTTGATGACTTTGTCGGTTTGAGTTTCTACCACAATGGCGTTGAAACTGGTATTGTTCGAAATCTGCTCGCGGGCGAATTTCTCCAGGCCGTCGATGAGGGAAAAGGTGGCGACTAAAGCGGCGACGCCGATCACGATGCCGAGCACCGAAAAGAAAGTGTGAAAGAGGTTGGCGCGGATGTTCTGGAAAGCCAGGCCAAAGGACTGTAGGGTGTTTCGCAGCATAATTTTTCGATTGTTCTGCGAATAAAGGCTGGATTTTCACTTTGCAAGATTGTTTTCGATGAAATGGGGTCATATATTGATAGGGGAGGGGGTGCTCCCGACAATGCAGTTCCCTTGTCCTGTTGAAAACACCCGTCCGCTCTAAATGCGGGTAAAGCCGCAATAACCCTCCGTAGATCGGACAGTTGTTTACAAACATGACAAACTCACGTTGATTTTTGTAAAAAACGGTTGGGCCAGTGGCGAAACACCGCTTACTTCATTAACTCAATCACCTGCACCGACATGGCAGGCACAGCAATTTGGCGAATGTCTGTAATGACCCTATCGTCCAAAATGTTTTTCCCCTTGGTAAACGCGCCAAGGTTCTCGTCAAAACGCCCGGTCTGCAAGGTCTGGTCCTTATCGCTCTGACTCATAACGACCATGATCGTTTTGCTGTCGTCGTGCCGGAAGTACACATAGACGCCGTCTTTGGGCAGGTATTGGGTATGCTTCCCCGTTTGGAGGGCGGTGCAGGTCTTTCGATAACGCGCCAGTTTTTTGGTGAAATCGAATGCCTCGTTTTCCTGGGCCGTTCTGCCGGCGGCCGTGAATTTATTTTCACTGTCGCCCGGCCATCCCCCGGGAAAATCGCGACGCACCTCTGCATCCGACGGGTTTTTGAAGTTTTTCATCAGGATCTCCGTGCCGTAGTACAGTTGCGGAACGCCCCGTGCAGTCAGCAGGAAGGCGATGCCCTGTTTGTATTTTCGCATATCCTCGCCTACCATCGAAAAGAACCGGTTTTGGTCGTGGTTGTCCAGGAAGGTCATGTTCAGGCTGGGGTCTTCGTACACGATGTCCTGCGCCAGCATGGTGCACAACCTGTTGAACCCGGTTCCCCAGTCGCATTTTTCATTCAGGGCGGCATTGATGGCGTTGTAAAAAACGAAGTCGTTGGGTGAGGGGCAGGTGCTCTTGAAGGGGAGATAGAGGTTGTTGCGCACAAAAAAGGCCTGACTGACGGCGGTGTTTACGGCGTTTTCGGCGGTGATGAACATACGGGGGTATTCTTCCAGCAGGGCATTGTTGCATCGGTTCATGAACTCCAGGTCGTTGTACTGGTACGTATCGACCCGCCAGCCGTCGATACCGAAGAATTCAACGGTCCAGAGCGCATGCTGGATGAGATAGTTGGCCACAAAGGGATTGTGTTGGTTCAGGTCGGGCAAAAAAGGCACAAACCAGCCGTTTTGCTGTACGTTGAAATCACTCTTGTTGCCGTGGTCCAGATCAAACACCGACTCGTCGCGGTACGAGGTATTGGTGTAGGTATCCCACTGGTGCAGCCAGTTTTTCATGGGCAGGTCGCGCAGAATCCAGTGGTTGATGCCCACGTGGTTGTACACGGCATCCTGAATGATCTTCAGACCCCTGGCATGGGCAGCGTCGATCAGGCTCTTGTACGCAGCGTTGCCGCCCAGCCGCCGGTCGACGGCATAGTGATCCGTAAAACCGTATCCGTGGTATGCCGAACGCATCGCGCCGCCTTCGTCGGTCTGCGGCTGGTCGTTTTCGACGACCGGGTTGAGCCATAGCGCCGTCGCGCCCAGGTCGGTGAAATAATCCAGGTGATTCTGTATGCCCAACAGGTCGCCGCCATGTCGCAAAAACGGGTTATTCCGGTCGGATGCAGGGTCGGCCATATCGGCAAACTTGTCGTTGGAAGGGTCGCCATTGGAGAAACGATCGGGCAGAACCAGGTAAATAAGATCACCGGCATTGACCTCCTGCGGGTGTTTGTCCCGCACTTTTAATTCGTAGGGACGGGTCGCTTTGACCGTTTCGTTGACGATCGTCTTTTTCTTTTTTACGGAAACCGACTTGCTCAGTTCGATCTCGAAGGTGCCGGCTTTGGTCTCCGGCGCTATATACAGGTCGACAAACAGGTAGTTGGCGTTTTCGACCTCGTACACCTGCCGGACGCTGATGCCGGGATAGGATATTTTCAAGGAGGAGCCTTTGAGGTCTTTGCCGTAGATCAGCAACTGCAGTTCCGGGTTTTTCATGCCCACATACCAGTTGGTCGGGTCGATGCGCTGAATGGAAGGCGCCTGGGCGAATCCTTCAACGAAGAGAAAGCAGAGTGCGAGCAGGAAGGTTGATGTTTTTCTCACGTTTATATTTTTTCCATTTACGATTTGTGCCGGTTCGGCGGTGTGCGGACAAATGTAACAAAGCCGTGGGATTGGATTAGAGTTCGACAGGCTTTTGGGCGGGGAATTTTATGATTGGGCAATGGTGTGAAGCACAAAATATCGCTGGAATCAAGACGTCCCAAACGGCAAGGCGGAGCACAGAAAACAAATAAAACAACCCGGGGTAAAATCCGACCGCTACTTTTGCCCCTCTAAACATTTTAATATCAGATACATGCCCGATAACAGATTTCCATCCGACACATTTGGTCCCGAAACGCAGGCCATTCGCCTGCAACGAAACCGTACAGGCGAGAAGGAACATTCCACGCCCCTGTTCCTGACCTCGAGTTTTGTCTACGATTCGGCAGAAGACATGGCGGCTGCATTTTCCGGCGACAATCCGGATGTAAATATTTACAGCCGGTTTTCAAATCCGACAGTCGACGAGTTTACAGGAAAGGTCGCTGCCCTTGAAGGCGCTGAAGCGGGGGTGGCCACAAGCACCGGAATGGCCGCTGTCTTTTCCACCTTCATGTCTTTTCTCAGTCAGGGCGATCACATCCTGTCCGCCTCGGCGGTTTTTGGCTCCACGCACACCATTCTCACGAAATACCTGCCGAAATGGGGCATCGAACATAGCTATTTCGATATGAACAAGCCGGAAAGTATGGAGCCTCTGATCCGGCCCAACACAAAAATGTTGTACCTGGAAACGCCCTCCAATCCCGGGCTCGACATCATCGACCTCGACCTTGTGGGCGCCTTGTGCCGTAAACATGATATGTTGTTTGTCGTCGACAATTGCTTTGCCACACCGGCGGTACAGCAACCCACTCGCTATGGCGCCGATCTGGTGATCCACTCCGCCACCAAATTCATGGATGGCCAGGGGCGGGTGCTGGGCGGTGTGGTGGTCGGCCGTGAAGACCTGATCCACCAGCTCTATCTCATGGTCCGGAATACCGGCCCTTCGCTCAGTCCGTTCAATGCCTGGGTACTAAGCAAAAGTCTGGAGACCCTGCACCTGCGCATGGACAAGCACGCAGAGAACGCGTTGCAACTGGCCCGTGTTCTGGAGCAAAACAGACATGTACTAAACGTAAAATATCCGTTCCTGGAGAGCCACCCGCAGTACGCGGTTGCCAAACGGCAGATGCGCAACGGCGGAGGCATCGTCAGTTTTGAGGTGGCAGGCGGTCTGGACCGGGGCCGGCGTTTTCTCAATGCCCTGAACCTGGTCTCCATGACCAATAATCTAGGTGATAGCCGCAGCATTGCGTCGCACCCGGCATCTACCACGCACTCCAAACTGAGCGAGGCAGAACGCGCGGCCGTCGGTATTACTGCCGGACTGGTACGGATATCCGTTGGGCTGGAGACGGTGGCAGATATTATTCGGGATGTGGAGCAGGCACTGGAGCGCTCATAGGGCATTGACCGGGGCGGTATGCGCGAAAAAGTACTTATCCCGAGTCCTCTTTAACAACTTATGGAACAATCCTTGTATCTATGTACCCTGATTTCTTCATTCATTAACTTTAATTGCTATGCAAAAACCGCTTATCCTTGCGCTGTTGGTATCCCTGATGGCATTCGGTTGCTCCAAGTCCGACGATAACCTGAAAACAACCGGCTGGATCGTCACCTACTACCAGATTGGTGCCGATCAGAAGGACGATACCGCACTCTTCGACAATTACTCGTTCGAATTGAACGATAACAACGAGTGGATCATCCATTTCCCCGACGGCAGTTCGGCAACCGGAAAATGGGCAGTTGATGCCAATACTTCGATCGCCACCTTTGCAATTCAAAACCCTGTTGCTATGGCAAATAATATTGTCGGCGACTGGACGATCCTCGAACAATCCGACGTTACCTTGAAACTGACCGGACGCCTCAGCACTGATCCGCTGGTCAGCAGCCAGTCGCTGCTGTATTTCGAGAAACAATAAAGTCAGCCTTAAACGGCAAAAGAAAAAGCCCGTTTCTTCCTGTTACCGGAAAAAACGGGCTTTGCTTTTGGGGGCAGGCGGTTTATGCGCCGAGGTATGTTTTCAGCAATTTGCTGCGGCTGGTTGCACGCAGTTTATTGATGGCTTTGTCCTTGATCTGGCGCACGCGCTCGCGGGTCAGACCGAACTTGTCGCCGATGTCTTCCAGCGACATGGGGTGCTCGACGCCGATACCGAAGTACAGTTTGATCACATCGCACTGGCGATCGGTCAGGGTGCCGAGCGAGCGTTCGATCTCGCGGCGCAGCGAGTCGGCATAGTCGAGGTGTGTGTCGGTGCCGGGCATGGAGTTGTTTTCCAGCACATCGAGCAGGGAGTTGTCTTCGCCCTCCACAAAAGGAGCGTCCATGGAGACGTGGCGAGCGGCAACACCGAGGGTGGTTTCCACCTCGTCGGTCGTGATCTCGAGCAGTTCGGCGAGCTCTTCAGGACTGGGTTCGCGTTCGAAGGTCTGTTCGAGTTCGGAGAAAGCCTTGTTGATCTTGTTGAGCGAGCCGACTTTGTTCAGCGGCAGGCGCACAATACGGCTTTGCTCGGCCAGTGCCTGGAGGATGCTTTGGCGAATCCACCAAACGGCATAGGAAATAAATTTAAAGCCGCGCGTTTCGTCGAAACGCTGGGCCGCCTTGATCAGGCCGAGGTTGCCTTCATTGATGAGGTCGGAGAGGCTAAGTCCCTGGTTTTGATATTGTTTCGCCACAGATACTACGAAGCGAAGGTTGGCTTTTGTCAGTTTTTCAAGGGCGATCTGGACGCCTTGCTTGATCCGTTTGGCTAAATCAACTTCTTCTTCCGGGGTGAGGAGGTCCACCTTACCAATTTCCTGTAGATACTTCTCGAGCGACTGGCTCTCCCGGTTGGTAATGGACTTCGTAATTTTTAGTTGCCTCATTGTGTGCTGCTATGTTGAATTTTTTCGGCTGCAAAGGTACAATTTTCCGCTTGCCGATATCAAGTTTTTTATGGTTAGACGCAGAATATTGTGGGAAGTTTCAAAAATTTCAGGTAAGTGCCTGATTAAACGGCATAAATTAAATTTTGTTTCGGTGGGTTATGCCTCCCTGCCGGGGAAATAAAATTTTTTGAATAGCATTAACAAGGTTCTCAATAAATGGCCGGGTTTGTATCCGATCGGGCCTCGTCTCTTCACCAGCCGTCTTCTCCGCACCCGATTGGCTGCCCGGGCGGCAGTGCAGGCACCGGTTCCGGTTTGAAAGCTTCAGGTTTCTCCCGGAACAACCTGATCTGCCGCAGCAGGTACAGGTCGTTGGCCTTGTCGGTGTTGTCGGTTGCCGCAGCGAGCCGGCGTTCGAGTTCTTTTTCGAGGATATCGATTTCAAACAACACAATACCCTTTACCGTGCCCGTAGGCTTGTCGGATGCGGCAAGTGCCAGCAGTTTGTTCAGGAAAAGTTGTTGTACGATCCGGCGCAGTTCGGCTTCCATAGGGAGGGAAGCAGGGGCGGCAAAGGTTGATGCCCGCAGCCGGTCGAGCATACTGACGGGTGTGAAGGCACGTAATACACCCCGCGCCTGTTGTTCCGACATGCGGTTGAGCCGCTCTGGGAGCAGGAGCATATCGAGCGTATGTCCCGCGCTGCCTGCCGCAGCGGCCAGGGGATCAAAAAAGCCTCCCGTATTGCTGTCGAACATTTCCCGGTCGCGTTCAAAACCAATCGGTTGGGGCGGGATCAGGCGAATAACGGATTCCGGGAGCGACAGGAAGTCCGGCTGAAGGGTTTGCAGCAGGGCTTCGAAGGCTTTTTGCTGTTCGGCCTCTTCGACCGGTTCGTTGGCGGGCTGGCCATCGCCGCGCACTGTGTAAGCATACCGTACGCCGCCGATGCTTTTCGACACTGCTTCTGTCTGGTAGCGGTGGGCGAGATAGAGCGGCACCAGTACCCGTTCCAGGTCGGCCATAACGCGGCCTTTCGGAATGCTGCGCTCGCCAAAATGTTGCAACGCAGCGCTGCGTACGGCTGCAAGTCTGCTGAGTTCGGCTGAGGCGTCGGGACCGTTGTCCCACAGATGGGCCTGCGGGTGGGCGCCGGAGGCAGGCCTTGCGCCTTCATCGGAGAGGTGCAGCAGGCCGAGGCGGTTGTTTTCTTCCAGTATTTTGTTCAGTTCCGCCGCCTCATCGGCGCGGGCCGGGAAGTCCTGGTACCCGTACAGGATGGTGCGTTTGTCCCAGGCGCCGATCTTGTCGTCGTAGGCCTGTGAGAAGTCGAGTTCGCCGTTTTGTTTCATCCGGATATATGGATGGGGATAGTCCATCACGGAGGCGCGGTCGTTGGCGCTGGCGGCAAAATTGTGCGCCAGGCCGAGGGTGTGCCCCACCTCGTGCGCCGATAACTGGCGGAGCCGCGCCAGCGCCATGGCCTCTGCCTCGGGGTCGGTGGTCTGGCCGCCGTCGAAAGGCGACAGCAGGCCTTGTGCGATCAGGTAGTCCTGCCGGACGCGCAGCGAACCGAGCGATACCTGGCCTTTGATGATCTCGCCGGTACGCGGATCAATGACGCCGCTGCCATAGCTCCAGCCCCGGGTGGAACGGTGCACCCACTGAATGAGGTTATACCGTACATCCATAGGGTCGGCATCGGCGGGAAGATCCCTGACAATGAACGCATTGCGATACCCGGCGGCTTCAAAGGCCTGGTTCCACCAGCGCGCGCCGTCGAACAGGGCGGAACGGATGGGCTCGGGCACGCCGGGGTCCATGTAGTACACGATCGGCTCGACAGGGTCGCTGATGGCAGCGGCGGGGTCTTTTTTTTCCAGGCGGTGCCGGACGATGTAGCGTTGGGCAATCGGTTCGCCGACGGGCACGGAATAATCGTACCACGCCGTTTCGAAAAAACCGCTGCGCGGGTCGAATATGCGGGGTTTGTAATGGCCATCCGGCAGTTTGACAAACGAATGGTGTTGGCGGACGGTCACGGCGGACGGGGTAGGGGTTACCGACCGGATGAAGGCGCCTTCCGGTTTTCCGGTAAAGGTCAACATGGTCTCCCACTCCGAGTTATCGGGGAAATTCTTGGTGCGTTCGGTGTAAATGGCGGAGCGGCTCGGATCGAGCGTATAGGCGCCTTGCCTGGTCAGCGCAAGCGTGCCGCTCACGTTGTGGGCATCCTGCAGGAGAAACGGCGTCGCGTCGACCAGAAAGCGGTCTTTTGCGCTGAGGGTTATGGGGAAGCCCCACAAGACCGATTGGGCGAAGGCCTCTTCAACCGAGCGGCGTTCAGCGGCATTGGCACTGCCGGCGCGATAGCCGAGATTGGGCTGAACCAGCAGGATTTTATTGCCGCTGCGCACAAACTTTACCACCCTGGTGCTGCCGATCTGGCCCCGGTCGAGGCCGATATCGTTGGAGCCCACGCCTGCCGGCAGGGAATTGACGTAGAGGAATTCCGAGTCCAGGCGGCCAATTTCGAGCCATATTTTGCCCGATTTTTCATCCCACCAGAACGGGAAATAACCGGGGAAGGCCGTCATGTTCCGGGTCCTGATCGCGATGGAATCCACACCGGATAATCCGCCGGTACCGGAGGAAACAGGTGCGGTGGTTTTGGGGGAACAGGCTATTGCAAGCAGCAGGAGAGCAACAAAAAGGGATAGGCGCATGGATCAGACTTTTGGGGGTCGAAAATAATGCATTTCAGTCATTATGGCCACGGTATTGCGGCTGCCGGCAACCACAGCCTCTGATTATTGCCCGCTCTTTCCTTTGGCTTCGGCGATCAGGTCCGGGAAAAAAAGATTGAAGTCTGCGGAAAAAAGATCGAGGTTTTCAAAAAAACAGGTGGAGAGTTCCGGCACATCGAGGCGACCGCCGAGGCGCCGGTTGAACTGGCCAAGTACCCACTCCAGCCCGGTCCGGCTAAAGTAACCGTGCAAAAAACGCCCTTTCAGCATATGTGGCAGGCGTTCCTGTAATACTTCGGGCATTTCCTCAGCCCTTTTTTCCAGCCTTTGATAGGTTTTTTCCGCAAACACCTCGAATGTCTCCGGCGCATAGATTTTCCAGTTCAGGGCCAGCAGGTGGTCGTACAACACATCCGTTACCGGCGAGGCATAACGCCCGGCAAAAGACCGGATGCGCTCCTTGCTCTGCGCGGTTGCCGGATGGTTGTCGGTGAAACTGTCGATGGCCCGGTGCAGTAAAATGCCCCGCTGTACCCCTTCCGGATACGCCTTCCAGGTGCTGCCTTTTACATCGTCGCCGATAAAATTACCCAACAGCAGGTCTTCGTCATCAAAGGAAAGGAAACAATGGGCGAGGTGGTTCATGTTTGATTGTTGTCGTCATGCGTCGTTCGTAGACAGGATAACAGAAGGGAAGATACAAGGTTACTTTTTTACAGGATTAAAACGCCGCCAAAATTTCACCGGTGGTTTTTCTACCTTTGCGCCCGTTTTTTCGGGACACCGTCCGCCGCCAGCCGGCAACTTGCCAAGTTGACGGCAATAACGAAATGACGATAATGACCAATCAACCACAACTGCGAATTAACGAAACCCACAATATTAATGGCTCTTCAATGCGGTATCGTTGGCCTGCCCAACGTCGGAAAATCCACTCTTTTTAATGCCCTGACCAGCGGGAAGGCCCTGGCTGCCAACTATCCTTTTGCCACCAAAGATCCGAATGTCGGCGTCATCACGGTGCCCGATGCACGACTGGACAAGTTGTCGGAACTGGTCAACCCGCAACGCATCGTGCCCACGACGGTGGAGATTGTCGACATCGCCGGATTGATCAAGGGGGCGAGCCAGGGTGAAGGACTGGGCAACCAGTTCCTGGCCAACATCCGGGAAGTAGATGCCATCGTGCATGTGGTGCGTTGTTTCGACGACGACAACGTGGTGCACGTGGACGGCTCCGTGAATCCTGTGCGCGACAAGGAGATCATCGACCTCGAACTGGGCCTTAAGGACCTTGAAACGGTGGAAAAAAGGCTGGAAAAGGTGATCCGGGCCGCCAAGGCGGGCAGCAAGGACGACCTGAAAGCGCTCGATATTCTGAACCGGGTAAAAGCGCACCTGGAAAGCGGCCGCCCATCCCGCGAACTGCTCGCCGATCTGGACGATGACGGCAAGACACTCGTGATGCGCGACCTCTCGCTGCTGACGTCCAAGCCCACGCTCTACGTCTGCAATGTAGACGAGGGCTCCATGGAGTCGGGCAATGCCCATACGAAGGCTTTTGCAGCATCGGTAGCGGGCGAAAACGCAGAGGTTATCGCGATTTGCGCCGGCATTGAGGCACAGATCGCCGATATGGAAACCCAGGAAGAGCGCGCGGAGTTTCTCGAGATGATGGGGCTCAGCGAACCGGGTAAAAACAGGCTCATCCGCGCCTGCTACACCCTGCTCAACCTCATCACCTATTTCACCGCCGGCGAAAAAGAGGTGCGTGCCTGGACGGTTCGGCGCGGCGCCAAAGCGCCCGAGGCCGCCGGGGTCATCCACTCCGATTTTGAAAAGGGGTTCATCCGGGCAGAGGTGATCAAATACAATGACTTTATCCATTTCGGCTCCGAAGCCAAAGTAAAAGAGGCCGGAAAAATGGCCGTCGAAGGCAAGGAATACGTCGTGACAGACGGCGATATCATGCACTTCCGGTTTAATGTGTAGTTTTTGAGGTTACGGGTTACGGGTTACGGGTTTCGGGTTACGGGTTTCGGGTCGGCAGCACGTGAATACCCGTCTGACGCGCAGCGTCTGCACGGGAAAGGT
>ERZ724519.387-NODE-387-length-18813-cov-4.629065_pt1 | contig 18813 bp, 11 predicted proteins | sample MGYA00376052_ERZ724519 | MGnify/ENA primary metagenome ERZ724519 (study PRJEB28724, sample SAMN07190883) | activated sludge metagenome | isolation source: activated sludge of sewage treatment plant in Hong Hong | place: Hong Kong | collected 2016-03-17 ... | reverse complement strand
GTTCATTGGCGGAATTGCGAAGTTCGACCGTCAGGGAATAGTTGCCGCTGACGAGTTTGCTGATATCCATCTGAACCAGCACTGCGTCGATAGGAGTCGCTTTCTTGCGCTGGGTCCCTACCGAAATCAGGTTTTTTATCCCGTTGCCTTTTTCTTCTTCAATAAAATAGCGGACCAGGTATTTTCCGTCTGCCAGTCCGCGGTTGGAATGGTATATTTCTGCATAAAATGCCAGCAAAGTGGCATGTCTATCGTAGAAATTGAAGGGCAGTGGTTCGAGATAATATCCGTTTTTGGTAAACGGGTTGTCCGAATCATCGGCTTTAAAACCGCGCAACAGCTGTACATCGGAAAGGTGGATGCTTTCGCCAAGGGCAACGGAAAGGGGCGAAGAAAAGACATCTTTATTCCCCGGTTCGTAAATATCCTGGAAAGTGATCTCGAGCGTGTACTCCCCGTTGGGCACCACCATGCGTTTCACATCGAGCAGGTTCTGCGGAAACGCCACCAGCGGACTGTTGAGGATATATTTTTCAAAGGCCACCACCACATCTCCCTGCTTGATGAGGATGAGCGTTTCGACGCCGGCCTGCAGGTGGATGCTGTCAACCGGCTTGAATGTGACCGTAGCGGCGGCGACTTCGATGTTTACTTCGACATATGGTTTGTCGGGAGTTGCATATACGGCAAAGGAAACGCCCGTATCGAGCGCATGGCCGGCCAGGGGCAAAAACAGGCCCACCAGACAAGAAATGAATGGATTCGTTTTCATAGCGACTACATTGAAAAGTGAACAACTGGGTTATCCAAAAGTCAGGTTTCCACGACTATCCCATTGAACAAGTTTTGGGAAAAGTCAGGTTTCCGGATACCATGTCTCAGGCTGTCCCCTCTGCAAATTTCGGCTAAAATTTGATCCGGTGCACCTTTTTTATTGTCTGAAAATCAGGAAAAACAACATCAGCACCAGGATAACAAGCAGGTAGGGCACCCATATCTTTCCGCCAAACCTGAAGCCCCTGCGCTTTTCGCCTTCATTTACCCGGCTGCCGTTCAGTTTTTGCCGGTCGATGTAGGTCACATAAATGAAACAGAAGAAGTTAATGGCCAGCGTCAGCATCAGGAAAATGTAGGCCAGGTTCATCGAGTCTGTCGTCGGCGATATCTGTACCAGGTTGATGGAGTAGGCTACCGTAGCCAGGAAGGAGGTGATGATGAGTTCGCCCACTTCTTCAAAACTGGCCTTGTGGAAGAACAGCATGAAGATCGGCAGGGCGCTGAACATCAGGAACGGAAGCACGATCAGAATGATAGCGCCCCAGGGTCGGCGGCTCACCCTGAGGTGTATGTTGAGGGTCTTGTATTTTTCCATAAACTTGGCCTTGTCGGTAGGGTCGAAGGTGACCTTGTTGGGCGAGCCGAGCGCGTTGGTGATCTGGTTGTCGAGCGTGACGTAGTATTCCTCCGTATCCCAGTCGTGCAGTTGAAAATCGTTGATCTTGTCCTTGACCTGGAGTCTGCTGTAGTCGAAACTGATCTTGATCTTGTCGCTCGGGGCAAGCGCCGCGATCGGGATCAACAGCTCGTGGCGGTCGAAAGGGAAGGCGAAGGAATTGAAATTCCCCAAAAACTTGCCGCTGATGCGATGGCTGCTCACGACGTAATCGCTGTTGGTGTCGCGGGCAATATCATAGCGGTTGCCCTCTTCCGAACTGATGTTGGGGAAATCGATATAGCCCTCTTTTTCAATGTGTTTTCTGTCGACAATAACCCAGTACAGCAGGTTGCAGTCGAAGGTATTGCGCCGCACATCCACATCGCTGACGCCCACGATATCGATGCCGACCCGCAGCGAGGGGATGGGCTCGCCGGCGCTGTTGATCTGGATCAGCGGACTTTGGGTGTTGCCGTCTTTAATTTCTTCAAAATTCGGTTCCGGCTTCAGGATCATCAGGGAATCGAACACGTATAAATCCTTGAGCAGGGCCACCTTGCGGTTTTTCAGTTTATTCCGGAAATAGGCGGCTGTTTGGGCTCGATTGGAAGCGCCGGCACGCAGGGCCGTTTCAAGGATATTTACCGCATCATAGCAACGGTGGAGGGTAAGATCGGCCTGCCGCTCCCGTTCCCGTTGCAGTTCCTTTTCCGCATCGCTCGTGTTTTCGTTGTCCTTCTTGATAAAAGGGTTGGGGTATTTAGCCTTGATGACCTTTTTTTCCTGGTAAACCTCCAGGGGCATCAGGTTTTCATCGTTGACAAGACGGATAAACGTATGTCCCCTTTCCCGGGTGATCTTTTCCAGTTCCTTGTCTGTGAGGCTGGTTTGAATGCCAACAAAGGTTTTGACAGGCAGCCGCTCCTGCTCCAAAAACCGCATGATCGAATCGCCGTAACCGGCGTGGGTATTGAGCAGGATAACCTCCGTACCGGGCTGGTTGAACAATTTGCGCAATGCCCTTTTCATGACCGCAACCGAATCGCCCGGCACTTCCCTGTTCCTGATGTAACTCCTTTGCCACAGGCACACCGAGTCATAACGCATACCGATCTTGTTCATGCTTTCCGTAAACCGGTTGTGCAGCAGGTAGTCGCATTCCGTGACAAACCCGATATGCTTGGTACTCAACACGGTATCGATAAACTGAACCAGAAAACCGGGATTCGGGTCGCTTGGACTCAGGAAGACGGCATTGTCGCCGAAGTCGAGTTTGTTTTGATCGGCGCTCAGCGCAATGACCGGCATTCCGCGCCGGATAATTGGCGCAGCAAAACGGATATACTTGCCCCAGGTATTATCCACCACCAGCGTGATGCCGGTATCTGCCATGATCTGTTCATATATTTTGGGGATAACCGAATCGACATAATCGCACTGAAAGGTCTTAAGCCGGTATTCGACCGGATAGGGTTTGGGTTCACTGTGGTTGTTGACGCGATCGAGGAAGGTCTGCAAGGCAACGATGCGCAGGGAGTCGGAGTAGTTGTTGGCGCTGTCTTTGGCGACGTCTGTATAGTTAAAACCCAGATATGCCACATATTTTACGGGCCGGTTGGAGAAGACCGGTTTTTTACAGGCAAAATGGGCAGTCAGGAAGAAGGCGGCGAGTGCGAATATGATTTTTTGCATGGCGAACGGCAGGTTTTTCAAATGGTTATGGGTGGTTTTCGGATGTCAAAGGTAATAAATACTACTGTCCCCTCAATACCGGCAAAACAACTCCCGAGGCCCCTACCGGTGTGTGAAACACCTGGATCGTCGCCGGGATAAAATCCTCGTCTTTAGCCTGGTATATATTGATAAATTGCTGCGGATTCCGGTCGGCCAACGGAAACCAGCTGCTTTGCACCTGTATCATCAACTTGTGTCCCGGCAGGAAGGCATGCGATACGTCGGGCAGGTCGAACCGCACCCGGGATACCGTCCCCGGCACAAAAGGCTGCGGTTTCTCAAAACTGTTCCGGTAACGGCCCCGCATGATCTCTCCGCGCACCAGCATCTGATATCCCCCAAGCGGTACGCCGTTCTCCTGACCAGACAGGGTGTCGGGGAAAACATCGATCAGTTTCACAACGAAATCGGCATCCGTACTGCTGAGGTTAACCCACAGATCAGCCGTAATGGTACCGGCCAGGGTCAGTGTTCTGTCCAGTACTTCCGTTTGGTAGACCAGCACATCGGGTCGGCGGGCGGCAAACCGCTGGTCGTCGCACATGTATTCGCGCGTCCTGCGCAGGTGCACATCTTCGGTGTATGGCACAGGCTTCGACGGATCGCTCAGGTACTCGTCCATCTGCATACCCGGGGGCGCCTTGTCGACCGCCGGGGGCGGCGCTACCGACAGCAGCCCGCCTTCGTGGAAATAGAACATGACCGGCTCTGAATGCCTGGGAGGCCAGGTATCATACATCCGCCATTCATTGCTACCCGTTTCGAATACGATCGCATCGGGGAGGTCCATTGTTCCCTTGTTTTTCAGGTAATATTCAAAAAAGCGGAACTCCACCTCTTTTTGGTAGTAATCGGTCGTTTTTTTGCCAAAAACAACATTTCCGAGCCGGTCGCCGGCAGTGCGCGCCCAACCGCCGTGTACCCAGGGACCCATCACCAGCCGGTTGCTTGCCGCCTGCGAATTCTGTTTTTCAATAGCTTCGTAAACGCGCCATGCGCCGAAGCAATCTTCCGCATCGAACAGTCCGCCGACGGTCATCACGGCGGGCATGATATTCTTCAGGTGTGGCCGCGGGTTGCGTGCCTGCCACCAGGCGTCGTAATCAGGGTGCGCCATCAGGTCGTTCCAGAAAGGGATGTTTTTCATGCCGAACCTGTCGGCATAGTTGCGCAATGCGCCTGCACGCAGGTAAAAATCGTAATTGTCCGGCGTTTTCCAGTCGCTGAACCCGGCAGCGCCGTCGGTAGTGGGCCGGGGGCGCGATTTTCCGAATCCCGAATAAAACGAAAAGGCATCCATGAGCATAAAGGCGCCGTTGTGGTGGAAATCGTCGCCAATGAACCAGTCTGTCACCGGCGCCTGCGGCGATACTGCCTTGACAGCCGGGTGGTTGGACAACACCGCCATTGTCGCGTAAAAACCGGGATAAGAGATACCATAGATCCCTACGCGGCCGTTATTGCCGGACACGTTTTTAACCAGCCAGTCCACCGTGTCGTAGGTATCGCTGGCCTCGTCAATGTCTTTTGACGTCTTTTTGCCGGGGTTGAACGGCCTGACATCCACAAACTCCCCTTCGCTCATATAGCGGCCCCTGACATCCTGGGTGACGAAAATATAGCCCGCTCGCGCCAGGTCCATGTTTTGAAAACTGGTCGTGTAGGCATCCACACCGTAAGGCGAACAGGAATAGGGCGTCCTTTTCAGCAGAATCGGATAAGTGTTTTTTCGGTCATTGGGGACATAAATGCTGGTAAACAACTGCACACCGTCGCGCATCGGAATCATGACCTCCCGTTTGGTGAAGTTGTTGCGGATAAATACGGAGTCCGCCGTTTGATCTTGTGCGTACAGGAATACTGCCGAAAGCAGAAGGGCAAAAACAAGGGATATGGATCGTACAGACATGAGCAATAATCTTATTCGTTTGCCGCACAAAGTCCAAAATTTTTAAACCCTGCCTACTGTTTTTCGTTAAAAAACAATGGAACTGCTGTTCCGATGCGTAGTCAAATGACTGCTTTAATCTGAAAATACCCTGTTATCCATGAATTTATCGCCCGAAATATTGTACGCCCTGATGTATTCCGCCATTGCCATTACCGGCGGGCTCTTCATCGGCTGGTTGCTGGAACGATACCTCCTGCGCCGGCTATTCCTCAACTTTGAACTGTTCGCAGCGCTGAAAGGAGCGGGTGTTTTTGCAGGACTCTGGATCGGAGTTCGCCTTGGATTGCGCTACCACCACCTTCCCGAATCGTGGGACGGCAGTATCAATCTGGGCTGGCAGTCGGTATTTATCATGGCCACTACTTTTTACGTTGCCCGACTGACCGGCAGGTTCATCGGCCTGAAGATGTCCAACATGAACGGCCTCCTGCCTACCGCTACCTTGCTCCAGAATGTCGTCAGGGTAGTGATCTACATGAGTGGCATCATGGTGCTGTTGCAAACGCTGGGCATCTCCGTAGCGCCTGCGCTAACGGCTTTGGGAGTGGGCGGACTGGCCGTAGCGCTGGCCTTGCAGGACACCCTCGGCAACCTGTTTGCAGGCATGCAGATCATCGCGTCGCACAAAATCAGGCCGGGACATTTTATCCGGCTGGAAAGCGGCGAAGAGGGGTATGTGACCGATATCACCTGGAGAGACACTACGATCAGGGCCTTGTCCAACCAGACCATTATTCTGCCCAACTCCAAACTCGCCACCTCTACCGTGACCAACACCTGGGTGCCCGACCCCGAGATTTCGGTACCGGTGCCGGTGGGGATTCACTACGACAGCGACCTGGAACAGGTAGAGCGCGTCACCCTGGAGGTCGCCCAGACCATTCAGCAATCGCACCCCGGCGCAGCGCCCGACCACGAACCGACACTCCGGTACAACGAGTTTGCCGACTCCAGTATTAATTTCAAGGTTGTGCTTCGGGCAAAGGAGTTTTCCGAACAATTCGCCCTTCGACATGATTTCATAAAAGCACTGCACGCGCGCTACCGGAAGGAGCGGATTTCGATTCCATATCCGATCAGGACGGTTCATATGGTAAATGCCGGGTAGTGCACGACGGCTGCTGCGTTGGTCGAGTAAATACAAGTCTCTATCGCCGTGGAAGGTGATTTCATTGAGCAAGTCGTAGTTCATTTTGCGCTTAAGATATTAACAATCAACCTCTTAAATAAAAACCTCTCCGTAAACATCTGTTCCTTGCAACTGCAACCTCCGTTTTCAAATCCGTGTCTATTGTTGCATCAACTTTGCAATCATTATTCTTCTCAGATATGAAAACGACATTTTTTGGAGCATTGCTCTTGTCCATGTTCCTCAGCCTTAACCACAGTATTGCAGCACCAGCCGGCGCCACCACACGGCTGAACGACCCGGAGGTGAAAGTAGTAGTCAGCCAGAAACGAATCTGGCTGGTCACAGATGAAATTTCCGTAAAAAGCCTCACCCTTCATGTGATGAACGAGCAGGGAAGAGTAGTTATGGAAAAAACCTTTTCCTCCAAAACAACGGACTGGTCTCTGGTGATCAGTTCGTTGCCCTCCGGCAAATACGCCGTCATGATCGGCTCGAAAAAAATGACGGAATTTGAACGGCAGTAGAAAATAGGCGGTGGGCAGTAGTAGTGGCACTGCATACTGCCAACGGCTTTGCGCTTTCCCAAAATTTCCCGTCTTTCGCCCGGTGATTCCGTTCAATCAAATTTTTAACGAGGATTGTGTCGCAGGCATGGCCTCCCGGATACCGGATGCATCAGTGGATCTGGTGATTACCGATCCGCCGTTCGGCATCGAATTTCAGGCAAAAAAAGCCAATTACAACCGCAAAGGCAGTCGGGTGCTGGAAGGCTACAACGAGGTTAAAGGCATCGACTATCTCGATTTTACCCGGGCATGGCTGGGGGAAGTCCGGCGGGTGCTCAAACCCGAAGGCAGTTTGTACATATTTTCCGGCTGGAATTATCTCAAGGACCTGCTCATTGCGCTCGATGAACTGGATTTCACGCTGGTGAACCACCTCGTCTGGAAATACCAGTTCGGCCTCGTGACGAAGCGCAAATACGTCACCTCGCACTACCACATCCTTTTTGCCGGAATCGACGAGAAAAAGCGCCGCTTTTTCCCCTATGCGCGTTTTGAAAAAGACGCACAGCACCCCGACGGCGGCAGCGCACATTACAAAGACAAGGAAGACGTGTGGAATATCCACCGCGAATACTGGACCGGCGACGTTAAAACACCCACCAAACTGCCTGCCGAGATCATCCGTAAAATACTCGCCTACAGCAGCCAGCCCGGCGACCTTGTGCTCGACCCTTTCCTGGGTTCCGGGCAGGTAGCCGTGGTCAGCAACATGGAAGGGCGGCGGTACCTGGGTTTCGAGGTGGTACCCGAATACTTCGATTTTGCGCAAAAACGCCTGTCAGAAGGGCAATACCGGATACGCTCGGACAAGTAGCCTACCCGCCCGCCTGCTTTCCATGCAGCCAGTCAATAGTGTTTTTGTAGAAGATTTTTTCCAGTGTTGATGCCGGCAAACCCATTTCCTCGATAAACCTGCCGATCTCCAGATCACCAAGCGGGAAGGGATAATCGGTGCCCAAGCATACCTTCTCATCGCCGATCACCTCCAAGATATACCGCAACAATTGCGGATCGTGCGTAGCCGAATCCACCCAGAACCGGCCCAGGTAATCGCGCGGCGGCACCTTATTGTCGACAGCCACCAGATCGGGCCGGCAGTCGAAACCGTGCTGCACCCGTCCGATGGTGGGAATAAACGATCCGCCTGCATGGGCAAAGCAGAAACGCAGGTCGGGCAGGCGCTCCATGACTCCCCCGAAGATGAGCGAACAAACGGCGCGGCTTGTCTCGGCAGGCATGCCCACCAGCCACGGCAACCAGTATTTGGACATATCCGACTGACCCATCATCTCCCAGGGATGCACCAGAATCGCCATGTCAAGGTCCCGGCACGCTTCGAAGATGGGAAAAAACTGCGGCTCGCTCAGGTTCAACTGGTTGACGTTGGAGCCAATCTGAACGCCCGGAAACCCGAGCTCTTTCAGGCGCTGCAACTCCCTGACAGCCAGATCGGTATCCTGCATGGGAATAGTGCCCAGCGCCATGTAGTGTTCCGGAAAATCCTCCACCACTCCCGCCAGGTGATCGTTGAGGAACATGGCGAGATCAAGACAGTCGGCGGGCCTGGCCCAGTAACTGAACATGACGGGAATGGTACATACTACCTGCACGGGCGTCCTGAATTGCGCATACTCCGGTATACGCACTGCCGGGTCCCAGCAATTGCTTTTAATCTCGCGAAAAAAAACATCGCCCTTCATCATACGGGCAAACCCCGGCCGGTGATGCTGCAGGTGAATGAAATCTCCGTATCCGAACTTGTCTGCAAAGTTGGGCAGCCGTTCGGGCAGGAGGTGGGTATGCATGTCGATTTTGTGCATGGTTTCATTAATGGTTGCGGGTCACGGGTTACGGGTTACGGGTTGCGGGTTGCGGGTTATGGGTTACGGGTTGCGGGTTGCGGGTTATGGGTTATGGGTTATGGGTTATGGGTTGCAGGTTACGGGTTGTTAGGGTGCAGGGGTTTTGCTGAGTGAGACCCTGAAGGGGCCTGTAGATTCCAGGTGCCGGCAAACCAGAAGCCCTTCAGCGTCTCACTCGCAAGAATGCCTGTTACTGTTTCACGATCCGCCCCGACACCACGCCATTCGAGGCCCTGATTTGCCAGAAATACACCCCTTCAGGCTGGTCCTTCAGGGAAACCGGCAACAGTTCGCGTTGCCGGGCCGTCCAGTTTTTGGCAAGAACAATCTGCCCGCCGGCATTGAATATCTCCAGTACGGCCTTGCCTTCAACGTTTTTGAGGTCGAACAACACGTCTTCCGTCACAGGATTGGGGAACACACCCGCTTCGGGTCCGGCTGCCTCGGTCACCGGTACGGGGGCGTAGGCCAGTGCGGCATTCACGGCAGCCACGGCATCAATCCGGCCCCAGCCGTACGCGTGGTTCGGTCGCGCCGCGCCCGGACTGTTGGGAGCACAATCGAGCGTATCGGCGAGGTAAACAGCGGATTCTTCAATGATGGTCTCGATGGCTGCCACATCGCCTGCCAGATCGGGGTTCGCCGACAGCATGAGGGCTACCATACCGGCCACATGAGGCCCGGCCATACTTGTGCCCGAAAAATAGGCGTATTTACCCTCGCGTATGCTGGAACGGACGTCAACGCCCGGCGCGCACACGTTGGGCTTGACACGCAGGCTGTTGTCGATAAATACCGGTCCGCGGCTGCTGAAGCCTGCGATGGTGTCGTTGCTGCGCGTGGCGCCCACGCTGAAACTTTCCTCAAAATATGCGGGCGGGTTGCTGGTGGTGGCACAGGTTCCCCCGTCATTGCCGTTGCTGACCACAACCACGACGCCGGCTGCCTTCAGGTTGATGACTGCCGTATGCAGCAATTCATTGACAGACAGGTCCGTACAGCCTTCGAAAGTGGCGCAGTACCAGGAATTGTTGATCACGTGCGGCGATTTGTCGGTATCGGGGTTCAGTCCGTTGAAATCGGTAGGCGCCAGGAACCATTCGAAGCATTCAAGATAGGAAGAAGGCTTGCCCCAGCCGCGTTCCATATTGCGACATCCCACCCATTTTGCACCCGGAGCGACACCGGTCTGGTTGCCCAGTCCGTCGTCGCCGACCATCGTTCCCATCGTATGGGTGCCGTGGTTGTGGTCGTCGCAGGGCGCTGTGGCGTTGAGGCCGCAGGGGTTGTTAAAGGGATTGCTGGTCGTGTCGCCGTTGAGCGGGTTGAGTTCATGTATGGCATCGTGCCAGTTGTACAGGTGGACAGTGGTGGCGGAATCGCCCGTCCAGCCCCGGTAGTGTGTTTTCAGTACCGGGTGCCACCATTCATAGCCGGTGTCGGCGCCGCCGATCGTAATGCCCTGACCGGTATAGCCCAGGGCCCAAACGGCGGGCGCATTGATCTTTTCAAGGCCCCATTCCAGTACGCTGCGTTCGGCAGGCGCATCGGGTTTACTGTCGACGGGTCCGGAAAACTTCACCCAGGGGTCGGCGCCCAGCCATGTTACCTCCGGCAGTTCGGCAAGTTGACGGGCGAGCGATACATCCGCACCCTCCACCGCCATGGCATTGACGAGCGGCAGGCTGTTGACAGAAGCCTGGCTTGCCCTGACAATCCGGGTGGCATTCGCCTGGGCGCGGGCGGCAGTTTCCGTCACGCGTTGGTAAACGAAGCGGGCTTTTTCCGATTTTGTTTTTAAACGTTTGGCTCCACTGACATCGGCCTGTTCGTTAAAAATAACGATAAAATCAGGCTTCTCGCCCTTATCCAAAGCGATCAGAATATCCGGCGAAACCTTGGAACGCCAGCCGGCAGGCGCCTGGGCATGCAGTGCGGAAGCAATGGTTGTGAGGAATAATACGAAGGACAGCGTTTTTTTCATTATCTTGAAAATCAGAATTTTAGACCAAAATACAGCGCCAATAGGGGTGCAAAATACATCTTCATCACAAACCGGACCCGCCAGAATCAGCAAACGCCTATCTTTGCGGACTACAAAGTCGGATGCGAAGGAAGGAACAATCCTCCCGGTCGCATGTTTCCCTTTTCATACCAGATTTATCATTTCTATGAAAATTGCAATTGGTTGTGACCACGCCGGGTTCCCCTATAAAGACGGTATCATCGCTATGCTGCAATCGCAGGGCCACATGGTACTCGATTTTGGCACCAATTCACTCGATTCGGTGGACTATCCGGACTTTGCGCACGAGGTTGCCAAAGCGGTCGAGGCGGGCACAGCCGATCGCGGCGTGCTGCTGTGTGGCAGCGGCAACGGCGTAGCGATGGCAGCCAACAAGCACCAGGGCATCCGATGCGCCCTGTGCTGGACGGAAGAGATCGCAGCCCTGGCACGCCAGCACAACGATGCCAATGTCATCGCTTTGCCGGCGCGTTACGTCCCCGAAATTCTGGCCCAGGCCATGGTCCGCATTTTCCTGACGACCGGCTTTGAAGGCGGCCGCCACGAGCGGCGGGTCGACAAAATATCCTGTGCCTGACAGTACCCTGTAACCGGTCCGGACAGCCTCTTTTCAAACTACAGGAGCAGGTTCCAGTTCCATCTCGTATTGCTGAAGGATACATACAAAACCTTTTCTCTCCAGAAAAGCAGTTGTTTCCCGATCGGCATAGTCCACATTGGTGATCATCACTTCTACATCCTGCATGTACCTGCCCGCTGCGGCCAGCAGGCTACTCCCGACACCCTTTTTCCGGAAGTCCTTGCCCACGGCCAACTGCTTGATTTTACCCGCTTTCGGATTGAAAATGATATACCCGGCCAATTGCCCGCCGGGACTAAAAGCGGCCATGACCGTGTGTTCGGCAGCGGTTCGCCCGATCGCCTGGAGGCTGTTCTGCCACGAAGGAAGGCTGTTCCAGTAATGCCCGATATCGCCCAGACTGCTGAATGCTGTTTGCCTGATTTCGAACGCGGATGTTGAGCCGGTTGAATTGATTTTTCCCCTGTAAACCGACAATATCCGCGTTCTCCGGAAGCCGACTCGCTCATATGCCTTTATGGCCGGCACATTTTGCGTCATGACTTCCAGCCGGTGCCGGCTGATCCCTTCGCCATGCAGGCCGGACAAAAGTTGCCGGTACATGATTCCCGTGAGCCCCTGCCGCCTGAATTCGGGAAGTACGCCCGTCCCGGCATTGTATGCAATGGTCTGACCGGAATAGTCGTCGATGCCTGCCAGGATAAAAGCGACCAGTTTATCCTCATGGACCATCCCGACGGAATGTTCCAGCCTGACGTTTTCGGCTAATAATTTGCCCACCACCATTTCCTCCGTCAGGTGCATCCTGATGAAATAGTCGGCAAAGGCCTGGTTGAACGCATCGGCCAGTTGTTGGGGAGAAAAGGGTTTCAGATCATTGATGTGCATGTTTTTTCCCGATTGTGGATTGTTTTCGTAAAGATGAGAAGAAGGATACACAGATCATATTTTCAGCCTGAAATGAACGCGAAACACGTCGATACCGGGTCCGGAAAGGCACACACATGGCAGTCTTTCCGGTCGGTTAACGTTTGAAAAACAAATTATACCCCGCCCAATCAAACCCTAATGAGGATATTTGCACCTTATTTTTCAAACATAGCACCGAATAAGGACATGAAAATTCGTCTTGCCATTGTACTGTTACTGCTGCCGGCTGTCGCCCTGATGGCCCAAAGCGATACGACTACCACCCCCACCAGAAGGAAACACGATCCCAAAGATTTATATCTTCAATCACTCGGTCTGCCCGATCCCGCGCCTTATGCAGCTACGATCACGCCCGAGTTGCTGAAACCCATGCTCGACAAGCTCGCTTCTGCAGAAATGCAGGGCCGGGAGACGGGCAAGGAAGGTCAGCGCAGAGCGGCCGACTACATCGCATCGCGATTCAGCGCCATCGGCCTCACGCCTGCGGGCGACCGCAATACCTATATGCAGCGGGTAAGCCTCCAGAATGATTCCTGGAAAGAGATATCCCTGAAGGTAGGTGAACAGGAGTTCAAAAACCGGGCGGATTACTATATTTATCCGGCATACAATAACAATATCCCCCTGCTCGAACTCAAGGAAGTCGTATTTGTAGGTTACGGCATCGAAGATCCAAAATACAACGATTACGGCAACGCCGACGTGAAAGGCAAGGCCGTGATCTTCTACGACGGCGAGCCGATGGACAACGATTACAAGTCGCTCATAACCGGCGGCCAGAACCGTTCGCCGTGGTCGCTCGACTGGAAAAAGAAAGTCCGGCTCGCCAAATCAAAAGGCGCATCGATGGTGTTCATCGTCGATCCGAACATCGGCGAAAACCTGCGCAACAACCGGAAACTCATTTCCACACGAGGCTGGAAGGCCGCTGACGCCGGCTACGACAAATCGCTGGACGAGATGACCAACAACATGTTCATTTCGCCGGCCGTAGCAGCAGCCATTCTCGGGAAAAAATCGGATAAAGCCGAAGACGCCATCTCCGCACTGCGCAGCGGCAAAACATTCAAGCCCGTCAAGGTAAAGTCCAAGGTGGAGGTCCGCATGGAAAAGGAAACGCGTTTTCTGGAAGGCTCCAATGTAATCGGTGTTATCGAAGGCTCCGACCCGCGACTGAAAAACGAATACGTATTTGTGACCGCCCATTATGATCACCTGGGCATGCCCGACAGTTCGGTGATCTATTTCGGCGCCGACGACAACGCATCCGGCACAACGGGCGTCATCGGCATCGCCCAGGCATTTGCCGAGGCCAGGAAAAAGGGCTTTGGCCCAAAGCGCACCGTGGTCTTTATGCTGGTCAGCGGTGAGGAAAAAGGCCTGCTGGGATCGCGGTTTTATGTCGATTTCCCTGTTTTTCCCCTGAGCAAAACGGTGGTGGATATCAATATCGATATGATCGGCCGGGTCGACAATGCACACGCCGGCAACCCGAATTATGTGTACGTCATTGGGTCCGACCGGCTCAGCACCGAACTGCACCAGATCAACGAGAACTCGAACAAGTTCTTTACCCAACTCGAACTCGACTACAAGTACAATGCGCCCGACGACCCCAACCACTTCTACGAGCGCAGCGACCACTACAATTTCGCCGAACGCGGTATTCCGGCCATCTTTTATTTCAACGGCACCCATGCGGACTACCACAAGCCGACTGATACGGCCGACAAAATCGATTTCAGCGCGATGGCCAAACGCGCGCAACTGGCCTTCTACACCGCCTGGGATATTTCGCAGCGCACCATCCGCCTGCCGGTGAATGTCGTGGTACCGAAGGACAGCAAGGATTGAGTACGGTGTGTTCGGGAATTTATTTCGAGCCCAAAGGGGACCTGAAATAAATTCCCGAACACGCGCTTTGGCAGGTATACCGAAAAATCCATAACATTGCTACCAAAATACTATCTGTCTTGCCATGCGTATCCTTGCCATCTTCCTGTCGCTTGCCCTGCCCCTCCACCTGCTGTCCCAATCACCCGTCCCCGCCCCTGCCCAGAAAGGCGCCGTTCTCATCATGGGCGCAACGGCACACCTGGGCAACGGACAAGTGATACCCAACAGCGCCATCGGGTTTGAGCAGGGCAAACTGACATTGGTAGCGGATGCCACCACCATACGCATCGACCGGTCGAAATACGCCAAAATATTCGATGCGACCGGCAAGCATGTCTACCCCGGTTTTATCGCCACCGCTTCGCGACTGGGGCTGATAGAGATCGAAGCGGCGCGACCAACGGCAGATTTTACGGAGCCGGGTAACTACAACCCCAATGCGCGCAGCATCGTGGCATATAATACCGACTCGCAGGTATTGCCGACGGTGCGCAGCAACGGTGTGCTGCTCGCCCAGGTCACACCCGAAGGCGGGACCATCTCCGGCACTTCCAGTATTGTGCAACTCGATGCCTGGAACTGGGAAGACGCCACGTTCCGCAACGACGACGGCATCCACCTGAACTGGCCCGTTCTGCGCACCAGGGCAGGGTTTTCCGGCGGCGCCTTTCGCGAAGAACAGAAAAACGACCAGTACGGCAAGGATGTACAGGAACTGCAACGCTTTTTTGACGAGGCGCGCGCCTATGCCCAGCAGGCCACACCCGAAGTGCAAAACCAGCGCTTTGAAGCAATGCGCGGGCTGTTCGACAAGAAACAAACCCTCTTTATTCATTGCAATACTGCCAAACCGATGCAGGAGGCCGTATTGTTCGGCGAGCGTTTCGGAGTGAACCTGGTGCTGGTCGATGCCAACGACGCATGGCTGATTCCTGATTTTCTGAAGGCGCATAACGTACCCGTCATCCTGGGTCGCACGCAGCGCCTGCCCGCCCGCGAAGACGAGGATGTAGACCAGCCCTTTAAAACGGCTGCGCTGCTGCACGAGAAAGGCGTATTGTTTACATTCAGCGAGGAAGGCGCCTGGCAGCAACGCAATTTGCCGTTCGAGGCAGGTCAGGCAGCCGGTTTCGGGCTACCCAGGGAGGCCGCGGTGGGAGCGATTACCCTCAACGCAGCAAAGATTCTGGGGATCGACGATCGTTGCGGGTCATTGGAAACGGGAAAGGACGCAACCCTCTTTATCAGCGAAGGCGATGCGCTCGACATGCGCAGTTGTCAGGTCACGGCCGCCTTTATCCAGGGGCGCGAAATCAACCTCGACAACAAACACAAGCAACTGCACCGGCGTTTTGAGGAGAAGTACAGGCAGTAGGCGCCGGCAACAACAGGATGATTTTGTGATTGTCGCGAAAATGTCGGGAAAACAAACGGCTTTGGCCAGAAATCGCTGCTGTGCGACTTTTTTAGGTTAATAACTACAGAAATCCAACTTTTCGTCCAAAAACCCGTTTATTTTGTCCCGCCCAAACAACCTTTGATTGCTTTTCAAGACCATAACAAGACGACATACCCCATGACCAACAACGTGCATTGCGCAACGACGTCAATCACGGGTGATGATAATGACGAATTGAAGAAATGACGATAACATGCTGAAAGACAATTATTCCCTGCTCATCGAGAAGTTGGACGGATTTATCCGCAAGTTTTATATCAACCAGCTGCTGCGCGGTGCATTGTATACGGTTGGCGCCGTGCTGGGGCTTTTTATTCTGCTCAATGTGGCGGAGTACTATCTGTACTTCGGAACCGGGGTTCGGACAGCCATGTTCTGGGGCTTTCTGGCCCTGAGTGGCGCGGCACTATATCGCTGGGTGGCACTTCCCCTGATGCACTATTTCCATCTCGGAAAAGTGATCAGCCATGAACAGGCTGCACAGATCATCGGCAGCCACTTCACCGATGTAAAGGACAAGTTGCTCAATATCCTGCAGTTAAAACAGCAGTCGAACAATGCCATCTACGCCGACCTGATCAATGCCAGCATTAATCAGAAAAGCAATGACATCCGGCTTGTATCATTCCAGGCAGCCATAGACCTGGGCAAGAACCGGAAATACCTGCGCTATGCCCTGCCGCCGGTCATGCTCCTGTTGTTTCTTTTGCTCGGCGCCCCGAACATCCTCAGGGAAGGCACGAAGCGCCTGTGGAACAGCACCACAAAATTTGAAAAACCCGCCCCTTTTAAATTCCTGATCAATCCTGACAGCCTGAAGGCCGTGCAGTTTTCCGATTACCTGCTGAAAGTAAAAGTGGACGGAAGCGCGCTGCCCAACGAAATATTCATCAGCCTGGGCAATGTACAGTACCGCCTCACCAAAGACGCACCCGACGAATTTTCCTACCGTTTTGTCAATGTCCAGAAGGATACGGAGTTCAAACTATTTTCAGGCGCCATTGAAAGCACCGATTACACGCTGGAAGTGCTCAAGAAGCCCAATATCCTGTCGTTCAGCACCAAACTGAATTTCCCTGCCTATATCGGTCGCGCCACGGAAGAACTGTCCAACGTCGGCGACCTCGTGGTGCCGCAGGGCACCAATATCGGTTGGGTGTTCAACGCCCAGAATACAGACAACCTCTTCCTGCGCTTCGGCAACGACCCGAATGCGGAGAGCAAACGCTTCGACGACGAACTGTTCCAGTTCAGCCGCCGGGCGCTCCGGGATGAATCCTATAAAGTTTACCTCAGCAATGCTTTGCTCAAAGGCGCCGACTCGGTGGGCTATACCATCACGGTTATCCCGGATTTGCACCCGCAAATTTCGGTGGAGGAGTTCAAGGACAGCGCCAATTTGAAAATGTCCTTTTTCGCCGGCGACGCTTCCGACGACTACGGCCTGACCAACCTGACCTTCAACTACCAGGTCAAAAAAGCCAAAGGCGGCCAGATGCCGATGAATACGGTAAAAATAGAAAAGCAGGCCGGTAAACAAATCCAGTATGAATACAACTGGGATGTCCGCAACCTGAACCTGGAGCCGGGCGATGAGGTCACGTACTACTTCGAGGTGTTCGACAACGACGGCGTCAACGGCGCCAAAAGCGCGCGCACCGGACTCATGCAATACCGCATGCCCACACTCGACGAGTTCCGTCAGCAACAGTCACAAAACAGCGAGGAGATCAAAAAAGACCTGGAAAAAGCGCTGAAAGAAAGTCTCAAAGTGCAGGAAGAGTTGAAAAAACTGCGCGAGAAGGTGCTGCAAAAGAAAGAGATGGACTGGCAGACCCGCAAAGAGATGGAAAAACTGCTCGACCGCCAGAAACAGCTCCAGAAGCAGATAGAAGAGGCCAAGCAGAATTTTGACGAGAATAAACAGCAGCAGCAGGACTTCAACCAGCAAAATGAAGACCAGCAGCAAAAGCAGGAAAAACTGGAAAAACTCTTCGAGGACACCATGTCGGAAGAGATGAAGCAACTCATCGACGATATCCAGAAGTTGCTCCAGGAAATGAACAAAGAGCAGATGCTCGACCAAATGGAGCAAATGCAGCTCAATACCGAGGACATGAGCAAAGAACTCGAACGCCTGCAGGAACTGTACAAGCAACTGGAGGTGGAGAATATGCTCAATGAAACAGTCGAGCAAATGGAGGAACTGGCCAAGGAACAGGAGGAACTGGCTCAGGAGACCGAAGAATCGAAAAAGAGCGACGACCAACTCAAACAGGAGCAGGATGAGTTGAACAAGAAATTTGAAGACATCGAGAAGAAAATGGAAGAGTTGCTCCAGAAAAACGAGGAACTCAAGCGTCCGGAAAAAATCGAGGACAACAAGGAGGACATGAAGGATACGAAGAAGGATATGAAAGACGCCAAGCAGGACCTGAACCAGAACCAGAAGAAAAGTGCCAGCAAAAAGCAGAAGTCGGCGGCCAACAAGATGAAAAACATGGCCAACAAGATGAAGCAGAACAGCCAGGCCGGCGAAATGGAGCAGATGGAGGAAGACATCAAGGCGCTGCGGCAATTGCTGGAAAACCTCGTCGGCTTGTCGTTCGCGCAGGAACAGAACATGAACGACGTCGATAAAACGACCGTCAATACCCCGCGCTATGTAGAACTGGCCCAGGAACAGTACAAAATCAAGGACGATTTCAAACTGGTGGAAGACAGCCTTCAGGCCCTCGCCAGCCGAAACTTCCAGATCGAAAGCATCATCACGGAAAAGGTCACTGAAATAAAGGCCTCCATCCGCAACAGCCTGGAAGAACTGGAAGAACGCCGCGTCGACATGGCTAACGAACACCAGCAGTACAGCATGAAAGGGCTCAACGACCTTGCCCTCATGCTTTCCGAGATCATGGAGCAAATGCAGCAGCAAATGAGCAGCATGATGCCCGGCAACCAGGCCTGCCAAAAACCCGGCAAGGGGCAGGGAGAAGGGAAAGGCAAGAACAAGGGCGAGCCCAAAGACAAGATCAGCAAGGGTCAGGAAGACCTGAACAAGATCATGAAAGACCTCAAGGAGCGACTCGACAAGCAGGCCAAAGGCTCCAAGCCGGGTCAGCAGGGGGAAGGGCAGCAAGGGCAACCTGGCACCAGTGAGGAAGTTGCGAAAATGGCAGCCAAACAGGCAGCGCTCCGCAATGCCCTGCGCGAAATGCAGAAGCAAAAACAGGAACAGGGCAAAG
>ERZ724519.374-NODE-374-length-18934-cov-9.665237_pt1 | contig 18934 bp, 32 predicted proteins | sample MGYA00376052_ERZ724519 | MGnify/ENA primary metagenome ERZ724519 (study PRJEB28724, sample SAMN07190883) | activated sludge metagenome | isolation source: activated sludge of sewage treatment plant in Hong Hong | place: Hong Kong | collected 2016-03-17 ... | reverse complement strand
GCGAGGGCGGCCTGACCGTCGGCGCCGGCGTCATCACTAAGATTCTGGCCTAAGGCGAGCGAGGGAAACAGCATGTCGAAACAACGAATCCGCATCCGCCTGAAGGCGTACGATCATCGTGTTCTAGACCAGTCGGCCCGGCGTATCGTCGGCACGGCCGAGCGCACTGGCGCGCGGGTCATCGGCCCCGTGCCGTTGCCCACCCGGCTGGAGCGCTTCACGGTGCGCCGCAGCCCCTTTATTGACAAGGACTCGCAGGAGCACTTCGAGATCAGGACGCACAAGCGCCTGATTGACGTGATCAACCCCGACTCCAAGACGATCGATACGCTGATGCGGCTCAACCTGCCGGCGGGTGTCGATATCGAGATCTCGCTCTAAGAGGGAATTAGGAATTAGGAATTAAGAATTAGGAATTCAAGACCGTAACGCTGTGGAGCTTCATTCCTAATTCCTAATTCGTCATTCCTAATTACTCCGAGGTTGGTGAATCGTGAAAGGATTGATTGGCAAGAAAGTGGGCATGACGCAGGTCTTCGATGAGACCGGCGTTGTGACGCCGGTAACCATCATCCAGGCCGGGCCGTGCTTTGTCACCCAGGTCAAGGATGATAAGAACGACGGCTATAGCGCCGTGCAATTGGGCTATGGCGAAGTGTCGGCCAAGCGCCTGACCAAGGGCGAGCAGGGCCATCTGGGCATCGCCAAGCGGGGCAAGCGCGGCGGCAAGAACATTCCCGCCGTGCGCTACCTGCGCGAATTCCGCACCAACTCGGCCGGCGACTATGCCGTCGGCCAGCAGTTGACTGTGGCCCAGTTCGAGCCGGGCGAGAAGGTCGATGTGATCGGCAAGACGAAGGGGCGCGGGTTCACCGGCAACGTCAAGCGCCACAACTTCGCCGGTGGCGTGAAGACCCACGGCCAATCGGACCGCTGGCGCGCGCCCGGCTCCATCGGCTCGGCCACGGAGATGTCGCGCGTGCCCAAGGGCAAGCGCATGGCCGGCCATATGGGCAACGAACGCCAGACGGCGCAGAATCTCGTGGTTGTGCGGGTCGATCCCGAGCGCAACCTGATCGCCGTGCGGGGCGCAGTGCCCGGCGCGAAGGGTGGTCTGGTGATCATCCGGGACGCGGCCAAGGGCTAGGCAAGACGTTCGTTGGGAACGTCTCTACCCCCGCTGTGGGAGAGAGTAAGATGGAACTACCCGTTTATAACATGGCCGGCGAACAGGTGAGCACGCACGAGCTACCGGCCAGCATCTTCGAAGCCAATATTAACCGCGCCCTGATGCACCAGGCGCTCGTCCGGCAGCTGGCCAACGCCCGTCAGGGCACGCACAAGGCCAAGACGCGCGCGGAGGTCAACCGCTCGACGGCGAAGATCTATCGCCAGAAGGGCACCGGCCGCGCGCGCCACGGCAGCCGCAAAGCGCCCATTTTCGTCGGCGGCGGCAAGGCCCACGGCCCGCAGCCGCGCAAGTACACCAAGGCCATGCCGCGCAAAATGCGCCGGGCCGCGCTGTGCTCGGCGCTATCGGTCAGGGCCGGCGCGGGCGACATCGTCCTGCTGGATGATATCCAGATGGACGCGCCCAAGACGAAGACCGTGGCCATGCTGGTGAAGACGCTGACCAACGGCGAGAGCGCCCTGCTGTTGCTGCCGGAGCGCAACGAGACCGTCGAGAAGTCGGCGCGCAATCTGGAGCACGTCAAGGCGCTGCGGGCCAATTATCTGAATGTTCGCGATTTGCTGGGCTACAGCAAGATCGTCATGCCCCTGGCCGCGCTCGATGTCGTCTCCGGCTTCCTGGAGACGGACGAGGCCGGCGAGTGGGTGCTGGTCGATGACGGCGGCGACGCCGCGGGATCGGTGGAGGGCTAACATGCATTGGCGCGACATTATTCGCCGGCCGGTGGTGACCGAGAAGAGCAACTTCCTGGCCGATGTGAACAACCAATATACGTTCGTGGTTCATCCGCGCGCGAACAAGATGCAGGTGAAGCAGGCCATCGAACTGGCCTGGCCGAACGTGCGCGTGGAGAAGATCCGCATCGCCAACATGCCCGCCAAGCGCGCCCGCCGGCTGCGTCGGCTGACCATTCGTAAGTCGGGCTGGAAGAAGGCCATCGTCACGCTGCAGCCGGGCAGCCGCATCGACTTGTTCGAGGGCGTCTAAGCCGCAGCCTGGAGGAACCCATGCCTGTTAAAGTATTTAAGCCCACTTCGCCCGGCCGTCGCGACATGACTGGCTTCTCCTTCGAGGAGATCACCCGCACTGAGCCGGAGCGCAGCCTGGTGCGTGGTTTGCGCAAGCAGGCCGGCCGCAATATGCGCGGCAAGATCACCGTCCGGCATCAGGGCGGCGGCCACAAGCGCCTCTACCGCGAGATCGACTTCAAGCGCGACAAGCTGAACGTGCCCGCGCGCGTGGCGACCATTGAGTACGACCCGAACCGCTCGGCGCGCATCGCCCTGCTGGTCTACGCCGACGGCGAGAAGCGCTACATCCTGGCCCCGTTGGGCGTCAAGGTGGGCGACCAGCTCATTAGCGGCCAGAAGGCGGAGATTCGCCCCGGCAATACGCTGCCGCTGCGCAACATCCCTCTGGGCACGACGATTCACAACATCGAGCTGTACCCCGGGCGGGGCGGCCAGCTGGTGCGTTCGGCCGGTGTGTCGGCCCAGCTGATGGCCAAGGACCACCCGCAGTACGCTACCATTCGCCTGCCATCCGGCGAAGAGCGCTACGTCGCCCAGGAGTGCCTGGCCACCATCGGCCAGGTTGGCAACGTCGAGCACGGCAACATCAAGCTGGGCAAGGCGGGGCGCAAGCGTCATCTGGGCGTGCGGCCTTCTGTCCGTGGCTCGGCCATGACTCCGCGCGACCATCCTCATGGTGGTGGCGAGGGCGCTGCGCCCATCGGCATGGCCAGCCCGAAGACGCCGTGGGGCAAGGTGGCGTTGGGCCAGCGGACGCGCAAGAACAAGGCGACGGACAAGTACATCTTCCGTCGGCGGGGAAAGAAGCGCAGATAGGTTCTAGGTTCCAGGTTCCAGAGACCAGGGTAAGAGCACTCTTCCCCGGCCCCCGGTTCCCAGCCCCTAGCTCCTAGGAGAACAACATGTCACGTTCACTCAAAAAAGGGCCATTTATCGATCCGAAACTGCTCAAGAAAGTTGAGGATCTGAATACAGCGCGCAAGCGCCAGGTGATCCGGACATGGTCGCGGGCCAGCACCATCTTCCCGCAGATGGTCGGCCACACGATCGCCGTCTACGACGGCCGCCGCCACATCCCGATCTACATCACCGAGAATATGGTTGGCCACAAGCTGGGCGAATTCGCGCCGACGCGCACGTTCCGCGGCCACGTGGCCAAGTCGGAGAAGAAGGGACGGAAGTAATCATGGCCGAGACATCTGGGAATGCATTTGAAGTCCGGGCGACGGTTCGGCACATTCCGATGAGCACGCAGAAGGTGCGACTGGTCGTGAATGCCGTCCGCGGCATGGGAGCGTCGAAGGCGCTGGATACCCTGCGCTTTATGCCCCAATACGCCGCCGAGCCGGTGTTCAAGCTGATCTCGTCGGCCGTTGCTAACGCCGAGGAGAACTACGGGCTGGAGATGGACGAGCTGGTCGTCAGCGAGATTTGGGCCGACGAAGGCCCGCGCCATCGCAAAGCGCCGCACGGCGGGCGGTTCGCCGGCCGCGGTCGCTTCCGCCCCATCGTCCGGCGGTCATCGCACATCACGGTCGTGCTGGCGGAGCGCGAGACGGCCTAGTGGGCTATTCGGTAGCCCGCGCATCGGAGGATTAAGTTGGGACGCAAAGTACATCCAGTAGGCTTTCGGTTGAAGTCGATCCGCGACTGGAACGCCCGGTGGTATGCCGAGGGCGGCCGCTATCGCGACCTGCTCCATGAAGACATCGCCATTCGCCGCATGGTCAAGCAAGACCTGGGCGCGGCCGGCGTCGCCAAGGTTGAGATCGAGCGTTTCCCGAACCAGGTTCAGGTGACGATCCACACGGCGCGGCCGGGCATTGTCATCGGGCGCAAGGGCGCGGCGGTCAAGGACTTGCGTCAGAAGCTGAAGGACCTGACCGGCAAGACCGCGCGCGTCGAGGTGGAGGAGATTACCCAGCCCGACGCCAACGCGCAGCTCATCGCCGAGAACATCGCCGGCCAGCTCGAGCGGCGCATCAGCCACAGCCGGGCCATGAAGCGGGCCATCCTGCAGGCCATGCGCGCCGGCGTGAAGGGCATTCGCATCGAGGCCAGCGGCCGGTTGGCCGGCTCGGAAATGGCCCGCAACGAGAAGCTGTGGGAAGGGCGCGTGCCGCGCAACATGATTCGCGCCAACCTGGACTATGGCTTCGCCGAAGCCCTGACCACCTATGGCCGCATCGGCATCAAGGTGTGGGTCTACAACGGTGAGATCCTGCCCCAGCGCGTGGAAGCGACCGACGTTTATATTAGCGAGTAATGGCCGGTGGCCGCGCGGCGCGGCCGGGGCAAGCGCCCCCGCGCCGGCCGCCGACGACTGACCAAGCGGAGAGAGTCACATGTTAATGCCGAAACGCGTCAAATATCGCAAGCAGTTCCGGGGCCGGATGCGCGGCATGGCCAAGGGCGGTTCCACGCTGCTGATCGGCGAGTACGGCTTGCAGGCGCTGGAGCCGGGCTGGATCACCAGCCGCCAGATCGAGGCCATTCGCCGCTCGATCGTGCGCCAGATGCGCCGCCGTGGTAAGTACTGGGTGCGCATCTTCCCCGACAAGCCGGTGACGGCCAAGCCGGCCGAAACCCGCATGGGCAAGGGCAAAGGCTCGGTCGACCACTGGGTCGCCGTAGTCAAGCCGGGGCGCATCATCTTCGAGATCGCCGAAGTGCCCGCCGACATCGCCCTGGAGGCGTTGCGTTCGGCCAGCTACAAGCTGCCCATCAAGACGCAGGTTGTCTCGCGCGAGGAGGCTCTGTAATGGCCAGCATCGTCGAACTGAACCAGATGAGCAACGACAAGCTCGAGAAGACGCTGGAGGAAGCGCGCGAGGAACTGTTCAACCTGCGCTTCCAGGTGGCGTCGGCCCGGCTGGAAAATACCGCCCGCCTGAAGCAGGTGCGGCGCGAGGTTGCCCAGGTGGAGACGGTGCTGCACCAGCGCCGTCTGGCCACGGAAGCGGCCGCCGCCGAACCGGCCATCGCTGAGCGTCTGAGCGGCAAGGAATGGCAGGCCAATACGCGCTACGTCTACGAGGACAGCGCCTGGCAGGTCGAATTCAACGACAAGGGCGGCAAGAAGCTGGCCACGGTCTGGGTGAACCTGAATAAGGCTCAGCCCAAGAGCCGCGGGGCCAAGCAGCCGCAGCTGGTCGTTCGCCACGAGGTGGCACGCTAGGGCAATCTCGCCGCTGGCGTCCGACAGTGAGGTTACTTAAGATGAGAGAGCAGCGTAAACGACTCGTGGGCGTTGTGACCAGTGACAAGATGGACAAGACGATCGTCGTCTCCGTGTCGACGACCAAGCGCCACCCGATCTATGGCAAGGTCTTCAGCCGGGTCACGAAGTACAAGGCGCACGACGAGAACAACGAGTGCCGCGTGGGCGACCGCGTGGAGATCATCGAGTCGCGGCCCTATAGCCGCGAGAAGCGGTTCGCGCTCGTCTCCATTCTGGAGCGGGCTGAGTAAGCGAGGCATTCCATGATTCAGAAGGAAAGTCGACTCAACGTCGCCGATAATTCGGGCGCGCGCGAGCTGTTGGTGATCCAGGTCATGGGCGGGTCGCGTCGCCGCTATGGCACGGTTGGCGATGTGGTTACGGCCACGGTCAAGAAGGCCACGCCGAACGCCAACGTTAAGAAGAGCGCCGTGGTGAAGGCGGTCATCGTGCGCACGACCAAAGAATATAAGCGCGAGGACGGCAGCTACATCCGCTTCGACGACAATGCCGCCGTCATTCTGGACGCCGAAGGCAAGAACCCGGTCGGGACGCGCATCTTCGGCCCGGTGGCGCGCGAGCTGCGCGACAAGGGCTTCGGGCGTATTCTGTCCCTGGCGCCGGAATCGCTGTAATTACGAATTTGGAATTACGAATTACGAATACAACTCTTCATTCCTAATTCCTAATTCCTAATTCCTAATTGGTAAGGTGAGTGATGCGAATCAAAGTCAACGATACGGTCGAGGTGATCTCCGGCAACTTCAAGGGCGTGCGCGGCACGGTGCAGCGCGTCTACCCGGCCAAGCAGATGATCGTCATCTCCGGGGTCAACATCGTCAAGAAGCACCAGAAGTCGCGGCCGACCGGCGGTCGTTCGCGCGCCCAGGGCGGCATCATCGAGTTTGAAGCGCCGATTCACATCTCCAAGGTCATGCTGGTCGAGGGTGGTGCGAAGACCCGTGTCGGACTGCGGCGCGATGAGAACGGCCGGCCTGTGCGCTACTCGAAGAAGAGCGGCGCGGAGCTGGATTAACAAGCAGAGTAACTAAGGTGAGCCAGGCGGCCCACAACGGCGGGACAGAACCGAATCCGCCGCGGCCGGCCTGCTACTCAGCCTGGAGGTATCAGAATGGCAACCAACTTTACGCCGCTGCCGGAGCTATACCGCAACGAGGTCATCCCGGCGCTGATGAAGGAGTTCAACTACTCCAGCGTCATGCAAGTGCCGCGGATTTCCAAGGTCGTGGTTAATGTCGGCCTGGGCGAAGCGCTCGATAACGCCAAGGCGATCGAGTTTGCGACCAATGACATCACCAATATCACCGGCCAGAAGCCTGTGCTGACGAAGGCCAAGCGCTCCATCGCCGGCTTCAAGCTGCGCGAGGGCCGCATCATTGGCCTGAAGGTGACGCTGCGCGGCGAGCGGATGTGGGCCTTCCTGACCCGCCTCATCCACGTGGCGCTGCCACGTACGCGCGACTTCCAGGGCATTTCGCCGGAGGCCTTCGACGGCCGCGGCAACTACACCCTGGGCCTGCGCGAACAATTGATCTTTCCCGAAGTCGACTACGATAAGATCGACAAGATTCGGGGCATGGAAGTGACCATCGTCACCACGGCCCCGACCGACGACGAGGGACGACGTCTGCTGGCGTTGATGGGAATGCCTTTCCGGCGCGAGATCGCGGAGGCGGCCTAAGCGCAACGGTGCGCGAGGTAATTGACGAACGGAAGTTCGTGGACGAACAGGAGTTCGCGAGATGGCGAAGAAATCGATGATTGCACGTGAAACAAAGCGGAAGTACCGGGTCCGCGTCCGCAACCGCTGCCAGCTGTGCGGCCGTCCCCGTGGCTATATCCGCCGGTTTGGCCTGTGCCGGATTTGCTTCCGGGAGCAGGCGTTGAAGGGCAACATCCCGGGCGTCGTCAAGTCGAGTTGGTAGAGGTGCGCTATGTCTATGACTGATCCGATTGCCGACATGTTGACGCGGATGCGCAATGCCCTAGACCGGCAGCAGCCGACGGTGGCCATGCCCCATTCCAAGATGAAGGTGGCCATTGCCGACGTGCTGAAGAACGAGGGCTACATTGAGAGCTATGAGGTTCTGCCGGCGAACACAACGCCGCAGGCCAAGTTCCCCACGCTGATCATTCGCCTGCGCTACGTGGGCGGCCGGCGCGAGCGTCGCTCGGTCATCAACGGCCTGCAGCGCGTCAGTTCGCCGGGGCGGCGCATCTACGTGGGAAAGCGCGAGATTCCCTGGGTGCTCAGTGGCATGGGCGTCTCTATCCTGACGACCTCGCGCGGGGTCATGACCGACCAGAAGGCCCGCCAGCTCGGCCTCGGTGGCGAGTTGCTGTGCAAGGTGTGGTAGGGTAGATCAAGAACGAAACGAGTCGCGGTCTGACCGCGCTACGGAATCCGGCGCGCCGGCCCGCTGTGGCCGGCCAGACCGGGGAGGAATGATGGAATGTCGCGAGTAGGTAAGGCGCCAATACAACTGCCCAAGGGCGTGAGCGTCGATATCGACGGCTCGACGGTGGCGGTCAAGGGGCCAAAGGGCGCGTTGACCCGCACCTTGCACCCTGACATGGCGATCGCCATCGAGGACGGCGTGTTGCGCGTGACGCGGCCGAGCGATAGCCGGCAGCACCGCTCCCTGCACGGCCTGACGCGGGCGCTTCTCAATAACATGGTCACCGGCGTCAGCGCCGGCTACACCCGCGTCTTGCAGATCGAGGGCGTCGGCTACCGCGCCGAGCTGGACGGCAAGAACCTGGTGCTCTACGTGGGCTATTCCCACCCGGTGCGCTTCGCCCCGGAGCGGGACATCGCCTTCGCCGTCGAAGAACGCGGCCGCCGCGTCATCATCAGCGGCACCGACAAGGAGTTCCTTGGCGAAGTGGCCGCCCGTGTGCGCAAGACGCGCCCGCCTGAGCCGTATAAGGGCAAGGGCATTCGCTACGACAACGAGGTCGTCCGCCGCAAGGCCGGCAAGACCGGCAAGGTCTAATAGAGGGTACGATGGCACAGAACAGCAACGCAGCACGGAAGCGCCGTCAGCGGCGTATCCGCATGAGGATTTCGGGCACGCCGGAGCGTCCGCGGCTGAACGTCTTCCGTAGCCTGGAGCACATCTACGCCCAGGTGATCGACGACGTCGCCGGCAACACGCTGGCCGCCGCCTCGACCCTGGACAAGGAACTGGCCGGGCAGTTGGACGGCAAGAAGAAGCGGGAGCAGGCCGCGCTGGTCGGCAAGCTCGTGGCCCGGCGGGCGCTGGACGCGGGCATTCAGGAAGTGGTCTTCGATCGGGGCGGCTATCTCTACCACGGCCGCATCAAGGCCCTGGCCGATGGCGCGCGCGAAGGCGGCCTGAAGCTGTAGTGATCGACGAGGAGTCCAGACATGGGACAAAGAAGACAGCAACGCTTTGCGGAGCAGAAAGACGAATTCGATGAGCGCATCATCGACATCGCGCGCGTGGCCAAGGTCGTCAAGGGCGGCCGCCGCTTCGCCTTCCGGGTGACGGTCGTCGTCGGCGACAACCGCGGCAAGGTCGGCGTTGGCATTGGCAAGGCCCGCACCGTGCCCGACGCCATCCGCAAGGCCCTGGAAGCGGCGCGCAAGAACATGGTGGCGGTGCCGATCTACGGCTCGACCATTCCGCACGAGGTCATCGGCCAGCACGGCGCGGCGCGCGTCATGCTGAAGCCGGCCTCGCCCGGCACCGGCGTCATCGCCGGCGGTGGCGTGCGCGCGGTCATTGAGGCCGCCGGCTACCGCGACATCCTGACCAAGTCGCTAGGCAGCTCCAACGTCCTCAACGTCATGATGGCGACGATGGACGGCCTGGATCGCCTGATGGACATGCGCCAGATCGCGCTGGATCGCGGCAAAGACCCGGCCGAGGTCACACCGTTTTGGGGGCGCAAGTAATGGCCACGCTACGCATTACCTATAGTAAGAGCGCCATCGGCTACACGGAGCGCCAGAAGGCCACCATTAAGGCCCTGGGCTTCACGCGGCTGAATCAGACGCTGGAGAAAGAAGACACGCCCGCGCTGCGCGGCATGCTCAATGCCGTCAGCCACCTGCTGACCGTCGAGGAAGTCACGACCGAGAAGGGTTTGGCCAAGGAGGTCAAGTGACATGAAGTTGAATGAACTAGGCCCGAGCGAGGGCGCGAAGAAGTCGCGCAAGCGCGTCGGCCGGGGTATTTCCGCCGGCCAGGGCAAGACAGCCGGCCGGGGCACCAAGGGTCAGGGCGCGCGCAGCGGCGGCGTCAAAGGCGCCTACTTTGAAGGCGGCCAGTTGCCTCTGGCGCGGCGTCTGCCCTTCAAGCGCGGCTTCACCAACATCCGCCGCGTCGAGTACAAGGTCGTCAACCTGCAACGGCTGGCCGAATGTGACTTCGAGGGCGAAACCGTGACGCCGGAACTGATGGCTGAGTTCGGCCTGCTGAAGAAGGCCACCGACCCGGTCGTGGTGTTGGGCGAGGGCGAACTGAGCGTGGCGCTGACTGTGCAGGCCCATCGCTTCTCGGCGTCGGCCAAAGAGAAGATCGAGGCTGCCGGCGGCATCGCTGAGATCGTTCCCTACAGCGCCGTGAAGACGACTGAGGATACGCAGGCTCCGTAGGAGACATGCCATGATTGAATCAGTGCGCGCGGCGTTCACGCTGCCCGACCTGCGGCGACGCATCCTGTTCACCATCGCGATGTTGGTCATCTATCGCTTGCTGGCCAACATCCCCGTGCCCGGCGTCGACTTGCAGGCCTGGCTGGTGTTCACCTCCCAGCGGTCGGGTAACTCGGTCGTCGACTTCCTCGACCTGCTGTCGGGCGGCGCGGTCAGCAACTTCTCGGTGATGGCTATGGGCGTCTACCCCTACATCACCGCGTCGATTATCATCCAGCTGCTGACGCCCATCATCCCGCAGTTTGAAGAACTACAATCGGAGGGCGAGTCGGGCCGGAACAAGCTGAACCGCTATACCTACTTCCTGACCGTGCCGCTGGCGTTCTTGCAGGCCGTGGGCCAGATTCGTCTGGTCGGGGCCAGCCTGACGGGCGGCGTCGAGTCGATCATGCCGAACTTCGGCTTTACCGGCGCGAACCTGTTGCCGACGCTGACCACTTTGGTGGCCATGGTCGGCGGCACGATGTTCGCCATCTGGCTGGGCGAGCGCATCACCGAAGACGGCGTCGGCCAGGGCATTTCGCTGATCATCTTCGGCGGCATCGTCTCGCGCATTTTCCCCAACGTGGCCCAGATGTTCACGCTGGAAACCGCCGCCGCGCGGATTTTCTCCATCATCACGTTCCTGCTCTATCTGGTGCTGACCGTGCTGGTCATCGTCATCATCCAGGAGGGGCAGCGAAGAATTGCCGTGCAATATGGGCGGCGGGTGCGCGGACGTAAGATTTATCAGGGCCAGAGCACCTATATTCCGTTGAAGGTCAACACCGCGGGCATGATCCCGATCATCTTCGCGCAGTCGATTCTGACCTTCTTCCCGCTCATCGCCGGCCTCTTTGTCAGCGGCAGCGGCAGCGTCGTTGACAACATCGCCTCGGCGATCGGCCGCTTCGGCACGCAACAGGATGTTTCCACCGCCCCGGTGGCTTTCACCGTCTACTGGGTGCTGTACTTCATCCTCGTTGTCGCCTTCACGTTCTTTTACACCGACGTCATGATCCGGCAGCAGAACCTGCCGGAGACACTCCAACGTCAGGGCGGGTTCATCCCCGGCATCCGGCCGGGCAAGCGCACCGAGAACTACATCATGTCGGTCGTCCGGCGGATCACGCTCATCGGCGCGCTGTTCCTGGGCCTGATCGCCGTGCTGCCGGGCATCATGGCGGTTATCGCTCTGGTGCTGCAAATCCCTGGCCTGGAGCGCAGCGTCCTGGTCATCAGTGGTTCGGGTCTTATCATCGTCGTCGGCGTGGTCGTCGATACGATGCGTCAACTGGAAGCGCAATTGCTGATGCGCCATTACGAGGGGTTCTTGAAATCGTAATCGTAGTGTCCAGTATTCAGTAAGCAGTATTCAGTGTCCAGTAAGCAGACTGAATACTGGATACTGGATACTGACCTACTGACAACGGGGGCAGCCATGAAGTTCATCATCCTGATTGGCCCGCCAGGAGCCGGCAAGGGTACTCAGGCTAAACTGTTGGAACAGACGTTGGGTCTGCCGCAGGTGTCGACAGGGGATTTGTTTCGTTACAATCTGAAGAACGCGACCGAGTTGGGCAAGCTGGCCCAGACCTATATGGACAAGGGCGAGCTGGTGCCGGACTCGGTGACGGTGGCGATGGTGAAGGATCGCCTGTCGCAGCCGGACGCGGCCAACGGGGCCATCCTCGATGGCTTTCCGCGGACGACTGTGCAGGCCGACGCGCTGGAAGCGCTGCTGGCGGAGCTGGGCGGTCATATCGCCGTGGTGCCCCACATCGTGGTGGACCACGAGGAGCTTGTCCAGCGTCTGCTGAAGCGCGCCCAGATCGAAGGCCGCGCCGACGACAGCGAAGACACCATCCGCACCCGGATGCGTGTCTATGAAGAGCAGACGAAGCCGCTGCTGGACTACTATGCCCAGCGCGGGCTGGTGATCGAGGTGAACGGCCAACAGGGCGTTGAGTGCGTTCAGAATGACCTGCGTCAAGTGATTATGCAGGCGGCGTAGCGCGAGGCCACACGCCCGCGCCGCGCGAGGAGTAAGCGAACATGAAGGTATCATCGTCGATTAAGCGGCGTTGTCCGAAGTGCAAGATTATCAAGCGGAACGGCGTGGTGCGTGTGATTTGCAGCGATCCGAATCACAAGCAGCGTCAAGGTTAAGGGAGAGGCAGCATGGCACGTATTGCGGGTGTTGACATTCCGCGCAACAAGCGCGTTGAGGTCAGCCTGACCTATATCTACGGCATCGGCCGCACGACCAGCCAGCACATCTTGCAGCAGGCCGAAGTGAACCCCGACACGCGGGTCCGCGACCTGTCGGAGGCGGAGGTCACGCGCCTGCGCCAGCTGGTTGAGAAAGAGCACACGGTCGAGGGCGACCTGCGGCGCGAAGTGGCGATGAACATCAAGCGCCTGGGCGAGATTGGCTGCTACCGTGGCCAGCGCCACCGCCGGCATTTGCCCGCGCGTGGCCAGCGCACGCGCACCAATTCGCGCACGAGCAAAGGCCCGAAGAAGACTGTGGCCGGCCGCGGCCGTCGCAAGGGCGGCAAGTAATTCGAACGACAAGCGGCGAACTGCGAACGACGAACGCCCCGCGGCGCTGTCGTTCGCGGTTCGCTGCCGTGTGGAGGTACGATGGGACGCAGAAGACAAGCACAAGCAGCAACGCGCAAGAAAGCGCGCAAGATGGTGCCGAAGGGGCAAGCCCATATTTTTGCCGCTTTCAATAACACCATTGTGACGATTACGGACACCAAAGGCAACACCGTGGCCTGGTCCAGCTCCGGCGCGTCCGGCTTCAAGGGTTCGCGCAAGAGCACGCCCTACGCCGCGCGTCTGGCCGGCCAGAACGCCGCCCGCATCGCCGTGGAGAACGGGGTGCAGGAAGTGGACGTTGTGGTGAAAGGCCCCGGCCCCGGCCGCGAGGCCGCCATTCGTTCGATCCAGGCCAGCGGCATCCGGGTCACGTCCATCCAGGACATTACGCCCGTGCCGCACAACGGCTGCCGGCCGCCGAAGAAGCGCCGCATTTAGGATTTTTCATCGGCCCGGCCGCGGAGTGGGAAGAAGGGTTGCCACGCCCGTAAACCGCTTGCGGCTGGTATAGCGGGCTGCCGGCCCGCGCTAGATTCTGGAGGTAAGCAAGTTGGCGCGTTATACAGGGCCTGTGTGCCGGTTGTGCCGGCGCGAGGGCGAGAAACTATTCCTGAAAGGGTCGCGTTGTCTGACCCCCAAGTGTTCTGTCGAGCGCCGGGGGTATCCGCCCGGTCAGCATGGCAAGGAAAATCAATTCCGTCGCGGTCGCGCTTCGGACTATTTGCTCCAGTTGCGCGAAAAGCAGAAGGCGCGCCGCATCTACGGCGTGCTGGAGCGCCAATTCGGCCGCTATTTCGAGCGCGCCTCGCGCGCCAAGGGTCTGACCGGCTATAACCTGTTGGCCACCCTGGAGCAGCGGCTCGACAACGTGGTCTATCGTCTGGGCCTGGCCGATTCGCGCGCGCAGGCGCGCCAGCTGGTCCAGCATGGCCACATCATGCTAAATCATCGCAAGACCAATATCCCGTCGGCTTTGGTGTCGCCGGGCGATGTCGTGTCGGTGCGCCCGGAAAGCACGCGCCGGACCTACTTCAAGGACCTGCGCCAGAACCTGGACGACCGCCGCGTGCCGCGCTGGTTGGCCGTGGACGCCGCCAGCCTGTCGGGGCGCGTGTTGCACATGCCCGCCCGCGAGGATATCGATATCTCGCTCAACGAGCAGTTGATCGTCGAGTACTACTCGCGCTAAAAGCGCCTACATGACAGTCGAGTACGATGCTCATGAATGTAGCTCGTCATTCGAGGGAGATGAATCGCCTTGGCAATCAATAACCTAGTCATGCCAAAGATCCAAAGCTCGGCCATGTCGGCGGAGTACGGCCGGTTTATCATCGGCCCACTGGAGCGCGGCTATGGCACAACGCTGGGCAATGCGTTGCGGCGCGTCTTGCTGGCCTCGTTGCCCGGCGCGGCGGTGACGTCCATCCGCGTCACCGATGTGCCGCACGAGTTCTCGGCTATCCCCGGCGTGCGCGAGGATATGATGCAGTTCATCCTGCACATCAAGCAGTTGCGCCTGCGCCTGGTCAATACCGACATCGCCCGCATGCGCCTGGAAGTGCAAGGGGCCGGCCCTGTCACCGCCGCCGACATCCAGACGCCGCCGGAAGTGGAAATTATTAACCCTGACCTCTACCTGTTCACGGTCGACTCCGACGATACCTTCCTGGAAGTGGAGATGATGGCGGAAACGGGGCGGGGCTACTCGCCCGCCGAAGAGCGCGGCCGCCTGCCCATCGGCGAGCTGCCCGTTGACTCCATCTTCAGCCCCATCCGCCGCGTGTCCTACGATGTGGAGAAGACGCGCGTGGGCCAGGTGGCCGACTACGACCGCGTGGTGATGGAGATCTGGACCGATGGCACGATGAAGCCCGAAGAGGCGCTGGCCCAGGCGGCGCAGTTGCTCATGCAGCACCTGCGGCCCGTCGCCGGCGTCAGCGAAGAGAGCTTCGCGGCCATCGAAGAAGAGCGCCCCATGGAAATGATCCCCAACGAGATCTACGACACGCCCATCGAACAGCTCGACCTGAGCGTGCGTGTCTTCAACTCGCTCAAGCGGACGGGGATCACCAAGGTGGGCGAGATGCTGGAAATGCTGGATCGGGGCGAAGAGACGATGTTGGCCATCCGCAACTTCGGCGAGAAGTCGTTGGATGAGCTGAAGCAGCAGCTTCGCCTGAAGGGCTTCCTGGCCGAAGAGGACGAGGCCAAGCGGTCGGCGTAGCGTGGGGAATTGCCCCCAGGCGCGAGATGGCTCGCGCGGAGGACATGAGAAATGCGACATCAAAAGCATGGCCGCAAGCTCGGCCGGGATACAGGTCAGCGCAACGCGCTGCGCCGCAACCTAATCGCCGACTTGCTGTGCTTCGAACAAATCACAACGACAGAGGCCAAGGCGCGTACCATTCGCCCCGAGGCCGAGAAGATGATCACCCTGGCCAAGCGCGGTCTGGCGCAGGCGGGCGAGCGGCCGGAGGCCGTCGTCCATGCCCGGCGCACGGCCGCCTCGCGTCTGCCCAACGTGCGGACACAGGAACTGGAAGACGGCACGTTCGAGGATATCGACGTGGTGCGCAAGCTCTTTGACGAAATTGCGCCGCGCTACGCGCAGCGCCCCGGCGGCTATACGCGCATGGTCAAGATCGGCCGCCGACCGGGCGACAATGCCGACATGGCCGTCCTGATGCTGGTCAGCGACTAACCGGCCGGCAGCGTGGACGGCGCGAGGCCCCGCAGCTTCCGGGCGACCGTTCAGTACGACGGCAGCGCTTATCAGGGCTTCCAGCGCCAACGGCGCGGCCCCCGCGGCGAGGGCGCGTCCATCCAGGAGGAACTGGAGGGCGCGCTGGCCCGGCTGGCCGGCCACCCGGTGCGGGTGACCGGGGCCGGGCGCACCGACACCGGCGTGCATGCGCTGGGGCAGGTGGTGGGATTTACAATCGATTGGCCGACTGGGCGCGGCGACGCCGCCCTGTTGCGGGCGCTGAATGCTCACTTGCCGCCGGACATCGCCATCAGCGCGCTGTCCGAGGCGCCGGTGGGCTTCCACCCCCGCTTCGACGCGCGGCGGCGGACGTATGAGTACCGGGTCGTGAACACGCCCGTGCGCCAGCCGCTGCTGCGCCAGCGGGCGTGGCACGTGGTCGCGGCGCTGGACGAAGGGCGGATGAACGCCGCGGCGGCGCTGCTGCCGGGCGTCCACGACTTCGCTACGTTCGGCCGCGCGCCGGTTGGCGATAACACGGTGCGCGAGGTCTACCTGGCCGAGTGGCGGCGCGAGGGCGATATGTTGCTCTTTCGCATCTGCGCCAATGCGTTCTTGTATCGCATGGTGCGCAGCCTGGTCGGTAGCCTGCGCAAGGTCGGCGAGGGGCGATGGTCGGTGGACGACTTTGCCGCGGCCCTGGCGGCGTGCGACCGGAAGCGGTCGGCGTCGGCCGCGCCGGCCCACGGTCTGTATCTGGTGGCGGTGGAATACGATTCGGCTGTGGCTGAGTAAGCTTTGGCCGAGCAAATAGATGGACATGCGGCGAGCCGCTGAGACCCGGCGGTAGGCCGGTGGAGGAATTGAGATGAAGACATACGTAACCAAACCGGCAGATGTCGAGCGCGCTTGGTACGTGGTAGATGCCGAGGGGCAGACGCTGGGCCGGCTGGCCTCGTCCGTGGCCACGGTCCTGCGCGGCAAGCACAAGCCGATCTACAGCCCGTCGGTCGATTGCGGCGACTACGTCATCGTCGTCAACGCCGATAAGATCGCCGTCACCGGTCGCCGGCTGGAGCAGAAGCGCTACTATCGCCACTCGCTCTACATCGGCGGCCTGAAGGAGATCAGCCTGCGCGACCAGTTGCAGCAGCACCCGGAGCGCGTCATCGAGTCGGCCGTGCGCGGCATGTTGCCCAAGAACGCGCTGGGCCGCAAGATGTTCAAGAAGTTGAAGGTCTACGCCGGCGGCGAACACCCGCACGCGGCGCAGATGCCGCAGCCGATGGAGCTTTAGCGCTAGAGACGCTGAGGATACGCACAAGAGGAACACATGAGCGAGTATTACGAAGGGATCGGCCGGCGCAAGGAAGCCTCGGCGCGCGTGCGCATCTTCGTGCGCGACGCCGGGCAGGCCGAAGCGCCGACGTTTGTCGTCAATGACAAGCCGGTGGAAGAGTACTTCCCGCGCTACGGCGACTACCTGACCCTCGTCGGCCCGTTGGAGTCCAGCGGCCTGATGGGGCGGGTTGATGTCACCGTGCAGGTGCAGGGCGGTGGCATCACCGGGCAGACGAGCGCCGTCCGTCTGGGGCTGGCGCGCGCCCTGGTCAAGTACGACGAGAACCTACGCACGCCGCTGCGCTCGGGCGAACACCTGACACGCGACGCCCGCGTGAAGGAACGCAAGAAGCCCGGCCTGAAGCGCGCGCGCAAGGCGCCGACGTACACCAAGCGTTAAGCGGGATGCAGCCCGCCGGCGCGGCCCGCCGCCGCGCCCCATTCGCATGACCATCACCATTGTTGGTCTCGGCCCAGGAGATGCCGGCCTGATCACCCGTCAGGCCTGGCATCTCCTTTCGGCGGCCGAGGCCGTCACCCTGCGCACCCGCCGCCACCCGGCCGTGGCCGGCTTGCCCGCCCACTTGCATCTCCGCAGCTTCGATGACATCTATGACACGGCCGAGGACTTCGGCGCGGTCTACCAGCGTATCGCCGACGAGGTGCTGCGACTGGGGCGCGCCGGCGAGGTCGTCTACGCCGTGCCCGGCCACCCCTTTGTGGGCGAGGCGACGGTGACGGCCATTGCGCGCGGCGCGGCCGAGGCGGGCATCCCGGTCGAGATCATCGCCGGGCTGAGCTTCGTCGAGCCGACGCTGGCCGCGCTGGGCATCGACGCGCTCGACGGCTTGCAGCTCTTCGACGCCATCGAGTTGGCCGGCTATCTCTACCCGCCCATCAACCCGGACGTGCCCGTCTTGCTGGGGCAGGTCTACAGCCGTCTGCTGGCCGGGGAGCTGAAGGCGGCGCTGATGAGCATCTACCCGCCGGAGCAGCCCGTAGCCCTCGTCCACGCCGCTGGCGAGGCCGAGCAGCGCGTCGAGCACCTGGCCTTGCACGAATTCGACCGCAGCGAGCACATCGACCACCTGACGAGCCTCTACGTCCCCGCGCTGCCGGTTAAGGCCGGCCTGACGGCCCTGGCCGAGACGGTGGCGGTGCTGCGCAGCCCCGATGGCTGCCCGTGGGATCAGGAGCAGACCTCGCAGAGCCTGCGCGAGGGCTTCCTGGAGGAGGCCTATGAGGCCCTGGCGGCCATCGACGCCGAGGACGACGCCAATCTGCGCGAGGAACTGGGCGACCTGCTTTACCACATCGTCATGCAGACGCAGATCGCCGCCGAGGCCGACAGCTTCACCCTGACCGAGGTCATCACCGGCATCGAGGCCAAGCTGAAGCGCCGCCATCCCCACGTCTGGGGCGACTGGCAGGTGAGCAGTTCGGCCGACGTGCTGCGCAACTGGGAGATCCTGAAGCAGCGGGAGAAGGACGACGCCGGCGCGACGGTCGCGTCGGTACTCGACGGCATCCCGCCGGCTCTGCCGGCGCTGGCCCGTTCGCAGAAGATTCAGGGCCGGGCGGCCAACACCGGCTTCGACTGGCCCGACATCGAGGGCGTCTTCGACAAGCTGGCCGAGGAAGTGGCCGAGGTGCGCGCCGCGGCCACGGCCGACGAGAAGCGGGCCGAACTGGGCGACGTGCTCTTCGTCGTCGTCAACCTGGCCCGCTGGTTGGGCGTGGACGCTGAGACGGCGCTGCGCGAGGCCAACGAGCGCTTCATGGCGCGTTTCCGCGGGGTTGAGGGGCTGGCGGCCGAGCGTGAGCTGAACTTGTCGTCGCTGTCCTTCGCGGCCCTGGATGACCTGTGGCGTGAGGCCAAGGCGGCCCTTGCGCAATCGGACGTAGCTGATAGCATTACGGGCGAACCGGAGTAGTTCCGGTGCGTCATAGACCGTGACAACAGTACTCAACATCGTCCTTTTGTCGCTGGCGGCCCTGGCGGCCCTGGGAGCCTTGGTCTTTCTATTCAGGGGGCTGGGCGCTCGCTCCAGGATCAACCGCCAGGCTTACAGCGTCGGCCAAGTGGAAGCCAGACGGACAACCGCGCTGAACTGGATTCGGGCGGGCTTTCTGGCCGTTGCTGCCCTGGTGTTCT
>ERZ724519.367-NODE-367-length-19101-cov-7.593983_pt1 | contig 19101 bp, 14 predicted proteins | sample MGYA00376052_ERZ724519 | MGnify/ENA primary metagenome ERZ724519 (study PRJEB28724, sample SAMN07190883) | activated sludge metagenome | isolation source: activated sludge of sewage treatment plant in Hong Hong | place: Hong Kong | collected 2016-03-17 ... | reverse complement strand
AGGACGCCAAGGGAGCAAAGGGCGCAAAAAGAAGGCTTCTTGATGTCCTTTGTGTGAGGGTTTCCTGCCAACCGTTTAGAGCAACTCTCGTACCGCCGCGACCATCCCAGCGTTCAACTCGAAGCGCGCCGACAGGAAGTCGAGGATGGCCGCGGCCGACTCCGGCGTGCGGTCGTAGCCCTGCTGGAAGTCGGGCAGGTGGGCGGCGAACTGTGGGTGGCGCTGCTCGAAGCGCCGCGCCGGGGCGAAGGGGTCGGCCGCGGTCGCCCCCTCCGGCTCCATGGTGGCGGCCAGTTGCAGCAGCCGGTCAACGGCGTAGAGTTGCACCTCGCGCGCCGCGGCCTGCCGTTCGCCGCGCCGGAAGCGCAGCAGGCCGACGTAGAGGTTGCACTGAATCTCGCCCAGCAGCTTCGCCAACGTCCAGCCGCGCGGCGGCTGGGGTTGGGCCGCCGGCGTGGCCAGATCGTCGCTCACCCAGGGCTGCTTCCAGATGATGCGGCCGGGCGTGTAGGCGGCGCGGCCCAGTTCGGCGACGGTGAAAACGGCGCTCTCGGCGTAGATGCCGTCGGCGAAAAGGACGTGCAGGCCGTCGCCCGTGCCCCGATGGCGGAAGACGACCGGGGCGGCGGCCTCCAGCCAGTCGATGTTCTCCAGAAAGCGGCCTTTCGCGCCGGGCCGGACGATGACGAAGAAGTCCAGGTCGGAGTAGGCGTCCAGTCGCTCCAGTTCCTGACCGACGGAGCCAAGGCCAATGAGCGCCAGGGCGTCGTCAAAACCCGCCAGGGCGCGGCCGATGTCGTCGAGACGTTGCCGCAGGTGTGTCGTTCTGTCCATGCCACTATTCTACTCCGCGAGCGTATGGGTTCCAGGTTCTAGGTTCTAGGGAAGAGCGCTCTTCCCTAGCCCCTAGCCCCTAGAACCTTCATAATGGTACGCTTTCCGCCCATTTTGAGATACCCTACAGTCCTGCCGAGGAGGTCTTATGCAACACTGGGAATACCTGGTGCGTGTCTTTGAACTCAACAAGGACGATGAGGTCGTCGTCGATTACGTCACCCAGACGTACCCCGACCGTAGCTGGAAGGAACTGCCCGAATATGACCCGCTGACGCTGGAGGCGTGGCTGAACCAGGCCGGCCAGGAGGGTTGGGAGCTTGTCAAAATCGAGGGCGTCAGCGCCCAGGGCAAGAAGGGCGATGTTGGCCTCGCCTACCCGCCCTCTTACCCGGGGTGGTGGCATCATTACCTGTGCATTTTCAGGCGGTTGAGGAGCGAATGAGCGCTGAGCAGACGCCGCGGCCGCGCCTGGGCCTGGTGCTGGGCGGCGGCGGGGCGCGCGGGCTGGCCCATATCGGCGTGTTGCGCGTCCTGGAGCGCGAACGCATCCCCGTCGCTTGCGTGGCCGGCACGAGCATGGGCGGGCTGATCGGCGCGCTCTACGCCGCCGGCGTGGCTATCGAGCGGGTGGAGGCGGAAGTCGTGCGCCTCAGCCGGGTGACGGAGCAGATGCGGCTGGTCGATTTCGAGCTGTCGGCCGCCGGGCTGAGCGTGCGCGGCCGGCGCATCTACAACATGCTGGCCGAGCTGCTGGGCGAAGAACTGACCTTCGCCGACCTGCGCCTGCCGCTGGCGATGGTGTCGGTGGACGTTCGCACCGGCCGGCCCGTCACCCTGCAAGGGGGGCTGGTCATCGACGCCGTCCGGGCGACCATCTCCATCCCCGGCGTCTTCACCCCCGTTGACCTGGGCGACTACCGGTTGGTCGATGGCGGCGTGCTCGACAACGTGCCCGTGGACGTGGCCCACGCGCTGGGTGCGACCCACACCGTTGCCGTCGATGTCCTGCCCAGCTACAGCCGCAACCAGCCCGGCGTCGCCCCGGTGGAGACGGGGCTGCAACTGGCGTTCGCGCCGCAGCAGTTTGCCGAAATCTATCAGGTGCTGATGATCATGATCGCCGCCGTGACCGAGGCCCAGTTGCGGCAGTACCCGCCCGACTTGCTCATCCGGCCGGCCTTGTCGCCCCACGTGACGCTGCTGTCGGGCTTCAACCGGGCGGATGAGCTGATCGCCGCCGGCGAGGCGGCCGCCGTGGCCGCTCTGCCGGCGATTCGCACCCTGCTGGCGGGCGAGACGGAAGCGGAGAGCAGCGAAGGAGTTTAGCCCGCGCCGCGGCGGCCGCGCCGCGAGCGGTATTACCCACACCCCACACCCACAGGCGCGCCGCCCGGCGGCCTGCATAGAAGGAGTCATCATGAGCGACTACCCTCTCGAAAAGCACTATCTGACGGCCAACGTCATCCGCGGGCTGGCTATGGACGCCGTCCAGCGGGCGGAGAGTGGCCACCCCGGCCTGCCGATGGGCATGGCCGACGCCGCCCTGGTGCTGTGGCGGCAGTATTTGCGTTTCAATCCGGCCGATCCGATGTGGTTCAACCGCGACCGCTTTCTGCTGTCGGCCGGGCACGGCTCGATGCTGCTCTATAGCCTGCTGCACCTGTCGGGCTATGATCTGCCGCTGGAAGAGCTGAAGAACTTTCGCCAGTGGGGCAGCCTGACGCCCGGACACCCGGAGCTTCATCTGACGCCCGGCGTGGAGACCTCCACCGGGCCGCTGGGCCAGGGCATCGCCAACGCCGTCGGCATGGCCATCGCCGAGCAGTGGCTGGCGGCGCGCTTCAACCGGCCCGATTTCGCGCTCATCGACCACATGACCTACGCCCTGGTCAGCGATGGCGACCTGATGGAGGGCATCTCCCACGAGGCCTGCTCGCTGGCCGGGCATCTGGGCCTGGGCAAGCTGGTGGCGCTCTACGACGACAACCACATCACCATCGACGGCAAGACCGACCTGGCCTTCTCGGAAGACGTGCTCAAGCGCTTCGAGGCCTACGGCTGGCACACGCTGCGGGCCGAGGGGCAGAACCCGGTGTCGGTCAACGAAGCCCTGGCCGCGGCCGTGGCCGAAACGGAGCGGCCGTCGATCATCGCCTGCCGCACGACCATCGGCTTCGGCAGCCCGAACAGGGCCGGCACGTCGAAGGCCCACGGCGAGCCGCTGGGCCGGGACGAGGTACGCCTGACCAAGGAGCGGCTGGGCCTGCCTGTGGACGTGGACTTCTACGTGCCCGACGCGGCGCGCGAATTCCTGGGCGCGGCCGCCGCCGCCGGCGCGACGCGCATGGCCGAGTGGGAAGGGTTGCGCCGCCGCTATGAGGCGCAGTACCCCGCCGAGGCCGAGGCGCTGCAACAAATGCTGGACGGCCACTACGACGTTTCCCTCGACGTGGCCGAGCTGTTCACCGCCGGCAAGGCCGTGGCCACCCGCGTCGCCTCCGGCGTCGTCCTCAACGCCATTGCTCCGCAAGTGCCGACGCTGCTGGGCGGCTCCGGCGACCTGACGCCGTCGAACAAGACCGACCTGAAGGGCGCGGCCGACCTGAAGCGGGGCGATTTCTCCGGCCGCTACATCCGCTTCGGCGTGCGCGAGCACGGCATGGGCGGCATCCTCAACGGCCTGGCGCTCCACGGCGGCGTGCGCCCCTATGGCGGCACGTTCCTGGTCTTCTCCGACTACATGCGCCCGTCCATTCGCCTGGCGGCGCTGATGGAGGCCGAGGTCATCTACGTCTTCACCCATGACAGCATTGGCGTGGGCGAGGACGGGCCGACGCACCAGCCGGTGGAGCAAGTGATGGCCTTGCGGGTCATCCCCAACCTGGTGGTCATTCGCCCGGCCGATCCGGTGGAGACGGTGGCGGCCTGGCTGGGGGCGCTGGCCAACCGCAAAGGCCCGGTGGCCCTCATCCTGACGCGCCAGAACGTGCCCTGGCTGAACACGACCGTGGCCGACGCCATGCGCGGCGGCTACGTGCTGGCCGAGGCGGCCGGCGGCGACGGCCAGCCGGTCGAGCCGCAGGTCATCCTCATCGGCACGGGGTCAGAGGTGCAGCTGGCCGTGGGCGCGCGGGAGTTGCTGGCCGCGGAGGGCATCGCCGCCCGCGTCGTTTCGCTGCCGTCGTGGGAGCTGTTCGCCCAACAGCCGGAGGAGTATCGCGAGAGCGTCCTGCCCGGCCACATCCGCGCGCGGGTGTCGGTTGAGGCGGGCGTGACGGAAGGGTGGCAGCGCTTCGTGGGCCTGGACGGCCGCTCCGTGGGCGTCGATCGCTTTGGCGCGTCCGCGCCCTATCAGGTCATCTACGAGAAGTTGGGAGTGACGGCCGAGGCGGTGGCCAAGACAGCGCGTGAACTGGTGCGCGGCCAGTAGCGGGGGAAACAGGGCGCGGCTAAACTGTCGCCGCGCCTAGAAGTGGAGTGTGCTCAGCGCCAGGCCGACGGCCACGGCCATGATCATGCTGGAGATGAGTTCGGCCACGTAGACGGTGTCGCCACCGCCGCGGATGACGCGCGGCCACTCCATGACCAGCCGCGGCAGGGCCACCAGCGGCACCAACAGCACCTGCCCGAAGAGCACCAGCGTGGTGATGAGCACGCGCTCGGTGATGCCGACGAACTTGTTGGGGCCGGCGGGGAAGTCGGGCGCTTCGCCCTTGACCAGGCCGTAGACGACGAACTTCAGCAGCACCCAGGTGGGCATGGTGATGAAGGCGTAGCCCAGCAGCGCCGTCAGCACCGGCGTCTGCCGCGCCGCGGCGGCAATGTCGGCCAGCATGTGGCCCCACGTCAAGAAACCGCCCCAGGCCAGGGCCAGCAGGATGAAGAAGAGGTGCAGGAATTGGTCGATGAAGAAACGGAGGAGCGGCGGAAGGGTTGGGCGGAAGAGGAATTGCGCGGCGTCGACAGCGAAGTGGCTGAGGCCGATCAGCAGGACGCCCGCCCACCAACCCGGCTCGATGACGAACGCGAAGAGCGCCGTCACGGCGAAAAGGACAACGCTGTGGACGATCACACCTCGTAGCTCGCGACTTTTCCACTGGGCCAGCGCGTCCCATTGCAGAACGTAGTCGCCCACCAGATGGGCGAGAAACATGGCAATAATCATCCATTAACCCGCGGCCGCCACCCCAGACAATTGGCGGGTATCGCATTTGCCCACAATGATACAACGTGGCGCGCGGCGTGCTGTGTTACAGGACACAGTTTGCGTAAGAAGTGGGTTAAATCAGTGCGGTGACATTCGTCCCTTTGCCGGCAGGGCATTTTGACCTAGACTGAATGTGCGACTTATTCGGAGACAGGTGTACTTTTCCCGCTACTGTATGGCGCTGGAGCCTGGAGGATATTTCGGTGTCTGTTGTATTTTGACCGCGGTCGATCTATAATGAACGTGATAGGAGCCGCCCGGACTCCTGCGATTAGCAAGCCCGACTGCCTGACGATCGACCGGCAGACGGTCGCCCTTGGCCTACCTTAATGTCTTTGACGCGGTGGATTGATTCATTGACCACGGATGAACGCGAATCCGCGGATTGATGCGGCGCTGAGTCCGATCCACGCTGCTTCCTTCCGAGCCGTGTCATCCGCGGCCATTGGGTTCAAGGAGAAGCACGTGACCACTCGCTATCTGCTCCGGTGGTTACTCGTCCTGGTGATCCTGTTGGCAGTCGTCGCGACGGCCGGCGCGCAGGGCGAGGTGTCGGCCGTCCGCTATGAGACCGGCTCGCCCACGCCGACCACGGCTGAGGTCGAGCCAAACGCCGCCTTCGACGCCGCCACTCCCCTCGTCCTGGGCGATGTCGCCAGTGGCAAGATCGCCTACCCCGGCGACCGCGATACCTACGTATTCGATCCGCCCGACACAATCACGTTCCTGGTCGATATCGACGCTGAATCCATCGGTTCGCCCCTCGACCCGCGGGTGTGTCTCTATGACGGCAGCTACCGCCCTCCGGTCGAGGTATTCTGTAATGACAATGCCAACGGGCTGGATTCGCTCATCTCTTTCCATACCTGGTCGCGGGTCTATATCCGCGTTTGGGGCGCAGCCCAGCCCGACGAAGGCGGCGCGGCCTACACTTACAAGCTGTCGATCTATCGGCCGCTGCTTGTCAGTGCCGCGACCGACGGCACGGTGGCCGGCATCCCCTTTCAGAAGTCGGATGTGCTCGCCCACTATGACTTTGCCGATGGCGCCGAGCGCTGGATGCTCTACTTTGACGCTTCCGACGTCGGCATCACCCAGAACCTTGTCGCCTGGGAAGCCGGCTATTTTGTCCTGCAAGCGGCTCAGACGCTGCCGGTGTACGAACCAACTACCGGCGATTACGTTCCCCAAACTGTGACGCCCTATGACTACATGTTGTTTACCCCTGGCTATGGGCCGGAAACGGCCGGCCAGTTTTATTTCCAGTATCACGGCGCGGAACTGGGCCTGACCGGGCCGGGCGAGAAGATCGACGCGCTGGCGGGCAACATCGAGATTAGCACCGTGGGCGCCGCCACCTTCAGCGTCTCCGGTACAAAGGTGGCCGATGAGGATCTGGCCGACATCTGGTCGGGCCGGCTAACCTTCGACGGCTCGACTGTGCCGGGACTAGGGACCGAGGATGTGGTCGGCGCGGACGGCTGGGCCTGGAACTTTGATCGGATTGCGTATGATCGCTACCTGCTGACCATTCTCGGCCGCGGCCGGGTCGACGGGCTGCGCGTCACTCAAAAGGACATTTTCAACGTTGACGTGACGACCGGCCGGGTCACCGGCATTTACTGGCACGGCCCGACCCATCACTTCAACTACAACATTGATGCCTTTGACGCGGTTGACGACTACTCTCATTAGACTGTAACCGCGCGCCTTTTTCGAGGGCGCGAACGCGCCCGTCAGGGCCTGACGTGGGCGGCCGGCGTGACAAATGTCATGCCGGCCGGGTGCTTTCTGTCACTTTCGCCGCCCGGCCCGCTTGCGCTATAGTGCTGATATGGGGGCGTCTATCTGCCGCTCGTGGGCGGCCGGACGGGTGGCGCAATCGCCCCGGATTGCCGCGCCGGCCGTGTGGGGCAAGCATGTGGGAGGCGCTATGTTTAGGAAAATCCTCGTTCCCTTGGACGGTTCGGCGTTGGCCGAGCAGGCGCTTGGCCCGGCGATGGCGCTGGCGCGGGCGGTGAGCGCGGAGGTGGTGCTGCTGCGCAGCGTCGCGACCACACAACCCATCTTCGCGTTGTCATCGGCGCTAAGCGGACAGTTCGAGAGCCGCGTGGAAGACAGCCTGTTCGCAAACCGCCGGCAGGCGACTCAGGAGTATCTGGGTGGCCTCCAGCGGCGGTATGAGCGCCCCGGTTGTGTCGTTCGCGCCGTGGATGAGATGGGGGAGCCGGCGGCGGCCATCGTCGACGTGGCCAACGAGCGCGGCGTCGATCTGATCGTCATGAGCACCCACGGGGAGACGGGCATGCGGCGGGCGGTTTGGGGCAGCGTCACCGAGCGCGTGCTCCACGGCGCGGGCTGCCCTGTGCTGGTGGTGCGTTCGCCCGATCCCATCCGGCGCGTCCTGATCGCTCTGGACGGCTCTGAGTTGGGCGAGCGCGTCCTACCGCCGGCGCTGGCTGTGGCTCGGGCGCTGGGGGCGCAGATCGTCTTGCTGCGCGTCAGCGAGACGCCACTGCTCAACCCGTTGGAGATCGGCATGATGTGGGACATGGAGCCGCCGCTGGCTGACCAGGACGTCATCGCCGCGGCGCGCGAGGCGGCCGAGCGCTATCTGGCCGACATCGCCGCGCGCGAGGGGCTGACGCAGGCCGATACGATGCTGGTGCTGGAGGGCCTGCCGGCCGAGCGGATCGAGGAGTATGCTCGCCTGGGCGATATCGACCTGATCGCCATGAGCACCCACGGCCGCACCGGGTTGCGGCGCTGGCTCTACGGCAGCGTCACCCACCGGGTCATGCGCGGCTGCCACCGCTCCATGCTCATCGTTCGCCCGCCGGACGAGGCGCTGAGTGGCTGAGAGGGTAAGTGACCTGGAGCATGGCGCTTTCCGTGCTATGATCGGGCCATGAGCGCGATCTATACGACTGTTCTCTCGGCGGCCGAGGTGGCCGCCCACCTGGGCGAACCGGCCTGGGTGCTCGTCGATTGCCGGTTCGACCTGATGGCGCCCGACGCGGGCGAGCAAGCCTACCGCGCCGGCCACATCCCCGGCGCGGTCTACGCCCACCTTGACCGCGACCTGTCCGGCCCGCGCCGGCCCACGGGCGAGGGCGGTCGCCACCCTCTGCCCGCGCCGGCTGACCTGACGCGCACGTTTGGCGGCTGGGGCATCGGTCAAGGGACGCAGGTGGTGGCCTATGACGCCCAGAGTGGCCACTACGCCGCCCGGTTGTGGTGGCTATTGCGCTTCATGGGGCACGAGGCCGTGGCCGTGCTCGATGGCGGCTGGCCGGCGTGGCTGGCCGAGAGGCTGCCGGTGACGACAGCGAGCGACCCGCCGGCGACGCGCCTGTTCGAGGGCGCGCCGCACTGGGAGCGTCTTGTGGCGCTGGACGCGGTTGCCGCCGCGCCGCGTTTGGTGGATGCGCGCGCGCCGGAGCGCTTCCGCGGTGAGATGGAGCCGCTCGACCCGGTGGCCGGCCACATCCCCGGCGCGCTCAACCGGCCCTACACCACCAATTGGGATGCCGCCGGCCGTTGGCGCGCGCAGGAAACGCTGCTGGCGGAGTTCCTGGAGCTGCTGGGCGACGCGCCGGCGGCGGAGGCTGTTTTCTATTGCGGGTCAGGCGTCTCGGCCTGTGTCAACCTGCTGGCCATGGTTCGCGCCGGGCTGCCGGAGGGCCGCCTCTACCTCGGTTCGTGGAGCGAGTGGAGCCGGGTGGGTGGCCCGGTGGCACGCGGCCGTTAATGACAACATGCGCCGTTCTCCTTAGCCTATTGCGCTAGATTGCCCCAGTATGTTACACTACTGCCGCTTGAGCGGGGTGCGGCGACCACAGTAGGGGGTTTGTGGCGCGACCCAAAGTGGTTTTTCGGTCAATGCGGTCAAGGAGAATACGAATGAAAACCCGAAGCAAGAATCGTTTTATCCGTGTGCTGGTGATGATGGGCGTGCTGGCGCTGGCGCTGATGCTGGCGTCGGCCGTGGTAGCCCAGGACGCCCCCCCTGCTCAGGACGCGCCGGCGGCAGCAACGGCCGCGACCCTGACGCTTGGCGTGACGACCACCCCCGCCGGCGGGCAGGGCTTCTGGCTGACGGCCGTTTCGTTCCAGGGGTTTTGGGGACGCTTCGGCAAGGGCAACGGTCAGTATCGCCAGCCGCGCGACGTGGACCGCGACGCCGCCGGTAACATCTACGTCAGCGACCACCGCAATAGCCGCGTCCAGAAGCTAAGCCCAACCGGCACGTTCTTGGCTTCAATCGGCCAGGCCGGCCGCGGCGCGCATAAGCTGCTGCGGCCCAATGCTATCGCCATCAGTGGCAACCTGTTGTTCGTAGCCAATACGGAGAACTACCGCATCACCGTCTTCAACACAACCAACGGCGCTTTCGTGCGCGAGTGGGGCAGCAAGGGGACGGCCGATGGCCAGTTCGACATGCCCAACGGCGTGGCAGTCGGCCCGGACAACAACATCTACGTGACCGATACGTTCAACCATCGCATTCAGGTCTTCACCCAGGAAGGGGTTTTCCTGCGCAAGTGGGGTTCGCTTGGCTCGGCGGATAACCAGATGAGGTTCCCGACCCACCTGGACTTCGACAGCGCGGGCAACCTCTATGTGGCTGACTCCAATAACAATCGCATCGTCGTCACCGACGCCAACGGCGTCTTCCAGCGCAAGTTCGGCGCCTCCGGGACGAACCCGGGCCAGTTCCGCATCCCCGTTGGTGTGGAGGTTGGGCCGGACGGCTTTCTCTATGTCAGCGAGGCCTTTGGCAACCGCATCCAGAAGCTGACGACCAATGGCGTCTACATTGCTCACTGGAGCGAGGCCGGCGGCGTCGCCATCTCGCGCCCGAACGGCTTGCTCGTCACGGGCGATCGGCTCTACGCTACGGATCTGGACGCCAATCGCGTCCAAATCTATATGCAGATTAGCGGGGCGCTCAATGACGGTGGCCAGCAGGCGTTGACGTTGCCGGCCGGAACCTACAACGTGACGCAAGCGCCCAAGACGGGCTGGACATTTGACGGCGCTACGTGCAGCGGCGGCAGCCCCACGGCCATTCCCTGGGGCGCGCGCCTCACGCTGGCTGACGGCGCGTCGGTGAATTGCGCCTTCGCCAACCACCAGTAAACCTATAAACGAGAGAACCCGCCGGCCGTAGGGGCGGGTCTTAGACCCGCCCCTACCCTAGCGCGTTTCTCGCCCGGCCTTCAACTCCGTCTGCAATTGTGTCAGCGCGGCCCACTCGCCGGCCGCGGCCAATTGGGCCTGGCGGGGCCACGTGCCCGGGTCGGCCAGCCGGAAGCGGCGGCCGGACGCGGCGAGGATTTCCCGCAGCCGCTCGACCGGCGTCACGGCCAGCTGGCCCAGGTCATTGATGTCGTTCTCAATGAGTAGCGCGGCGATCTTGGGGCCGATGCCCTCTACCAGTTGCAGGTCTTGTGGGCGCGGCTGTTGGCCGCCGAACTGCATGACTGTGTCGCTCAGACGTCCGCGCCCGGTCGCCGGGGTCATGGCGTCGGCTGTGGCGGCGACACGGTGCGAGGCCACGGCCACGACCGCGCCGTAGGGCTGGCCGGCCTCGTCCTCTGTTGTGCCCATATAGATCGTCACATCGGCGTCGTCGATGCTCTGGCCAAGGTCTTCTTCCAGAGCCAGTAGAGCCTCTTCGACAGCTTCTTCCTCCAGTTCGGCCAATTCGTCCTCGGCTTCGATGGCGTCAACAACCATGACGGCCGTCTCGCCCTCCTCGTCGCCGGCTTCGCCGGCGGCCGGGCGGGCGACGGCCAGGACTGTGGCCGTGTTGCCCTCGTCGCTCTCATCGACCTGCGTGTAGACGGCCACATCGACGGCGCCCTCGTCGCCGCGACCTTCCTGCAAGACGGCGATGGCCTCGGCGATGGCCGCCTCCTCCAACGCCTCAACCTCTGCCTCTGACTCGACGTCGGCCCGGTGGACGACGACGATGGCGTCAAGCGGCTCGCCCTCTTCGCCGGCCCATTCTAGAAAGCTGGCCTCGATGGCCGGGAAGTCGGCCAGGTGGCCGGCGGACGCCATGTCAAAGGCCTCCTCGGCTTCGCTCTCGCGTTGCTCGGCGTCAAGCTCCTCTTCCAGGGCGGCGACCAATGCCTCCAGCGAGGCCTCGTCAAGCGTGTCGGTGTCTTCCGACGCGAGCGTGTCGTCGGCGATAGCCTCCGGATCGGAATGCAGCCGGGGCCAGGCCTCACTGCGGTGGGCAACGCTGGCTGCCAGCACATCGCCGCCCTCCGTGGCCATCTCAGCGGCGACACTGTCGAGGGCATGATCTAGCTCTTCCTCGGCCTCTTCGGCCGCGCGTTCCGCGGCGGCCTCGGCCTCCAGGGCCGCGCCCTCTGTGGCCTCTTCGCGCAGAGCTATCGGGCGCAGGATGACGCCCAGCGCGTCGATGTACCAGTCGCTACGGCCAAACAGGCCGACAATCTCGTGGCCGGCGGGGGCCATGAGCTGATACGTCTGCTCGCCGCCCTCGCCGCCGTAGGGATCGGACACGCGCTTGTTGGTGTGGAAGCGCACGCTATCGACATACCAGCCACACCGGCCGCTGATGCCGAGCAGGTACTCGTCTTCATCCAGATAGAAGACGTGGTGATAGCCACCCAGACCGCCAACCGGGGGATTGCCGCCCGGCTGGCCGTCGCTGCCGGCGTACTCAAAGCGCAGAGCGTCGAGCACCCACTCGGCGAAGACGTGGATGGCCGTCAGACGGGCGTCAGCGGGGATCGTGTAGTCCTTGAATGGCCTTCCGCTTTCGCCGCCGATGGGGCCCAGTTGCTTTGGTTGCATGATGTTATCCTCCTTATGTTTTGTTACTGCGGCTGATATAGAAATGCTTGCTAGGATGACGCCGCCAGCACCGGCAGGTAGAGCGTGCCGCTGGACGGCGGCGGGCCATCGTCGCCAATCAACCCATCGGCAAAGGTGAATACGGCCAGCACCCGATTGTGCCCGTCGCCAACCAGGAAAAGGTTCGTTTTGGTGCCCTCGGCCAGAGTCAGGACAGGGGGATCGATGGCAATAGGGCCGGCGCAGTCGCCGGCGGCATCGGTGCGGGTAATCTTTAGGTCGTAGTCGCCGATGGGCAAGAGGCGATTGCTGGTGGTGCGGAGGTAGCGCAGGCCGGCGGCGCTGCCGTTGAATAGCTCGCCCGTTTGGCTGCACACGTCAACCTTGGTGTCGTCAATCGTCGCGCCGAGGACGGCCGCGTGCGTGATCCGCAAGCCGGCGTGGCCGACGCCCGGCTCGTCAACATTCTCGGCAAGCACAAGCAAGTCCAACGGCACCACGTTGTCGTCGCCAACGACAACCACAGAGGTATCGCCATCGGCCAGGGTGTAGGTCTCGCTGATGACGACCTCGCCGTCGCGCAGCACTTCGATCAGGTGATCGCCCGCGCCGCCCGCGATGGCCACGTAGTCGGTGTGGCTGCCATAGGCCATCGTTCCGCCGACGGCCGCGCCGTCGATGTGGACGGCGATGGTGGCGCTGTCGGAGCCGGCAAAGGGCGCCAGATGGGCGACGCGCACGCGGACGGCCGCGGGGGCGGCGGGTTCGGCCTGGGCGGCGGCCGTGGCTGTCAGGGCGATTAGCGCGACGCCAACAAAGAGGCAGCGCAGAACAGATCGGATAGACATGACCTCTCTCCTTGCTTTCGCTTGTGGCCGGCGCGACGAAGCGACAACCGGTCCAGTTGATGCGCCAGGGAAGCGATGCTTGCCTCGGTGAGCCTGCTCATTCTACGCGCAACGACCCAGGTGGCCAACGGCGTTAATGCTCCCTTGCCCGGCATGTAAAAAGATCGGCGCGAGCTTGCCGCTCGTCGCCCGTCGGCTACAATTGTTGTATCTCTACAACATGACGCCGCGAGCCATGCCCCAAGATCGCAATACTCTTCTCGACTTCCTGACACGCCATTATACGCTGGATGGTCTGAAGACGCTTTGTTTTAATCTGTTCGTCGATTACGACAACCTGAGCGGCGACACGAAGAACGCCAAGGGGCGCGAGTTGATCCTGCACCTGGAGCGGGCCGGCCGCCTGAACGACCTGGAGGCGGTGCTGGGGCGACAACAGCCGCGCGCCTATGAGCGTGAATTCCTGCGCCCGCCGCCCGTGCCGCCCATCCCCGCCCGGCCCAACCGCGACCCGCGCCAGGTCTTCATCAGCCACGCCCACGAAGACGACGGGTTCGCCCATCGCCTGGCGGCCGACCTGCGCCGCCGCGGCTGGGGGGTGTGGATCGCCCCGGACAGCATCGCCCCCGGCGAGACGTGGGTCGATGCCATCAACCGTGGGCTGGAGGCCAGCAGCTACTATGTGTTGGTGCTGACGCCGGCGGCTTCGGCGTCGCCGTGGGTCAACACGGAGACGAACGTGGCCATCAGCCTGGAGCACCAGCGCATCATGCGCTTCATCCCGCTGGACGTGGCCCCCAGCCGGCCGCCGCCGCTGTGGACGGCCTATCAGAATGTGCCCTTCCGCGATTATCAGGCCGGGCTGGAGCACCTGCTGGCGCGGCTGGAGGGGCGACCGCCGCGGCCGCAACCGGCCAACGGCCTGGCGAAGGGTCGGGCTGAGGAGGCGCGTCTGTTCTCCGACCGGCGGCTGCACGACCGTTCGCGTGTCGAGCTGGCGCGCGTGGCCGCGGGGGCGTTCCTCTATGGCGCGCGTCCGGCCGATCCGCGCTATGAGCTGGCGCAACGGTCGGTGCGGCTGGGCGAGTACTGGATCGGCCGGGCGACGGTGACGAATGCCCAGTTTGCCCGCTTTGTAGAGGCGACGGGCTACATCACCAGCGCCGAGACCAGTGGTGTTGGCCGCGTCTGGCTGGGCGGGCGCTGGCAAGACGTGGAGCGCGCCTACTGGCGGCGGCCGGAGGGGCCGCGCAGCAGCATCGAAGAGCGCATGCACCACCCGGTGGTCAGCGTTAGCTGGCACGACGCGCAGGCTTTCTGCGAGTGGGCCGGGCTGCGGTTGCCGGCGGAGGCGGAGTGGGAGAAGGCCGCCCGCGGCACAGATGGTCGCGCTTACCCCTGGGGCGACGAACCGCCGTCGGCGGGGCGGGCTAACTTCGGCGCGGGCCAGGGCACGACCACGGCCGTCGGCTGCTTCTCGCCCGCCGGCGACAGCCCCTGCGGGTTGCTGGACGCCGCGGGCAACGTCTGGGAGTGGACGACGGCCGAGGGCAGTGTCGGCAGCGCGCGCATCGTTCGCGGCGGAGCCTGGCCCAGCGACGCCCGACACCTGCGCGTCACCTGGCGTGTCGAGGTGGACGCGGCGCAATCGTTCAACACCGTCGGCTTTCGCGCTGTCGCCCCGGCCCGATGATCGGGCCGGCCGCGCTTCGACCCGCGCCCGAACATAGAAAAGGGCCGGCTCCCGTGTGGGAGCCGGCCCTTTCGTTTGGCGGCTGGTGGCGTGCCCAGGCGCGCGGTTGCGCCGGGCCGGCGCGCCTAGCTCTCTTCGCTTTGCTCGTCGGCGGCCTGCCGGATCGACTTGTGATGCTCGCTGTGGCTGCGTTGCTCGCGTTCCTGGCGGGCCTTTTTCAGCGAGTCGCCGGTCAGCATGTTCTGATTGACGGCCTCGCCGGCGTCGTCGTGGTAGATCTGCACGGGCACGATGGTGACGACGACGCGCTCCAGGCCGGTCAGGCCCAGGTTGAGGATGAGCGAGCTGTTCTGGTGGAGCACCTGGGTGAAGACGGAGTCCATGGCCAGGTGGCCCATGACGATGTGGACAATGCGGCGCGGATTGGCCTGCAACAGACTGACGACGTATTCGCGGATAGGGGCCAGCAGATGGCGGTAGGGCGATGGTAGGATGAGCAGTTCGCCCTCGCCGATGTACTTCTCCCACTTGCGCTTGGTCGTCTCGGACTTCTCCGGGTTGACGCCGACGTGGACGGCGCGCCACGGGTTGCCCAGCGCCTTGGCGAAGTCGACCATCTCCAGCGTGCCCATGTGGACGCCATCGACCAGCAGAACCGTCACGACCTCTTCAGAGGGCATTCGTGGCTGGACCGCGTTTTCCAGGCTCAGCGCCTGGGCCACATCCTGGTAATGGGTGTGGATGCGCGAGAAAAGGAGGACCAGCAACGGGATCAGGACGATGACGAACCACGCGCCGGAGGTGAACTTCGTGATGGCGAAGATGACCATCACGATGAACGTCAGCGTCGCGCCGATGCCGCTGATGATCATGTGCAGCCGCCAGTTGGGGTCATATTCCAGGTCGGTATCGACGCCTTTGATCTTCTCGCCCGGTTGGAGGCGGCCGATCTTGCGGGCATGGATGACCATGCCCGTCTGCGAGAGCGTGAAGCTGAGGAAGACGCCGATGGCGTAGAGCGGGATGAGGGCCGTCGTGCTGGCGCGGAGGACGACTACCAGCACCGTCGCCGCCAGGGCCAGGGCCATGATGCCCCAGGAGAAGACGAGGCGACCGCCGCGGTAGGTCAGTTGGCGCGGCAGAAAGCCATCGGCGGCCTGCAACGCGGCCAGCCGCGGGAAGTCGGCGTAGCTGGTGTTGGCGGCCATGAGCAAGACCAACGCCGTGCCGGCAATGACCAACAGGTAGAGCGGGCTGCCTTCGCCGAAGACGGTGCGTGCCAGTTGCGAGATGATCGTTTCGTGGTGCGAGGGGATGGCCTCGATGTGGCGCGACAGAAAGGTGATGCCCAGGAACAGGACGATGAGGATGGAACTCATCGCCGTCAGAGTCATGGCCGCGTTGCGGCTTTTCGGCTCCTTGAAGGCGGTGATGCCGTTGGAGATGGCTTCGATGCCCGTCAGGGCCGTTGAGCCGCTGGAGAAGGCGCGCAGGATCAAGAAGAGCGTCAGCGGCGCGATCGTGCCCTCGACCATTTCCACGCCGGTGACGATGCCCAGCGTTCCCGTCGCCCAACGGTAGAAGCCGACGATCAGGGTGATGCCCATCATGACCAGAAAGAAATAGGTCGGGACGGCGAAGATGACGCCGCTCTCGCGCACGCCGCGCAGATTGACGAGCGTCACAAAGGCAATGATGCCCACGGCGAGAGCCACGCGAAATGGGGCCAGGTCGGGGAAGGCGGAAACGATCTGGGCCACGCCGGAGGAGATGGACACGGCCACGGTCAGGACGTAGTCGGTCAGCAGGGCCGAGCCGGCCACCAGCGCCGCCGTCTGGCCCAGATTTTCGCGGGCGACGATGTAGGCCCCGCCGCCGTTGGGGTAAGCGAAGATCGTTTGCCGGTAGGAGATGGTGACGATGACCAGGAGGATGGCGATGGCGATGGCGATGGGCACGGCCAGGCCAAAATAGGCCATCGTGCCCGTCAGGGCCAGGATGACCAGAATTTCCTCGGTGGCGTAGGCCGTCGAGGAGATGGCGTCGGAGGCGAAGACAGCCAGGCCGACCTTCTTGCTGACGACCTGGTGGGCCAACGTCCGTGTCTCCAGCGGACGGCCGATAAGCATCTCCGAGACAGAGCGTTTGGGTGCCGGGGATTGGGTTTCAGTTGTCATGCATTGTCCTATTCTTGACAGCCAACGACGCTCGGCGACGAATGCCGCCGTTCGCCGCGGTTACACTTTGTCTGCGCGTGGAGTGGGCGTCATGAAGCAAGGTGGTGGGTGTGTCAAGATTCGGTTGCAATATAGCATGAGTGGCAGCCGTGGGCAAGCGCGCCGGTGGCCGTCTGCCAGCGTCAAAAGGCCCGGCTTCCGTGGCCGTCTGAAAAGACGGGGCCGGAAGCCGGGCAACGGCGCTTTGTCGCCCGGGGCGACGAGCGGGCCTAGCTCTGATCGGACGCGCCGGCCGGCACGCCTTGTTCCGCGTGTTGCCGGGCCTCGCGCGCCCGCTTCAACTCGCTGCCGGTCAGCACATTGCGATTGACCTCGCCGCCGTTCTGGCGGATTTGCACGGGTACGATGGTGACCACGACCCGCTCCAGTCCGGACAGGGCGACGTTTAGGATGAGCGAGCTGTTCTGGTGCAGGGCCTGCGTCAGCAGTGAGTCCATCGACAAATGGCCCATGACGACGTGGACGATGGCGTTGGGGTTGTCCTTCAGCAGGCCCATGACGTACTCGCGGATGGGCGCGACGAGGTGGCGGTAGGGCGACGGGATAATGACCAGTTCGCCCTCATGGATGTACTTGTCCCAGCGCGCCTGTGTGGCCATCGCCTTGTCGTGGTTGACGCCGACGTGGATGGCGTGCCACGGGTTGCCCATCGACTTGGCGAAGTTGACCATTTGCAGCGTACCCATGTGGACGCCGTCGATCAGCAGCACGGTGATCACGCGATCCGTCTCTACCAACTCGTGGCTGTTGGTCATGCTGAGGACGTGGGAAACGTCTTTATAATGGTGGTGGATGCGGAAGAAGATGAACACCAACGTCGGGATCAGGAGCAGGATGAACCACGCCCCGGAGGTGAACTTGGTGATGGCGAAGATGAGCATGACCACGAAGGTGCAGACCGCGCCGACGGCGCTGACGGCCATGTGGATGCGCCAATGGGGGTCATACTCCAGCGTGGTTTCCAGCCCCTTGACGACCTCGCCGGGCTTGAGCTTGCTGATCTTGCGCAGGCGCACGACCATGCCCGTCTGTGAGACGCTGAAGCTCAGGAAGACGCCGATAGCGTAGAGCGGGATCAGCGCCGTCGTGCTGGCTCGCAGCAGCACGACCAGCATGCCGGCGGCCATGGCCAGGGCCATGATGCCCCAGGAGAAGACAAGACGGCCGCCGCGATAGGTCAACTGGCGCGGCAGGAAGCCGTCGCCGGCGTGCAGCGCCGCCAGCCGGGGGAAGTCGGCGTAGCTGGTGTTGGCCGCCATCAGCAAGACCAGCGCCGTGCCGGCGATGACCAGCAGGTAGCCGATGCTGCCGTTGCCGAAGACGGTGCGGGCCAGTTGCGAGATGATCGTCTCCTGGTGCGAAGGCACGGCCTGGATGTGGCGCGACAGAAAGGTGATGCCCAGGAAGAGGGTGATCAGCACCGTGCTCATGACTACCAGCGTGCGCGCGGCGTTGCGGCTGCGCGGCTCCTTGAAGGCCGTGATGCCGTTGGAGATGGCTTCAATGCCGGTCAGGGCCGTGGAACCGCTGGAGAAGGCCCGCAGAATCAGAAACAGCCCCAGCGGCGCGAGCGACTGGGTAGCCATCTCTTCGACGCCGCTCACGGTGGGCAGTGTGCCCGTGGCCCAGCGGTAGAAACCGATGCCCAGGGTCAGGAACATCATCCCCAGGAAGAAATAGGTCGGAATGGCAAAGATGGCGCCGCTCTCGCGCACGCCGCGCAGGTTGACGAGCGTCATGACGGCAATGACGCCGACGGCGATAGCGACGCGGAGGGGCGCGAGACCGGGAAAGGCCGAGACTATCTGGGCCACGCCGGAGGAGATGGACACGGCTACGGTCAAAATATAGTCGGTCAACAGGGCCGCGCCGGCGATCTGCGCGGCGACTTCGCCCAGATTGTCGCGGGCGACGATGTAAGCGCCGCCGCCGTTGGGGTAGGCGAAGATCGTCTGCCGATAGGAGACGGTGACGATGACCAGCAGGATGGCGATGGCGATGGCGATGGGCACGGACAGCCAGAAGGCCGCCGCCCCGGCCAGGGCCAGGATGACCAGGATTTCCTCGGTGGCGTAGGCCGTGGAGGAGATGGCGTCGGAGGCGAAGACGGCCAGGCCGACCTTCTTGCTGACGACCTGATGGGCCAGGGTGCGCGTTTCCAGCGGCCGGCCAATGAGCAGGTTGGATAAATTGAGGCGCTTGCGCGCCGTTGTGGGCGGAGGTGTTGTGTCCATAAGAACTAAAGAACTACCTTGTTGAATTGGGGGCCGCAGTGGTTTGGTGCGAAGACTAGACTCCCAGGGGGCGAGGCTGCCAGATGGCGGCGCGGTCGTCGTCCAGCGTGAACAGCGGCCGGCGCAGCGCCCGCCGCAGATACCACAGCCGCGCGGCGGCGACGAACGACAACGCGCCGCCCGGCGCGGGGGCAAAGACAGCCGCGGCGTC
>ERZ724519.359-NODE-359-length-19277-cov-5.075695_pt1 | contig 19277 bp, 9 predicted proteins | sample MGYA00376052_ERZ724519 | MGnify/ENA primary metagenome ERZ724519 (study PRJEB28724, sample SAMN07190883) | activated sludge metagenome | isolation source: activated sludge of sewage treatment plant in Hong Hong | place: Hong Kong | collected 2016-03-17 ... | reverse complement strand
CTTTTACAGCTAAGATATTTATAATTGCGTTTTATTAAACAACTTCAATTAGCCGGCGTATTGCAATAGTACCAAGGGATATGCGCCGACAGAAGTCGGCGGTACCGGAGTAGTATTATGTGGATATGCGCCGGCTAAAGCCGGCGGTACCTGTAACGGTACCTGCAACGGTACCTGATACAGGTTCAAGTGAGGCTATTCGTATATTTTTTTAATGTATGATTTTCCTGAAAAGCATTTAATTCTATATTTGCCATATATGTTAACCTTTTAATGCTCAACGAATCTATGAAACAAGTCAGATTCTTATTCCTGGTATTTATTTTTATTTCAATCCGCAATATTGCTTTCGGTCAGGTCATTGAAAAGGCGGTTGCGTTGGCGCCTATTTATTACAGCCCAAATACATGTGATCGGGAAGACGCAGACCGGCTTTACAACTACATCATGAATACGATGCTCAATACCCAGCGCATCAAGGTGCTGGATCGGTTGTTTGGCCAGGACCTGGTCAGTGAGGAGAAAAGACTCAACCAGGGCGTTGATTTTGTCGAAGGGAAAGTGGTGGATCAGGGCAAACAGCGGGGCGCCGAATTTATCCTGTTTATCTATGTAAACTCGGCAAAGGCCTACGAGGTGCAACGCGAAAAAACGGATAAGGAAACCAAGCAAAAGACCATTGAACTGATCGGCTACGACTGCGATCTGTCGCTTTTTGCCCGCGTGATCAATGTAGAAAACGGTCAGGCGGTAGCATCCCAGATCATTACGCCGTCGGGGAACTCAACCCTGGGCGATGCGACGTATACCAATGAGGTATCCAACAAAATAGTAAGCGGGGTGCTGTCGGGTATGTCTAAAAAACCGCAGTCGCCGAGGGAGGCGGTCAATAAACGAATGGCGGAACTTGATCCTTACATGCGCAAATTTATCGACGAGGTTTTCCCGGTCGAACTGCAAATTTCTAAAATCCAAGAAGTGCCCAAGAATACCAATAAACCCAACGGCGGGACGGAACAGCAACTTATCATCATCGGGGGAAAATCTACCGGCTTTAAAGAAGGAGACAAACTCATTGTCAAGGAGATTGTCCCGGTAGAGATCGGCGGCAAGATATATAAAGACGAAGTAGAGATCGGAAAGATCAAAGTGCTCCGCATCAGTCAGGACCTGGTGACCTGCAAATTTATTGAAGGGGAAGATACCGTACTGGAAAAATACAATTCGAAAAAGAATCCCCTGAAGGTGGTGTATATCCCCGTCAAAAAACTGTTCTGAACCATTCCGGTTGCACTATGAACCTGCGTTCCTTTTTGCTCTCCTGCTGCATGGCGGGGCTGTTTCCGCTTGCTGCTCAGGTGACAACACCCGACCTGCGCAATTTCTCTATTATGATCATTCCTTATCTGGAGGATAATGAAAAGATCAGCACCAAACTGCAGCAGGATCCTGATTTGCGGCTGGCTATTGCCAACCTCCAGGATGCCTATATTTCCAATGGCCTGCGGATCATAGATTTCGGCGCGCGATACCAGAAGTATGAACAGGATCGCGTGATGAAAGACCCCACGAGCGACACAAAAGCGCTGTTCGTGGAGTATGCCTCGCCGGATATATTTGTCGAACTGGAGATCAACCACATCGATTGTGGAAACAAGACGCACAAAGCTCGTGTTCGGCTGAAAACCTATCTGACCGCCACGGGTGAACTGATGGCCGATCGGGTTTCAGACAGCAATTGCTTCGTCAGGGAAGCCGATTACCTGTCGCTGATCAAACAGGCCACCAACAAGTTCATAGAGCAGTATATCGCTACCGTGCAGGGCGCTTTAACCAATATGGTTGAAGCCGGACAGCCCCTGCAATTGCATTTTACCATAGCCGACGATGCGATCTTTGATTTTGACAGCGTGGTAAAGTCTGAATTGCCGGCACTGGCCGCCCCTGCCCCGCTTTCAAAAATGATCTTGTTGTGGATGTACAGCGAACCGGAATTGATCAAGTCTTTTAATCAAAGCAGTAATTCGCCACAGGAAATGATCATCGATGATCTCCGGATTCCACTGCTGGATGCAACAGGTAAAAAGATATACCCGATTGGTTTGTTCGGGGCAAAACTCTGGAGTTTCCTCAGCGGACTGCAACTGGCAGACAACACCCAAACGCGGTTCACCATAAAGGACAGCACATCCGGACGTACGATCTATATATCCCTGAAGTAAAAAACAGCCGCTTACAGTTTCCAGGATTTTTTGGCGATCCAGTTTAATAACGCCTGTCCCAGGTCGGCAGGCGAAGCCGCCTGGAGGCGGGGACTGGCCTGCTCGATAACCTTCCCGGAAGCGGCGTCCAGCATCAGGATATCGAAGGTCGCTTCAGCCATTCCGGCGCCCGTGTTGCTTTCGCGTGCCAGAGCCGGGCCGGTGGAGGCGGCTTTTTCTTTGACCACGACATCATTCTGGCGGATCAGCAGCGCGTAGCGCATGCGTGCCTTCGCTTGCAGCCGGGTAAGGATTATCGGGTTGTCATCTACAATGGCATAAAAATATTGCTGCTTGTAAAAGGTATGGAGAAATACCGAGTGAGAGGCTGAAATGCCTTTTTTGCGCAAAACAGCCGCAATCTTTTGAGCCAGGTCGGTATTGCGTTCGCGACCCGAAACCACTGCTACACCCACGTCGGTTTTCTCACCGGAGTTGAACAGCGTTACGTCCTCTTGCACCGGTTTTGTTTTCTGGACGGGCGTCTGTACCTTCTTTTTGGTGTCCTGTGCCGCCTCCCGTGCTGTTGAATCGATTTTTAAATTCGTGGGTGTCGTGTTTGACTGCGGCTTGTTTTGGTTAAATACACCGGCAGCATAAGCCAGTCCCAACAATATCGCGATGGCGCCAATCCCGGCAATCAGGTAAACGCCTCCGGATCGCCTTTTTGTGCCGGGAGGCCCGACAGGCTGCGGCACGCCTGTGCCCTGGTTCCCCGCCTGAATACGATCTGGCAGGTTGTTGATGAAATGGTTCAGGGTATCTATCGTCTGGGCAAACTCCAGTTTGGCCTGCTCGCCGGAGATAGTGTTGAGCCGTACCCTTTTCTGTCCCGCGTTCCAGTTGGCAGAAACCTGTAAAAGATAGTTTCGCCAGTCAGCCTGGCCTGCCTGTTCCGCGATTTCCATTAATGCGGTCAATAGCGCATCCACATCGCCGTCTGCCACCAATGCCCGGAGCGATTTTTTATCTATTTCCATAAAGCGCGTAATTATTGAATTGAACACGGTTCGGGCACAGTTGAGGAAATGTGCCTCCATCAGGCGAAGTTAATGTCTTTTTCTCAAGTGCCACAGGTACCTCCGCGGTACCACCTGCTTTAGCCGGCGCCCCCGCAATAGTACAAGCAGTAGCATGCGACACCAGTTTCGTTCAAGTAAATAACGTGCTATACCTCCGGCTCTACCCACTTCTCTGCAAAATATTCCTGCAATCTGCCAGTTCGCGCTTATACCCGTGCACTCAAATGCTGCTGCACGGCTTTCAGCTTCCGGTGCCGCGCTATCAGATAATCCATGCCCCGATCCAGCCAGAATTCGCACGAAACCATACCGCCCGACATGCCGCCCCTGTTAAATTCCGGTACGTAAAAAGTTTTATCCGGCTCGACGCTATGGCCGGTCAACGTCTCAATGGCCTCGTAAATCTGTTGCGGCAGATGTGCTTCGTCGTCGACAAGAACCTTGTCGTAAAAATATTCTCCCAACATCTCCCAAAGGGGTATGTCGCCGCGCAAGCCGAACTGAGAGGGATGATCTATAAATAAATATTTGCAGACAAAAGGGTTGCTCCAGAATGGACCGTTTAGCGGGCCGTCAAGCACGATGATAATCTTGTTATTCTGCATAAAATGCCTCCAGGCCATGCCATACATAATCGAAGCATCCGCAAAGAAGCGGCGTTTGAAATCGTCGAAATGGTAACAAACAAAAACCGGCGACACCTCCAAAGTGCCCCTGAAGCCATCCCATACATAAGCCCGGACATCAAATAGACGCATGGGCAGTTTGGTTAGTGTCCGTAGTTTCGTGAACAAGTCTGACAGATTGTCATAATCCCTCATATTGAGGGTCAGTATTTCATCTGATGTATACGAGTGAGTATTTAACATACACTTATTAGAACAGCGGTATGATTTCAGTATAAAGGAGGTTTGCCGGTCAGGATCCGGAATAACCGAGACGGACACGATCAGGAAGGCTGCCGGCAGGACGATAAAAAGGCCTTTTCGGGAAGGAGTTTGCAAGTGGTGCAGGTTTGGTGATTATGAGTGTCAAGATTTCGGCCCTCGGAGCAGGTGTGATGATGGAAGGCGAAGTTAAAGTCTTTTTTTCAAGTGCCACAGGTACCCCCCCCAGGTACCGCCGGCTTTAGCCGGCGCCCCCGCAATAGTATTACAGAGATATGCGCCGGCTAAAGGCGGTGGTGTCAAGGTAGTACTGGACATGCGCCGGCTTTAGCCGGCGGTACCAAGGCGGTACCTCAAAAAAAAATTTTCCCATTCTCAGTTTTTGAGAATACCAGGTCGAACATTTGCGCATCGCGTCGACAGGGTTTACAAGTTTCAGACAGGATTTACATGATCGACAGGTAAAAATCACCTCCGTTATGAAACATTCCTTCGATCTTATTAATCCTGTTAATCCTGTCAAAAACTTGTAAATCCTGTCAATCCCGTTAATCCTGTCAAAAACTTATTAATCCTGTTAATCCCGTAAATCCTGTCAAAAACTTGTCAATCCTGTCAACAAAAACACCGCTCAAAACACACGCCCTTATCTCCACAAAAGCCCATAACACGCTCATTTCAATCAGTATAACCATGAAAATCTCCCTGACCTGCCTGATCTGCTGCCTCGCCGTTGCCGCCACGGTCCGGGCCACCCCGGCCGCTGACAGCCTCATCCACAACCTGCCCGCGTACGTGCCCGGCTGCGCGCTACCCACCGGATTCGCCGTCGAAACCGCATCGCCCAACGCCATTGTGGTACACTGGGACCCCGCCACGCCCGGCACCGCAGCATTCGAGGTCAACATCACCAGAAAAGGCATCGTGCCCACCGGCGATCCTGTCAGCGTCGGCACCGGCAACACCCACGCTTTTACCGGACTCGACCTCGGCACTGCCTACAGCCTCTACCTGCGCCGCGTATGCGCCCCGCTGACGCCCGGCGATGCACCCGGTCGCAGCGATTGGGTGCGCATCAGCGGCAAAACGAGCCCCTATATCCTGTCCGACTGCCGCTTCGACACCACCCTCATCGTCATCAGCCGCGTCACCCACGAACGCTTCGATATCGCCCTCACGCCACCCCGGTCCCTGCACCCCGCCGACCGCCGCCTGCTCGTGCGCTACCGGCTCCAGAGCGTACCCGCCGGACAATTCATGCCCGCCGCACAAACCCAGTGGCAGGAAAAACTCGTCTACAACACAGCCGACCTGTATGTCGATCACCTGTACCCCGGCGGCATCTACGAGGTGTACATGACCCAACTGCGCGACGGCAGTTATATGGATTATACCCAGGCCTGTCCCGAAACGGGCCCCTTCCAGGTCAAGACCCTGTCTCTTGACGGCGATTGCGACTACGCGCAGTCGGTGACGGTCTCGTGTGTGGGCGCGGAGTTTGTGACGCTGCACTTCGACGGCCCGGCCCTGGGATACGACAACCTGCGCTACCTCGTCGCCGTCAAACCCGCCCTGGCGCCCGCTTCGGACTGGAAGTTCTACTACCACTTCTCCGGGGCGGAACTGCAGATACCCGACCTCGACGAACAAACCGAATACCAGATCAGCGCCTACCTGCTCGTGGGGCAGTCGGGCTTCAGTTACGACTATATCTGTAGCGAAATACTGCTCGACAACGTGACCACGCTGCCCAGGGCGAGCATCACCGACCTCGACGGCGACGGCATACCCGACGGCTGCGACCCGGACGATACCGACGGACCCCTGGGCGACGACGACGGCGACGGCATCGCCAACCAGGACGACAACGACACGCCGCCCAACCCCTTCCCCGAACTGCCCGAACTGGCCTGCGGTGTGGCGGCCAACATACCCCAACCCAACCCCGCCCAACTGCTCGACGAAGCCACCCCCGGCGAACTGTTCTTTATCCACGGATTTCCCATACTCCTGTCGCAGGTGACAGGGGGCAACGGGGTGTTTTCCGGAAAAGGCGTCATCGGCTTGCCGTTTTCGTCCAAATACCTGGAAGTGGAGTTCAATAATGTGCGCGTCGACAGCGCGGGAACCATCTTTGAAGGTACCGTGCTGGGCATCTCCGAAGACCTGAACAATTACCCCAACCTGGCCCTGGATACCGTCACGTACGGCAGCGACCGCTTTTGCAGGGAAGCCCCGGAGGAAGAGGGCTTTGATGAAAACGGTATCTGGTCGTCGAACAACAGCGAGTATAATCCGCTGGGGTTTAATGAAGATGGGGAGTATGTGATGCCGCCTTATCAGGGGTGGGAACCGGGCGATCCATATGATCCCAACTATGATCCTAATGGCTTTGATGCAAACGGAAACCATATCGAAACCGGTACGCCATATAACCCTTCCGGGTGCAATCAGGTGGGGTTTAATGAGTTAGGGCAGCCTTGTAACCCCGGGGGATTGGGGCCATATTACTGGCTGGTAGGCGGTACGACACTTGAAGGTATTGCTTTGGCTAACGAAGTTGATGATACTATAAAACCGATTGTAATCGCTCACTTGGCAATTTTGGAGCAGCAATTCACGGATTCTATAGTTCTAACCAAAATTCGATGTGATCTAACAAGGGACTCCATGCGAAACTATTTCTATGATTTAGGCTATACAGACACTCGTGACCGGCCCTACGTTTTTGGGCCAAATGACAAGTGGTTTAAAGAAGGAATGAGTCGCGAATTTAAAAATGAGCCGCAGCCCCTGGGTGTTGCTACAGATCGATCTGTAAATGAAGAACTATTGGAGTCTACTCACATTAATTTATATAATTGTGATAAGAACTTGCTTCAGTTTGAATCAATTTTAACAATAATAGGCCAAATGGGAGATGAGCCTACTATCTCTGAGATTGTATCAAACTTAAAAATGTTAATACAAAAATTTACTCCTGAAGAAGTCAATATATATTCAGACATAATAAATTTGGAAATTTGGGTTAATTCAAAAGTTGACTCAATATTTAAATCTGAATACAAGCTAATTCAATCATTAGGTTCAGTTGAATATGAAAGAAAAGTGCGACATGATCTACATGTTAACTGTAATAAGGGGATAGATAGGTTTTCATATTCCGGAAGTATAGCCGGTCTTGGAAGCGATCCACGCACAACTGCCTTGCTTTTTAAACAATCATCAGAGGTGATATGGCAAGATGTCGTATTTGAATACAAACAGGGATGGCAAAATGTCACTGGGATTAACCGGGCATATTTAATAGAAGCAGTTTGTGAAAAACGCTTTCAATCTGTCTCCAAGGAGCAGTATAATAATTTATCTGGAAGTTTATTGCCGTTACAAATATCTAAAGATGTTTTAGGTAAGACTTATTCTTTATATCTGGATAATATTTCATTTACTCCATCAGGCGGATATGTTGATGTTTACATTATAATTAATACAAATCCCTCGCCGGACCGACTGGTTTTTCAGGCGTTAAATGTGCACTTTGGCCCTTCCGGATTTCTTGGGAATTCAAAATTGTTTTTAAATAGCAATGTTGAAATTGCCCTAAGCAATGCAGTAAAGTTGAACCTTGCAGGGAATAACAATACTTTTGTTTCTTTTGATTGTGACGGGTTTTCCGGTATGAGCATTGATGGAGAAGTTGAGTTTTGTCGCAATTATATTATTCCATTGATCCCAGGTTCATTAACTCCTAAACCTGAGACAGAGTCAGTAAAAGCACATTTTGTTGCCCAAATGCCGGCATGGGGTGAATTTGTTGTTGAATTAAGCATTGAGCCTTTTGCTCTTACAAAACATGACAGTATTAAGTGGCAGGTTAACAGGATGGTATTTGACTTTAGTAGCTCGATTACGCCATCGTATATTAATTTCCCTGTAAACTATACATCACCATTTGTATTAAATAATAACGGACTGATAACAGCATCATCCTTATGGAAGGGGTTCTATCTTGATGATATTATAGTTACGCTTCCAAAGCAATTTGGTGGTGAAGTAGGTGCAAATATTGCGATAGGAGCCCATGATTTTATATTTGATGACACCGGAATATCAGGAAAAATATTTGCTAGTCCTTTACTGTCCATATGTGAGGGCAATTTAAGTGGATGGGCATTTTCAATAGATACTTTTGCTATTCAAGTTACCAGCAATCGACTGGATGGCTTCTATTTCAATGGATTAATAAATATACCCATCTTTAGCCAATCGAATTCTGATTGCCCGCAGGTTGAGGAGTGTGTGCGGTATAATGCTACAGTCCTTCCTGGCAATATATATAGTTTCGCAGTTCAGCCACTAAGTACCTATACAGCCAATGTTTGGAAAGCTACAGTGGCTCTTGAACCCTGCTCTGAAATAGAGGTTCGATACCAGGATGACAATTTCTTGGCAAAAGCTAACCTGAGTGGAACTGTTAGTATTGATGGTGACCTTGGGCAGGATTTCTATACATCTATTCCGGAAATTTCTTTCCAAAATTTAATACTCAGAAATCAGGCTCCATATTTTGATCCGGGTATCTGGAGTATTCCTGATGCTTCAGTTGGTGTCGGGTTTGGCGGCTTTGGATTAGTCATTGATAGTATAAGAATGATTAGGGTACAAGGTGACGAGAATAGAGCTAATCTAAAATTTAAGGTAGGTTTAATTATTGTAGATGGAGAAGCCGGGCTTCTTATGGTGGATGGTGGGTTCCAAATGACTGGTAAACTGTTAATTCAAAATAACAGGCAGAGATGGGTTTATGATGGATTTATAGTGGATAATGTAAGTATTGATGCGAGTTTTCCGGGAGTTGACCGTGTACATGGTAATCTTTCGTTTTTTGGTCAGCAGCAGTCTCATCCTATTTTGGGTAGAGGGTTTTCAGGAAAAGTCTTTGTAGACTTTCAAGGCATTGATGTAGAGGTTGTGGCCTCAGGGCTATTTGGCAATACGGGTGATTTTAAGTATTTCAGGCTTGATGCATTGGCAAAATTTAATCCCGGTATTGGCGTAGGTGTTTTGCAACTTGTCGGTTTTGGAGGTGGAGCCTCATATCACATGGATATTCTTGGTGATTTAAATACCGGCCTTCCTGCAAATATATTAAACATAGATCCGGCCACCATTGCTCTGGGTACCTCGATGTCAAATTTGGTTTATACTCCGGACGAATCAAAAGGGGCAAGCGTACATGCAACAGTTGTCATGGCCTTGGCAAAAGAAGAGGCATTCAATGTGAATGCTACGTTTGGAATCAGTTTTTATTCTAATGGGGGTATTGACAAAATATTTTTCAAAGGAACAGGGCGGTTTATGGATACGCCTGATTTTACCGCACCGCCAGAGTATGAAGAAGAAGGAAGCCCGGATGTTCCAACGGAAATTTGTGCCTATGTATATATGTCTTATGAGTTTGCAGCAAAGAAAATTTACGGAAATTTTAAAGTAAGGGTAAGCGTAGCAGGAATACTGGAAGGCGAAGGCGAAGCAGAACTTATGCTCATGCCTGGTTACTGGTTTATAAATGTTGGTACGCCGAAGAAGCCGGTATTTGTAAAGTTTTCAATTCCAAAATTGAATATTACGATTGCCCAAGTCGCCTTTTACTTTGATATTGGCAAAAACATACCAGCATTCCCGGGGTTGCCTGGAAATGTTGCATCTCTTTCGGGTTTGGGTAATATTGTTGCTAATGAGGCCCTTAGGCGCACCGGCAATGGTTTCGCGACTGGGATGAGATTCGATGCAAGTACAGGCGATATTAATTTTTTGATCTTTTATGCTCGATTAGACCTGGGGCTTGGTTTCGATTTGATGGTCCAGGATTATGGTAACGCCACGTGTGCTAACAATAACGGACAACCACTTGGTATTAACGGTTGGTATGCGTCGGGTCAACTTTGGGCTTATGTAAAAGGTGAAGTGGGAATAAAGGTCCGGCTTTGGGGGAAAACAAGACGTTTTGAGATACTGAGCCTTTCCGCTGCTGCTGCATTACAGGCCAAATTTCCGAATCCGTTTTTTGCAAGAGGCGCAGTTGGAGGCAGATATAGAATATTAGGAGGACTGGTTAAGGGGAACTGTAAGTTTGAATTTAAACTGGGTGAAGAATGTATTATTCAAGGAGGAAGTGATCCTTGGGCAGATCAAGAGGTGATTGCTTCACTATATCCAATAGATAGTATTCAGGGTGTTCATACGCTTGCTATACCCAGAGCGACCTTTACTGTTCCCGTCAATGAAGACTTGAATGATGGCAATAATGTGTGGCGTGCTGAAATTGAATTTGCACATATTGTAAACGAAGGTGTTATTCTGGGAGATGAAGAATCCCTTTTGGAAGATAGAACAGTACTTGAAGTGAAATCATTGAATACATTGCCCTCAAATAAATGGCTTGTGTTTAAAGTTAAAGTCAGGGTTTTAAAAAATGGAAGTATTTTTAAATACGAAGAAAAGGAGGTAGTATTTGAAACTGGTGATGCTCCGAAAATTATTCCGATGGATAATATTCAATATGCTTACCCAATTAATGGACAATATAATTTTTATAAAGGCGAGTGCCCAGGCAACAAAGGCTTTATTAGGCTAAAATTTGGGCAACCTGAATTGTTCCAAAATATTCCTCCTGGTTACATGCGCACTATGCGTATCACAAAGATGGAGGATGGGAGTTTTATTGAATTTCCGTTTATTTATAACGACCCGGAACGCAAAATTGAATTTACAATTCCGCCTAATTTAGAAAATAATAAGGCCTATCGCTTGCAGATGCTTAACAAGGCTTTATCTGGTCTTTCAAATGATAAGAAGGATGTAGAGCCGGCCGCGCCTCCAATAATGTACCAATGTCAGTTCCGAACAAGTCAATTTAATTGCTTCGCTGATAAAGTTGAGGCAATCAAACAAAATATACAGGTTGCTAACTATTCAACTGGATGGATAAGGGCTATTTCAACCTTAGCGGAGCCATTGGATTTTTTTGAGATTTATGGAGGCGACGATGGCGAGGCCTTGATAAACACTACATTAAATATGGCTGGTATACCTTGGTTTAATTCTAACAAACAATACCTGAAACTAGTCTATAATTACTCGAAAGAGACAATCAGTGAAAGTGAACAATGTTATTTGAGTCAATTTACCAACGCATATAATAGCTTTGACCAAAATAATTTCTCTGAGTCTTCGATTGGTTTTGACGAGCCACTGGGCACCCCGGTTTTGCGTGTTTCTGAAGACGGATACTTTGCAGTAAACTCGGGGTCGATCATTCAACATCTGGATTTCACATCATTTAATGCATTCAGCACCATGTGGGGAGATATGAAAATGGACCTGCTGTCTTATAAGATGCTTAAATGTAGCGGACTTAATTGGTATGGCAATTCCGGGTCTGGATGCCCGAACCTTACATTATGCTGTGTGAATGCTGCACAACAAGGCTGTTGCACTTCTGAGTGTGCATTTGAGGGTAACCCGTATTTAAAATTTATTGCTGACAACGATATGCCGTCGCCGTCAAGCGGTACAAAATTTCAAGTAATGGTGAAATACAGTATTCCTGGACATGGGTTGACGACAAGTAAAATCATTGAAGTAATAAAACCTTAAGAAAGAGTGATCGCACTTGCGGTTTGTACAATTTAGAGCCGGGTAATATTACCTCCGTAAGTGATATTTTAAAGGATTCATAACACTTCATGCCACTAGGTTTTGAACATATATACGACGAATCCCCCAATTCGTCAAACCGGCATTATAAAAACGGGCCTGGAAGTCCATCGTACTTTTAGAACAACTATTAAAATTTCGATTGCTGCCATGAAATACCTCTATACACTGCTTTTAATAAATGTATCCTTTTTTACATCGGCACAGGTTAATGTGCACGAAGCAACGGTTTACGTTGATGCTAACAATGTGTCAAGTGGCTTCCCCAATGCTGCCATGATATCAAATATACAGGAGCATTTAAACAGGTTGCTTTTGGATAAAGGAGAAAAAGTCAATGTACTAATCCTGTCGCAGGAATGCCCCCGATTGGAATATGTTCTCATAGATGGCCAGGGGTACTGGAAAGGACCGGAATTTAATGGGAGTGATCTCTGGTGTAAAGTCAATGATCCCCATTCTAAAGCAATTCAAATTCTGCCGGGTGATGCGCTTTCATACAATACGTCAGGTTATACCGCCAACTCTTCCGGTAATTCATCCAATGGTATTTGGCAGGGGCTGCAATTTCAAGACCCGTGGCAACCACACAATGTTAAATACTACTGTCTCATACATCAGATTTTAGATCGGATTTATGGGGTAGGGGCTCCTGTGCCATCATTGGAGGATTGCCAGGAAGATATGGTAGCGGACTTAGATGACCTCATCACGTTGCCAAACCTATACCTTGGGGGGCAATCATTAGATATGCAGGAGGTTCAAGGTGCATTAAGGCAGGCGAAGTCTACTTTTTGTACTAATCTGCTATTTTATGCCCAATACCTTCATACACGAGACCTGGATGCAGAATCCTTGAAAGACCAGATTATTAGTACCGTCGGTAATGACTATATATTGATTGTTGCACAGCCTAAAGAAAAATCAGGAGGTGGAAATTTATACTCGCAGGTTTTGGTTGATTTCGGCGCTGGGACAGCACCATCATCCGATAACTGCTTTCCTACATCCCGTACCCTTTCAGCAGATGATGAAGACTTATTGGTTAACCGTTTACTGGCTGGTGGGGTAGAGAGTTCCCTTAATAATCTAAAAACCGGTATCGGATATTTACTGGACTATGTATTGACTGCCGATCAGGACCCCGTTCCTGGTGCTGTGTCGGATTGTAATTATGGCCAGGGAGGTGGAAATAACGGGAACAATTATCTCCGTGTTAACTTTCCTGAATATGAATTTTACGGACCAGGATTGCAAGTGCCCGAGAATAATGGCCACGTTACATGGTACAACAACTTTGATGACACAGAGGCCGATGTAATAAATTCATGTACAAATGCTGCCCAGTCCGCTGCAAGTGATGGGCTAGACTTACAGTTTTTTCTCGCTTCAGGATGCGGAACGAATAATGTACAGTTTATCGATTCAAGAAACGATTATGAATTGATGGAGCCTGTAGGTGCGGGTGCATCAGTCTGGATGTATTACGATCAATGTTCTGACAGGCTTTTTTACGATGTAAAATTGTCGGATGATGTAATGAGCCAGATTAATCCAGGTTATGGTATAACAAATCCGGATTCTATTGCCGCCATAAAGGCTGCAATGGAAGAGATATTAAAGAAGACCCTCAGAGAGGTTTCAAAGTTAAAGGCATATGAGAATGCCACATTGGAGGAGGGGGAATATCCGCCAAATCAAAATTTAATACCTGGGGGATTTGGTTCTACCTGTGGGGACGAAGACCCGTGGAGGATAGGGTTACGTAATCCTGCAGAATTTGACCTTAGTCTTATACCTCAAATATTGGAGGAATGTTTTATGGTACTATGCGAGATGGTCGCAAAGCAAGAGTTTCCCAAAAGAGCATGGCATCCACAACCCACCGACCCTTGTTTATTTGACATGCCTGGAGCAGCTGTAGGAGTAATTGACGGGTGTTTGGATCGTGTAAATGGTTTGGCCTGGACCCTTATTGGATTATTAAATATAGCTACAGAGTTTATTCCCGCTGATGGGAATACTAAAAAGGCAATGCTGAAAGGGTTAGTCAACCCGCTTAATCTGATCATTGGCCAATACACTCAAACCGTCGACTGTATCCAGAGTGCTGAATGCCAGGAGGAAAAAATCCATTGCTTTGTTAGGCTATTAACGAATGCATTCTTTGATATTTTTTCTGGCCAGGGGTTGTTGAACGCATCCGGGAATCTTGCAAATGTTGGGGCGACGGTAAAGAACAAGATGAAAATGTTCAACGATGATTTTGGGGATGCTTACAATACATGGAAGCGAACTCTAGGGGAGGGGAAACATAGGGAGCATGATGCTTTTCTTGGGGAATTGCCTGAACATGCTCAGTTGAAAATGACTAAAATGGTTTCTGTAAGTCAAATTTGGCATGCAATTGCAGAAGGTCAGGTGCCAGGCGTTTCAATGCAGCAATTCGAGGTTTTCGTAAAGCGCATGCCTGCATATACTTGTAAAGATTTCTATGCGGCATTTGAAGAGGTATTTGCTCCACAAGGTAATATAACCGACCCGGCTAAGGTAAAAGCATTTATTGAAGACGTAAACACACAGGTTCCGGATAAATTCATAATTGTTTTTGCCGATGGCAAAAGATATATGAGGGCATGGGATGAAGTATTTAAAGGAAATTTAGTACATTTGAGGGTTAATGTTGGGTTCCTGCAAACTTTAGGTGATTTTCTTAACGACGTAGACCCAACGCCCTTGGCATTTTCTGGATATGGGTGTAGCATTGCTGAACATGCGTTGATAAGGCATTATACTACGGATTATTATTCAAATCTTAATTTAGCATTAGAAGGGGTAGAGGATTATGTTCTTACTAGTGAGTTCATTGAATTTAAGAATAACTTAAACGTTGCATTGTCTAAATTGCCTAGCTATGTAGGTGTTGTTTACCGAGGACTTGGTAAAAAAGAGTCTGAAATATCTAGGGGGTGGATCAAAGATCAAGTAGTTGAGTATAAAAAATTTTTATCTACAAGTATTTCAAAGGACGAAGCTGATGGTTTTATGAAGAGAGGTAAAGGGAACGTGATAATTACTATAGCTCCAGCGGAGTCTGGAAAACATGTTCAGGTCATTTCAAAAAAGCCAGATGAAAATGAGGTACTATATAAGACTAATAGAAAATTTTTAGTCAAGGATATAGTGGATCATGATGGGCCGCCCCCTTTAAGAGAAATATTACTTGAGGAAATAAATGATTGATTTTTATTGTGCGCACTTTTGAAGGTTGTTTTATATAGGAATATCGAATTGTAAAATTGTGATATTATATTCTTAACGATATTCAATTTTTCTAAAACACCTTAGCGCTTAATGTAATATATTTTTATGCCCAATTCTTGAAAACATTCAATTTTTCATAAAAAACTCCATTCAATTCGGTGGATAGAATTAATGATTATATTGATATAGATAAAATAGATATTTTATCTATTCTTGATAAGTTAAGACTTATGTACATAAAGGCGACACCTTTAATTCAAAAAAATTTTTATGAATTTAGTGTTATAACGAATGAAATTATTAAAGAATCTTGGACTTCTCTGGGCAGTAGTCAAAAACAGGAAAAGCGTTGGTTATTTTTAATTAAAACCAAGGATCCGGAGTCTCAGGTTAGCCCGAAATATTATGCCTTAATAGTGGAATGTTATGACAAAATTTTATCTATAATTAATTTATGTATGAATATAAAAAAAAATGAATTGCTTAAGGACGATGAAATGCCCTTTCTAAGGATTATTTCTATACTTTTAATTGCAAAAAAATATTTAGATAATGATATTTTACCCCAAAACCTACTAAATCAAAAATTCATCCAAAACATAGCAAAAGACTACGACCAGAAATACCCGGAATTGAAATTAAACGAACTATCAAAGGTCTACACTGAAATGTACGAACTCTGGCCTGACAGGCCGGACAGAGATCAAGAAAAGCCTGAAAAATAATTTTTGTCTGCAGTTTTTGGACATCATCAAACTAGCTTCATCAAATGCGCATCAGTTGCTTTACCCTCCAGCTGATGATATTCACGGCTGCTGTGTCTGCACAGCAGCCGGGTATCATCCTTAATTTAAACCCCTCCACACACGCCTTCCCGGAAGGCCCGATTTCCAGTAAACCCGTACAAATTGTCTCTTTTGCCGGCAAATTGTTGTTTGCTGCAGATGACGGTACGCATGGCTCGGAATTATGGATTTCTGATGGTACTTCAGAAAATACCTTATTGTTAAAAGACATAAACCCCGGCCCCACCGGAAGCAACATCTCCAACTTCATAACATTCAACGGTTTGCTGTATTTCGCAGCGGACAACGGTGCTGCTGGCAAGGAATTATGGGTGTCGGATGGTACCGAGCAGGGAACGCATCTTGTGAAAGATCTGCGACCGGGGTCGGGCAACAGTAACCCCCGCAACATGGCAATAGCCGGCGGCTATTTGTTCTTTGCAGCCACCAAATCAAATGGTAGCCCGTCGCTTTGGCAAAGCGACGGTACGGAGAGCGGTACTATTGAAACCAGTCCAGGCCTTTCCTTCACCCAAGGCCCAAGCCAGCTCACAGAACTTGGGGGCAAACTATATTTTTCAGGCCCGGACCTCGAACTATGGGTTACTGATGGCACCCCGTCAGGTACTGTCCGGGTGAAGGAAATATCTCCGACCTCCAGCAATTCCTATATCAACCACATGACAGCACTGGATGGCAAGATTTACTTCTCTGCCGCCGATGATGTTTCCAACAAAGAGCCCTGGGTAAGCGATGGCACCGAATCGGGCACCGTTAAACTCAAGGAAATCGACCCGGACCTGTTTTACGGTTCAGATCCCTGGAAATTTCACCTGTTCAAAGGCAAAGTCTATTTCTCTGCTAACAGTACACTTTGGCGCACTGACGGCACTTCGGCCGGTACCGTTCTATTCAAGGATATCACAGTGTTCCAGGCATCCAATGATCCCGGTGCATTTATCAGCAACGATGAATTTCTATACTTTCCCGCAAACGACGGCAACAATGGCTTTGAACTCTGGCGAAGCGATGGTACGCCTGGCGGGACAGCCATGGTGAAAAATATCAACACAGGCAGCCTGAGTTCGGCTCCCGAGGAATTCATCTTTGGCAGCGACAACTCCCTTTACTTCCGCGCCTATACCGGCAACAGCGACTGGGAACTCTGGAAAAGTGACGGCAGTGGTCCGGGCACTATCCGTGCTGCCGATATCCGCCCGGGCGCAGAGGGCGCCTACCCGCAAGCACTTACCTGGCTTAACGGGGAGTTGTTCTTTGTTGCCGACGATGGTATCCACGGCCGTGAACTTTGGAAATTCAATACAACCACGGGGACAAATGCCCTGGTTTGGAGTACGGCTTTATGTAAAGCCTTGCCGAATCCCGCGCATGATTTTTTGCAGATATCCATAACACCATCCAATCGGGAGGTTGACCGGGTTTTGCTGCTAAATGCTGCCGGAACAATAGTTTACGAATCTACAGAAATAATAAAAGGGGTGCACACCATTCCAGTAACTGCCTTACCGGCAGGAATGTACGTAGCGCAGGTTATTGCCGGACCGCATACCCAGTGCGTTAAGGTAATGATCCTGTAGCGCCGTCAGAGTATAACCAAACCTACCTACCTCCCCATTGCACCCCTTTTTTACCTTTTAAATATAAGCCTATGAACCACCTGTTTAGTTGCTATGTCCGAAGTCGCCTGTTGCTGGCTTTTGCCATGTTTGGCACGCTTTGTTTTGGCCAGGATATTGGCCCCAACACCCTTGGTGTGATGGCAAAAGCAGTTTACGGCTCCGACGTTTCAATTACCCTTCGTTGGTCCCCCGCCAATTTTAGAACCTGGGAATGGTGTCGCGACAGCGGTTACGTGCTGGTGCGGGTGACGCTCAAAGGTCCGGGCGGCCCACTCTCTACCGAAGACCAGGCGGCCTCTCTGCTCAGCATCCACATGCCCGCCAAAACCCAAAGCGAATGGGAAGCCGCCATGCTTGTCGATTCTATCGTCGGCGTGGCGGCGGGGGCATACTACGGGGAGGATTTCACCGTAGCCACACCCGGCAACGAGGGCATCATCACTGCCCACAACATCAACAGCGAAAAAGAGAATCGCTTCGGCATGAGTCTTTTCGTAGCCGATATTTCCACTCTCGCGGCTAAAATGCAAAACATGTATTATCGGGATACCACTGTTATACCCGGCAACCAATACGCCTATATCATCCGCCCCGGTGGGAAAACGGGCGCCAACCAGATCAAGGCAGGGCGGGTAAGCATCACAGCAGCAGATCCATACGACCCGCCCACACCTTTCGAGTTTGGCGGCGAAGCCGGCGACAGCGTGGCCATGCTGCGCTGGAACCAGCAAGCCGGCGCGGAGCACTACGCCTGCTACAACGTCTGGCGCGCCGTCAATAACGGCCCTTTCGAGTGCATCAATGCTGAACCGCTGCTGCCCACCGACCGGCCCGACGGTCAGCCCGAAAAGCAGATGCTGTACTACGCCCGGCTCGACAACAATACCGACACCTTTCGCTTCAGGATCGCGGGACATTCCCCCTTCGGCTTCGACGGGCCGTTTTCACCTGTCGTCAGCCTGAGGGGGATACCCGCACCGCTCAAAACCACTGCCTCGATCAGCACCGTAACTGAACTGTCCGACGGCATGGAGATCAAATGGGAATTTCCCGACACGCTCGAGACCGCGATACAGGGGTTCAACCTCCTGCGCGCGGCGGCACATGGAGGCCCGTATATACAATTGAACGCAGGATTGATCAACCGCGCCGTCCGCACCTGGACGGACGGCGCTCCGCTCCCGACCAACTACTACCAGGTAGAACTGCTCGACGCCAACAACAACCGGGTGACATCGCTGCCCCGCCTGGCCCAGCCGAGCGACAGCATCCCGCCCGATCCGCCCGTAGCCGTCAGCGGCAGCGCTGTCGGTGGGCAGGGTATGCTGGAGATCCGGTGGTCGCCCAGCCCAAGTGCCGACGTCATGGGCTACCGGGTATTTGTCGCCGACCAGCCCAACGGCAACTACGGCCAGGCCACCTCGCGCTGGCTCGAAGACACCGTCTTTCGCTACCAGGTCAACCTGTCCATGCTCAGCGAGCGCAAATACTTCAAGGTCAAGGCCATCGATTTTCGTGAAAATGCGTCCGGTGTCTCGCCGGTCACGAGATGGGCCTCGGCGGTGCATTCGGGGCTCGTCGCCCGCAAGTCGCGCAAGGTCGACATCTTCGATTCGCCCACCATGCCGCCTGAGTAGATGCCCGGGTTGGCGGCGGTCGGGACGAGCAAGCCCCGATGTTGGATCGCGAGCCGAACGTA
>ERZ724519.353-NODE-353-length-19466-cov-5.296739_pt1 | contig 19466 bp, 18 predicted proteins | sample MGYA00376052_ERZ724519 | MGnify/ENA primary metagenome ERZ724519 (study PRJEB28724, sample SAMN07190883) | activated sludge metagenome | isolation source: activated sludge of sewage treatment plant in Hong Hong | place: Hong Kong | collected 2016-03-17 ... | reverse complement strand
TACGAAAAGCTCGAGTACTGCATTCGCAACGACCTAAACTATCGCGCGCCGCGACGGATGTGTGTGTTAGAGCCGCTGAAGGTGGTGATCACCAACTATCCGCAAGGCCAGACAGAGACGGTCGATGCAGCGGATTTTCCGACGGAAGTTGGCAAGTCAGGAACCCGGCCTCTGCCCTTTTCGCGAGAGCTTTTCATCGAGCGCTCGGACTTTGAAGAGAGTCCTCCCAAAGGCTTCCATCGCCTGTCTCCCGGTCAGGAAGTGCGGCTCCTGTTTTCCTATATTATTCGCTGCGAAGGCGTAATAAAGGACGCGTCCGGCCAGGTCATCGAGCTGCACTGCACCTACGATCCAGAGTCGCGCAGCGGACAGTCTTCGCGTCGCGTCAAAGGCAACATTCACTGGGTCGACAACGCATCAGCGATTCCGTGCGAAGTGCGACTGTACGATCGCCTGTTTGTCGCCGAGCGACCCGGCGAAGAGCGCGACTTCCACGAAGATCTGAATCCTGCGTCGCTGCGCATCATCTCATCTGCGCTGGTGGAACCGAGCGTGGCCCGTGACGAACCGGGCAGCCGCTATCAGTTTGCGCGTCAGGGCTTCTTCGCGAGCGATCCGATCGACAGTCAGCCCGGTCGCTTGGTCTTTAATCGCGTCGTCGGTCTGCGTGACTCGTGGGCGAAGCAGAATCAGAGCGAAGCGGAAGCGGAAGATCCCAAGCACAAGAGCGAGCCGGTCACGAAGGAAGAGTCGTCCGAGCGCAGCCGTCCGCAGAAAAAGAGCCGAGCGCAGCTTCGGGCCGAAGCGCGACAGAAAGATCCGAGCTTGGAAGCGCGCTATCAGCGCTATCGCAGTGAGCTAGGACTTGGGGAAGAAGAAGCCGACATTTTGAGCGGAGAGCCCGGTGTTCCCGACTTCTTCGAGGCTGCGCTGGCGGTCTATGCCAGTCCGCAGAGCATCGCCAAGTGGATCATGAGCGAGGTGCTGCGTGCGCTCAAGGAACGCTCGCTGTCGGAGCTTCCGTTTGGGGCGGCGCAGCTGGCGGAGCTTGCCAAGCTTACCGATGACGGAGAGATCTCGACCGGCGCAGGCAAGACCGTGCTGCTCCAGCTTCTGACCGAAGGTGGATCGCCGCGCGCGATCATCGAAAAGCTGGGTCTCAAAAAGGTCGCGGACCAAGGCTCGCTGGATCCGATTGTCGACAAGGTCATCGCCGACAACGCCGAAAACGCCGCACGCTATCGCGAAGGCAAAAAGTCGCTGCTTGGCATGTTCGTCGGTCAGGTGCTCAAGGCCACAGGCGGATCTGCCGATCCGACGCTGGTGCGCAAGCTCATCGTCGCGCGGCTTGGTGAATAGCCAGCCTGGCGAGCCCTGACTCGCCGGGCGATTTCACGCGCGGCTTACTTCTTCGGGAGCTTCGAAAACAGCGGTCCGTCACTGTTTGGTCGCGACGGCGGCTCAGGCGGCAGCGGCGCGGGCTCTCCCGCTGACTTGTTCAGATCGAGAATCCGCGTCTCTCCGACGTAAGACTGCGTCTCGTACAGCGTGATCCGGCCAATCTTGCGCACGATGTCCGCCATTCGCTCCGACTCCAGCAGCAGCACATCGGCAAAGCGATGCAGCTCGGCGTATTCCGTCGGCATGCGCTGCTTGAGCAGTCCGGCATAGCCCATCACCGACGTGAGCGGCTGGTTTAGCTCGTGCGCGGTGGTTCCCGCCAGCTCGACCAGCACCGCTTGCTTCTGCGTCTCGGCCAGCTTTTCCTGCGTCGTGCGCAGGCTCTCTTCCATCCGCAGTCGCTCGCGTAGATCTTGGAAGATTCCGACGGTGGCCATCTCTTGTTCACCGTGACGAATGATGGCTGCCGTCAGCGCCACCGGAATCCGCTCGCCGTCTTTGCCGACGATGGTGCGACGCGACTGAAGCAGCCGTCCCGGTCCGCCAAAGTCGTTGCTGCGTAGCTCTGCCATGATGTGAACCGCTTCTCGATCGGGAAACAGTCGCCACACCGGCACGCGACCGATGACATCTGTCGTCGCATAGCCCGTGATGCGGCACGCGCTCTGGTTGAAGATGCGAACGCGCCCACGCAGATCCGCCACCACAATGCCATCCACCGTCGAGTCAAACACCCGATCGAGGAACTCTTTGGCGCGCCGAAGCTGCGCTTCCAGGTGCCGTCGCTCAGTGACATCGCGGAACGTCACCACGCACAGCCGTCGCGGTTCCTGAATCTGCGACGTGGACGCCGACAAGGTCAGCAGCTCTTGCGAGGTCGACAGCAGCGGCAGATCAAAGTTCGACGGTGTTCGACGCGGTGAGGGCTCGGTCAGACACGACAGCACGCGCTCTCGATGCGGCTCTGGAACGTGATCGGTCAGCGGCCTGCCCGCCAGTCCTGCGGTGGCGTAGCCGGTCAGCTGCTCCGCGACGCGATTGAGCCAGACCACCTTCGCTTCTTCATCAAGGACAATGATTCCGTCGGTGCTTGTTTCAAAAAACTCGCGATAGCGACCGAGTCCCGGCGGACGCAGCGGCGGGGCAATCATCTCGACGCGCAGCGGACGGGTTCGCTCGCGCAGCGTCTCATCCAGGCGCAGGCTCGGAATCGACAGCGCCAGCACTTGCAGCAGCGCCACCAGCTCGTGACAGTCCGCCGGGTGGGACTGCGCAAACAGCGACTCGCCCCCGCCGAGCGTCAGCGCCCAGCGTGCATGCTCTTTGCTACCCAGCGCCGTTGGCAGAAGACACAGCCACAGCGTGTGCACATCGTGCATCGGCCAGCCGAGCGCCGCGCGAAGCTGGGACAGTGCGGTCTCATCGCGCAGCGGAGCCATCGCTCCTTGTCGCAGCGTCGCTCGCATCGCCGACAGCGGCAGTCGCCGGGGAATCAGCCCTGGACTTGGATCCTCCACCGAGATCGCCACCGTCACCGAGTCATGATCTTCGGCCAGCAGACACAGCCCCGCGTGCCGACAGTCGCCCAGTCCTTGCAGCAGCGACAGCACCTGACGGATGACCGCCAGCGATGCGGCCAGGTCTTCGGCACTGTCATCGACCCCCACGGGAATCGGTGCATTGTCGTCGCGCGGCCTGAGCGCATGTGGCAGCGGACACAGAAGCGACAGCGCCTGGGCAATCCGCGCTGATGGATCCACCGCCTGCTCCGCATGTGCAGGCTCGGCCACCACCGCAGGCGCTTGCGGCACCGACTCGTGGACGGGAACAAACGGCAAAGTCAGCAGCTCTGACGACGACGAGGAGCTCGGCACAGCGGCGCAGGTTAGCAAGCTTTGGCGCCTGTGTCAGCGCGCTCGCGTCACCTATCCGTCACAGAGTAAAGTACAGGGGATGTCGCTGCCCTCTTCTTCGTCTTTGCTGCGCGTAGACTGGCTGGTCTCCGTGGATCGCTCGCTGATCGATGCGCCCGGTCGCGTCGGTCTGTCGCCGTGTCCAGGTCGGCCCGATCTGGGGGGAACGGTGGAAGAGGATGCGGCAGTGCTGGCGGCGCTCGGCGTCTCGCTGGTGGTGACGCTGGTCGATGAGTCCGAGCTGTCGTTTTATGGCGTGTTCGGTCTGCGCAACGCGCTGCGTCAGCAAGGAATCGCCAGCCTGTCGTTTCCCATTCGCGATGCAGAGCCTCCCGATGATCTGTGGGCGACGCGCTCGCTGTGTCTAGAGCTTCTGCGCTGGCTGGGCGAAGGCCACAAGCTGCTGATTCACTGCATTGGCGGCTTTGGTCGCGCGGGCACGATTGCCTCGGCGCTGCTCACGCATGAAGGACTGTCCGCAGCGCAGGCGATTGCCCTGGTTCGCAAGGCCCGCAGTCCGCGCTGTGTCGAGTCGCAGCAGCAAGAGCGCTTCGTCGAGCGCTATGCGCAGGCACACAAAGACATGCGTCGCTACTATGTCGTGCTGTTTCGCAGCGAGCTGCCCCTGCGCTTGAGCGGAGAGCCCGGCAATCGACGCCTGCGCCGGAGCCTGCATCCGACACTGCCGCTGCTGTCCGCGTCCGCCCTGCGGGTCGAGGTGGCAGAGCAGATTCATCAGCACGATCCGAGCCAGCTTGTCATCGTGTCGGGAGAGACGCCCGCCGAGCAGCTGCACAGCGACTTGGATCTGCCCATTGATCGCGCGCTCATTCACCAGCATCCGCACTGGCAGACCACGCCGCTTGGCCAGCTGATGCCGCGTCCAGAGCGACGATAACGCACGCGCAGACGCTACAGGTTGCGGCTGAGCACCGTTCCACCCGCTCCGACGGTATAGACCTTGTTGGCTGTGACCAGGACCTGGAACAGATCGTTGGCCGTTCCGCTGGTGATGCTCTTCCAGGTGCCGCTGCTGCGCTGCCGAATCTGACCGCCGATGCCGACGGCCCAGACATTGGTGGCGCTGCTGCCCATGACGCCCCACAGCATGCTGCTCGTGCCGCTCGTTTCGGCGGCCCAGCCCGTGCTGGATCGTCGCAAGATCGTGCCCAGGTTGCCTACCGCATACGCCGTGGTGGAATCCGCGGCCCAGATGCCCAATAGATCGACGCTGGACGGGCTCGCTTCGCTCTGCCACTTGCCGCCGCTGCGATAGAGCAGGGTGCCGCCGCTGCCTGCCGCAAAGACGTTGTTTGCATCCACCGCCCACACTGCGTAGAGATCGGCTGTGGTGCCGCTCATTTCTTTGGTCCAGCCGACGCCGTCGTAGCGATAGATACCGCCCATGCCGCCGACTGCCCAGATGTTGTTTGCGCTGGTTCCCGACAGCCCGCGCGGAGTGCCAAGTCCCAGCGTTCGTGGCGACCACGTCGATCCATCCCAGTGAATCAAGATGCCTGACGGACCGAGCGCCCAAATATCGGTGGTCGTGCTGCCCCACAGCGACCACAGCGGATCGGTCACGCTCGAGGGCACTGCGGTCCAGCCGCTGCCGCGCTGACGAAACGTCCCACCCAGGTCACCGACCGCCCACAGGTCGCTGCCGATCGAGACAATGCCGTTGAGCGTCTCGATGTTGCCGACCTTGGTCTGCATCGCCAGACCATCCCAGGAAAGGATGGTCTACGGAGCGACGCGCTTGACGGATTGCGCTCGTCTCACGCGACGAAATGCAGGCCGGATGCGAGCGCTGGGGACGCAAGTACGTGCAGGCTGCGCGCTGCCAACGTCCCCAAAAAAGCCCAAACTCGCTGCGGACTCGGGCCCGGCCTACACGAAGGATTTCACTCCGCACGGCCATCCGCTCCGCAGCGAAAGCGACTACAGCTGACCGCTCTTGGCGATGGCGATCTTGGCGTTGGTGCGACCGCTGCCCGAGCCGTAGCTCTCGATCTTCTTGACGATGTCCATGCCTTCGGTCACTTGGCCGAACACGACGTGCTTGCCATCGAGCCACGACGTCACCACCGTGGTGATGAAGAACTGCGAGCCGTTGGTGTTCGGACCGGCGTTGGCCATCGACAGAAGGCCCGGACGGTCGTGGCGAAGCTTGAAGTTTTCATCGGCGAACTTGTTGCCGTAGATCGATCGACCGCCGGTGCCGTTGTGGTTGGTGAAGTCGCCGCCCTGAAGCATGAAGTCGGGAATCACGCGGTGAAACGAGCTGCCGGTGTAGCCGCCCGCTTCGTGACCCACGCACAGCGCGCGGAAGTTTTCAGCCGTCTTGGGCACCACGTCCGCGAACAGCTCGAACACGATGCGGCCAGCGGGCTTTCCGTCGATGGTGATGTCGAAATAAACCTTGGGGTTTGCCATGTTGAGGGGTCTCCTTGGTGAGGACTTGTGCGAAAGAACGGGGACTAGGATACCGCATCTTCACGAACAACCGTCTGGAGAAACAGGCCCCACGTCCCGCTTCGCTCGCTGGGCGGGCCGCGCGTCGGCGTGACCCTCGCCTCCGCCGACTTTTCACCTTCCACCGGACAAGATCACCGGGCCGGACGCGCTGTGTGGGACGTCTGCGGGGACGCTGTACGTCGCAAGGTGCTCAGGTCGCTGGCTGGGGGCTGCGCGGTAATTTCAGCAAAGGATGGTCCCGAAGTCTCCGACCAGCAGCGCATCGCTGCCCGTGACCGCGACGCCATCGATCCGGTATTTGGAGACGGTTGGAAGCTGCTTCCAGGTGGTGCCATCAAAGCGATAGCTGACTCCCGCTGCGCCTGCGACGATGACGTTGTCTGCCAGCTTGCCAGCGATGGCTTCCAGTGACTGGGTGGTGCCCAGGCTGACGCTGTTCCAGCTTCCTTGGGAGTAGCGAAGCAAGGTGCCGCGTGTGCCACAGGCGAAGGCTTCGACCGATGTCGCTGCGTAGATTCCGCGCAGCTCTTCTTTGGTGCCGGTCATCTGCGAACGAAAGCTGGTGCCATCGAAGAACTGAATCGTGCCGTTTCCACCCGCGATCCAGATGTTCGTCGCGTCGGTTCCATCGACTGCGTTGAGCTGGACCGTGACGCCGCTGGCCACCGGGCTACAGGACGATCCGTTCAGGCGCAGCACCGTGCCCTGATCCCCGACCAGCCAAGACTCGCCGCTTGGTAAGGTGCGGACGCCGCGCAGTGTGACCGAGGTGCCGCAGCTTACGGAGGTCCAGGCCTTGCCATCAAAGCGCAGCACGGTGCCCGCCTGACCGACCGCCAGCGCAGACGTAGCGGACGTGGCTGCGACCCCATACAGGGCGTTGCGTGTCGGGCTCGCAGACGCTTGCCAGCCCGCCGGACCGAGCAGCCAGATGTTGCCTTGGTCGCCGACCGCAAAGCCGCTCTGGGCTGACACAAGGGAAATGCTGCGCAGCGTGTTGCCGCTTGGCAGTGGGTTGTCCCAGCAGAAGTCGTTGGGCCCGCAGGGGGGGACCGCGCTGCTGCTCATGTCCAGGGGCGCGCTGACCTCGGGCTCGCAGACTTCCGTGCTGGTGTTGCAGACCTGTCCCTGCGTACAGGCCGACGGATGGATGACGCAGTTTTCGGAAACCGGCTGCTTAAAGCCCTGCCACAGTCCATCACAGCCACTTAAAACAGCGAGCAGCAGCAGTGTGCGCTTGGGCATCCGGAATCCCCTCCTTGCGGTGCGATCAGAATGATGATCTCAGCGTATGAAGCCCCGAAGCCAAGGCGTTGCATCACCCCACGTTGAGTGTGACGGATAGCTCGCGCGTCGCCAATCATCCTTGCAAGGCCGCGACATCGCGAAGGATTCTGCTAGCATGACCGCGCTCATGGCCACCCCTGTGCAGACTTCCTTATCGCCGTTTGCTGCGCGCATGCTGGGGACAGAGCGTGCGCACGCTGCGATCGAGCTGCGGGCGCTGCTGGCGGCCTCTCCGCTGCCGCAGCCGCTGTGGCCACGCTTTGTCGATGCCCGACCGGGGCTTCTGTCTGGAATCTGGGTCGATGGCGATGCCGAGCCGCCGCTTGGTCAGCTCTTTGCTGCGCTGTGTACTTCGCACGGATCGCTCCTCACGGATGGACTGGCTGCGCTCAAGCTGGCCACTGCGGCGCCGATGGTTGGCTTTGCTTCGTCGTCTCCGCGACTGCTCAGCGAGCTGGGGCGACTGTGTCACAAGACCTCGATCGTGGTGGCGCAGACCGCGCCGTCGTTTCCGTCCGATCCCGCGCGCGAGCTGGTGAAAGACGCGGGCCAGGTCTGGGTGGTTGATCCGCTGACCGTGGCGCAGGTCGGGGCGCTGGTGACGCACAGACCGCCGCTTGCGCTGTGCTCGGTGGTCGGCGCGGTGCGGCAGCCGCAGGTGCTGGATCTGGCGGTTGAAGGCGTGGCGTCCCCGGCTTGGACCCCGCGAGAGCTGGTCCGCCGCTGCCTGGGTAGTCCGTCGGCCGCGTGGGTGGCGCTGTGTGGCGGGGCGCTCACCGGCCAGGTGTGGGGCGCAGACGAGCCGCTGCCGAGCGATGTCTCGCACCTGCTCATCTTGCCTGCCGATCACGAGCTGCTCGCCCGTCGCCGCCTGCTGCGTGATCCCGCCCCGCGCATCGCCAATGCCTGCCTGAGCTGTGTGCTCTGTAGCACCGTCTGTCCCGAGTCCCTTTCGCCGCACCGGGCGATGCAAGCGCTGCTGCGCGGTGAGCCGGTGTCGCCAACGGTCGCGTCGCAGTGTAGTGGCTGTGGCGCATGCTCGGTGATGTGTCCTGCGGGGCTGCTGCCCGCTTCGCTGCTCACCGATGCCCGGCTGCCCAGGCCGCTTGTGCTGCCGCAGCGGCACGATCCAGCGGCTCTGTCTGTCAGCGTGCGGCTGCCGATGGATCTGGTCCTGCGTCGCTTGGGTCTTTCGGACTTTGTCGTCCCCACGCTGCCCTGATTGACAGCGTAGCTACGACGGACGATGCTCCGGCCCGTGTCGGAAACCACGTCGGCGCTCAAGTCGTTACAGGCCATTTTGTACGCGGTGGCGCAGACGCTGCCGTGCAACAGTGCCAGCCTCGCCCTGCTTGATGAAGATCGGCAGATGCTGCGGATGGCGGTTGCGGTCAATCCGCGCTCTGCTGGGGATCTGGTGCAGGTCGAGCACGCCCTTGGCTTTCAGCTTGGTGGGCTGCACATTCCGCTCAAGGTCGAGCACAGCTTGATCGTGCGCGCCCTGCGCGAAGAGCGGGTGCTGCTGTCTACCGATGTCGCGGATCTGGCCGGTGGCGTGCTGCCGCCCGAGATCCTCGATTCGATTCATGCGATTGCCGGGGCGCGCTCGTTTGCGGCGGTGCCAGTGCTCGGACGGATTCGCGCGCTCGGGGTGATGCTGGTCGATCGGCCCGGCAGCGCGGGCTTTACCGGCAGCGAGCGTGATCTGCTGATCTCCTATGCCGAGCGGGTCGGGGCCGAGCTGGAGTCAGACGCCCTTCAGAACACCGCGCAGCGCCTAGAGCAGCTGGGGGCCCTGGCCGTGCCGCCGCCGCAGATCTGGACCTGTGAGCTGTCTTCAGATGGCAGTCAGCTGGTCTGTCGCGATCTGCCGCTGGATGGTCAGCCGCTGCATCAGGTGCTTCGTCTGCCGTCGCCCGACCTGCTGTGCAGTCCCGACCTGTGGGATCGACTGTCGGCGGGCGAGTCGGTGGTGGTGTCGGTGTCGGCCAATCGTCCGAGCGTGGTCGCGGGCATCACCACGCCGTGGCCGCTGCGGGTGACGCTGCGCAAGCTGGCCGTGGCCGGCAAAGATCCGGTGCAGGGTCCGTCCGGGCTGCTGGTCGCGGTCGCTGTCGAAGATCTCGGCTGGAGCCAGCAGGTCCGGCGCGAGAGCCTGCTCGCCAAAGACCGCCTGGCCAAGGTCATGCGCTCGATTGGCGATGCGATCCTGACGCTCGATACCCGTGCGGTGATTCAGCAGGTCAACGACGCCAGCCAGCAGGTGCTCGGTCTTCCGCCTGACAAGCTGTGTGGTCGGTCGGTGCTGGAGCTGGCGGCCACGCCCAATGCCAAGACCCAGCTCAAAGACCTGCTGTCGCGGCTGCCGCACACCGGCTTTGCCGAAGCCGAGCTGCGTCTTGTGCGGGTGTCCCCCGAGCACCGCAAGGAGCGCTTTGTCGGCCATGTCTCGGCGCTGCTGCTGGGCGATGACACCGGCCTGGCGGCGGGCGCGGTGTTTCGCATCCACGATCAGACCGAGCGCAAGCGCGACGATGCCGAGCGTCAGCGGCTGCGGCTGCGCCTGCTTCAGACCGAGCGACTGTCGGCCCTGGGAGAGATGGCAGCCCGCATCGCCCATGAGGTCCGAAACCCGCTGGTGTCGATTGGCGCCGCTGCCCAGGTCATCGCCGAAGAGCTACCGTCCGACAGTCCCGTCCGTCCCGAAGCGCTGGCCATCGGCAGTGAGGTCCAGCGGCTGGATCGCATCTTGCAAAACGTGCTGCGCTTTGCCCGGCCCACCCGTGCCACCGTGCAGCGCACCGACGTGGTGGGCGTGCTGCGCGAAGTGCTCGATCTGCTGCGTGGCAAGGCGCATGGTCTGCTGCTTCGACTCGATGTCCCTTCGCCGCCTTCGCCAGGGGGCATCTCGGCGCTGATCGACGGCGACCAGCTGCGCCAGGTGCTGTGGAATGTGCTCATCAACGCTTGCGAGGCGGCCACTCCCGGCGATCCGCTGCGCTCGGTGATTGAGTGTACGGTCCGCCAAAAGCGCAGTGCCAAGCACCTGGATCGCCCCGTCCTCATCACCATTGCCGACAGCGGCGTCGGCATCAGCTCAGCGGTCCGGCGGCGCATCTTTGATCCGTTCTTTTCCACCAAGACGCGCGGCACCGGGCTTGGACTGGCCATCACCAAGCAGATCGTCGAAGAAGCCGGGGGTCGCATTCGCCTGCTCAACCGCAAGAGCGGCGGCACCCGCGTCGTCATCGAGCTGCGCAGAAGCCCCGACGCCCCCCGTAGCCAGGCTGGCACCTGACCCAAGCGTCGGCGAAGAGGACGTGGTGACTAGTGCGTGGTGGGGCGCTTGGCGCGGGGCACACCGGGGTGCGTCTTGCGAAACGCGGCCAAGCAGGCGCGGGCACTGGCTTCGTCTGAGCAGATCTCGACCGGATGCAGCTTGCCCGAAAACAGCTTGACCGCCCGACAGACCAGCGTGGACAGGGCAACCACCGTCGGGCTACAGCCGTACAGCGCCGACATGGCGATGCGGTTCGGGTGCAGGCGTGCTTGCTCTGCGACGTAGCGGCGTGCCACGGGCTCTAGGCCGCCCGCGTGCTCACAGTCGACCAGCGCCATCCAGTAGCCGTACTGGTCCATCACGTCCAGGTGATGCCGCTCGATCGCTTGCAGCTCGCTGAGCGACATCGGGCCGTTGATCTGCCACTCGACGCAGTCGTCCACGGTCCGCACCCGGTGTGCGCCCACCTGCTGCCAGGCGACGGGACGGCTCGGCGTGGCAAGGGCTGGTTCTGGCGGGTCTACGGCTGGGCTGGACATGGCGGCACCTCGCTCGGTTGGCATGGACAGTCTGAAGGTGACTCGATCGTATCACGCTCGGCGGGTCGGGTGATCACCTGAGCGGTCCGGCGGCCTGGCTGGGGCGGCGATCCACGCGGGATCGGGGTGGGCGTCCGGGTCAGCTGGTGCGCGGACGGGCCTTGTCGCGCTGCCAGGACGCTCGAAAGGCGGCCAAGCGTTCGCGGGCACTGGCTTCGTCGTGGCAGATCTCCAGATACTGCGGCTTACCCGAAATCAGCGTGATGGCGCGCATGACCAGCGTCGATACTGCAATGGTCAGCGTGCTGCACCCGTACAGGGCGGAAAAGTAGATGCGCTCGGGGTGAAGCCGGGCCTGCTGGGCCACATAGCGACGTGCATCGGCGGACATTCCGGCGGCCTTGTGGCAGTCGCTGAGCGTCAGCGCGTACTCATACTGTTCGTGAATCGGTAGCTGGACGCGCTCAAACGCCTGGACTTGTTCCAGGGTCATCGGTCCATCGATCACGCGCTCGACACAGTCATCGACCACGCGAATCCGGTGCGGTCCCACCTGGGTCCACGGCGGGTCGGGACGCTGCGGCGGCAAAACGGCTGGTTCACGATCGCGGGAGGTCTTGGACATGGTGGGCTACGGGCTTGCGTGGCATGCCAGGGCAGGGCGCGGCACGCATCGTAGCACGCAACGCCATCGATTGGTCGTCGGTCACAAAGGACGATCCAGGCGTTGTGGACCCTCTGCCACATCAGCATGTGGCCGGTTTGCAGAAAATGCGCTTAGGATCGCGGGCCATAGACAAGTCCGCAGGGACACAAAGACGCCGAACGAGCACAGGTGAAATGGTCAGCCAAGCCAGATCCGAACGAAGCAGTGAGACGCGTGAGAGCATCCTTGTCACCGCAGAGCGACTGTTTGCCCTGCACGGGGTCGCCGCTGTCTCGAACCGTCAGATCAGCGAAGAGGCAGGGCAGTCGAACAACTTCGCGGTCGGGTATCACTTTGGAACCAAGCAGGATCTCATCCTGGCGATCATTCGTCGCCATCACCTGCCGATCGAGCAGCGCCGCACCGAGATGCTGGCGCACATCGCCCAGTCGCAGGATCTGCGCGACTTTATGGCCTGCCTGGTGCGCCCGACCACCGAGTACCTGGCGGCGCTGGGTCAGCCGACGTGGTACGCGCGCTTTATCGCCCAGGTGACGACCGATCCGGTGCTGCGCGAGCTGTTTATCAGTGAGGCGCGCAGTGGCTCGGTGTCGATGCAGCAGACCATCGACGGGATGTTTCGGCTGATCTCACACCTGCCCGAGCGGCTCCAGCGGGAGCGCGGCGACATGTGTCGTCTGCTGATTGTCCACATCTGCGCAGAGTACGAGCGGGCCATCCAAGAAGGCAGCGCGCCCAGTGGATCCAGCTGGCAGTCCACGGCAGACGCGCTCATCGATGCGCTGACCGGCTTGTGGCTGGCCCCAATCACGTCCAGGGACTGACCGCAGCGCGGCGGGGGTCTTGCTGGGGCACCTCGCAGCCCAGCAGCCAGCCCGCAGCGCGCCCTGTGGCCCTTTCCCAGCTGCAGAACCGTGCGCGGTCGCGACCTTGCACGGTTTTACAAATGCAAAACGGTGCGCGGTCGCGATCCGGCGCGGTTTTACACATGCAAAACGGTGCGCGGTCGCGACCGGGAGCGGTTTTACAAATGCAAAATGGTGCAAGGTCGCGACCGCGCACGGTTCTGCAGATGTAGAGGTAATGGCGGTTACAAATTCGCACGGGCTTGGGCGGGCAGAAGGCGGCTTGGGCGGGCGTGGCGCTGGATGTGAGCGGCCCACCCCGCGATCCGCGCGTATGATGAGGGCATGTCGTTTGTACTAGAGCCGCTGGGTCAAGTGGTCTGCTCTCGCAAGGAGCCAACGGATGACAACTGGGATAGCGAGTCGTGCGTGATCGAGCTGTCGTCGGCGATCGTGAGCCCGGATGCGACGCTTGGGCTTTTGAGCTTTTCGCACATCGAGGTGATCTACGTCTTTGACCGGGTGGATGAAGCGAAGGTCTGTCGCGGCGCGCGGCATCCGCGTGGCCGAGCGGACTGGCCGCTCACCGGCATCTTGGCGCAGCGAGCCAAAGACCGGCCCAATCGCCTGGGGGTGACGGTCTGTCGGCTGCTCGCGGTGTCGGGGCTGCGGCTGACGGTGTCGGGGCTGGACGCCATCGATGGAACCCCGGTGGTGGACATAAAGCCCTACCTGCGAGAGTTCGGACCGCGCGGCGAGGTGCAGCAGCCGGACTGGAGCCGCGAGCGGATGAAGGACTACTGGTCCTAGCCGCCGCCCTGACCGAGCCACTCGGTGCCATCGGGAGAAAATTCCTTCTTCCAGATCGGCACTTCGACCTTCAAGGCTTCGATGGCGGCGCGGCAGGCGGAAAAGGCTTCGGCACGGTGCGGGGCGGACGCGGCCAGGATGACGGCCAGGTCGCCAATCTGTAGCGAGCCGACGCGGTGAACCATTGCCAGGCGGACCCCGGGATGGGCGGACTCGATGCGGGTCGCGATCTCGGCCATCTTGCGCACGGCCATCTGGTCGTAGGCTTCGTAGTCGAGCCGCACCACCTGCTTGCCGTCGTTGTGATCGCGCACCATCCCGGCAAACAGCACCAGCCCACCTTGGCCGGGGCCGCTCACCTGGGCAATCACCTCGTCGTAGGACAGCGGCTCTGCCGAGACGCGGACATGCGGCGCGCCCCCGGCGACCGGCGGAATCAAGGCGACCTCGTCCCCGTCTTGTAGGGGCGTGGACTGCGGCGCAAACTCTTGGTTTACGGCGACTTGCAGGCTGCGGCGGCTGCGCGCGATAAGCGGCTCCGCTTCGCCAAGCTGGGTGAGCAGCTCGCCCACGGTGGCGGGGCCTTGCAGCTCGATGGACTCGCTGTCTTTGTGCAGTCGCTCGCGCAGGTGGGCAAAGTAGCGGACCGAGATCTTCATAGCCGCAGTCTTATAGCCGAACGACGGGACAGGACGTGTCTTTTTCGACGCTTCGGGTGGCGTTGCGGGTGTCGAGGACGAGCTTGGCCTTCTGACACAGGGCGGCGTAGTCGATCGACTTGTGGTCGGTCAGGATCAGGACCGCGTCGTAGCTGCCCGGATCAACGAGCGGCACCGAGTGAAGCTGGTGTGTACCGATGCGGACGCTCGGGACGTAGGGATCGTGATACTCGACGGTGGCACCCTTGCCCCACAGAAGCTCGATGACATCCAGGGCCGGGGACTCGCGCACGTCGTCGATGTCGCGCTTGTAGGCGACGCCCATGATGAGCAGCCGCGAGCCGCGTACGGCCCGGCTGTGGTCGTTGAGCATGTCTTGGAGCCGCGAGACGACGACCTCGGGCATGCCGGTGTTGATCTGATCGGCCAGGTCGATAAAGCGCGCTTCGTACTTGAGCGTGCGCAGCTTCCACGACAGATAGAGCGGATCGACGGGGATGCAGTGTCCGCCCAGTCCAGGGCCGGGATAAAACGGCATAAAGCCAAACGGCTTGGTGGCCGCCGCGTCGATGACTTCCCAGGTGTCGAGCCCGAGCTTTTCGCACATGATGGCGACCTCGTTGACGAGGCCGATGTTGACGGCGCGGAAGGTGTTTTCCAGCAGCTTCACCATCTCGGCGGCGTCGGTCGAGGTGACGGGGACGATGCGGTCCATGACCTCGCTGTAGAGCGCGCGAATCATGGTGAGACAGTCGGGCGTGGTGCCGCCGACGACCTTGGGCGTGTTCTTGGTCTGAAAGCGCTCGTTGCCGGGATCGACGCGCTCGGGGGAAAACGACAGGAAGAAGTCTTGGCCGACCTTGAGCCCGGACTCCGACAGCCGAGGCAGCAGCACTTCGCGCGTAAAGCCGGGGAAGGTCGTCGATTCCAGCACGATCAGCATGCCAGGGTGCATGTGCGGCAGCAGCGCGTCGGCTGCGGCGACGATGTAGCTGTTATCGGGCGAGCGCGACTTGTTGAGCGGCGTCGGGACGCAGATGATCACGACATCTGCTGAGGCGAGACACTTCGGATCGCTGGTGGCATCGACCCGGCCTTTTTCGACCAGCTCGGCAAGGGCGGAGTCGGGCACATCCTTGATGTAGCTTTTGCCAGCGCGGACGGAGGCGGCGCGCTCCTCGATCAGATCGTAGCCAGTGACGTGAAAGCCGGCGCGAGCGACCTCAACGAGCAGCGGGAGGCCGACATAGCCGAGCCCAATCACGGTCACTTGTGCGGTGTGTTGCGACAGCTTGGCGAGGAGCGATGGGTGATGCATGGACTTTTCTGGCTTCTATCGTACGCCACCTGCGAACACAAGGCTTACCGCTGCTTGCGCATAGAGAACAGCCACGGCAAAAGCGCAGGCTCAGCAAAGGCTCGGGTCCAGGCATCGTGACCGACCTGGGGATACTCTAGGTAGCGCGGGGCGGCGTTTGCGGCGTGCAGGGCGGCGATCATGTGGCGGGATCGCTCGACGGACACGACCGGATCGAGCGCGCCGTGAAAGGCCCAAACGGGAACGTGGGCAAAACGGGCGGCTTGCTGCTCATCGCCGCCACCGCAGATGGCAATGGCTGCCGCAAAGGCGTCGGGATGGCGACTGAGCAGATCCCAGACGCCGAAGCTGCCCATGGACAGGCCGACCAAGTAGACGCGGCTCGCATCTATGAGGGGCGCGCCCGGATCGGTGTGTGGCGCGGGGGACAGAAGCTGGGACACAAGCTCCCACACGGCGGCAAGCGGCTGGGACGGCTGCGGGGGCAAGGTGTGGGCGGGTGCGGACCAGTCCACCTCGACCCAGCGCTGACCTTGGGGACACTGGGGCACAAGCGCGTAGCACGGAAAGGCGTGGCGGACGGGGTCTGAAGCCAGAAGCTCGGCGGCTCCGTTGCGAAGCGGGGCGCGGTTGTCCTCACCACGCTCACCGGCTCCGTGCAAAAACACGACGAGCGGCTGCGGCGACGAAGCGGACAGCGGACGGAGCCAGCGGTAGGGCAGGCGGAGCCCGCTTTTCGCGTCGAAGTGCTGGGCAGAAAAGCGGTCCGCGAGGTCGATGTCGGGCTGGGTCGGCATGCGAAAAGTGTAGCTCTTTGGCTGCCTCGGTATACTGCGCGCCATGTTGAACTGGCTGGGCGTGGCGGTGGCTTGCGCCCTTGTGCTGATGCTCTTGATGGTGCTTGCGCGCAGGTCGCGTAAGGAAGACCTTGCTGCGACGGACGCTGCGGATGACCCGGACGCCGCAGAGCGGGCGGTGGCCCAGCATCCGGCGGCTGCATCCCAGACCGAAGCGACGGCAGCTGCGGACGGCGAAGATGCAGAAGATGAAGCATCGGACGAAGCCAGCACCGGGGAAGACGAAGAAGCGTCGGCCAGCGAGGACGCGGGACAAAAGAAGCGCTCGTTTCTGCACAGCCGTCACTGGGCCATCCTGGCGGGAGAGCCCGAGCCGCATCGGTTCCTTCTGTCGGCGTTTGAGAAGCTGCTGCAGCCGGGAAGTGGCTCGCGGGCGACCGGGGAAGGGCGACTGTGGCACTTGGTCGACAACAGCGGACGACTTCAGCTGTCGGCGCTGGTGCGCAAGGGCGACGTGCTGGAAGTGCTGGCGATTTATCCGTACGCAGAGACGGCCAATAGCTGGCCGCTCCAGCTCGATCGCATCGATGAGAGCCCGGATGGACTGCAAGCGCGGCTCTGCGGTCAGGCGGGCGGGGCGCACTTCGCGGTGTTCGATACGCTGTACTTCAAGAACCACGAGCACTACTTGGTGGGCGAGACGTACGAGCTGCAAGTGAGCGCGATTGCCTATCAGCTGGAGTTTGACGAGCCAGCGGAGGCGTCGGGTGGACAGAGCGGCTTTGGGGCACTGCCGGTGCTGACGGCGGACCGGGATGCGGCGGAAGATGAAGTGGTGTTTCACTCGACGGTGGAAGATGTGTTCGAGTGCGAGTTCTGGGGCATCGAGCTACAGGTCTATCTGCTGACGCTCTTGCATACGCAGGACGGTCCGCTGCGGGTCGAGCTGTATACGCATCCTTCGCTGACGGAGCGGCGCTTCGCGGTCGGGGATCGGGTGCGTGGGGTGGCGTGGCTGTTTGGGCTGTGGCCGGATCCGCGCGCGACGGCGCTGGCGGAAGCGCTGAAGGCGGCGCGGCTACCGAACTAAGGGGAGCTGGGACGTGAAGCGGTCGCGGGCGCGCAGGGCGGTGCTGGGAAAGTCGCTAAACAGACCGTCGATTCCGAGCTGATAAAACTGAAGGTACTCGGCTTCGGGGTCGCCGCTGTAGCTTGCGGCGAGTCGGCGCGCTTCGTTTCGGAACGTGAACGGATGCACAAACAGTCCCAGCTTGTGGGCATCTTCGAGCAGCGCGGTGGGACGCTGGGTCTGGGCATCGCTGAGCGTGATCTTGCCGTCGCCACTTGTGTCCGTCGGGTTGCCGCTGCCATCGAGCGTTGCTTGTACGGGAATCAGGTAGGGCTTCCACGGTCCGATTCCATCGGCGTAGGTCTTGATCTCGGCCAGTCCTTCGCGCGTCGTCATGCTGTCAAACAGCTTGGTGATGCCAGCGCGGGTCCAGTCGTAGGGACGATCAAAGGGCGGTGCGTAGGTGATGGTTCCTTTGCGAAAGTCGTAGTCGTCGCCGTCGATGAGCTGCACCAGCTTGGTGCGCAGGCCGCTCTGGCGTAGCGTCTTGAGGCTGCTTGGCTCAAAGCTCTGCACAAAGACGGGCGCGCTTGGATCGTCGAGTCCGGCTGCGCGCAGCTCGCGAATGAGCCGGTCTTCAAGCGTCAGGCCCAGCTCGCGGTGATAGGTCGGATTCTTCGTCTCTGGATAGATCGCGATGGGGTGTCCCAGCCGTGCCGACTGCGACTTCACCAGCGAGAGGATCTCGGCAAACGTCGCGATGCGATACTTGTCGTTAAACTGCTGGGGACGCTCGGCATCGGTGGCGACGGCATAGAGGGTCTTTAGCTCTGCGAGCGTGAAGTCGTGTGCAAAAAAGCCGGTCTGCTTTTCGCCATCGACCGACCAGTCCACGCGCTTGCGCGACGCAAACTCTGGATGCATCGCGACATCGGTGCTGTAGGAAAGGTTCGGATCATGTCGCGCGATGAGCACGCCGTCTTTGGTCGCGATGAGATCCATCTCGAGCACATCGGCGCCCTGATCGATCGCGAGCTGATAGGCTTCCAGCGTCTCTTCGGGAAGGTAGCCCGAGGCGCCTCGGTGCGCGATCACAAGCGGCGCTTTGCCATCGAGCGTAGGAAAGGGAATCGGCGTGGGCGTCGCGCAGGAAGCTAGCAGCAGGCCGCCAAAGAGCGTGTTCCAGCCTGGGGGAAGTGCCGTGCGGGTCGGGTGGGTCGTGGGCATCCGCGTCATCCTCTGCTGACAGGTTGGCAGCTGCGTGGGCGGTTAGCTTGTGCTGATGCTGATCCGTCCGTTCAGTAAGTCGGTGATCAGCTCACACAGGCCAAAGCCTTCGCTGTGGGTGGTGATGTGCTGGGGAACAGAGTCGCCCAGCTCGGGCAGGTAGCGCTCGATGTTGCGAACGCCGACAGACAGCGCAAATCGTCCGGGCGCAAACAGGCTGACATCGTTGGCCGAGTCCCCGACCGATACCGCGTAGCGTGACAGCTCGGCGTTTGCATCGGTGACGCCGCGTCGGGACAGCAGTGCCGCCGCCCCTTCCGCTTTGCTGCGTCGCGCGTCGCCATCGAGCATGAAGTGAATGTGAATGGAGCTGGCCAAGATGTGGCCTTGGTGGTCGCTCTCGTCTTCGACCAGGCGGGACAGCTCGGCGAGCATCTTGGCGCCTTCGTGACCGCCTGGCAGATCGCGCACCACGGTGTAGTCGCTTACCCGGAACTGATTGTCCGCTGTGGTCGTCAGCGAGCGCCCCAGTCGTCGCGACACGCGCTTTTGCAGGGCCGCCAGTCGGGTCCGTACATCCGGCGCGAGCGGTCGAAAGTAGTGCAGACCGTGCTCGTGACTGGATGTGACCACCGCGCTGCCGCTCGGGCTGAAGCTGGACGGGGCTTGCGCGCGCCGATCCAGCCACGCACCGCCGTTTTCGACGATCACCGCGCTGACAGAAGGAAGATAGGCGAGCAGCGTCGCTCCGTAGCCAGCCGGACGTCCGGTGTTGAGGATGATTTCCATCCCCGCTCGATCGGCGCGGGCGACAGCATCGAGTACATCGGCATGAATTCCGCCGCGAACCGTAAAGGTGTCGTCAACGTCAGCGAACAGATAGCGAGGCAGCATGGCCGCGCACTCTAGCGCAGCGCTGCGATGCTTACGTGGGGATTTGTGAAGGAGAAAGAGTGCAGCCTGGGGTTACAGACCGGCGCCGGGAGCGCCCACGCGATACGTCGGACCGCCGCCATGGGCTGGGGCGCCATGGGCCGGAGCGGGCGCGTGATATCCACCGGGGGCGGGCGCAGGGGCCGGGGTCGCTGCGGGGGGACGATAGCCTCCACCGGGCGGCGTGTAGACCGGCGGGGCGGGCCGAGGCGCAGGGGCCGGGGCCACGACTGCTCCGCCACC
>ERZ724519.347-NODE-347-length-19621-cov-5.702954_pt1 | contig 19621 bp, 12 predicted proteins | sample MGYA00376052_ERZ724519 | MGnify/ENA primary metagenome ERZ724519 (study PRJEB28724, sample SAMN07190883) | activated sludge metagenome | isolation source: activated sludge of sewage treatment plant in Hong Hong | place: Hong Kong | collected 2016-03-17 ... | reverse complement strand
TCATAGGTCAAGTACCCCTTGGCCTTGCCCATCGTAATGAGCTGCTGCTTGCGGCGCTCGGCGTTGTCACGATTCATCGCGGGGTATCTCCTTGAGCAGTACCAGCCACTGCCGGTGTGCCCGGGTGGCTATTTTGTAAGAGGGACGCGCGTAACTTGGTGAGATCTTGTATGCGCGAAAGTATCTGAAGTCTGTTTTCTTGTTCACCAGTCCGGCTGATTCGCGAAAGCGTTCGCTGAAGATCATTGACCTCCCGGACGATGGCTTGGGCTCGTAGCTCGGCGGACATGCGTGAAAGAAGTTCGTCGGGATGCTCGGCGGCGGTAAAGCGACCGACCAGCATCGCAGAGGCAACTTGGGCTCGTAGCTCGACGGGACACATGTTAACGAAGGTTTCGACGGAAACAATCTCGCCACTATGGCACAGGTCGCGCGCCTCTTCCAAAAGCTCGGCCAGCATCGGATGCGCAACCGCTTTGATTGTCTCGTCGCTCAGCCGATCCCACAGCGCTGGCTTGTCCGCGAGCAGACCGAGCAGATTGCGCAGTCCGGCTTCCAGTCCCTGCATGTCCATCGGCGAGGCTTGAGACGACTGCGGTCGCTGGGCGGACGCACTTGCTCGTGGAAACGCCGACGGAGCAGATCCTCGTACAGCTGACCCTCGCGGATCGACGCTGCGCGAAGCGGTCATGCTCGGTACGGCGTGCTCTCCCCGCGAAGACGCTGTAGCATGTGCGGTCGACGGCATGGTTCCGGCTGACTGCTCCATTTGACGCCACAAGACCTTGGGATCGACGGCCAGCGCGGAAGTCACTCGTCCGACGTACAGCTCACGAAGGGTTTCGCTCCGCAGCGCGGCCAGCAGCGGAGCGATGCGGCCAATGACTTTTGCGCGTCCGCTCAAGCTGTCTGATTCAGCTGTCGCCAAGACTTCGTCAATTACGTAATCGAGCGCGGGCTGTGCTTTGGCAATGCAGCGTTCCAGGGCTGCGGCATCTCGATGGGCCAGCGTGTCGGGATCTTCACCGTCGGGAAGCTTGGCCACTCGGACATCGATGTCACGCTGCGACAGGGCCGCGACATCCGCCATCTGTGACGCCGTCAGCATCAGCAGCGAGATGTCTTTCATCGTCGCTGCTCGTCCCGCACGATCACCGTCTAGCATCAGCACAACGTGACCGTCTTCTCCGATGAGCCGCGACAGCAGCCGAACCTGTGTCTCTGTCAGCGCCGTTCCCATCGGAGCCAGCGTGTTTGGAAAGCCGTGCTGATGCAGCGACAGCACATCGAAGTTGCCTTCCACCAAGACCACTTGTCGTCGCTTACGGATCTCATCACGACCGACGTGAAGTCCGTACAGGTTTTGACCTTTGCGATACAGCGGCGTTTCCGGCGAGTTGATGTACTTCGCGCCTTCATTCGGTCGCGGCTGTTCCGTCGGAAGGACTCGTCCGCTAAAGGCAATCACGTCGTAGTCGGCTTGCTGACCCGTCTTCGGCAGCAGCAGCGGACAGAGCACGCGATCTCGAAAGCGATCATAATGCGTCTGTGTCGTCGGAGGCGCACCTTTGGGCAGCGGCGTAGAACCCTCGCGACGAATCAGCAGGCCGCCCAGCTCCGCCAGCTCGTGCGGAACGCCACGCTGACGAAGCACTTGCAGCAGTCCATCCCAGCTATCCGGTGCGTAACCGAGTCGAAAGCCGGTACGGATTTCATCGGAAATTCCTCGGCTGGCGACGTACTGGAGCGCTCTTTCGCTGGCGGCAAGCTGCGCTTGGTAATACTTCGACGCCAAGGCATTGAGCTTGAGCAGCCTCAGTCGCTCACTCTCTTGCTGAAGCCGCAGCGCTTTGCGTTCCGGTCGCGACTCCTCTTCGTCTTCGGGAATGTCGATGCCCGCCCGCGCCGCCAAGTCGCGCACCACGTCGGCAAACGATCGACCTTCGCGCTCCATCAGAAAGCGAATCACGTCGCCCGACTTTTGACAGCCGAAGCAGTAAAAGAACTGCTTGGCGGCGCTCACGTTAAAGCTCGGCGACTTTTCCTGATGGAACGGACACAGCCCGAGGTAGTTCACTCCCGCACGGCGTAGCTGAACGTGTTCGCCAATGACGGCAACAATGTCCGTTCGATCGCGAATTTCCGCGACCTTGCTGTGAGGAATCAGGCCCAAGCTTGTTTGTGTCCCAGAGAGTGGCGGTTCGTCGGAAAAGCGTCTGATCGGCTTGCCGGTTCCGTTGCTCCTGGTCTGGGTGACAAGTGATGTCCTGTGAAGCCCGCAAACAAGTGAGCAGAGCAAGACGAGCAGACACTGCCGCCAAGTGGCCGGAAGTATGGGATGTTTCGTCCGGTCCGTCAATGATATCGACAGAGATTGCCAGCGAGCGGGCCGAGCGACTATTGTTCTGTTATGCACTCATTCGAGAGCTGGCTCGATGAAGGAAGCGAGCCGAGGACCACATGCCGCGCTGGTTCCTGATCGTCAACGGAGTGGCGCTGCTGGTGATGGGCGTCGGACTGCTCGTGCTTCGGCTGCGAGAGCGTCCGCTTCACAAGCACGTTCTTGGCCTGGTGTGGGCATCGCTGTGCTGCGCTGCTGGGATCGCGCTGCTGCTGATGGCCCAGGGCTACATCAATGCGCCAGGAGGAACACGGCCAGAGCGACCGCGCAACCTCCCGCCTGAGTTCCCGCAAGGTCAGTAACGACGCTTGCGGAAGCTTCAAAAGAGTGGGTTTGGTGGGACTCGAACCCACGACCAACGGCTTAAAAGGCCGCTGCTCTACCGACTGAGCTACAAACCCATGAAGCGCGCAGTAAGTAGCATGTGATTTTGCCTAGCGTCAACTCTCCGATAGAAAAATCGTCCTTTTTCCTGTCGGTTCCGTCTCACGCGAACTCGTGCCCATCGGTCAGGCGGAAGCAGGATGGCTCCTTGGCGCGCGTTTCATGGCTTCGCTGCGTCGTTTGCTTCGCACTGTCACTTCGCTGACGCAGGACACACCGCCCAAAGTGCGTGAAATCTCTGACGGGACGCCCGATTTATTGGTTGGTACAGAACTTGCCGGTGTTTTCGTTCATTCGCCGACCCTGCGCGCTGGTGCTGTCCGTGCGCGGAAGGTTACGCCGGAGAATCATCATGGGAATCTCGCTCGAAACGATCATCGATGGCTGTCCAAGCTGGGGATACCTTGTCCTGCTGATCGTTGCGTTTGGGCTGTCGATCTACGTCGCTGGGTGGGGGATGAAGCTGATGGGCTCGCTCTTTGACAAGGGCACGAGCAAGCCTTCGACGCCGTAATCAGTCTGGCTTGCCGCGATGCGCAACCTACTTCGCCCTCGCGGAGCCCTGGTCCAGCACAGTCCGTTCGAACGTTCCTGCTGACTCGCGCTACGGCGTAGCAATTGCTCACGTAGGAATCATCGCGCAGGCCGAAAATGAAAAAGCCCAGGACTTGCCTGGGCTTTTGATTTGGCTCCGACACTTGGTCGGATGCAGCTGCGGTACTTAGCGGATGAGCGCCGGGTAGGTTAGGCTCATCGGGTCGCCGCTGAACTCGGGGAACTTCACGCCTTTGACGACGCGAACCACGCAGTCGTTCGGACCCGAAGCGTCGGAGACCTTGCCGTTGCGACCAATCGTCAGCTTCACACTCACCACGCCCGACGCGCCTTCCGCCTTGCAGGGCGCAAAGTTGGCACCTTTGAGCGTGCTCATGATGACGCCGCGATCCAGGTTTTCGGGAAGATCCTTCTTTTCGGCTTTCTGCGGCTTGCCGCCCGATCCACCCGAAGCGCTATCCAGGAGCGAGTCCAGATCGTCTTTGGCAGCCTTCGGCTTGTCAGCGGCCTTCTTTGGCGGAGGCGGCGCTTCATCGGGAGCCTTGCCTGGACCCGCCTTTTCCGCTGGCGCCGGTGCTTCCTTGGCGGCTGCGGCGGGCTTGCTGCCCTTGTCGCCGGTCTTTTCGCTCTTGCTGGACTTGCCTGCCTTGGTGCCAGGCTCTTTGCTCGGTGCGTCGGTCTTGGCTGCCGGCTCTGTCTTGGCCGCCGTGCCTCCTGGCGACTTGACTTCCGTCGGTGCAGTCGTTCCAACCGTCGTTCCGGGCGAAGGCGTAGTGCCGGCCGTGCTCGGTCCCGTGGCCGTCGGACCACCCGCAGGGCCGGTCGTTGCCACCGTTGGCTGCGACGGACCCGACAGGAACACGACCAAGAAGATGATCAGACCGACAATCGAGACACCACCGACACCGACGAGCGCCCAGACCCACTTCGGCACGCCTTCCGACGGAGCCGTTGGGACAAGGACTGCTGGAGCGACGGGGGCAAAGACCGGAGCGGCATCGCCACCACCACCGAACAAGTCGGGGGCTTTGCTGGCACTCGCGCCAGACATCGGTCCGCCGAGGTGCTGCGCTGCCATCGCTCGGATGTCGATCAGACCCGATGCTTCCGACTGACCGCTGGCGTAGCCTGGCTTGTTGGCTTGTGCGCTGGACGCCGCACCACCACCGCCTCCACCAGCGAGCGCAGACAGGTTGTTCAGCGAGAACAGAACCGAGTTTTCGCTGCGTGCGCCCGTCATTCCACCGCCGCCCACATCAGCCGCTGGTGCTTGCGACGCGGCGTACTGATCGGCCTGCTGCTGCTGAGCTTGCTGCTGCTGAGCTTGCTGTTGCTGCTGCTGGGCTGCCTGCTGCTGGGCTTCGCGCTGCGCCTGGGCGGCTGCGAGTGCTGCCCGTGCGTCGCTTCCATTTTCGGAATAGAGCGTTGCTGCCGTCGGCGCTGCCGTCTTCACGGGCTCGCTGGCCGCTGGCTGAGACGCTGCCGGCTCTGCCGCCGGTTGAGCGGCTGGCTGATCGGCTCGCTTGGGCTCGCTCGGCTTGGATGCGAAGATCTCTTTGAAGTCGTCAATCGCGGATAGCTTGAGCCAGTCCTCGAAGCCTTCCTTCCAGCCGTACGTCTCGCTGTCGACCTGGCCAGCCTTGACCTTGCTGCGAACTTCCTCAGCCGTCATCGGGCCGACTTGCTCGCGATCGATTACGAGGTGCCACACCGCTTCTCCCGTCGCTGGCTCTTGAGCCGGAGCTGGGGCTTCAGCTGGTGCGTCTCCGCCTGCAGGTGATGACGCTGTGCCATCGGCGTTTTTACCAACGACGATGACGTGGCCGCACTTCTTGCAGCGAATCTTGAACGCTTTGCCGCTGACCTTTTCGTCGGCAATCTGGTACTTGGTTGCGCAGTTGTCGCAGACGATTTTCATGTTGGAAAAATCCCCTCTTCGGACTCGAAGCGGTGACCAATGAAACCCAGCTTATACGAAGCGCGCTTTTCGCCGCAAGCACGCTCTACCCTTGGGCTCCCCCGAAAAACACAGCCAGAAATCCTGGTTGAACCTGTTGTCACGGTAGGCAGCATGGCTACCTAAACGGATTCTTGAGCATGATGGTTTCCGCCCGTCCCGGACCCACCGAGATCAAGCAACAATCAATGCCTAGCAAAGTCTCGATGCGCCGTACATAACGCTTGGCGCTGGGCGGAAGATCTTCGACCTCGCGAACATTTTTTAGCTCTGCGTCCCAGCCGTCGAGCTCTTCGTAGATCGGCACGGCACGCACAATGTCTTCTGGATCGAGAGGTAGCTCGTCGTAGGTTTCGCTGACACCGCTGCCACCTGCTTCTGGGGTCAGCTTGTATCCGACACAGACCTTCAGCTTGCGCTGTCCAGCGAGCACATCCAGCTTCGTAAGCGCGAGTCCCGCCATGCCGTTGAGCCGCACCGCAAGCCGCAGAGCCGCGATGTCTAGCCATCCACAGCGACGAGGACGACCGGTTGTGGCCCCGAACTCGGCACCGGCTTGACGAAGGTGTTCCCCTTGGTCGCCATGTAGCTCGGTCGGAAACGGACCTGCTCCGACGCGGGTGGTGTAGGCCTTTGCGATACCGATCACCGACGAAATGGCCGTGGGACCGACCCCGCAGCTTACGCACGCACCGGCTGCCAGCGTGGTCGATGACGTGACATAAGGATAGGTTCCATGATCGATGTCGAGCAGTGCGCCTTGGGCACCTTCGAACAGGACGTGCTGGCCGCGCTGGATTTCTTCGCTGAGCACACGCGTCGCATCCTGAATGTGCGGTCGCAGCGCTTCTCCGTAGGCCAGATACTGCGTCGTCAGCGCATCGACATCCGGCACGGTCCCGCCAAGCTGCGCAAGGATCGGCCCGGTTTCTTCCAGCTGGTGCGCAATCCGCTCGCGGAGACGAGGCGCCGACAGCAGATCGCGCATTCGCACGCCGCGTCGCGACATCTTGGACTCGTACGCTGGACCGATGCCTCGTCGCGTGGTGCCGAGCGCGCCTTTGCCTTGCTCTCTCAGTCCGTCGAGCAGCTTGTGCGTCGGCAAAATGACGTGCGCTCGCTCGCCAATGATGAGATCACGATCGTCGCTGAGAAGGCCTCGGCTGCGCAGCTCTTTCATCTCTTCGAGCAGCGTCTGCGGATCGATCACCATTCCGTCGCCGAGTACGCAGCGCTTGCCGCGTCCGCGTAAAACACCCGACGGAACCAAGTGGGTGATGACTTTCTGTCCGCCGACGACCAAGGTATGACCGGCATTGGCTCCACCTCCGAATCGCACGACGGTGTCTGCGAACTCGGTGTAGAGGTCAACGACCTTGCCTTTGCCTTCGTCGCCCCACTGGGCTCCGACAATCACCACGTTGGCCATGCTGCGCTTGTCCTATGCATCCGGCCACACGTAAGGCCCGGAGCGGCTTCCTCTCAAGCGACCCACGCTAGGCGATCCACGCCCGCGAAAGCAAGCACGCTCGATCGTCCTCGTGACTTTGCCGAACTTGACACGGCGCGACTCATAAGAAATCGGACAAAAAGCTGTCTTTTTGTTGGTTATCCAACGAGCTGACCTTGTCGAGCACCGATCGCGATCCCATACTCATGTGCCTTATTCAGGACAAATAGCGTTACCAAGGAGACGGAAAAACTATGTTAGCTCGAAAATCTTTATTTCCTCGGGTTGGGCAATTTTTGGGAGCGGGCTCGCTGGCAGCGCTGCTGAGTTTGTCGATCACAAGCTGTGAGTCATCCAGCAGCCTTCCGCCGAATGACATGGGCGGTGTCGGGTCGATTTCTGTGACGAGCGTGAGTCCTTCGGTGGCTGGCATGGCAGGAGGAACCGCCGTTGCAATCTATGGCAGCGGTTTTGTGCAAGGTGCGACGGTGGCCTTTGGAAACAAGCAGGCGTCCGAAGTGACGGTGCTGTCTTCATCGAAGCTGCAAGCTGTGGTTCCTGCGTCGGATGGATCGGTTGGATCGGTGCCGGTGACGATTCGCAATCCCGACGGTAGCTTTGCGGTTGCAACTGGGCTGTTTGGCTATGTGCGGGTGGTGCTCGACTTTGACGCGGAGCGCATCGCGGTGGGCACGCATCCCGTCGCAGTCATCGCCGAAGACACCAACGGGGACAGCGGTCCCGAGATCATCACCGCCAACGATGGCTCGCAAGATGTGTCGGTGCTGGCGTGGAACGTGAACTACAAAAACGGCGTGAGCTTTTCGACGCCAGTTGGGCCGAACGCGCTGGCCGTCGCTGACTTTAACGGCAACAAGATCTTGGACATTGCGGTCGCTTGTAACAACGCAAGCTCCCAAGATCTGGCGATTTTGAGCGGCAACGGTGGCGGTGGCTTTATGGCGCCGGTGACGTTCGCAGTCGGGCGCAATCCGACGGCAGTTGTGACGCATGACTTCGATGGAGACGGCAAGCCGGATCTCATCTTGGCACCGCGCACGGGCGACACGGTGTTTGTGCTGCGCAACATCAGCGTGACGCCGGGCTTTGCGTTTACCAGCATGGCGACGTATCCGCTCAAGACGGGAAGTGCTCCGTCGGCGCTGCTGCTGGAGGATCTGACGAGCGACGTGTATCCAGAGCTGGTGACGGCGAACTATTCGGACGGGTCGATCTCGACGTTCATTGGCAACAGCGGAGGCGTCTTGACGGGTCCGAAGCATACCGTCGCTGGCGCGCAAGTGCTGTCGCTGGCTGCTGGGGATGTAACCGGCGATCAGAAAAAGGACGTGGCGGCGCTGAACTTCGGAACCAAGACGGTGACGATTCTGAAAGGTCGTGCCGACGGAAGCTTTGATCCAGGTGAGATCATTGCAACGGAAAAGGATCCGCGCGTGGTGGCGATGGCTGACATGGATGGCGACGGAAAGCTGGATCTGGTGGTTGCCAATGGCGGTGCGGACAGCGTCGGGATTTACCTGGGCAATGGCACGGGCGGGTTTGATGCTCCGCAGTATGTCTCGACGGGAGCAACGCCGTACGGAATGGCGATCAAGGATCTGAATCTCGACGGAAAGCCAGACATTGTGACCGCGAACTACAACAGCAGCGATGTGTCGATCCTTCGCAACAAGACGCAGCGCTAAGCCGTGGACTGGTCCGTCGCACACACGCTTTCAAGAGCCGACCAAAGGTCTGTGTGGTGCCCGCCGGTTGGCCTGTGTTAGGAGTAACGAATGCAATCGGCATCCATGGAATTGAGCGCAGCTGCCCAGAGCCGCACCGCCACGAGCCAAGCGGAGCTGGACAAATACCTAGCCATCCTGAGCGAGAATGCGACCCCGTTTGCACGGCTTGCTCCTCGTGAAAAAGCGGCGCTGCTGCGCGCTTGTGTGCCACGACTGTTGGCGGTGGCCAAGGACTGGGTCGCTGCGGCGTGCAAGGCCAAGGGTCTGAACATGGACTCGTCGGCAGCCGGAGAAGAGTGGCTGGGCGGTCCGTACGTGACGATGCGATGCCTGCGAAAGCTCATCACGGCGCTCGATCAAATCCAGGTCTCGGGAAAGCCGAAGCTTCCGGCGGGCGCGATTCGCGTTGCGGCAGACGGACGGACCGAAGCGCTGGTGATGCCGGGGGAAGCGTACGATCACGCGATCTCGGCGGGCTTTACGTGTCGGCTGCGGATGGAAAAGGGCTGGGACGATCGCAAGGTGCGCGACGCGCAAGCGATCTTCTACAGCAAGCGTGATCCCGTCGGTGGCGTGTCGCTCATCCTCGGGGCGGGCAACGTGGCGTCGATTCCTCCGACGGATGCGCTGTACAAGATGTTCCACGAAGGAATGCTCTGCATCGTCAAGCTCAACCCGGTAAACGAATACCTGGGTCCGTTCTACGAGCAGGCGTTTCAGCCGCTCATCGAGCGAGGCTATCTGCGCTTCGTCTATGGCGGTGCCGAGGTGGGAAGCTACCTGTCGTATCACCCGCAGATCGCCGATGTTCACATCACCGGGTCGGATCGTACGCACGATCAGATCGTCTGGGGTCCGCCGGGTGAAGAGCGCTCGCGTCGGCAAGCGGCCAATGATCCGCTGCTGAAGAAGAACATTACGAGCGAGCTGGGCTGTGTGACGCCGGTGATGATCGTGCCGGGCAGCTACTCGGCGAGTGAGCTGCGGATGCTGGCGGAAAACATCGTGACGCAGGTCGTCAACAACGGATCGTTTAACTGCAACGCCGCCAAGATCCTGGTGCTGTCGGAGTCGTGGCCGCAGCGAGAAGAGCTGCTCAAGACGGTGCAGGAGATCTTCCAGGACATGCCGACGCGGCGTGCCTACTATCCCGGTGCGAACGAGCGCTTTGCCAAGCTGACGGCAGGCAAGACGGTGACGCGGCTTGGGCAGGCGGTGGAAGGGACGCTGCCGTGGACGCTGATTCGCGATGTCAGCTCGAAGAATCCCGACGAGATGCTGTTTTCGACGGAGCCGTTCTGCTCGATCATCAGCGAGGTGACGCTGCCAGAAAAAGATGCGGCGGAGTTTGTGACGGCAGCGGCGCGGTTTGCCAACGATCGGCTGTGGGGCACGCTGAGCTGTAGCATGTACGTGGCTCCGTCGACGGAAAAGCAGCCGGATGTGCAAGCGGCGATCGAAAAAGCGTGCGACGTGCTGCGCTACGGTGTGGTGTCGATCAATCACTGGCCGGCGGTGGCGTACGGTGCGATGACGCCGCCGTGGGGTGGACATCCGTCGGGAACGCTGCTCGACATTCAGAGCGGCATCGGCTTTGTCCACAACTCGTTTATGTTCGAGGGCATCGAAAAAGCGATCCTGCGTGGACCGCTGGCTCCGTCGCCGAAGCCGCCCTGGTTTGTGACGCACAAGCGCTCACACGAAGTCGCAGAGCGGATGCTTCGCTTCGAGGCGGATCCGTCGTGGCTGAAGATTCCAGCGATTGCCTTCCACGCGTTGGCGGGATCGTAAAACCCTTCGCAACTGCTGCAGCTGCCTATGATTCGCATCGTCGCTGGAGAGCTGGGGGGCCGTCGGCTGCGCACCCCAAGCGGACTTCACACTCGTCCCACGACGGAGCGAGTGCGCGAAGCCCTGTTCAACATCTTGGGAGAGCTGCGACCGGGCTGCGTCGTCTGGGATCTGTGTGCGGGCAGCGGTGCGCTGGGCATGGAAGCGCTGTCGCGCGGCGCAGGTCAGGCGGTGTTTGTCGATAGTGATGCGACGGCCTGTCGCGTGCTGCGTCAAAACCTGGCCTCGCTCGGGTTGGCGACGCGTGCGCAGGTGGTGGAGCTTTCGCTTCAGCGCTTTTTGCACAGTCGCGCGCACAAGTCAGAGCCGGTCGGGCTTCTGCTCTGTGATCCTCCGTATGCGGCGGGAGAGCTACCGAAGCTGCTTGCCTGGCTGTCGAGCGACGGTGCTGCCTGTCTGGCACCGGACTGTCGTGTGGTGATCGAGACGGATGTGCGAAACCGTGGGGACTTGGGCCTTGGCACTCGGTACGGCGCGCTGGTCTGCGAAGACGTCCGTCGCTATGGCGATACCGTGCTGCTGTTTTGGACTGTGTCCGCTCTGGCCGCGTACGAACCGTCTGGTTTGAAGCCTCCAGCGTAAGGAACCAAGCCGCCAAAATCGTTGGCACTTCTATCGCTGTCTCCGACGGTAGGTCTAGCCTTGCGCAATTCGGCAAGTTGCGAGAACCTAAGAGACAATGCTTCCCACAGGCTCTGATCCCCGTGCCCTCCGGGCGAAGCTGATTTCGTACCTGGGCAACGTCAAACAGTTTTTCGAAGCCACGAGCGTTGGATTCAATCCAAATGTCTCGCCGTACTGGTCGGCGTTTGATGCACTGCGTCGTAACAAGCCTCTCGCTGAGGAGTTTGTGTCGCAGCTTCAGACCCTGCTTGAGTTTCTCGATCGCGAGATGATTCCGGCGCTGGCGCAAGCTCCGGCGACGGCACAAGCTGCGGCTCCACCACCAGCGTCCGCGCCCTGGCCGGGTCCAGCGGGAGCGGCACCGTCCGCGCCCTGGCCGGGTCCAGCGGGCTTTGCGCCGGTGGCTCCAGCGAGTCCCGCACCACTTCCAGGCACGATTCCGCTGCCAGACGGGACCTTCAACAGCGACGAGACGCAGCTTCTGGATCGGGTGTCTCCGGCGGTGATGATTCAGCGAATTGCGACGAGTGATCCGGTTCCGCGCTCGCCCGCGCCGACGCCAGGGATGACGCTGGGCAATCGGCGACCGGAGCCTGCGCGCAGTCCTGAGCCGGCTCGTCCGGTGACGCCGCCGCGCGGTCAGGAGCCGGTTCGGGTTGCGCCGCCGAGCGTGTCCGACGAGCCACCGAAGTATGATGTGGCCGGAGAGCTGAGCCTGGCCGACGTGCTGATTGCGGATCGTGAGCTGCAGACCGATCCGTCGCTGCCGCCACCGGCTGCGCCTGTGCGTCGTCCGATTGATGCGCCGCTGCCGGGTGTCTCTCGGGACTCGCGAAAGTCGATTCCACCGGCTCCGGCGCGACGAGATGTGGCGGTGGAGGAGCCTGCTCCGTCGGCCAAGCGTGCGGCGCTGCTGGCGGTTGCGCTGGAACCGGCAGAGCCAGCGAAAGCGGCAGAGCCAGCGAAAGCGGCAGAGCCAGCGAAAGCGGCAGAGCCAGCGAAAGCGGCAGAGCCACCGGCTGCGACGCGGGCCCCGACGAGCAAAGCGGCCAAAGCGGTCGCAAGTCCGGCTCCGGTGATTGCGGCGACGCCACTTCCGGCTCCAGTTCCGATGTCTGCGGAGCTGCCACGGGCGGGAATCAAGCTGCCACCGATTACGCGGGCGACGAAGACGATCTCTGCGACACCGGAGCCTGCGGCGGCTCCGACGGTGGTGGCCAGTGGGCCAAGCAAGAGCCCAGCCAAAGAAGCCAAAGCGGCGGTCGTGGAGAGCAAGCCGGTCGCGGCTCCTTCTGTGGCCCCGGTTGTTGCGTCTGAGCCAGCGGCACCGGTCAAGCCAGCGGTTGCCAAAGCGCCTGCGCCCGACAAGATCGCGGCCAAAGCGGTGGAAAAGCCAGCGGCGGTGGAAAAGCCAGCGGCGGTGGAAAAGCCGGCGGTGGAAAAGCCAGCGGCGGTGGAAAAGCCAGCGGTGGAAAAGCCAGCGGCGGTGGAAAAGCCAGCGGTGGTGGAAAAGCCGGTGGTGGAAAAGCCAGCGGTTGTCGAGCGGGCTGCGGCAGCACTTCCTGGTCTGGGCAAAGCGGCGAGCGCGGCGGTGAAAGCGTCAGCGGCGAAGGCGGCTCAGGTGGTGGAAGCGAAGCCAGCGCCGAGCGTCAAGCCAGTGGTGGAAGCGAAGCCAGTGGTGGAAGCGAAGCCGGTGGTGGAAGCGAAGCCAGCGCCGAGCGTCAAGCCTGTTGCGGAAGCGAAGCCGGTTATTGAAGCGAAGCCGGTTATTGAAGCGAAGCCGGTTATTGAAGCGAAGCCTGTTGCGGAAGCGAAGCCGGTGGCTGCGAAAGTGGCGCCGGTGGCGACCAAAGAAGTCCCGGTGGCGAAGGCGCAGCCGGTGTTGACAAAGGCGCAGCCGGTGGTGGCTGCAAAGCCGGCTCCTGTGGCTGCAGCCAAGCCTGCGGTGAAGGTGATCGAAACGGCTCCGCTGTTTGAAGGCACGGACGACGAAGACTTGGGCGAGACGCCGTCGCAGTTCTTCCGTCTGCTCGATGCGAAGGTGGCGGAAAAGCCAGCACCGGCGGTCCCGACTGCGAAGGCCGCGAAGGTGGTGGAAACGGCCCCGATGTTTGAGGGTCCAGCCGACGACGACCTGGGCGAAAGTCCGTCTCAGTTTTTCCGACTGCTCGATTCCAAGCTGCCGTTTGGCAAGTAGTTCCGTTCGTCCGTTCGTCCGTTCGTTCGTCCGTCCTTTCTTCCTTCCTTCCTGAATCGTCACCGGGTGTTCGTACGTCGGGCGTGGGCCTGCTTGGCTCCTGACTGTCGGGTGCTGGGCGGGATGTTTCCCATCGGGCGCTTGCCGGTCGGGCGTCTGCCTGAGTGAGCGTGCGAAAAGATCAGGTGTTCACCTGCGCGAAATGACCAAAGAGATCAGGTGTTCACCTGCATGATCGGGCGCTTGGCTCGGGTGTTTACCGGATATGCGGTCTTGCGAAGCTCTGTAAAAATGTGCCGATCTATGCTGGTTTGTCGTCGGAAAAGCGCGACCTGGGCGGTGGCGTTGCCTCTCTTGTGGGCGACGAGCGCTGTTGCCGATGGCGATTCACTGGTGGTTCGCGCTGGTCGAGACGATGGGCTACCCGACGAGCGTGCTCACAGCACGGTGGGCCGCAGTGAGCTGGAGCGAAGACAGCCGCGATCGGCACCGGATGCGCTGCGCTACGAGAGCGGTGTGTTTGTGCAGCAGACGGCGCACGGTCAGGGCTCAGCGTTTTTGCGCGGACTGACGGGACAGCAGACGCTGCTGTTGTTCGATGGGATTCGCGTCAACAACTCGACGTATCGACAGGGACCGAATCAGTACTTTTTTACGATCGACTCGCGGACGATTGACACGATCGAGGTGCTGCGCGGTGGTGGATCGACGCGCTATGGATCGGACGCGCTCGGTGGGGTGATTGCGGCGTATCCGATCGATCCACTGTTTGCGGATGGAGAGCTGCTGTTTCGGCCTCAGGTTCAGCTGCGATCGACATCGGCGGATGACGAGCTGGGCGGGCGCGTGCAGGCTCATCTGTCGGGTCCGATCAAAGGCGGCCAGCTTGGCTTTGTGGGCGGTGTCGGCTATCGCGATGTCGGGCTGCTCAAGAGCGGTGGTCGGGTCGAAAATCCGAATCCGAACACGCCGCTGGGACGCTATCCGCTGGTTCCTGCGTACGCAAAAGATGGGGTGACGCAGCTTGGCACCGGCTTCAAAGAGCTGACGGCGGATGGTCGCTTGGTGCTGCGCATCGGAGAGCTTCAGCGCCTGGTGCTGGCGACGTATCACTACTTGCAGTTTGATGTGCCGCGTACGGATCAGTGTCCGCCTCCGTATGCGCCGATGGGAACGTGTCTGACGTACGAGCAGCAGTTTCGACATCTGGTGTATCTGACGTACGAAGGAAAGCTGGGTACGTTTCTGTGGCCGCTGCGGGTGAGCGTGTCGTTGCAAGTGCAGCACGAAAAACAGCGGATGGATGATCCATCGGTGCTGGTCGTTCGGCGCGGGACCGACGATGTGATGACGCTGGGACTGCTCGCGGTGGGACAGACCAGGCCGCTTGCGCTGGGACAAAAGACGCAGCTTCAGCTTCGCTACGGATTCGATCAGTACATGGACTGGCTCTCGTCGGATGCGTCGCGGACGTTTACGGACTTGGATCAGACCGCAGCGCTCAGTCGCGGTCAGTACATCAATGGCTCGTCGTATCTGACCGGCGGACTGTATGTGGACGGCGTGCTGAGTCTGCCGCGTCGCTTCGATCTCTACGGTGGTGTGCGCTGGTCGTATGTTGCGGCGCGTGCGGATGCGGAGCCTCTGTCAGGAAGTCAGGCGGTCGCGCAGAACTTTTATCCGCTGGTTGGGAACGTCGGTCTGTCGTGGAAGCCTGCATCGATCCTGACGCTGCGCTTCAATGCGGATCACTCCTTTCGGGCGGCGAATCTCAATGATCTGACGGCGCGACAGCAGACGGGACCGGGCTTTCAGTTTGAAAATGCAGAGCTGCGACCAGAGCGTGCGACGACGTTTGAGCTGGGTGCGATCCTCGAACACTCGATTGTGTCGGCGCAGCTGTGGGGGTTTGAAACGCTGCTGCAAGACGCGGTGCTGAAGGTATCGAAGACCGATGCAGAGTGTCCTCCTTCCACGCCAGAGTGTGTGGGCGCGTGGACTCGGTTTCAGCTTCAGAATGCGCCAGCTCTGTCGGAAATTCGCGGCGTAGAAGCGATGCTGCGACTCCGTTTGCCGTACGGACTGCGGGTGCGCGGAACGCTGGCATATACGTGGGGAGAAGGTCCGCGCGTCGGAATCTTGGGATACGGAACGAGCGGTGTGGTGATCACAGACAGAGTTCCCCTTTCGAGGGTTCCTCCGCTTCATGGCTCTGCGGAAGCGATCTGGCAACACCCAACCTTTGAGCTGTCTGCGGGAATGCGCTGGGCGACGACGCAAGATCGGTTGGCGATCGCGGACTATGCCGATGCGCGGATTCCCAAGTACGGAACGCCGGGCTTTGTGGTGGTGGATCTGCGCAGCAGCGTGCGACTGCATGAACGGCTGCAGCTTCTTGGCGTCCTAGAAAACGTCGGAAACGCTGCGTATCGCTATCACGGATCGAGTGTGAACGGTCCGGGACGCGGCTTCATTTTGTCTCTGAAAGTCGACTGATCCACAGGGATGAATCGACAGTCTGCAACTAGAACAGGCGATGAACGATAGAAGGAACATACGCTCATGATGAAAAAGACGCTGGCTGGATTGGGGCTCTGTCTGCTGCTGGGTGCTGCGGGCTGTGAAAGCACGTCCGATACGACGATGGATATGGGATCGGACATGATGTCTGCTGGTCTGTGCGTGGCGGCGCAGCCTGCGTCCGCGATGTGTCAGCCGTTTACTGGATCGCTGTCTTCCTGCAAGTGTTCAAACGATGAGTACGCGCCGCGCTTTAACGGCAGCAAAAACGATACGTGGCCAGCCTGCGTGTCGGATGGCAATGCGTACGTACTGCTGGGAACCTCGACGCCGGGCGCGTCGGCGCGAACGCTCGCGTTTGTGTCGATGAGCACCAAGCTGTGGAAGAACGCTGCGAGTCCTACCGCTGCAGAAGTGACGGCTGCGCGTGATGAATACGCGGTCGCAAACGGAATCGGATCGCGCGTCGCTCGACGTCAGGACATTCACTATCAAGAGGTTCCAGACTCGAACAAGTTCGCGTGCAACGATCTGACGGTGGCTGCGATGTATCCCGATCGCTGCGCGGGTCCGGGCAAGCTCAAGCCGATCATTGATGATGCGTTTACCAAGGGAATCGCGGGAACCAAGCCGATTGTGCAGTCGGCGCGGATTGAAGCTTCGCTGCTGTGGTTCTTCTATCTGTCGTCGCTGTCAGAGATCTGGACATCGAGCTTTGACAACGCGCCGGACGTGGATTCCTCGTGGGGATATCTGAGCGGAACCGAGCGCAGCAAGCCGATCGGACTGGGACAGTACTTCCAGCAGCTGGATCAGGAAACCTACGATCGCGCGTTCGATGCCGTGCTGGCCGCGCGCTGCTGGCGTGATCTGGACAAGGATCTCCCGAGTACGTGCAGCCTGTTCTATCAGCGTGCAGCAAACCAAGCAGACAAGGCGTTTACGCGCGGAATGGCGCTGATTCTGCGGGATCGCATTGGCAAGATTCCGACGCTGACGGGTGAATCGCAGGAAGCGGCGATTGCCTTTGTGAACATCATCGGTGGACTGTTGGATCGCGCGGCGCGAGCGATTGATCCGGCGAAAGCGGATCAGCTCAAGACCTCTACGCAGGCGACCACGGCAGCGGGTGTGAACGTCAGTCAAGCGCAGTCGAACATCGACTCTCTGTTTGGTTGTCCGTAACGATTCCCGACGGAAATTCCCACACATTCGGACATTCCTAGGCTTCGCTTCATCACGGGGTGAAGCGTAGGAATGTCGATCGTGATCCGTGTCGGAGCGCGTTTGGGAGTGCGTTTGGGAGTGCGTTTGGGAGTGCGTTTGGGAGTGCGTTTGGGCGTGCTAGAGATCAGTTGGACGGAGTCTGTCCCGTCAGCTTGTCCGCCAGCGATCCGGCGCCATACAGCGTGCGGAGTGCCGCCAAGATCGCGACGCTCTGAACCGCAATGGCGCGACTTCCGGTTTCATCAGGAAGGTAGTAGTAGCGGTTTGGCAGCTTTTCGAGGTTGCTGTCAAAGTTGAGTCCCACCACTTTTCCATCGCGATCGACGACAGGACTTCCAGAGTTTCCACCGATCGTGTCGCCGGTATAGACAAAGTTGAGCGGCGTCCACAGCGGCAGTCGATACAGTCCCAAGCGCAGTCGCGGCGGAAGATCAAAAGGAGCCTGCTCTCCTTGGCTGAGCGCGCGCTCTAGGAGTCCGTAAAACAGCGTCTGATGCGGCACTGGACGCGTGTCTTTCATGTATCCCTTGATGACGCCTGCTGACATTCGCAGCGTGTATGTCGCGTCGGGATAGATGTCGGATCCGTACACCGCAAAGCGAGCCTGTGCAATCTGCGCGCCCGCGATAAGCTCGACCGCTTGCACTTGCTGTTCGTACTCTTCGCGGATCTTGCGAAGCTGCGGATCGATCTTGCGCGCCAGCACGATCAGCGGATCGGTTGATGCGCCTACTTTGGCAGATCCACCGTCGAGAAGTGCCTTCCGTTCATCCTGCTCTGTCAGCTTTCCTTCCGTGGTCAGCTTGTGCGCAACGGCTTGCGGAGTCTGTCCTCCCAAGATCGCTTGCACAAACGGATCGGCATTCCCAAGCGCTGCTTGGAGCTGCGAAAGCCAGTCGGACAGCACGGCTTCTTCCAGATCTGCATAGATCGGAGCCGTAGACAGAAGCTCTCTGCGCAGCGCGGGAAGTCGATTGTCGCGGTACTCTTCCATGCGCTCACCGCTGGGCTTTTTCAGCTCTTCGGGAAGTCGCACAAGCTGTAGCGCCACCGTCAGCAGCTTCGACGGAGCAACCGAAACGTACGTGCTCCGTTTTCCAAGCGGCGCGAGCTTTCCGTACACCGATTGAAGCTTGAACCACGCATCGCCAAACTTTTGCAAAAGCTCGGGACGCTTGCGCACTTCCGCTCGCAGTGCGTCTTCGTCTTTTTGCAGTCGCTGCATCTGCGCTGCATCACGCAGTCCTTCTTGCTGTCCTGACAGGCGCTTGAACGTATTTTCCAGACCCCGAAGCTGCGAGCTTCCTCTGCGCGCTTGCTCTGTTCCTTGCGCCATGTAGGTCTGTAGCGCGGCGATTCGCTTCTTCAGAATCGAGATCTGGAGCGGATTGAGCGTGTCGCGATGATACTGCCGCTGCGCAACCGTAAGTCCGCGCTGCGTCGACGCGGGATGTCCCACCGCGACCACCAGCTCCCCTTCTTTTGCGGGCAGATCAGACAGTCGCAGAAAGTGTTCTGGCTTGAGCGGCTGACCGTTTTCGTAGACCCGCAGCAGCGCAAAGTCGAGCGCATACCGCGGATAGGTGAAGTTGTCGAAGTCTCCACCAAATGTCGCCGCTTGCTCTTCAGGAGCGAACACAAGTCGTACATCTTGATACGTCTTGTATCTGTACAGCATGTACAAAAAATCAGTGCATTTTCCGACGGAAAGTCTGCACTCCTTTGCTGCAAAGGGAATCGCGTAGGGAAGTTCCAAGCTGTGTGCAGAGTCGCTGTCTGTCTGGCTCTGTCTGTCTCTGTCTGTCTGTGATGTGAACGCTGTAACTGCTCGTAGTTTCGTCGGTCACAGAGAAGTTGCTGTGTCCCTGCTACAGTAGAGGTAGAGAGCCTGTCGATTGGGGTGAAATTCAGATCGCCGATCGCAGCTCACGCAATGAGCGCGTTGAGGTGGCTCCGATGAAAACGGTCGCAGGGATTGCAGACAAGCGAAGTCGTTTGCGGGTCGCACGGTCGATGGAATCGGAAGTCACTTCGGTCACTTCGCATTCCTCCGCATTACGGTTCCACGCACCGATGCGTTCTCGTCGCTGGATTCCGCTCGGAGTGCTGCTGCTCGCGCTGGTTCCTTCGTGCAATTCGCTGTGGCATTCCTATCTGGAACCTTGCGATCCAGCGTCGCCGACTTGCCTGGCGCTGGATGCCTCGATTCCTGATCTGGTTCCGCCGACACCGACTCCGCAGCTTGTGCCATCAAACGGAATTGATCCGGCCTGGTTTGCGGAAGCCAGCGGAGAGCTTTCTCCCACGGAAGATCTGCTCATCGACACCGATCAGGGAACGGTGCTCACCCAAAACAGCAAGGTTCCCATTCCGAACGTGATCCATCGCAAGGTTGCGCCCGTGGACTGCGGAGCGAGCTGGCCGGTGGGAATTGGCGTCTTTTCCTTTACGCGCATCCACATTCCCGGCGGTGTCACCGTGCGCTTTACGGGAAGCCATGCAGCGGCGCTCATCGCGTCCGGCTCCATCACGATTGAAGGACTGCTCGATCTACGCGGTGGAGCCTGTACCGATCCTCGCTGCGGCGGTCCAGGTGGCTTTGCTGGCGGTCATGTTCGGAATCCCATCCGGCGCGGAGAAGGTCCAGGCAGCGGCACCGAAGGCTACGGCATCGGCGGTGAGGGCGATGAAGCGGGCGGCGGCGGGG
>ERZ724519.344-NODE-344-length-19700-cov-9.995470_pt1 | contig 19700 bp, 16 predicted proteins | sample MGYA00376052_ERZ724519 | MGnify/ENA primary metagenome ERZ724519 (study PRJEB28724, sample SAMN07190883) | activated sludge metagenome | isolation source: activated sludge of sewage treatment plant in Hong Hong | place: Hong Kong | collected 2016-03-17 ... | reverse complement strand
GCTGCTCAAAAACTCAAAGAGAAACTGGAAGCCATCCTGGAGGGGGAAGCTCCTTATGATATTTTTGTTCGCTGGAAGCCGTTGGAGCAACAACCTATTGGCTGGGAACCCGATTTGAATGACGGCGTACGGTTAAATATTCGCCCATTTGTTGAAGCAGGTGTACTACGAAGCAAGTTCAATGTAAAATGGGGTGTGGATCGGGGAAAAAATCCTCCTGGCAGTCCGTGGGGAGTAGTGAGGGATAATGACAAGCATTTGAGTTTGGAGGAGAAGAGGGTGGCTGGGGAAAAAGCAAAGAAATAATTATGGTGCAGAGCATTTACGATAAAGTACTACACGCATTAAAGCAGGCTGAAAACCATAACAGTCAGGTAATGGTGAAGCCGGAGGTCATCCTATGGCCCGATCCGGAAAATCAATGGACAGAAGTGATAAGCGTATTGCAGGAGGCGCTGTCGCAGTTGCTTATTTATGGGTCATACAACCCAGCTAAGAAACAAGGACCAGCCATCTGGATGAAGTGTATGATTGCAAAGGCGCTGCCGGAGGCCAATTGGGATGCAGATGCTATTCCCATCATTTACCTGCCGGGTGTGGCCAAAAGCGATTTGCGCAATGTAGAAAATGCCGTATTCAATTTCCAGCCTTTGTTGGAGTATCAATATACCGGCACCTTGTTCATTCAGGAAAACGGCAGGGAATGGAGCATACTGGCATTTGTGGAAAATCCGATCAACGGATTGGGTATTAAAGTTGCAAAAGACAATGCCACCAAAGATGCATTAAAGAAAACCCTGCCCTCTATTTTTCAGGACAGGGAGGTCTTAGCCAATAAATCCATCATAGATGCTGATTACCTCAACAATCAGTTGTTCCCCGATATCATCCCCAGCATTCTTAAATGGATGTGTAAGGGTGATCCATTTCTGAAAGCGATGGATGCCGGAAAGCAGGAAGTGTTTATCAACCTGTGCAAATCGCAATACGAGTTTGAACCCGACCATAAGAACATCAAAGCCATTGCAGAGAAACTGGGTGCACAGAAAAATTCCTGGAAATACGTATGGCAACTGTATGCCACTGCACCGCACAAATACCCCGAAATAGAAGCATTGCTTCGCTTAGCTAAACCTGCTGATTTAGGTTCAGGTATGTTTGCCCTGCCCGAAGAAAGTTGGCCTCAGGTGAACGAGCAGAAAGAAGAAGTGCTGGAACAGGCACTCACCAAAGTGGCCAAACAAGATGCAGCAAAAGCCCTCACTAGTTTGCGGGAATTGGAAAAGGAACACGGTGCAAGAAGAAACTGGGTGTGGTTTGAGTTAGGTAAGTCTCCGCTGACCGATTCCTTGCAGTATTTAGTGCAGATGGCTGCCAAATCGCAGGAAGCCTATTCCACTGTTTCTATTGATTCCATCCAAAATTACTACACTACCCAGGGGTTTAACATCGATCAGCACATGCGAAAAGCATTGGCTGCCGTAAAGACCGAGAAAGACAAGGAAATTGTAAAATCCATGATCCAACTCTTTTACCAGCCCTGGATAGAAAACATGACCTACAAGTTTCAGAAACTGGTTGCGCAGGATTCCGGCATTTTCACTGCACAAACTGCCACTCAGGAAACGGAAACCTATGTGCTGTTTGTAGATGCATTTCGATACGAACTGGCGGAAGAGTTTGCCAAGCGACTGGAAAAGCAAAAATTGAAAGTGTCGTTACAAGCAAGCTGGTCGGCTATTCCTTCATTAACACCCACCTCCAAGCCCAATGTATCGCCAATTGCCACAACCGTTTCCACACAAAGCACTATCACGGAGTTTCGTCCGCAGTTGCAAAACGGTAAAGACCTTCAAACCCAAGCATTTCGGGATGCACTCAAAGCAGCGGAATTCAAATTGGTAACCCATGCCAACGATATTCAGACAGAAGGCAAACACTGGCAGGAAATAGGCGACATAGACACCAAAGGCCATGAAGAACAAGCCGACATGGTGAAACGCATCGATGAATTATTTGACCAGGTACAGGAGGCATTGGATGTGGCTTTTGAAAGGGGTATTAAACGCATTAAAATTGTGACGGATCACGGCTGGTTGTTGCTACCCGGCGGTTTACCCAAAACCCCACTCAATGCAGGGCTAACAGAAACCCGTTGGGGCCGGTGTGCATTGATAAAAGAAGGGGCCGCTACCAATTTGCTGCATCTGCCCTGGCGCTGGAACCCATCCATTTTCATAGCATATGCTCCAGGTATTTCCTTTTTTAAAGCCAATAAAGAATATGCTCATGGTGGTATTTCCTTGCATGAATGTATAGTACCAACGGTGATTGTTGAAAATCCGAATATTCAAAAAATCATAGCTGAAATCAAAGTAGTGAAATGGATCAACTTAAAATGTACCATCAACACCAGTGATGTACCTGATGGTTATAAGGTAGATATCCGCACCAAATACAACGATGCAAAAACTTCGATTGTATTATCGAAAAACAAAACCTTGCAAGGAAACAAGGTTACCCTTATGGTAGATGATGCCGCAGAACATCAAGCAGCCACCATTGTACTGATGGATGAAATTGAACGCATTCTGGATAAAAAACCAACCACTGTTGGTGGTGATTAAAACATACTAATATGGAATTAGATAAAATAGACCAGATAGCAGCCAAGGCCTTTGAGGGCTTCATTGTGCGCAAGGATTTGCTGGAGCAATTCCGCAAAACTTATCCAGTGCCCACCTATGTCATTGAGTTTTTGTTGGGAAGGTATTGTGCCACCACCAACGAGGCCGAAATACAGGAAGGTTTAGAGATTGTAAAACGGCAATTGCAAGATCGCACTGTGCGGCCTGGAGAGGAGGAGTACTTTAAATCCAAAGCCAGAGAAAAGGGTTCCATCAAGCTCATTGATATTATTACAGCTCGTTTGGATGCGGCATCAGATAGCTACGTAGCTACCTTGCCCAGTTTGCAATTAAATAAGGTTCGTATTTCTCCCGAGATGGTAAGTGCCAATGACCGAATGCTTACTGGTGGTTTTTTTGCAGAAATAGAGTTGGAATATGATGCCTCCATAGCCCAGGAAAACAATGGCCGTCCATTTGGAATAGGCACAATCCGGCCTATACAGCTTTCACAGCGCAATGTGTTGGATGTATTGTACAAAGGAAGAGAGCATTATACCCTTGAAGAATGGAAAGACTTTCTGATACGCAGTGTGGGCATGGAGCCTTCTGTAATGACGGAGAAGGCAAAGCATGTATTATTTGTGCGGATGATACCGTTTGTGGAACGCAACTATAACCTCGTGGAATTAGGCCCAAGGGGTGCCGGAAAATCACACCTATACCAGCAGATTTCTCCGTACTCTCACTTGGTATCGGGTGGCAAAGCCACTGTGGCCAAAATGTTTGTGAACATGGGCAGTGGCGAAAGAGGTTTGGTATGCAAATATGATGTGGTGTGTTTTGATGAAGTATCCGGTATTTCCTTCGACCAAAAAGATGGAGTAAACATTATGAAGGGTTACATGGAAAGCGGAGAATTTAGTCGGGGAAAAGAACCCATCCGTGCAGACGGTGGCATTGCCATGGTGGGCAATTTTGATGTGGATGTAGAACACCAACAAAGGGTGAGTCACCTATTTGGCCCTATGCCCAAAGAAATGCGAGATGATACAGCCTTCATGGACAGAATACATGCTTTTGTTCCGGGCTGGGATTTTCCCAAGTTGAATAAAACCTATTTCACAGAACACTTTGGATTGGTCAGCGATTTTCTGGCCGAATGCTGGACAAGACTTAGAGATACCAGTCGCTTATCAACAGTATTGCCACGAATAGATTATGGAGGTGCATTAAGCGGTCGTGATACCACAGCAGTAAATAAAACACTCAATGGCTTATTAAAACTCATACAGCCCAATCCCGAAGTGCCTGTATCAGATGAGTTGCTGGAGTGGGCGGTGAAAATTGCATTGGAGTACAGAAGAAGAGTGAAGGAACAACAGAAGCGAGTAGGCTCAGCAGAGTTCAGAAATACGCATTTCAGCTACCGCATTGGTGAAGATGGTGTGGAAACATTTGTAACCACACCGGAAATACACAGTGAGAATACCATTGGAGAAGATCCCATGCCACCAGGTCAAATCTGGACGATGAACATGGGAGGTAGCCAGGAGGAAACAACAGGCTTATACAAAATCGAAATTAATTCAGGCCCTGGTTCAGGCGTGAAGATTCTGAACAAACCGGCTCCACCTTCCTTTCAGGAAAGTGTTCGTTATGCAGAGCAAAATCTATATAGCAAAGCCAAAGAACTGATAGGTGATAGAGATCCCCGTTCCCATGAGTTTACTGTGCAATTACGAGCATTCGATGCATCTAAAAGTGGCAACGGTATGGGCATGGCTGTATTGATAGGATTATGTAGTTCGATACTGGAAAAAAGCATCAAAGGAGGTTTGGTGATTGTTGGTCAACTGAATTTGGGTGGTTCTCTTGATACTATCTATAATGCTGTGAACCTGGCAGAACTTTCTGTAGAGAAAGGAGCCTCAACATTACTAATTCCACTCAATGCCAGAAAGCAATTGAATGAGCTTTCAGATGAGATGATCACCAAAATAAATATTCAGTACTATACTGATTTCAAGGATTGCTTACTAAAGTCAATGCTCGATTAAACGGGGTTATTTAAATAATTTAATCAATTCAAATTTAGACAAATTTAAGTAGGTACAAGAAGAATAATGTAAAATAGAAAAAGGCAAATAAAAATAAGTTGAAAAAAATCTTGTCTATTACAATTTAAAGATCTAAAATTTTATTCAGACCTATAAAAACCTATAAACATGAATATTAATATAATACGAAATATTGAAATTGACTGGCAAGTCGGCAATACCAAATTGAATGAAATTCTATTTGATGTAGAAATGATTCCTCTATTTGGTGAAATTGAAGAATTAAGTAATCCAAATTTGTTTGAAAACGATTCGAGCCCCAAAAAAATACCAGCAAATGGATATAAAGGATTAATAAATAAATCGAATAACAATATTTTAGGAGTTGTGAGTAGTAATTACAGATTGATTACTAATAAAGAGGCACTCGAAATGGGAAAGGAAATTTATAATGAAATATTTGAAATTAAATTAGATAATTTAAAGGTTAATAAAGTTATAACTTCAAGTAATAAAACATTCTGCCACGTAGATTTAGTGCATCCAGATGTAAATTTCAACGTGTGGGAACAGGATTGTTGGTATCCTTTTATAAGAGTTACAAACAGCTATAACAAAACTTATGCTTTATCATACGAATTAGGATTTGTCCGCAAACTTTGCTCCAATGGGGTTATTTTTGATAAAAAAACAGTCAAGATAAAAATGATGCATAATAAAGGAAACCATCGGATCAATTATAAAACTGATCTAAACAGATTCAAAACAGCAAAGTTATCATTCATAGCAAAAATGTTGAGTCTTAAAAAATTTTTTATTCCAAAGGACAAGCATTTCCCCTTGATTTGCAAATGTCTTGAAATTAAAATGCCTAAACAGAATAGATTTAGTGAAATTGATGAAAAAATTAAAGATCAGATTAGAAAACTAAAATTGGATTCTTATGATTTAACAAATCAGTATGTAGATAAGGACGGTGAGACAGCCTATTCACTTTTTAATGTTATTACTGATTTGGTTTCTCATCAAGAAGAATACAATAATATACCCTATTATAGTTTGAGACCAAGTTCATATTCATTTAAACCAACGAAATGGATTGAAGAGTTTGTAAATGAAATTGAAAAAAGGACTTTTGATCTGGAAAAATATATCGGTGAATATAATAATTATTGAATTATGTATTTGTTAATTTTAATGATATAATGTTTAGGTTGTAAAAGACCAATTTTGAAACAAAATTATTGTTTGAGTTTTCTTTTAATAACCTCTTATTGACAAAAAACCCCAAAAAGTAAAATTTTCGTCAATAAGCCTACAGGCTTTGAATCCTATGAAATTGTAATATTCAATTGACTAGTACTCGTAAACGTAAAAAGCCAGTGCATTTTTCCAGATTAAAATTAGATCAAGCTACGTCTTTTCAAAACATAGAAATAATTAACGAAGAATGGCTTTCGTTAACCTGTTGAAGACTTTAAGAAACATTTAGCCCTATTTTAGGAACGTTAAACTCTGCCTTCCTACCTCACCCCACCCCTCCCCTCAAATCCAACACATAAAAGAAGTAGTCTTCGGCTTTGAAGTTTTCGTCGGTGAAGGATTTCCAGAGTTTGAGGAGGGGGAAACGTTTTTCATCGATGGGGGAGGGGCTCACGATGATGAGGCCACCTACCTTTTTGTATTTGGCAAAGAGGATGAGTTCGGTTTGGGTGGGGACGTACACTTTTTGAAGCCAGTAGAAATAGGTAAAGGGGGTGCCGGAGGGCAGCTCGTACATTTTGCGGTCGGCGTAGGCGGCGGCGGCGGCGGTTTCAAATTTGTTGAGGGAGACGATGGGTACGTTTTCGGGGATCTTTTCGGCGATGAAGGCACCGGCGGCTTTGGCGTTGGAAAAGGGTAGTTTGATGTCCTGGCGGATGGCTTTGAAGTTGTGGATCATAGGAGCCAGGCAAAGGGCAAGGACCAGTGACTGTTGCCATCGGGTAGTGAGGTAGTCATGGCTTTGGATCAAGCGCAGGATCAGGAATAGCACAAAGAGCATGCCCCATTGGCGTACCCCGCCATTGAAGACCAGGGTGCTGAAGATGACAAAGCCGGCTACAGCCAATAGCCAGGTTTGGTATAGTTTTTTTTGTGGGGCGAAGACCGCGGTTGTGGCGATTACAGCCAGCAGGGATACAGCCATGCCCAATGGAGAAACGCCACCGAAGGAAGTGTCGGTGAAGAGGCCGATGCCAAAGGTATTGCCCAGCATGCCCTGAAAGGCCAGTTTGAGTTTGTCGAAGGAGAAGCCACCCTGCACGTAGGCGCGGGTGAAGTCGTCTTCGTTGCCTCTGGGGAAGACGGAGATTACAAAAATGAGTAAGCCCACCCCCAGCGCAGCGAGCGGTATTTTGTAGGGGGGCCAGCCTTTTTCTCTGACGAGGTAAAAAAGGATAACCATGGCGATCATGGCACCATAGACCTCAGTCTGGCAAAGAAGGATGAGGGAGGTTATGATGGCCGTCTTTTGTTGGTTTTTGAGGGCATGGACCAGCCATAGAGCGGTAAGCACTACGAGGATGTAACCCCGGTTGACAATGCCATATTCAAAAAACAAAAAGTAGGAAAGGGCAAAGACAATCTTTTCAGCAAGTGAGAGTCCCGACTGTCGGAATAAGAGTATCGTTGCAGCCCCATAAGCCAAGAGATGGGCCAGGGAGAGCAGTATTTCTTCTTTGGCTACTGATGCCAGCAGGGTCCAGGGCTTGAGGTAGAGGTACCAGAGGGCGGGGTGACCTTCGTAGTTGAGAAAGCCCAGCAACTGGCCCATTGACATATCTCTTGCCACCAGCCAGGCCTGCCATTCGTCTTTCCAGAGTTCATGGTATTGAAGTTTGATGACTGCAGCTGCCAAAATAAAGGCTGCGGCTATGAGATCGTGTTTGCTGAATTTCAAGTAGGTAAGATTTATATGGTAAAGATACCGCATAGTTTAATTTTGGCGATGAGGAGATGGGTAGTTAATATTTCATTAAATGACGACAGACACCTAACTGAAGGCAAAAACTTGCGTTATTTGTAAAAAAAAATGAAGATGAAAAAATACTTTTTCCTGGCCGTTTTGGCCTTTGGCATGATGACAGCACAAGCCCAGATCGGTAAGTTGCTGGATAAGGCAAAAAAAGACGCCAAGGCGCTCACCGGACAAGGTGATGACAATACCGGACTCGGACTCAAGGAGGCCCTCAACAAGGGTGTAGAATCAGCGGTGACTCAACTCTCTATCAAAGATGGATTTTTTGGTAGTCCATACAAGATCCTGATCCCCGAAGATGCACAGAAGGTAATCAACGTTGTTAAAAAAGTACCCGGTTTTGAAGATACTGAGACCAAGCTGATAGCCAAGATGAATGAAGCCGCAGAGATAGCCGTAAAGAAGGCAACTCCCATCTTTGTAGATGCCATCAAGGGCATGACCATCAAGGATGCATCCGCGATCTTGTTTGGCAATAAAGATGCGGCTACACGTTATCTGGAATCTTCGTCCCGCGCCTCGCTATACGCAGCATTTTTACCTGTGATCCAGGCCAGTCTCGATGAGGTAAACGCCAGAACGTATTGGAAAACGGTGGTGGATGCCTACAATAAAATCCCGTTCCAGAAAAAATTGAATCCTCAGTTGGATGACCACGTCAACAATAAGGCTTTGGATGGTTTGTTTTCACTGATCCAGGTAAAAGAAGAAGGCATCCGTACGGATGTGGGTCAACGTACCAGTCCGCTGCTGCAGGAGGTGTTTGGGAAGCTGAAGTAACCGGGGACGGAGCATCGGGGTATCGGAGCATCAGATAACCGGATGCTCCGTTGCCAGGTGCTCGGTTGCCAGGTGCTCCGATACCCGGTTACTCCGCCAAATAAAAAAGCCCCGTTTGTGGACGAGGCTTTTTTTATTGGGTTGCTGCGGGAAATTATTTCTTTCCGGCTGCTTTCTTTTCTTCTGCTGCTGCAGACTTGAGGGCTCTTGGGATCTCAACGTTGGCAATTGGAATGCTGGCGTTGGCCATGATTTCGATACCTGCAGGAACTTCGATGCTTTTGATTCTGAGTACACCACCCAGATCCAGGCCTGAGATGTCAACTTTTAGTTCGTCGATCAATTTATCAGGGGTGGTTTTGATGGTTACTTTACGAACCAACTGGATGAGTTTACCACCCAATTTAACACCTGGAGAAGTACCGAAAAATCTAACAGGCACGTCAACCTTAACTTTCAGACCTTCTGACAATTTCAGGAAGTCGATGTGGATGAGGCTGTCGTTAACCGCATGAAACTGGGTAGATTTAACGATGCATTTGTGCGTTGTGCCATCAACATTCAATTCAGCAACCTTGAAGTCGGGAGTGTAAATGATGTTTTTTACATCCTGAAGGGTTACATTGATGTGGATGGGGTCATTTTTCTGACCGTAGATCACAGCAGGAATCAAACCGCTTTTTCTGTCAAGTTTTGCTTGCTTGGTGCCGACTCCGGCTCTTGTTGTCGTAGGTATTGATATGCTTACCATGGCACTTATAACTTATAAATGTTTAAAAAGGACTGCAAAGATAGCTCTTTTTCGTAAACTGACAAGAGGGAGATGCCAATATTTTGAAAGCGGGCTACGTATATGAAAAAATATTATATAAGTAAATTGCCCATTCTCCCTTATTTTTATTCTATTTTTGGGTTAAAATCGTTAGATTACCAAATAAAGTTTGTTTAATGGACAAATTGGGAAGATATTGCAGCGGGGTAAAATTGATTTAAAGTGATGATAGTTAGTTGCTTATCCTCAAAAAAACAACTAAAAAATCTTCTATATTTTGTTTGGATCAGGATTTTTCTTATTTTTGCACTCCAATTTAAAAAAGTTTTTTTAAATGAAGGTCTTGGATCATTTTTCCATTCCCTACCAGGGATTGAAGAATGGAATGCACACTTTTCATTTCCAGGTAGACGATGCATTTTTTGAATGTTTTGAAGCTGCGCTGGTAAAGAGGGGTAATTTTGAAGTGACCCTGGATTTGGACAAGCGGCCCGACATGGCCATTGCCGAGTTCACACTTACAGGTGCAGCTGAGGTAACTTGTGACCGGTGTCTTGGGGAGTTTATGCTACCCATGGATACCTTCTTCACTTTGCACATCAAGTACGGTGCGGGTGATGAGGCAGAAGATGAAGTGATGTTCATCGATGTTGAAACCAGCAAGGTCAATTTTGCCCAGCCCATTTATGAATGGATCTGCGTTTCGTTGCCCATGTTTAAAAGTCATGAGGACGAAGCCGATTGTGATCAGGAAGTGATTTCAAGACTAAAAGATGGTGCGGACAACGATTCAGACGTGGGGCCGTGGTCATCATTGAAGGACTTAAATTTTGAATAATTATTGAACCAGTAAAACAATAAAGAAATGGCACATCCCAAGAGCAGGGTATCTGCACAGAGGAGAAGGAAAAGAAGGACACACTACAAGATAGGAACTCCACAGATTGCAACCTGCAAAACAACAGGTGAAGCACATCTTTACCACAGGGCTTATGTTCACGAAGGTGCTTTGTACTACAAGGGCCAGGTAGTGATCCCTGCCAGGGAAGAAGCGGTAGCTGAAGAAAGCGACGGCGAATAAGTAAGCCAGCATCAAAATAAAACGAAAAGCTCCTCAACCAATGGGGGGCTTTTTGTGTTTTAATTAAATATCCATTGGTATTTACCAATTTTGCTATCTATTAACCCATTACATATATGAAAAATTTCCAAGCATGCAAAACCACCCGAACAAAGCCTCTATTAAAAACTGGCACCTACAGGATCGTCCCCGCGAAAAGGCGATGCAAAAAGGATTGGATCACCTCTCTGATTCAGAACTGATTTCCATCTTATTGTCGACCGGCAGCAGGGATAAGAGTGCCCTGGATTTGGCGAGAGAATTGCTTCAGGTGGTTGATCACAACCTTTATCAACTGGGAAAGCAGCCTTATGCCGCTTATTGTAAGATTAAGGGCATGGGCCCGGCCAAGGCCATGATCCTGGCTGCGGCGCTGGAATTGGGCAGACGAAGGGCCGCATCGGGTCCCGAAGAAGTACCTCATTTTACCTCGTCAAGTGAAACCTATCGGTTTTTAGGCCCGCGCATCTCTGATCTCAATTATGAAGAGTTTTGGGTCTTGTATCTCAACAAAGGAAACCGTCTCATTCAGGCACTGCCCCTGTTTAAGGGAGGTATGTCATCTGTCATTGCCGATGTAAAGTTGATTATGAAAAAAGCGGTAGAGGTGGGAGCCCTCTCCATGATCCTGGCGCACAACCACCCATCTGGCAGAAACCAGCCCAGTCAATCAGACATTGATTTGACCCGAAAAGTTAAAGAGGCGAGTAAGATTTTTGATATTGTGCTTTTAGACCATGTTATTATAGCCGGTAATAATTACTACAGCTTTGCCGACCAGGGCATCATGCCTTCCTGAAAAATAGCACAGCTTTGAGGTAAGATAGTTGAAAGAAAAGTGGCAATGCATAGAAATGGCCAAATTCAGTGACTGTTTTTATGCCCCTGTGCCAAATTGACGACCAGATTTTTTGTGTCATGGCCTCAAATTGTATCTTTGCCCCCTTGATAAATAGAACATGAACAAATTTGCGGGCTATAAGCTGCCTTTTACTATAAATAAGAAGTACAACACCAAAGTGGCCTATTTTTCGATGGAATTTGCCATCGATCAGGCGCTCAAAATTTACAGCGGAGGATTGGGTTTTCTGGCGGGATCCCACATGAGGGGTGCCTATGAATTGGGGCAGAACCTCATTGGGATTGGAGTGCTTTGGAAATACGGGTATTATGATCAGGCTCGCAATCAGGATCAGACCCTGCAGGTACAATGGAACGAAAAGGTGTACAATTTTTTGGAAGACACCGGCATCCGCTTTCAGATCAACATCCACAATGCACCGGTATGGGTAGCGGCTTATTATCTGCCTCCTCATGTGTTTCAATCGGCACCGGTTTTTTTATTGTCGACCGACTTGCCGGAGAATGATTACCTGGCCCAGACCATCACACACCGATTGTACGATTCCAACACGGCTACCAAGATTGCGCAGTATATCCTGTTGGGCATTGGTGGTGCTAAACTCATCGATCTCCTGGGCTTTGAACCCGAGGTTTACCACCTCAACGAAGCCCATGCTGCACCGGCTATTTTCCATTTGTACAAAAAGTTTGGTTCCCTTAGCGAAGTACGGAAAAGATTGATCTTTACCACCCACACACCTGAAGAGGCCGGCAATGAAATTCACGACCTTTATCTGTGCGATAAAATGGGCTATTTTTTAGACATTCCGCTGGAGCAGGTGAAAATGATCATGGGCATTGACAACGACCAGTGCAACCATTCACTGCTGGCATTGAGATCGGCCCGTTATGCCAACGGGGTTTCAAGGCTGCATGGTGTAGTGAGCAGGGAGATGTGGGGCAAGTACAACAACATTTGTGAGATCACGTCCATTACCAATAGCCAAAACTGGAAGTACTGGGCAGATAAGCAGCTTTACAAAGCCATGGAAGATGGCAGGGAAGAAGATTTCATTGATCGAAAGCGATGGCTAAAGCAGCGTGCCTTTGATTTGGTAGCTGACCAGACCGGAAAGCTGATGGATCCGGATGTATTTACCATCGTGTGGGCAAGAAGATTTGCGGGGTACAAAAGGGCAAACCTCATTACCCGCGACATAGAAACATTTACCCGCTTGCTGGAAGACAGCAAATATCCGGTGCAGATCATTTGGGCAGGTAAGCCATACCCATTGGATTATTCGGCCATTGGTGAATTCAATTCGCTGGTGCACCTGAGTAAAAAATACAAAAACATGGCGGTGTGTATAGGCTATGAACTGGCCGTGAGTAAACGCCTGAAACAAGCGGCCGATGCGTGGCTCAACAATCCCAGGGTGCCCAGGGAAGCCAGTGGTACCAGTGGCATGACGGCAGCGATGAATGGGGCGGTCAATTTCAGTACCGACGATGGATGGATTTGCGAATTTGCCCGTCACGGAGAAAATTCATTTATCATACCACAGGCAGACTATAAAAACACCAACATCCATCAACAGGATGAGCACGACTTGTTTCACCTCTACAGGATCTTACAAGATGAGATTTTGCCCACTTACTACAAAGACCAGCCCCGCTGGAGAAAGATTGTGCAAGAGGGCATGAAAGACGTACAAAATGGCTTTGAAAGTTGCAGGATGGCCAGGGAGTATTATGAACTCATGTATCACTCCACCCATCACAGGGGTTAAGCCTATTTATAATCGTGAATATAATCTACCACCCAATCTTTATAAGGATTAAACTCATCCTTTTCGTGGGTGGTGAGTAAGACTACACAGTGCATACCAGCATTGACGGCACATTCTACTCCTTTGGGCGTATCTTCAAAAACCAGGCAATGGGTGGTTTGTGTTTGCAGTTTTTCGGCACACTTCAAAAAGGTTTCGGGGTGGGGCTTACTTTTGACCACATCATCGGCTGAGACCAGGGCATCAAAGTAATGACGGATCTCACAGCCATCGATCACAAAATCTATATTTTCTTTGATGGCGGCGCTGCCAATGGCCATTTTTAAATTTTGTTGGGAAGCTTCCTGCAGGAAAGCAGACAGGCCGGGGATAAGGCCCAATTCAGCTTCAAATTCTCTACGGTAAATTGCTTCTTTTTTCCAACCCATTTCCGTTCTTACATCCAGTGGAAATTGGCCTGGCATGACCCTTTCGATGACTTCTTCGTTTTTGCCGTAACACTCTTTTTTGGTGTCTTCATAGGTGATGTCAACCCCAAGAGATACAAAAATCTGGTGCCAGGCCCTGGTATGATAGGGCATGTCGTGCACCATGGTACCGTTGAGATCGAAAAGCAAAGCGTGAATGGGATGGGTTTGAATAAAATTTCGGATAATGGTCATAAAAAGATTTAAAATCAATAATACATTATTCTTCGTCCAAAAGTTCAAATTCTAGTTTTCGCGATAAAAGGTCGGCTTCCAGCAATTTGACTTTAACGAGATCACCCATTCTGAATTCGTGACCAGTGTATTTGGATAAGGCTCTTAATTTGGAAGCATCCACTTTGTAATGCCCGCTGAAGTTGGAAAAAGGGATAAGGCCTTCGGCTCCTGATTCCGGTAGTTGTACAAAGATGCCTTTTTCGATCATGCCGGAGATTTGAGCATCAAATACATCACCGATATGGCTCATCATGTATTCCACCTGTTTGTATTTGACCGACTCCCTTTCGGCTTCCGCAGCCTTTACTTCCTGACGGGAGATGTGTTTGCACTTTTGTTCCAGGGTTTCCAGATCTACTCTGTACTGGCTTTCTCCAAGGTTTTGATAAAGGATGCGGTGGGCCAGTACGTCGCTGTATCTTCTTATGGGTGAAGTAAAATGAGAGTAATAGTCAAACGCGAGTCCGTAGTGTCCAATGTTTTTGGTACTGTATTCTGCCTTTGCCATGGTGCGAATAGCCAAGGGACTGAGGACACGAAGGGTAGGATCCGACTCAATTTTTTTAGCCAGGTCATTGAAGGAAGCGGCGATGTTTTTGGGGCTGTCAACTTTCATGGCATAGCCCATTTCTTTCGCAAAGAGGGCAAAATCAACCAGTTTTCCAGGATCCGGCATATCGTGTACCCGATAGACGAAGGGGATTTCAGGGATGGTTTTTTTAGCCATAAATTTGGCTACCGACCGATTGGCCAGCAGCATAAAATCTTCAATGAGCAGGTGGGCGTCTTTTCGTTCCTTGACGGTCATGCTCACCGGTTTTTTATTTTCATCGAGCACAAATCTTACCTCCTCGCTCTCAAAATTGATGGCTCCATTTTTAAACCTCTCTTTGCGCAGCTTGTGGGCGATGGCATTGATTTTTCTTAGCTCAGCTGCATGATCTCCTTCACCTGTCTCCAGGCATTGCTGGGCTTCTTCATAGCTAAAGCGGCGATCTGAATGGATGAGGGTTTTGCCAAACCACTCACTTGTGATTTTGTATTTGTCGTTGAAGGTAAAGACGGCTGAAAAGGTGAATTTATCTTCATGTGGATTGAGAGAACAGAGATCGTTGCTTAATTTTTCTGGCAACATGGGAAGTACGCGATCGACCAGATAAACCGAGGTAGAGCGGTCGTAGGCTTCTTTGTCGAGGGCTGAATTTTCTTTTAAAAAGTGGGTTACATCTGCGATGTGTACGCCAATTTCAATGTCGCCGTTTTCCAAAACTTCGTAGGAGATGGCATCGTCAAAATCTTTGGCGGTTTCGGGATCTATGGTAAAGGTGAGGATTTTACGAAAATCGCGCCTTTCCTGCAGGTCTTTTTTGGTGATTTTACCCTCGATGGCTTCACTTTCTGCGATTACATTTTCAGGGAAGTCGAGGTTGAAGCCGGCGCTCAGGAGGATGGATTGCATGGCCACTTCGTTATCGTCCACCTCGTGCAGTACGGAGGTGACTTCTCCCCAAATGGCGTTGTTTTGGCTGCTTCCCCAGCTGGTGACTTTTGCTACAACCTTGTCACCGTCTTTGGCATCGAGAAGGTCTTCTGCTTTGATGAGCACTTCAGGAAAACGAGATGCGGCATCCGGAAAAACGATGGAGTAGTGGTGAAAGACGCGGAGGGTGCCCAAAACATGGGTAAGAGATCGAGTGATGACTTCTATAATTTTCCCTTCAGGACGTCTTTTGCTGCTTCTTTTTGGAACTTCTACCTTGACGATGTCGCGGTGCATGGCATTACCGGTATGGCGTTCAGGAACAAAGATGTCATTTTCTTTGCCGTCGATGATGATGTAGGCGGCTCCCGTACGCGTAAGATCTACCCTGCCGGTGAAGTAGTCGTGGTTTTTGGATTTGGCAGCCAGGCTGGAATTTTCCTTGTTCCACTGAAAGAAATCGTCTTTGTGGTGAACGAGAAACGACTTTCTTCCAAGTGTTTTGAGCACGTGGAGCACCGAGTCTTTGCTATTGCTGATTTGTAACTTTTCGATGACTTGCCGGGCGTTGTATTTTTTGGCCGGGTGGGCGGCAAAAAGATTGAGGGCCTGATTGCTCAGGTGGCCGGGGGATAGTTTTTTGCCTTTATTGTTTTTCATGAAAATAAATTGGAATATAAATCAGAGAATGTTGCTGTATTTTTCTTTTTGTATAACGGCTTTGACATCGGTCTTATTTTTGAAATAAAGGGCAGCGGCGATGCCAAAGACAAAGCCACCGATATGAGCCCACCAGGCTACGCCAGATTCGGCTTGTTCAGCCAGGGTACTGGTGCAGCCCAGGCCGGCAATCAGTTGTTGGATAAACCAAAGCCCAAGAAAAACCCAGGCCGAGATATAAAAGCTCGAGAAAAAAATCAGGATCAGCACTTTTACCTTTGATGATGGGAACATTAAAAGATAGGCACCCATGACGGCGGAGATGGCTCCACTTGCGCCCAGTGAAGGGATCAGGCCACCACAAAGTGGTATGGTGTCGCAACCGTTGCAGGGCGCGCAACAAACGCCTGCTATGGTGGCCGGAGAGCCCAGATAAACATGGGCTAGGCTGGCGGCTATGCCACCCCCCAGGTAAAAAAGCATAAAACGAAAATTGCCTATGACTGCTTCTATGTTGTCGGCAAAAACCCAGAGAAACAAGAGATTGCCCACAATGTGCATGTAACTGCCATGGAGAAACATGCTGGTAAGCAGGGTGTAAAGATGGTTGCCCGATCTGATATCATCAGGGATCACACTCAGTTCACAAATGAGGTTGCCGGGTATTGACAATTGAATGGCAAACATTATTGTGTTGATGACCATAAAGGCATAAGAAAACACCGGTTTATGTCCTCCCTGAACCTGTGTATCGCCTATCGGAAAAATCATTAAAGTAAATGCATTTTATCAAAGATACTCAATTTAAGGGGCCATTACCTGTTCTATGATAAGGAAAAAACCATCTTCACCCATTTTTTGATAAAAAGGCATGAGGATCATGGCGTCCTGAGGGCAATGTACAGGAATATCACCATCCATAGCAAGTAGCTGTCCTTTGGTAACCCGGTCGAAACTTTTAAAACCAGGCAACATTTCATATTGGCCCGGATGTTTGATGCTGTATTTACCAATTAATCTATTGACTTTGGGCAGGTGTTTTGAAAAATTGATCAGAATTTCATCGTGTTTGTTTTCCACATCATGGGCATTGACGCAGCCAATGGTACGCATACAATTGATGATGGCAGCGATGCCTCTGTATACACTTTCAGTGTCTTCGTGCTGACCACATTCAAAGGCTATGGCGGTAGTGGGAATGCCCATGTTTTCGCCATCAAAAAAGTGAATGGAAGATCCCGAAATATTGTCGAGCATGCCCCTTATGACAGGAGCGTGCAATTCCACCGCCATACGAATACTCATAGGGTCTTCGGAGGTAATGGAAAAAATACCACCGTGGGCCGAAGTGGTATGAAGGTCTAAAACGATGATTTGTTTGGGAGGATTTTTTTCGATTTCAGCCCTCAGTGCATCTATGATGTCGAGCATTTCTTTTTGTTCGGCATTGATGCCATCCTGAGGCAGGTCTCTGATTTCCTGGTAGGTTTCATAGGACCAGGAGCGGTTGAGGTCTTTGTCGATGAAACGCACTTTTTGTTGGTAGGCATTGAGATTGCCAACAAGGCCGATCATGGTGCCTTTAAATTCAAAATTGGGTTTGATTTTTTTTTCGTGTTCGAGCATGGAAAAAACCGTCTTGATGGCTTCCACTCCAGCCGGTTCATTGCCATGCATGGCACCGATGGCCACCAGCAGTGGACCATCGGTGTTTTGGCTGTATCTGCCGATTACTCGATTCAAATGAGATTATTTGGTAAATATCAGTACCACTCCTTTTACGTCGCCGGCCTGGGTTACGTCAAAGGCAAAACTTTGTTTGTTTTTTTCATCTTCTACCCTGGTCCACTTTTCTTCATCGCTGGCACCCGGATTGAGGGTGAGGGTATTTTCATCTGCGGTAAAATTGAAATTGCCCTCCAAAGAATACTGTGTATTGCCTACCACATAAGAAATGTCGATGTCACCCGACTTATCGCTGTTGAAATTGAGGTTGCCACTAACGGGGCCGGCTGAAGAGCCATCAACGGTAGAGGAAGAAAGGGTATAACTGCCGGTGAGGTTGGCATAAGGATCATCGTCCTGACAAGAAATCAGTGACAAGGTAAAGAGAAAAAAAACAGCAGCGATGGGTAAAGATCTGATAATTTTCATTATATAATGGATTATTGATTACGTGATTATGAAAGGTATTTTCCTACAATGGGCATGCGCCTGCCGCTGCCAAATGCCTTGGGGCTTACCCTCAGCACGGGAGCGGTCTGGTGTCTTTTAAATTCGCTGGTGTTGACCAGTTTTAACACCCTTTTTACAGTGCTTTCGTCAAAGCCCATGGCGATGATGTCTTGTGGATCACGGCGCATTTCAATGTATTGGTAAAGGATGGGATCCAGAACCTCGTAGGGAGGCAACGAATCCGAATCTTTTTGATTGGGTCTCAATTCGGCAGAAGGTGGTTTTTGGATGGTGTTGACGGGTATGATTTCTTTTTCGCGATTGATGTATGCCGCCAATTTGTAGATTTCGGTTTTATACACGTCACCCAATACTGAGATACCGCCGCAAAGATCGCCGTACAAGGTGCCATAGCCTACAGACATTTCGCTTTTGTTGGTGGTATTGAGCAGGATGTGACCAAATTTATTGGATACGGCCATGTTGAGGATGCCACGTACCCGAGCCTGGATGTTTTCTTCGGTCACATTAAAGGGAAGGTCGCCAAAGAGGGGTTGCAACTCGGTCATGAAGGCATCGTACATGCCTTTTATAGGAATTATATCGTATCGAATGCCCAATGTTTTGGCGAGTGCCACTGCATCGTTGACACTGTGTTCTGATGAGTACTGGGAGGGCATAAGCAGCACCCGCACATTTTCTGCGCCTAAGGCTTCAACGGCCAACACGGCGGTAATGGCAGAATCTATACCTCCGGAGAGACCCAGCAATGCCTTAGACAAACCCAGTTTGGAGAAGTAGTCTTTGATGCCCAAAACCAGGCCATCATGGATGAGTTGGATTTTGTCCCTGCTTTGTTCCCGGTTGATGCCCCCTTTGATTACCTGATCGAGCTCGTAATGCCTGATGTCTTCGCGGAAATAGGGCATCTCGTCAAAGATGTTGCCATCGGGAGAAGAAACGAGGCTGCCGCCATCAAAGATGAGTTCGGTTTGGGCTCCCACGTGGTTGACATAAAACATGGGTATTTTGTACCGTTCCATATTGGCTTTCACCGTTGCGATCCGGCTATTGGCGTGATCGTAATTGAAGGGGGAAGCCGAGGTATTGATTATAAAATCGGGGTTAAAGGGCATCATTCGATCGCAAGGCACCACTGTGTACATGGGATCATTGGTACCTACATCCCAGATGTCTTCACAGACGGTGAGTGCTATTTTTTTACCTTTATATTCCACTACGCCCCATTCTCTGGCTGGTTCGAAGTGACGGTATTCATCAAAAACATCGTAGGTGGGCAGCAGGGTTTTGTGTTGTACAAATTTTATTTCGCGCTGATAGAGGAAGAGCACAGAGTTGTGCAGGTTTTTTCCTTCCGGATCGGGATTTTTGGTAGGACTGCCCAGCACGATGGCGATTTCGTCGGTTTCCTCCAACAATCGATCCACACTTTTATAAGCCAGCTGGATAAAGTCATCAAATTCGAGGAAGTCGCGGGGAGGGTAGCCACAGGTAGCCAGTTCGCCAAAGCAGATGATGTCGGAGCCCTCGTTGCGGGCTATGGTCACAGCATCGAGCATCTTTTGGAGGTTGCCGTCAAAGTTGCCGATGTGGTGGTTGATTTGGGCCAGGGAGATTTTCACGGTTAATTTTTACTATCCTGCTAATTG
>ERZ724519.343-NODE-343-length-19703-cov-5.439332_pt1 | contig 19703 bp, 7 predicted proteins | sample MGYA00376052_ERZ724519 | MGnify/ENA primary metagenome ERZ724519 (study PRJEB28724, sample SAMN07190883) | activated sludge metagenome | isolation source: activated sludge of sewage treatment plant in Hong Hong | place: Hong Kong | collected 2016-03-17 ... | reverse complement strand
CAATGCAATCGCCGCATCCGGCGGCGTGGTATTGCTCGTGACGGTTGCAGTCGCCGAAGTCGTACAGCCGTTGGACGGATCGGTTACGGTGAGTGTATAGGGGCCGGTTGCCGCTACCACAGGGGTCAGGGTGCCTTGCCCGCCCGTGATCTGGGCGCCCGACCAGGCGTAAATAATTCCAGCCCCTACCGACGAGCCGGCGCCGTCCAGCGAAACAGACGTGACCGCGCAGGTGATCTGCGACGGGGCGGCTGCCTGTGCCAGCGGAGGGGTGATATTCTGCCCGACGGTCGTCTGTGATGTGGTGGTGCAGCCATTTTGCGTATTCTGCACGGTCATTACATACGTACCGGGTTCATTCACAACCGGCGTAAGCGTATTCTGGCCCGAAACAATGTTTCCGTTGGCAGTCGACCAGGAAATGCTGAATCCGGAAGCCGGCTGGCTGACGGTGCCGTTAACAGGAACGTTCAGCACCGAACAGGTCAGTATCTGAGGCGCTGTTGTGGAAATAATAGGCGGCGTTATGTTCTGGCTGACGACGGTAAAGGCAGCAGCCGAGCAGCCGTTTTGTGTATCTGTCACTACAAGTGTGTACGAGCCGGGCTGGTTTACCGATGGGGTAGGCGTGTTGACGCCGGAAAGGATATTTCCGTTGGTGGTCTGCCACTGCCAGGTGTAATTACCGGTCAAAGGCGTACCGTTGAGGCCGATCTGGGTAATCGAACAAGTCAGCGTACCCGGCGCGCCGATGCCTGCCGGCGGGGTAGTGACATTTTCTGCGATGGAGACCTGGGAAGTGGCGACGCACCCGTTGTTGATGTTGCTTACCGTCAGGGTGTACACACCCGGCTCGTCGACAAGCGGCGTCAGGGTGTTTGTGCCCGAAACAATGTTGCCGCCGCCGGAAGCCGTCCAACTGTAAGTATAATTCGGGCCGGTACTGGCGCTGGCGTTCAGGGTGGTTTGCGCCAGTATGCAGGTCAGCGTTGCCGGCGGGCCCGCATCTGCCTGCGGGGCGCTGTCGTCGTTGAATATTTCTGCGGTATCGGTTGCCGTGCAGCCGTTATCGATATCCGTGACAAGCAAGGTATAGGTACCCGGTGCATCGACGGTAGGAACAGGGGTGTTTTGCCCGGAAAGAATATTGCCACCAGAAGAGGCCGTCCACGCATAGGCCAGGGTACCGGTACCTGAACCCGATCCGTTGATGGACAGAGCATTGATATTGCAGGTAAGGGTATCGTCCAATCCTGCATTGGCAACAGGCAGGGTGGTGTTTTGCTGAACGCTTGCGTCGAAACTGGCGCTGCATCCGTTTGCGGTGTTCGTTACGACAAGGTTGTAGTTGCCCCCGGCATTGACGGTAGGAGAGAGCGCGTCATTTCCCAGAATAATATTGCCACCCGAAGACGCCGTCCAGGTATAGGTGAAGTTGCCCGGCAGGGTGAGGTTTTGGGCGGAAATAACCTGTGTCGGGTTGGTACAGGTGACGATGCCCGGCGCAGCGATCTGGATATCAGGAGGTATGATGTCCTGGCTGACGGTTGTTGTTGCCGTATTGGTGCAGCCATTGACCTGGTCGGTTACGGTCAGGGTATAGGCGCCTCCTGCATCTACAACAGGCGATGCGGCGTTTTGGCCGGACACGAATTGCCCTCCTGCGGTTTGCCACTGGTAAGCCAGCGAGTCTCCGGAAGCAATTGTTTGGATAGTAACTGTGGTAACCAGGCAGGTGAGCAGTCCAGGAGGCGTCACACTGATCTGGGGCTGTTGCTGGTTGGCGCTGACCGTCACCGTATCGGCAGCCGAGCAGCCGTTGGAGGGGTCGATCGACGACAGGATGTACACACCCGGCGCGTCGATCAGGCAGTTGCCGAACTGGTTTCCACCGGAAACGATATTTCCGCCGATAGTTGACCATGTCGCATCTCCCGTGCCGTCGCCGTCCAGAAGAAACTGACTGTTGGTACATGTCAATACCGGTGGCGCATTGATCTGTACTGTCGGCGGGGTGGTATTCTGTGTTACGACGACGTTGGTAGTTGCCGTACAGCCGTTGTTGGTGTTGGTGATCAGCAACTGATAAGTGCCGGGTTGGTTCACGTTCGGCGCAGGCGTGTCGGCGCCCCCGCTGATATTGCCGTCAATGGTCGTCCAGTTGTAGGTAAAATTCGGCCCGTTGGAAGAACCGTTGGAGTTGAGGGTCAGCGTTGTGGTAATGCAGGTCAGCGGTCCGGGCACGGATGCTACTGCGACGGGTGTACCCGCTTCAAGGGTTACCGCTACCGAATCCAGACTGGTGCATCCATTCGTCAGGTTGGTGGTTGTGATGACATACATCCCCGGCGCATTAACCACAGGGTTGAGTGTTGAGTCGCCCGAGATGATATTCCCCCCTGCAGGAGCCGTCCACACGTAGGAGAAATTTCCCGGCAGGGAAAGGTTCTGGCCCTGAATGGTCTGGGTCGGGTTCGAACAGGTCAGCTGTGCCGGCGGGGTTAAAGCCACATCCGGCGCTGCAATATCCTCTGTAACGATGGCCAGATCCGTAGCCGAGCAGCCATTGGCCGTATTGGTAAGCAGCAACTGGTAAGTACCCGGCTGATCAACCGTGGGGTTGGGCGTGTCGGCGCCGCCGCTGATGTTGCCGTCGCCGGTGGTCCACAAATAAGTCATGGCCGGCCCGGAAGAAGAGCCGTCGGCATTGAGTATCGAGGTCAGCACGACGCAGCTCAATGTATCCGGCGCGTTGGCAATGGCTACTACAATATTGGTATCGGCTGACACCGGTATGGTAGCAGTGGCCGTGCAGGCATTTGTAGTATTGGTAACCAGCAGGGTATAAGGCGCCGGGGCGTTTACTACGGGGTTCAGGGTATTTTGTCCCGAAACGATATTTCCTCCGGCTCCGGCCGACCAGGCATAAATAAAGTTCGGTCCCGAGCTGGAGCCGTTGCCCGACAGGGTCACCGTCGGGAACTGGCAGGTAATGGAATCTGCCGGTTGAATCGTGGCGACCGGAGGCGTGTAGTCGGTATTTACGGTAATCGAGCCGGTTGCGGAACAGCCGTTTGAAGGATTGGTGGCGGTCAGGCTGTACATGCCCGCCGCGTTCACCTGCGGGCTGAGACTGTTTCCTCCGGAAACGATATTGCCGGGATTGGCCGCCCAGCCGGCCGTTGCATTTGCAGGCGTTACCGTGGCTGTAAGGCTCAGGGTATCGGTGTTGCAATCCAGTACCCCCGGCGGCAATATACTGATGACGGGCGAAACGGTATCGGCGGCCACGATAACCGTATCTGCGGCCGTGCAGTTGTTGGAGGTATTGGTCACGGAAAGAATGTACAGGCCACCGGCGCCGGCATTGGCGTTCTGGGTGTTTTGCCCCGAAACGACGATGCCGTTGGACGTCGTCCAGGCATAGGTGATGTTTGGTCCGGTCGTGGAGCCTGCGCCCGACAGCGGTACCGTCTGTTGCAGGCAACTGATGGTGTCGGATACGGTGGCCACAGCCGTCGGCGGGTTGGTGGCGGTGGTGACGGTTACCTCGGCAGTAGCCGTACAGCCCGTTGCGGTATTGGTGACGAGCAGGGTATACACTGCCGGTTGATCGACCGTTGCAATTTTGGAGTTTGCACCGCTGATGATGTTGCCACCGGGACCGGCCGTCCATTCATAGATAGAAAAACCCGGCTGGCTGGAGTTGCCGATCAGGATGGCCGTATTGGAGCCGCAGCCAATGGGTGACACAGGGTTGATCCAGGCCGACAGTTGGCTCGGGCTTTCGGCGACGGTCACGGTGGCTGTTTTGGTGCAGGTAACGAAGCCGTTGTCGTAAGTGACCGTAAGGGTATAGGTGCCGGCGGCATTCACCACGGGCGACAGGGTATTTTGACCGGATACGATATTGCCGTTCGGGGTGTCCCAGTTGTAGGTAATGTTTGGGCCAACGCTGGAGCCATTGCCATTGAGGGTAATGTTGGCGCCGTCGCAGGGGATAAACGACAAAGCCGGCGCGGCGGCGGCGGCAATGCTGACGATATGTACCGTGACGGTGTCGGTGACCAGACAGGTGGGTGCAAAAACGATGTCGTCGAGCGCAAAATCATTGCCACCCAGGGTTGTATTTTGGTTGACGATGCAAATGGTCGCGCTGCTGTTCGGTCCGCTGTTCCACAGTTGAAAAAACTGCTGCCAGTTGCAAGTACCGCCCGGTGCGGCAAATATGTTGCCCAGCGGACTGCCATTGATCGAAAACTGGAGCAGGGCGGGCGAAGCGGCCACTACGGAAGTGACCCATGCAGAAAAGACGTATTGTGTATTGGGCATCACCGACACGGTCTGACACCATACATTCTGATTGGGTATCCCGGCGCCGTTGACCACCATCATATTGCCGCCGCCCGAGGTATGGTCCATACAGGCTGCAAAGCCGGGGTGGTCGCTCATCGGATTGTTGATCACGTCGTAAAACCCTTCCGGCACAAGATCGCCGGGGTTGTAGACATAATCGCTGGTAAAATCGGAATTGCCTCCTTCAAAGTCTCCGTTGGAGATCAGGTTGTTGCTGTAATCAGCAGCGCGCGCCGTCAACACATACGAAGTGGTCATATTTATATTGACAGTCGGACTGAGGGTATTAGAGCCCGACATCCCGCTTGTAGGCGACCAGAAGAAGTTCAGGTAGTCTCCGCCAATATCCCCGTTCAACTGGGTAGGGGTGGGCGGAGCGCAGAGATAAATGTCTTCGCCGGCGTTCACGGTAATAGGACACTGGGCACTGATTCTTCCGAGAAATAACAGAACAGTCGATAAAGTCAATAATGTGTAGCGATGTGTCATAGGCGGCCACAGGTTGCGGTTTTAGCGTGATAAATCGGCTGGGAAGGCGAACAAAAGTACAGCAATTGAGGGAGACGACGCCAAAGAATCGGAATACGACCGAAAGTGCAAAAGGATCAATCACATAAATATAGCCTTTCGAACATTACCTTTGGCAATACTTTTTTGTCATCCGTTTCTCATCGCTCCTGTTCACTACTAACCCATTTTTGTATGAAGCAGATTTTTTCACTTTTCTTTTTTCTCGCTGCCATCAGCGGCATTTTCGCCCAAAACACGGTGCGGGGTAAGGTTACCGATCAAAACGGCGAATCGCTGGCCGGGGTCAGTGTGCTCGAACGCGGCACCTCGAACGGAACCTATACCAATCCGGATGGCGCCTATACACTGACTTTGAGCCGTCCTGATGCCGTAATAGTATTCAAATACACCGGCTATGCTACCCAGGAGGTGGTTACCAACGGCCGCTCGGAGGTGAATATCGCCATGTTTACCGACGAAAACCTCCTCGACCAGATCGTGATCGTCGGTACCCGGCGCGCCAACCGCACACAGACAGAAACCGCCGTACCTGTCGACATCATCAACGTCGGGCAAGTCAGCCAGACGACGGCACGAACGGATGTCACCTCGCTGCTCAATTACAGCGCTCCTTCGCTCAACTACAACAAACAGAGCGGTTCTGACGGCGCCGACCATATCGACCTGGCCACCCTGCGCGGTCTTGGTCCCGACCAGACGCTGGTACTCGTCAACGGAAAGCGCCGGCACCAAACGGCCTTCGTCGCCGTGTTCGGCACGCGCGGCCGCGGCAACTCCGGCACCGACCTGAGCGCCATTCCGGTGCAATCGATCGACAGGGTGGAGATCCTGCGCGACGGCGCCTCGGCACAATACGGCTCCGATGCCATTGCCGGTGTGGTGAATATTATTTTGAAAAAAAACGTCAATCAGTTGAGCGCCGACCTGGGCTTTTCCGGATATTCAGACAGCAAGTACAACCCCGCTTTCAAACCCGAAGAAGCGGGTTACTATGAAGTGGGCGACAACAAAAAACTGGACGGACTGCTGTATACCGCCGGCGTGAATTACGGCCTGCCGCTCGGCGGCAGGGGCGGGTTTGTAAACGTGACGTTGAGTTATGCCAACCAGGCCAAAACCTACCGGCAGGAACTGGACGGCGAACTGCCCATTAATATCTACCGCCGTGCACACGGCGACGGCTCCCTGACCAGTCTCGGCGGAATGTTCAACGCCGAAGTCCCCATCAAAGACAACGACCGGCTGTCGTTCTATACTTTTGGCGGCTTTACGGGTAAAAAATCCGACGCCTTTGCCTTTACACGGAACTTTTCCGCGCGTCCAGACCGCTTTCCCACCGACGGCCCCGAATTGATCGATGTGCCCGGGATCATTAAAGTTGGGGCAGATGATGATTATTTCTTCAACCCGCATATCCAGACCGAGATTCAGGATATGTCGTTTGCCGGCGGCCTGAAAGGGCGTTTTGGCGAAGGATGGGACTGGGATGCCAGCAACAACACGGGCTACAACAACTTCCACTTTTTTGGCGACAAGACCTTTAATGCCGGTCTCGGCCCGAATCAGACGCATTTCGACGACGGCGGATTTCGCTTCCTTCAAAATACCACCAACCTGAATTTCAGCCGCCTGTACCCCGACATTATGAGTGGCTTCAATGTCGCTTTCGGAGCGGAGTTCAGGTATGAAAACTACCAGTTGTTCGCGGGCGAAGAGGCTTCCTATGCCAATTACGATAGCCTGAAAGCCTCGGGTTCACAGGGTTTCCCCGGCTACCAGCCCAACGACGAAGCGGATGCAAACCGCTCCTGTATCGGCGCTTACGGCGACGTTGAACTCGACCTGACCGATCGGTTTTTGGTCGGCCTGGCGGCAAGGCTGGAGAACTACAGCGACTTCGGTTTTACAGCCAACGGCAAGTTGTCGGCCCGCTACAAGGTTGCGGACAATTTCAACCTGCGTGCATCCGGCAGTACGGGGTTCCGCGCGCCCTCGCTGCAGCAGATCAATTTCAGCAGTACGTTTACTACCGTTCAGGGCGGGGAGATTGCGGAGGTTAAAATCGCACCGAATGCCAGCCCGATCACCAAGGCTGCGGGCATTCCGGAGTTGAAAGAGGAAAAATCGGTCAACGCCAGCGTTGGATTTAGTTGGAAACCCACCCGCGAACTCACATTTACGGTCGACGGCTACCTGGTAAAAGTGACCGACCGCGTGGTTTTGTCGGGTCAGTTCGACGCCTTCGACCCCAACCTCGACCCCAACTTTACCAGTATTCTGCAGGGGCTGAACGTCAGCCTGGCACAGTTCTTTGCCAATGCCGTTAATACAACCAACAAAGGGATCGACCTGGTGGGCGAGTACTCGAAGATGATGGGCGACAGCCGTTTCCGCGTTCTGGTGGCTGCCAATATCCAGGACATGACCATCGACAAGGTGAATGTTCCCAGTCTGCTCACCGGATTTGAAGAAACATTCCTGAGCGACCGCGAAAAGACGTTTATTCTCGCTTCAGCACCGCCCGTTAAGGTGGCCGCCAACCTGGAGTACGGTTACAAACAGTTTACCATCGGTACCCGCCTCAATTATTTTGGCGAAATCACCCTGCTGGGCTATGGCGAAGACGGTCTTGGTATCAATCCGATGGTGCCACTGGATAACGGGAATGGATACGTGCCGGATCAATATGTGTACAGCGGCAAGCTCGTACCCGATGTTTATGCCTCCTGGAAGTTCAACAACAACTTCACGTTCAACCTCGGCGTCGATAACTTCCTGAACATCCACCCCGACCTCGCCTACGCGCCCGGTGCTGCCGGCTGGGCTTTCAACAACGAAACAGGCGGACCCTGGGATGCCGTGCAAATGGGCGGCAACGGGATGAGGTTGTTTACGAGGCTGTCGGTCCGGTTTTAAGCGGCCCTGGAAAAGAGTAATTATGACAGGACTTGCAGGAAGCGGCAAAAAAACTGTTGGTCCTGTCATAATATACTCCGTCCGTTTTCCCCCGATCAACCCAGTTTGAACATGACCGGCAGTGTCATTTCGACGCTGACAACTTTATCGGCTTTCTGTGCGGGCGCCCATTTTGGCATGCCTTTCACGACACGAATCGCCTCCAGCACCATGTCGGGGCGCATTGGAGCGCCCTCGTTGACGGTTTTTATATCGCTGATCGAACCGTCCGTATTTACCGTGAACTTTACAAAGATTGTCCCCTCCGCCTTTTCTTTTTTGGCCTCCTCGGGATAAATCATGTTGTCGTCCATGTACTGCATCAATGCAGTCATGCCTCCGGGGTATTCCGGCATTTTTTCGGGCGAATCAGCAGATTGTTGGGCGAAAATCGGCGCCAATGCCAACAGGAATAGTGTTGCACCTGCCAGCAGGCGGGTGAAAAAAGTACTGTGTTTCATAGCTTAAGTTATTGTTGAAAAATAAGGAAATTACTTCAGTTTGAACCGGACGGGCAGGGTAAAGATCACTTTGACCGGCTTGTCGTCTTTTCGGGCGGGCGTCCATTTGGGCATCATTCCGACAACGCGGATGGTTTCTTCAACAAGATCCGGTCGCGCATTGGTTGTTACATTTTCAATGCCGGTGACTGTTCCGGTATCGTCGATCACAAATTTTACGGCTACCACGCCTTCCGCTGAATCGCGCTTTGCACCGGCAGGGTATTCGATGTTTTCGGCAAGGAATCGGGACATGGCTTTCTCGCCGCCCGGATATTCGGGCAGCCGATCGATTTCATAGAGTTCAAACGAGTTCCCGGTTTGCCGGGTTTTATCCTGTTGTGCCTGTGCTGATGTCTGGCGCGCAACCATAATTGTCAGGATGAACACGGGTAGTGCAAGGCTGTATTTCCAGGCCTGCAGCGCGGGAGAGGTGTGCCGGGTGAGCATAAGGAGTCGTTGTTTGAGTGGTGATTGAAAGAAATGGTTGACGAAGGCAAGCGATATACCTGGATGCGCCTGCCGGATCAACATCAGGCCGTATTGTTTTTTGTCGGTTTGTTCCGATGCTTCGGCATCGGCCAGGTATTCATGTATGGTGCGCAGGCTGCGCCTGTACCAGTGGGCCAGCGGATGAAACCAGAAGGCGACACACAACAATTCCATCAGGAGCACATCGGCGCTGTGCCAGCCCAGGGCGTGGGCGCGTTCGTGTGCGAGCATGGCATCGGAGTTGGGGCAACTTTCGGAGTGCCGGTCACTGCCGCCGGCGGGCACGAAAATCCATTTGAAAAACGAAAAAGGTACGTTAACCTCTGTCGATGTGACCAGTATACAGCCGTCGGACAAATCGGATGCCGTGCCATTCATCCGCATCCGGAAAATCTTCGACAGGCCCCAGAACAGCCGGAACAGGGTTACCAGGGCGCCCATGCTATACAAGATCCACAGATAGTCGAACCAGTTCGATTGGCGGGTAGTCGTTTCCACATATTCCAGCCCGGCAGAAATAACCGGCAACACGATCTGTCCGGCGGGTGCTTCGTCGGGTGAACCGAACAGCCAATCGCCCGGCAGCGCCATCATGGCGCCCGCCAGCGCCGAGCCGAGCAGGTATATACGATTGGCACGGAAAAACGTCTCCCGCTGGAGCAATAACGTGTACAACAGGGCAAAAAAGCCCCAGCAGATTGTCAGTTTAAGTAAGAATATGATTGCCATGGTGTCCGTATTAACAAAGTCTCCCGCCTGAAAAGCCGCTGGAGGTCACAGCCCGTCGAGCCAGTGGATGATATTTAGCAATAGTTGATTGTTTTGGCGCGCTTCGGGGCGGTTGAGGCCCACCGGCGATCGGTTGGGTCCGGAGAGTTGGGCGGTAAACATGGCAGCCTCGCCCATGACCACTACCCGCCCTTTGCCATAGGACATGGAGGCACCCTGATAATAACCCTCGCCCCTTGTCGCCGGGGTATTTTCCTCGAATTGCCAGGCGACCTCCGGCGAAAGCAGGGTATAATCCCTGAGCAATAAAAAGGGAGCCGCGCCGGGAGGTATCCTGAATGCGCTGCCGGTGAAAGTAATCACGGTATCTATGCTTTGCGTCAGGGCGTTGGAAGCGAGTGTGCCGTTGGATTTGAAAAAGCGTTCGAGGCTCCGGCGCCGGTTGTCGAATGCGAAACAGTTGAGATAATCGAAGCCGAATGATTTTGCCAGGTCGTGTGCTGCCCCGGCAAATGGCATGTGATCGGCGATGAGCAAAAGGCTGCCTCCCGCTTTAACCCAGGTATTCAGCGCCGAAATTTCTGTGTCACTGAATGCTGATGGCGTCGGCAACTGCCAGTTGGCGGTATTGGAACTGTCCAGGGGGTTTGAAATGACAAAAATCCGATATGTTTTCAGTGCCTCCGGTGTGAGGGGTACGTCGTTGGAAACAAGGCGGTAACCGTCGTTTGCCAATACCTTTCCGAAGGGGGCGTATCGCCCGTCGAGGGTATGAAAATTATTGTGTGCCGCGTCTACAGCCACAACGCTGCCCTGGCCGAAAGCATATGCGGGCCGCGCAATGGGAAAAGTGAAGGTGGTATCGGCGATTTGTTGCCCCAATGCGGACACGGCAAATAATACCTGGAAAAGAATTGCTGCATAAGTGCTCATGGCGGCATGGGTTTTAAGATTTATCGAGTATGCGCATCAGTTCTTCCAGGTCGTCCTTGTCCAGGTTTTCCGCTTCTGCCAGGTGCGACACCAGTCGGGTAACCGATCCGTCGAAATAATTACGCAGCACGTCGCCCAGCGAGCGACGGCCATAATCGTCCTTGCTGATAAGGGGGAAATACTCGTGCGTTTTGCCGTAGGCCTTGTGGCCGACGAATCCCTTTTTCTCCAGGATGCGTACCACACTCGATACGGTGCTGTGCGGCGGCTTTTCACCTTCAAATTTTTCCAGCAGGTCGCTGACTGTTCCTCTGCCGATCTCCCAGATCAGGTGCATGACGTCTTCTTCCGCTTTGGTGAGTTTTTGCATAACAGGCCCCGGGACTCCGCCCGGAAAGGATTTAATCGAATGATAAAACAAAGATAAAACGCCTTTTGTCGTTATGCAACTATTTATTAGGCTATTTGACGTATTTTTACGTTGAAAAATATAAATATCTTATAAACAGCAGGTTAAATTATTTAAAAACCTTTCTGGAATTCATGTGTGCGGGTAAAACCAATAGTTTTTCCACCAGAATGCCGCATAAAAAAACGCAGATTCTTGCAGGATGCGAGAATCTGCGGGATGCCCTGTTGATTTTGAAAACTAAAATTTTAAGAGGCCGGATTATGCATTTTTATCGGGCCACAATAACGGGTCTCAGAATTTGCCCTTGTTTCGTGCTTATGCGTATGGCGTAAATCCCTCCGGCAACATTATTCAGATCAATAGTAAGCCGTTTCTGCCTCTGTGCATATTGTTCCCATACCCTTCGGCCTGTCGCATCATAGGCCTGCAGGTGCAGTTCCTCATCCAGTAGCGCTTCGGGCAATACCACAAACACAAGCCCCGTACTTGGATTCGGAAAGACATCGATGAGATCAATCACATGCTGGTTTTGGGTGTTTACCAGACTGCTCAATTCATAGGGCCCGGCCTGTGTCGTGCAACCGAATGCATCGGTCACCAGCAGGCTGTAAAAGCCCTGCCCCAAACCACCGAGGTCTTCTGTATTTCCCACTACGTCGCCGTTCAGCAGCCAGTTGTAGGTGTAACCCGGCATGCTGCCTCCAACGGTAACCTGAATGCTGCCCACCTGCTGGTTGTCGATATCGTGGATCAGGGTGTCGAGACTGACCGTCAAGGGACTGAGGATGGTCACCTCGAACGAACAACTGCCGGCGTTGCCCTGCTGGTCGGTGAATGTATAGGTATTAACGGTTGTCCCTTCCGGGAATACCGAACCACTCGGCAGACCCGACGGCTGGCTGAATGTTCCGCCCAGTATCAGGCAGTTGTCGAAAGCCACCGGAGCGGGGTGCTCCACCAGATTGTCGGTATTGCAGCGCATGACCGACGCGGGGCACTGGAGTACCGGCGCTTCGGCATCAACGATGGTCACGGTAATGCTTTGCGTGGTTGCGTTCCCCGACGCATCCTGCGCCGTGATGCTCACCATTTGTTCGCCCAGATCGAAACAATCGAACTTGTCGGGAACAATCTGAACAGATTCCAGTGCGCAGTTGTCGGAAACTATTGCGCCGAGCGTTTGGAGGCTTAAACTGACCGCGCCTGTTGTCCCCAATACAACCGTGGATGAAGCGACCTGAATGACAGGCGCTTCGAGGTCTGTTGCATTGATCTGCGCGGTAGCTGTGGCCGTGCAACCGTTGGCGTCGGTGACCGTCACGGAATAAAAGCCTGCAGGCAGATCGGTGATGGTTGCCGTCACGGCGTCATTGCTCCAATGATAGGCATAAGGCATGGTTCCGCCCTGCGGGTCGGCGGATGCCGTTCCGTCGCTGGCGCCGACAGTCGATACCGCTGTTGATGTGGCATTAGCGAGCAACTCAGCCGGCTGACCGACCGTAACCACCAGTTCCGCCGTACAGTTTTCTCCGTCAGTGACGGTGAGGGAGTAAGTACCGGCAGGAATATCCTCCAGATTCTGAGTTGTCGCGTCGTTGTTCCACAGGTAGGCGAGTAAGCCGTCGCCGCCGAGGGCAGTTGTACTGATCGCGCCGTCGGCAGCGCCGAAGCAGGTGGCGTCCAGTTGGGAAACGAGGGCGGCTGTAACGGGATCGTGCTGCACCACGTCGGCAATTGCCGTGGTTGTGCAGCCGTTCTGGGTATTGGTCACCAGGAGGGTATAATTTCCCGGTTCATTGACATTCAGGTTTGTTGTTGCGCCGGTTGTTTCCATTGTGCCGTCGGGCAGGGTCCAAACATGGCTGAGTGGCGTTGAGCCGTTTGTTCCGGTATTTTCCAGCGTAACGGTGGTATTATGGCAGTTGAGTACATCCGATACATTCAACGCGACGGCAGGTTCCGCCACGTCTTCCAGCACTTCCGCCACATCGGTTGCCGTACAGCCGTTGGCGGGGTTTGTGAGCAGGAGTTGGTAAGCGCCCGGGGCATCGACCAGGAGGGTGGGGGAGTCGGCTCCCGATACGATATTTCCACCGGAAAGGGCTGTCCAGTCATATATGTAATTTGGAAGGATAGCTGAGTTGTCGACATGAAGCGCGACCGTATCCTGAACGCAATTGATCATGCCGGGGGGCAGGATGGATAATAATGGCGCTGAAACGTCGGCTATGACTTCCGCTACATCGGTGGCCGTGCAGCCGTTGGCCGGATTGGTCAGCAGGAGATGATAAATACCCGGGGCGTTTACAAGGGGAGCGGGTGAATCGGCGCCCGAAACGATATTGCCATCCGTCGTACTCCATGCATAGGTCAACAGCGAATCAATACTTGAGCCGTTTGTATTGAGCATGACTTCAGCAAAAGTACAGGTCAGGACGTCGGGCGCATTTGCGATAGCCGTCAGGGCGGAGGTGTCGGCCATTACAGCAATGGTATCTGTGCCCGTGCAGGCCTGGAGTGTATCGCTGACAAGCAGGGCATAAAGCCCCGGGGCGTTCACTACCGGCGACAGCGAATCGGCGCCCGAGACGATGTTGCCACCGGAAAGGGCCGTCCAGGTATAAACATTGTTCACTCCATAGGTGGTGCTGTCGACGGCAAGGGTAATATTGGTTTGGTTGCAGTTGAGGGTATCGGCTGCCAGTATTTGCACGGGTAGCGTGGTTGTATCCGACGTCACTGTGACCGTAAAGGTTGCGGTACACAGGTTAAGGGTATTGGTCACCTGAAGCATATAGGTGCCCACCGTATCGGCTGTAGCATTGATATTGTTTTGCCCCGAAACAATATTGCCGTCTGTTGTGGACCAGTTATAAGTATAACCTAACCCGAAAGAAGAACCTGTTCCCGAAAGGGTCGACAGTGGGTGGGAGCAACCGATTGCCGTAGCGCTTGCACTCGCGATGGGCAGCGGCGGATCGATAAGTGTAACCGTGGCCTCTGCCGTACAACCGGTGTTGGTGTTGGTCACCAGCAGGCCGTAAGTGCCGGACTGGTCTACCAAAGCGGTGGCGCTGTTTGCGCCCGATACGATATTCCCACCGTCGATGACGGTCCATTGAAAGGAAGACTGCGCCGGTTGTGAAGAACTGCCATTGAGTTGGACTGTTCCTAAACAGGGAGCACTCACCGGAGCCGTGATACTTGCATGCGGTTGGTTGAGCGAAACCACCTTCACCGTAGCGGTTTTGGTACAATCGCCAATGCTGCCGTTGAGACTAACGGTAAGGGTATAGGTGCCGGCGGCGTTTACCACGGGATTTAGCGTATTCTGACCCGACACAATATTGCCATCCGGTGTAGACCAGTTGTAAGTTACCTGAGGATGAACCGTAGAACCGATTCCACTCAGGGTGAGGGTCGCGCCTTCACAGTCGATATAGGATGTCGGTGGCGTCGCTTTGGCAACGATATCGACCACATGCACGGTTACGGTATCTTTGATGCGATGGACAGGTACCAGGGCAATATCATCCAGCGCTGCATACTGAACCAGGCTCGAGCTTTTCGCAATGCATACTTCGGCTGTCGTCGCAGCGCCGCTTATCCAGATGCCACTGCGATTTTTCCAACTGCAGGGTACATGCAACTTGGGTATGGAAGCGAGCACTTCACTGTTAATCAGAAAATTGATTCCCCCGGCGTTCTCCGACGTTATAGGGGTAGCCCAGAAAGAAAAATAGTATTCCGTGAATGGAGTTACCTGTACGGTTTGACACCACAGGTCGTACCCCGGCAATGCCGGGCCGTTCATAGCCATCATATTACCGGCCCCGGAAGTGTGATCGGTACACGGAGCGAAACCGGGGTTCGAAAGCAAGGGATTGGTCAGTACATCGTATGTCCCCGGAATCGTAAGGTCGCCCGGATTATAGGTCAAATCGGAATAAAAACCGGAATTGCCGCTTTCAAAATCACCATTTTGGATCGCATTATTTGCGTAATCGAGGCACTTTACTTCAACAACATAACTTGTTGTCTGAACAACATTTACATTATTAATATAATAATTGGTCAGGACAGTTCCCGCAAGGTTGGTCCACGCCAATCCAATGTTCGGACCGGATATATCGGCAATGAGGTCTATGGTTTGCGGGGTGGAACACAAATAGACATTTTCACCCGGATCTATCCCGATCCCGCACTGGGCAGTGGTGTGTTTGGGAATAAGGCAAATGGCGCCTGCGAATAAATAAATCAGGTAAATTTTTTTCATAGGGTTGCTTATAAAAGATGTCTACTAAATTTTGATTCGAAATATACGAACTGTACTGATTTGAGGATGATTTTTTAGACTACTGCATACCAATGGCATTACAAGAAAACGAACTCCGGCAGTTCATTCTGAATTCCACCCTCGTCCTGCTTAACTTTGCCGCCCACCGTCTTTTCCATCCATCGTGAATATCACTGCACTATCCATACGCCGCCCCTCCCTCATCATCGTCGTCTTCGCCGTATTAACTTTTATGGGGGTGGCCAGTTACTTCAGCCTGCCCATCGAGATGGTGCCGAAATTCAGCCCGCCGGTGGTGACCATCATCACGATCTACCCCGGCGCTTCACCATCGGAGGTGGAGAATACGGTGAGCAAGCCCATTGAAGACGCCATTTCTTCCCTCGAAGGGATCGAGCAGATACAGGTTGGTTCCCAGGAGAATTCATCCTTTATCAGCGTTGAACTCAACCAGGATGCCGACATCGACAAGTCGGTGCAGGAGATGCAGCGCAAGATCAACCAGATACAATCTTCTTTTCCGAAGGAGGTGCGCACACCGGTCATCAACAAATTTGCGCTGGATGAATTGCCCGTCGTTCGACTCGCTGTAGCCGGCAACCTCACGGGAACGGCGTTTTACGACCTGGTCAAGAACCGGGTGGTGCCCGAGATCGCCCAACTGCAGGGCGTGGCGCAGGTGAGTGTGCTCGGTGGTGAAGAACGCGAGATCAAGATCAATATCAGCAGCGCCCGGCTTGAACAGTACGGATTGTCGCTGCTCCAGGTGGCGCAGGCGGTACAGGCGGCCAACCTCGACTTCCCCACGGGCAAAGTGACGGGCGCCGAAGGCCAGTTGCGCATTCGCCTCGCCGGCAAATTTCTATCCCTCGACGATATCCGCAACCTGGTAGTGGGTAAAAGCAGGTTTGGCGCTTCCATCTATATCAAGGATATCGCCGAAGTACAGGACGGCATGCGCGATCAGGAAGTCATCTGCCGAACCGACGGGCAGCCCGCCGTGGGCCTCGTCATCCGCAAGCAGGGCGACGCCAACGCGGTGGATATGGCCAATCTGGTGCTCGAAAGGATCAGGGTTTTGGAAAAAACCTATGCCAGGGAAGGGCTGCATTTCCAGGTGGTGGCCAACAGCAGTACCTTCACCAAGGCCGCTACCGATGCGGTCATCCACGACCTGTTTATCGCCGTTCTGCTCGTGGCGCTGGTCATGCTCCTGTTCCTGCACAGCCTGCGCAACGCGCTGATCGTACTGGTGTCGATACCCACTTCGATCGTCAGCACCTTCGTGATGATGAAGGTATTCGGGTATTCGCTCAACCTGTTGTCGCTGCTCGGCCTGTCGCTGGCGATCGGTATCCTGGTCGACGACGCCATTGTGGTGATCGAGAACATTTACCGCCACCTGGAAATGGGCAAAAACCGCGTCCAGGCTTCATACGATGGCCGTGTGGAGATCGGCTTTACGGCCGTCAGCATCACCCTGGTCGACGTGGTGGTTTTTCTGCCCATCATTCTTTCGGTAGGCATGGTGCCCAACCTGCTCCGCCAGTTCTGCATGACGGTGCTGACCAGTACCCTGATGTCGCTGTTCGTATCCTTCACGCTGGTGCCCTGGCTCACCTCGCGTTTTGCCAAAGTGTACCGGTTCAAGGGCAGCAACATCGCCGGGCGCATCGTATTGCGCTTCGAACATTTTCTGGAATGGCTGTCTGATGGTTTTGTAAGCGTACTCGGATGGGCCCTGCGCGACTGGAAAACGCGGGCGGCTACCCTGCTTATCGCTACGGGGTTGTTTTTCGGCTCTTTCCTGCTGCTCACCAAAGGATACATTGGCAATGCCTTTTTCGATACCGGCGAACGCGGCGAGTTCCTGCTCGAGATCGAACTGCCCAAAGACGCCGCCCTGCGGCAAACCAACGAGGTAACCCGTCAGGTAGAAGCCTGGCTGCGCCAGCAGCCCGACGTGGTGCGTACTTTTTCCACCGTGGGTACCAACAACAAATCCTTCGGCCTGAACACGCCCTATTTTGCCGAAATACAGGTTTTTCTGACGCCATTCGGCGAAAAACGCATGGAACCTACCGTCGTATACGCCCGAAAAGCCAAGGTGAAACTGGAAGAACTGATTGCCGGCGCGAAAATAAAAGCCTCGCCCATCGATATCGTGGGTTTGTCGTTCTCGCCCATCGAGATCATGCTCAACGGCCCCGACCTCGACAGCCTGCTGGCGCTGTCGGCCCGCGTGGAACGCGAAATGGCGGCTGTGCCCGGCTGTGTCGAGATCACACCCACTGTGCAGGGCGGCAACCCGGAGGTGCGTGTGGAGGTCAACCGCCAGCGTATGGCCGACTACGGACTCGCCATGGCGCAGGTGGGGCTTACGCTGCAAACCGCCTTCAGTGGCAATAGCGACGCCCAGTACCGCGACGGCGATTACGAGTACCCCATCCGCATCGGGCTGGATGCCTTCGACCGGCGCAGCGCCGACGATATACGCAGTCTGTCGTTCGTCAACCCCCTGGGCAATACGGTCTACCTCAAACAATTCGCCGATATCCGGGAAAGTACGGCGCCCACCCGCCTCGAACGCCGCGACCGCGTGACTTCCGTCATGCTCACGGCACAGGTGATCGGCCGCCCCAACGGCTCTGTCAGCCGCGACATCAAGGCCAGGCTCGACGCCATGCCCCTGCCCCCGAGCACGGAGATCAAGTACGGCGGCGACCTGAAACGGCAGGAACAGGGCATCGGCACCCTGGGTTTTGCCTTGTGGGCGTCGCTGGTGCTCGTTTACCTCATCATGGTGGCCCTGTACGACAACTGGGTGTATCCGCTGGTGGTGTTGTTCTCCATTCCATTGTCGATCATCGGCGCTTTCCTGGCGCTGGCGCTGGCGCGCGAGAACCTGACCGTATTCACAGGCCTGGGTCTGCTGATGCTTGTCGGGCTGGTCGGGAAAAACGCCATACTGGTGGTTGACTTTGCCAACCATTTGCGCGAGCGCGGCACTCCCCTGCGGGAATCGCTGCTTCAGGCCACCAAACTCCGCTTCCGGCCGGTCCTCATGACCAATATTGCCATGGTGATCGGCTTGCTGCCTATCGCCCTGGCCCAGGGCGCCGGCGCCGACTGGAAGAACGGGCTGGCCTGGGCCATTATCGGGGGGTTGAACTCCTCGATGTTCCTGTCGCTGATCGTGGTGCCGGTGGTGTACTGGCTATTCGACCGGGGACTGGAAAGGCTGGGACTTGGAAAAAGGGAAAAGGTGGAACTGGAAGAGTAAATACACCGTACCCCGGACTTCCGGGTCCGGAGTACATACCCGGACCTGGAAGTCCGGGATACCATTACCCCAGATATCCTTTCACGGCATCCACCGCTTCCTGTAAACGGCTTGCGTCGCTGCCGCCTGCCGTTGCAAAAAACGGCTGACCGCCGCCGCCGCCCTTGAGGTATTTCTGCGCCAGTTCGCGCACGATCGTCCCGGCATTCAGGCTTTTTTCCTTGACCAGGTTATCGCTTATACGAACCGTAAGCAGGGGCTTGTCGTTGGCCACGGAGCCGAAAGCGATCACGGCATCGCCCAGTTCGCGTTCGAGTTCGAAGGCCAGGGTTTTGACGGCATTGGCGTCGCCGACGGGCAGCACGGCTGCGATGAAATTGACTCCGCCGATCTGGACAGCGTTGGCACGCAGACCCTCGCGCAGACTGCCGGCCTGCTCCTGTACCAGACGTTCGACCTCTTTTTGCAGGCGTTTGTTGTCTTCCTGCAGCGATTCCACGGCTTTTGCCAAATCCTTGGCTTTCAGTGTGTTCTTGATGGCCGACACTTCTTTTTCCATATCGGCGACGTATGCTTCGGCGCCTTTGGCCGTTACGGCCTCCACGCGGCGCACCCCCGCAGCCACGGCTGTTTCGGCCGTGATCTTGAAGAAACCGATCTGGCCGGTCTGTTTTACGTGGCAGCCGCCGCAGAGTTCGCGCGAGTAGGCCGGGTCGAAGGTGATCATGCGCACCGTTTCGCCGTATTTTTCGCCGAACAACATCATGGCGCCCGACTTTTTGGCCTCCTCGATGGGGAGTTGCCGCGCTTCGTCGAGGGCGATGTTTTCGCGTATTTTTTCATTGACCAGCCGCTCTACATGCGCGATTTCCTCATCGGTCATTTTCTGGAAATGCTGGAAATCAAAGCGCAGCGTCTCGTGGTCGAGGTACGAACCTTTTTGTTGAACGTGCGTACCCAGTACGCGGCGCAACGCGGCGTGCAGCAGGTGTGTGGCCGAGTGGTTGCTTTCGGTCAGGTGGCGTTTCCAGCCATCCACCGCACATTCTACCGTGCGGTCCATAACGAACTCCGGCAGCCGGTCGACAATGTGGATCACCAGGTCATTCTCTTTCTTGGTGTCGAGCACGCGTATTTTTTCGTTTGGGCCGAAGGTCATGTAGCCTGTATCGCCTACCTGGCCGCCGCCTTCAGGATAAAAAGGCGTGCGGTTGA
>ERZ724519.334-NODE-334-length-19918-cov-8.464633_pt1 | contig 19918 bp, 19 predicted proteins | sample MGYA00376052_ERZ724519 | MGnify/ENA primary metagenome ERZ724519 (study PRJEB28724, sample SAMN07190883) | activated sludge metagenome | isolation source: activated sludge of sewage treatment plant in Hong Hong | place: Hong Kong | collected 2016-03-17 ... | reverse complement strand
CAGGAGCACGGCAACGGCGTGCCCCAGGATCTCGCCGCCGCGCGTGCCTCGTACCTCGCCGCATCGGAAGGCGGGAACGAGAACGGGATGCTGAACGCTTCCGCCCTGCTCGCCCTCGGGCTCGGTGGTCCCGTCGATCTGGTTGGGGCCGCGAACGAGGCGTTGGCCGCGGGCGGACTCGCGCGAACACGTCACGATGCGCACGTGGGAGCGGGGCTCCGGGCTTACCCACGCCTGCGGGACCGGGGCCTGCGCCGTCGTGGCCGTTACCCATCCCCGCGGCGCGCCGGGCCCGGCCGCGCGCGTGCCGCTCATGGTCGGCTGGAACTCGGCCGAAATGGACTACCGTATGTTACTGGGCAACCGCCAGCCCACGCCGCGCAACTACGCCGCGGCCGTGCGCGGCCTGTATGGCGAGGCGGCCGGCGACGTGCTGCGGCTCTACCCCGGCGCGACGGCGGCGCAAGTCAGGCAATCGGCCACGGATCTGGCGAGCGACCGGTTCATCGTCTACAGCGCCTGGAAGTGGGCCGACGACCAGCGCGCCGCCGGCGCGCCACTCTATCGCTATCTGTACGCCCACCCGCGGCCATCGATGACGCCGGAAATGGCCGGCGCGCTGTCGGGGCTGGCCGGCGGGATCATTGACGCGGCGCAGGCGCACGCCGCCATCGCCCTGCCGCCGCCGGCCGAGGGCGCGGTGCATTCGGCCGATATCGAGTACGCGCTGGGCAATCTGGACACCAACCACGTCTATGCCTGGACGGCCGAAGATGCGCAGGTATCGGCGCTGATGCAGAGCTATTACGCCAACTTCATCACGACCGGCGACCCCAATGGGCCGGGGCTGCCCGCCTGGCCGCGCAGCGATGGGGGGCCGGAGATGCAATACCTGGTCTGGGACGTGGCCCCACGGGTGGAAGCGGAACGTCACCGCGAGCGCTATGAGTTGCTCGACCGGTTCTACCGGTCGTGAGAAAGCTTCTCGGAATCGCAAGCAGGACGCTGTTGGACTGTTGCTAACGAGACGATGTAGGGCGATTTACCAAATCGCCCGACGACATGGAGATCGATCATGCATATTGGACTGCAAATCCCATCGTTCAAGTACCCCGGCGGCACGGCCGCCATCCGCCCCAGGCTGAAGGAGATCGTCACCACGGCCGAAGGCGCCGGGTTCTATAGCCTGTGGGTGATGGATCACTTCTATCAAATCAAGGGCCTGTTCGGCGAGGCCTATACCGACCCGATGATGGAGGCCTATACCACGCTCGGCTACTTTGCCGGGCTGACGGAACGCGCCTATCTCGGCGTGCTGGTGACGGGCGTCATCTATCGCCATCCGTCGGTGCTGCTGAAGATGGTCAACACGCTGGATATTCTGGCCGGCGGCCGGACCTATCTCGGCATCGGCGCGGCCTGGTATGAAGACGAGGCCAAAGGCTATGGCATCCCCTATCCCTCCACCTCGGCGCGCTTCGAGCAACTGGAGGACAACCTGAAGCTGGCCAAGGCGCTCTGGGCGAGCGATGAGACCTCGTTCGAGGGCCAGCACTTCTCCGCGCCGGCCATCACCAACAATCCCCGGCCGCTGTCAACACCCCATCCGCGCCTGATGGTTGGCGGCACCGGCCCGAACAAGACCCTGCGCATGGTCGCTGAGTACGCCGACGCCTGCAATATCGGCGACTGGGTGGGGCGCGACAACGTGCAAAAGGCGCTGGATACCCTGAAAGGCCATTGTGATTCTCTGGGGCGCGATTACGACACCATCGAGAAAACGTCCCTATGCACCGTGCATCTCTCCGGCAAGGACACGGTTGGCAGCACGATGGCCCGGCTTGAAGACCTGTCAGCAATGGGCTTCACCCACGCGATATTCAACATGCCGGATGTGTACGCGATTTCGCCACTGGAGACGTTCGGCAAGGAGATCATCCCGGCCGCGGCTGAGCTGTAGATGGAGCGATCAATCAGACCACGGGAGTAAACTCAACAGTGCGTAACCTGACCCATTGGCTACTTCTCATTCTGGCCCTGTTGCTGGTCGCCTGCGATGGGGATAACGCCGCTCCTGCGGCCGAACCGCCGACGGCCGCGGCCGTGACCGAACCGGTAGCGACCGCAATTGAAGTAACCGAGCCGGTTATCCCCACGGCGACGGCGGCTGAGGTCGTTGCAACTGAGATCGTAGCGACTGAAGCCCCGGTCGAGGCCGCCCCCGAGGCAAGCCCAACGAGTAGCCCCACGAACACACCTGTAGCCGCGGCCAACCCGCCTCTGCCCCAGGAAATCACCCTGCCGCCGGGCTTCCACATCGGCTATTACGCTGAGAATGTGCCCAACGCCCGGTCGATGGCCCTGAGTCCTGACGGCACGCTCTTTGTCGGCACGCTGGCGCAGGGCAGCCTGTACGCCATTCGCGACACCAATCAGGATTACGTGGCCGATGAGGTCATCACCCTGGCCCAGGGCATGAACTCGCCCAACGGCGTGGCTTTCCGCGATGGCGCTCTCTATGTGGCCGAGATCAACCGGGTTCTGCGTTACGACAACATCGAAGAGAGCCTGCCGCAGCTGCCGGAACCGGTGGTCATCAACGCCGACTACCCCAGCGACGCGCCCCACGGCTGGAAGTTCATTCGCTTCGGGCCGGACGGCCGTCTGTACGTGCCCGTGGGCGCGCCCTGCAATGTCTGCGCCATCGAGGACACGCCCTATGGCAAGATCACCAGCCTTGCCGCGGACGGGTCTGACTATCAGGTCTACGCCGACGGCGTGCGCAACTCGGTCGGGTTCGACTGGCAGCCCGAGACCGGCGTGCTGTGGTTCACCGACAACGGCCGCGACGGCCTCGGCGACGACGTGCCGCCCGATGAGCTGAATCGCGCCCCCGAAGCCGGGCTGCACTTCGGCTTTCCCTACTGCCACGGCGGAACCATTCCTGATCCTGACTTCGGCCGCCAGCGCGCGTGCGACGAATTCACCCCGCCGGCCCAGACGCTCGGCCCGCACGTGGCCGCGCTGGGCATGCGCTTCTACACCGGCAACCTGTTCCCGGCCGAATACCACAACCAGATCTTCATCGCCGAACACGGCTCCTGGAACCGCACGCAGCCGATCGGCTACCGCGTCACCCTGGTTCGCCTGGAAGGGGATGAGACGGTCAGTTACGAACCTTTCGCCGAGGGTTGGCTGCGGGACAACGGCGAAGTCTGGGGTCGCCCGGTGGACGTGCAGGTGATGCCGGATGGGTCGCTGCTGGTCTCGGATGACACGGCCGGGGCGATCTATCGCATCTGGTACGATCCGGCGGGCAATTGATGAAACGCAGGTCATCCCCGCGGGGGACAGACCTCAAACAGAAATAGCAAGAAGGTGTTTAATCATGAAAGCAACGGTTATGCATGGCCCCGGCGACGTTCGGATCGAGAACGTCCCCGACGCCACGATGATGGAACCCACTGACGCCCTAGTGGTCGTCACCCGCGCGGCTATCTGTGGCAGCGACCTGTGGCCGTATCGCGGCTACGGGGAGTTCGGCGAGACGGGCAACCGCATGGGCCACGAATTCATCGGTATTGTTGAGGCCGTGGGCGCGGAGGTACGCACGCTGAAGCCGGGCGATCTCGTCGCCGCGCCGTTTGCCATTTCCGACGGCACGTGCGTCTTCTGCCGCGAGGGCCTGCACACCTCCTGCGTCCACGGCGCGTGGTGGGGCGGCACAACCCAGGACGGCGGCCAGGGCGAAGCGGTGCGCGTGCCCTATGCCGACGGCACGCTCTTTCCCCTGCCGGTGGGACGCGACGACGCCCTGATGCCCTCGCTGCTGACGCTCACCGACGTGATGGCCACCGGTCACCACGCCGCCGTCACCGCGCGCGTCGGCCCTGGCAAGATCGCCGCCGTGGTCGGCGACGGCGCGGTCGGCCTGTGCGCCGTCATTGCCGCCAAACGCCTGGGCGCGGAGCAGATCATCCTCATGGGCCGCCAGCCCGACCGCCTGGCGCTGGGCCGCGCCTTTGGAGCGACCGACGTCGTCACCGCGCGCGGCGACGAAGCTGTGGAACAGGTGCGCCAGCTGACCGGGGGCCACGGGGCGCATGCCGTGTTGGAGTGCGTGGGATCGGGCCTGTCGATGAGGACGGCGCTCAATGTTGCCCGGCCGGGCGGGGCCATCGGCCGCGTGGGCGTGCCGCACGAGGTCAAGATTCCCGCCTCCAACCCGACGTTCTTCAAGAACCTGACCATCAGCGGCGGGCCGGCCCCGGCGCGCGCCTACTTCGACGTGCTGTTGCCCGATGTTCTGGAAGGCCGCATTGAACCGGGCCGCGTCTTCGACTTCGTCGGCCCGCTCGACAGCGTGCCGGACGGCTACCGGGCGATGGACGCGCGCGAGGCGATCAAGGTCATGATTGCGTTCAACCAGTAGGCCAACAACACAGCCGTTCCGCTTGATGCCCTAAGACAAGAGGCGCAGTCAGATGGATATTGAAACATTACGCCAATGGATCGCCGCGCGTGATTCGTTCAGCGTCCTGGAAACGATAGATGTCCACACCGGGGTGAGGTGTGTCCTGCATGAGTTCGACTATGTGATTGAAGCGCCGAACTGGACGCGGGACGGCCGATACCTGGTCTACAATGCCAGGGGGCGTCTATACACCTACGAACTGGGCACGGGCGAAATCAGGGCAATCGACGCCGGTTTGGCCATCGACTGTAACAATGATCACGTCCTCTCGCCCGACAACAGCCAACTCGCGGTCAGCCACTTCACGAACGAAGATGCGACCTCAAGGATCTATATCGTTCCCTTTGTCGGGGGCGAACCCCGGCTCGTGACCGAAAAAGGCCCTAGCTATCTGCACGGCTGGTCGCCGGACGGGGAGCGGCTGGCCTATTGCGCCGAGCGGAACGGCCAGTACGATGTCTACACCATTTCCGTAAACGGCGGCGCGGAAACACAGCTCACCGACACACCGGGGTTGGACGATGGCCCGGAGTATTCGCCCGACGGCGCCATCTGGTTTAACTCGACCCGCACCGGGCTGATGCAAATCTGGCGCATGAAAGCCGATGGCTCCGAACAGACCCACATGGTCAGGGAAGACGCCAACTGCTGGTTCCCCCACGTCTCCCCGGATGGGCATTGGGTGGTGTACATCGCCTATGGCCAAAACGACGTGGACGCCGGCGACCATCCGCCGAACAAGCATGTCGAACTCAGGCTGATCCCGGCCGAGGGGGGTGACTCGAGGACAATTGTCAGGCTCTTTGGCGGGCAGGGAACGCTCAACGTCAACTCCTGGTCGCCGGATAACCGCACGATTGCCTTTGTCTCGTATCGGCTCAAGAACGAGGGCTGATCCGGATCAGCCGTGGACATTGTCGAATGACGGTTCGCAATCTTGGAAAGGAGATATTCCGATGGCTACATGGACAAGCGATGAGTTGAACAAGATCGGCACGGCCGAAGAGCTGCGGATCGCCGGGCTGAAGCCGGACGGCACGCTGCGCAAGCCGACGATCATCTGGGTGGTGCGCGTCGGCGACGGGTTGTATGTGCGGTCGGTGAACGGCCGATCCTCCGGCTGGTTCCGGGGCATTCAGGCGGGGCACGAAGGCCGCATCTGGGCCGGTGGGGTGCAAAAAGACGTCACGTTCGTGGAGATACCAGACCCGGCCATCAACGAACAGATCGACCGGGCCTATGCCACCAAATACCGCCGCTACGCTGCCAGCATCATTGACAGCATTAATGGCCCGAAGGCCGGCGCGGCCACACTCCAACTGCTGCCGCGCTAAATCGGTATCAGCTGGCTCAGTCTAATGGGGAGAGCCGAACACGACAGCACGTTCTCTGAGAAACAAGCGCATTGAAAGGAGCCACAAAATGAACACCGTGAAACTCGGTCATACCGGCTTGGACGTTTCCCCGATTTGCCTGGGCTGCATGAGCTTCGGCACGGCCGAAAACTGGGTCCACAATCCGTGGGCGCTGGATGAAGAGGCCAGCCGCGCCATCATCAAGAAGGCGCTGGAGATGGGCGTCAACTTCTTCGACACGGCCAACATGTATGCCTATGGTCACAGCGAGGAGATCCTTGGCCGGGCCATGAAGGATTTTGCCAACCGGGATGAAGTCGTCATTGCCACCAAGGTTTGTTCACCCATGAACCGGAAGCCCAATGGCGGCGGCCTTTCCCGCAAACACATCATGAGCCAGGTGGATCAAAGCCTGAGACGCCTGGGCACGGATTACATCGACCTCTACATCATTCACCGCTGGGATTACGCCACGCCCATCGAAGAAACGATGGCCGCCTTGGATGACGTTGTCAAAGCGGGCAAGGCGCGCTACATCGGCGCGTCGGCCATGTATGCCTGGCAGTTCCAGAAGGCGCTGCACGTGGCCGAGCGGAACGGCTGGACGCGCTTTGTGTCCATGCAGAACCACTATAACCTCATCTACCGCGAAGAAGAGCGGGAGATGATGCCGCTGTGCGTGGAGGAGAAGGTCGCGGCCACGCCCTACAGCCCGCTGGCGTCGGGGCGTCTGGCCCGCAACTGGTCGGAGACGACCACGCGCCTGGAGACCGACCCCATCGCCCGGCAGAAGTACGACGCCACGGCCGCCGCCGACAAGGTGGTGGTCGAGCGCGTGGCCGAGATGGCCGAGAAGTACGGCGTGCCCATGGGCCACATCGCCCTGGCGTGGATGCTGCACAAGCGGCCCGTGGTCGCCCCGGTCATCGGGGCTACGAAGCTATCGCACCTGGAGAGCGCCGTCGCCGCGACGGACGTCAAACTGGCGCTGGACGACATCGCCTATCTGGAGGAGCCATACGTGCCCCATCCCATCGTGGGCCTGATTCCGTACAGCGGGCAGTTGCTCACGGCGAGCAGATGAACGAAGGCTACTCTTAAGCAAAGGTACACTCCAATCCGATCAGTCATAGAAGCAGAACAACGATGGAATACAACCGATTGGGTTCAACAGGAATGAAAGTGTCGCGCATTTGCCTCGGCTGCATGAGCTTCGGGCAGCGCACCGAAAGTTGGCCGTGGGCGCTGGATGAAGAAGACAGCCGTCCATTCATCAAGAAGGCCCTTGAGATGGGCATCAACTTCTTTGATACCGCCAATGCCTACTCCGAAAACGGCATGAGCGAGGTCGTCGTCGGCCGGGCGCTACGGGATTTCGCCGCCCGCGACGACGTGGTGATCGCCACAAAAGTCTTCTTCCCGATCGGGCAAGGCCCCAACGACAAAGGGCTATCCCGCAAACACATCATGAGTTCGATCGACGCCAGCCTGAAGCGGCTGGGAACGGACTACGTCGATCTCTACCAGGTTCACCGTTGGGATTATGAAACTCCCATTGAAGAGACGCTGGAAGCATTGAACGACATCGTGCGCGCGGGCAAAGCGCGTTACATTGGCGCGTCGTCCATGTATGCCTGGCAGTTCGCCAAGGCGCTTTTCACCCAGGACCTGCACGGCTGGACGCGCTTTGTCTCCATGCAGAATCTCCACAACCTGATTTACCGCGAAGAGGAACGGGAGATGTTCCCCCTCTGTGAAGATCAGAAGATCGGTCTGCTGCCCTGGTCGCCGCTGGCCGCCGGAAGGCTGGCCCGCAAGCCCGACCAAGAAGGGGAAGCAACACGACGCGCCCAGACCGATACGGTCGGGGGACGCCTTTTTGAGGAGAAAGATACGACGATCATCCAGCGGGTGCATGAGGTGGCCGGGGCGCATGGAGTGTCAATGGCCCAGGTGGCGTTGGCCTGGTCGCTATCCAAATCCGCGGTTACGTCGCCAATCATCGGCGCAACCAAGATGCATCACCTGGAAGATGCCGTGGCGGCGCTTTCCGTCCGACTCACCGAAGAGGAACTCAAGCGCCTGGAAGAACCCTATGTGCCGCATGAGGTGCGCGGACATCGCTAGGCCGAGCTATTTGGTAGCTGATCAAGAGAGGTCAATGATGCAAGAAGTCGTTTTGAACAATGGAGTGGCCATGCCCATCCTGGGGTATGGCGTCTTTCAGATACCGGACGCGGCCGAATGCGAACGGTGCGTGCTGGACGCGCTGGCAACCGGCTATCGTCTGATCGATACCGCGGCGGCCTATTTGAACGAGGTCGCCGTTGGCAACGCCATCAGGGGCAGCGGCGTCCCCAGAGAAGAGATCTTTGTCACCACCAAACTCTGGATTCAGGACGCCGGCTATGAGAACACCAAAAAGGCCTTTGAGAAATCCCTGGCCCGGCTGCAATTGGACTACCTGGACCTGTACCTGATTCACCAGCCCTACGGCGACGTATACGGCTCCTGGCGGGCGATGGAGGAACTGTACCGAGAGGGCAAGGTCAGGGCCATTGGCGTCAGCAACTTCTACGCGGATCGGCTTGTGGACCTGAGCATCCACAACGAGGTCACACCGGTGATCAATCAGGTCGAAGTTCACCCCTTTTTCCAGCAGGCCGAGGCGCAGCAGATCATGCGGGAAAGCGGGGTGCAGATGGAATCCTGGGGGCCGTTTGCCGAGGGCAAGAACGGCATCTTCCAGAACCCGGCGCTCCTCTCGGTTGCCCGGAAACACGGCAAGACCACCGCGCAGGTGATTCTGCGCTGGCTGACTCAACGAGAAGTCGTTGTCATTCCCAAAACCGTGCGCAAGGAGCGCATGATGGAGAACTTCTCCGTCTTCGATTTTGATTTGAGTCCGGGAGAGATGGAGGCGATCCGGGCGCTGGACACCCACCAGAGTCTGTTCATCGATCACCGCGATCCGGCAATCGTGCGACGGTTCGGCGGCACAAAGCTGAACATCTAGGCGCGGGGCGCGCCTCCGGTCAGGTAGAGGTGGATGGCGACATCCATCTCTGAACAACTAGGAGCGTGGGCGCACCCCTCCCATCGTGGGCTTGATCCCCAATCGCAGTCAAGGACAGGGCGTAGGAAGCCGGCTTTCAATCGACAGAGGACGTTATTGTGACGCATACCAACATACCCACCATGCCACAAAATGCAGCCGCAAAACGAAGGCTTACTCTGGGCATAACGGCCGTTTTCACGACCCAGTTTGTCAGTTTCCTGTTCATCAACGCCCGGAACATTGCCCAGCCGCAAATGATCGCTGAATTTGACGGCATCGCCCTGTTCTCGTGGCTGATCGCGCTGCCCGCGCTGGCGGGATCGGCCTCGACCTTGCTCTTCGGCAAGCTGTCCGACATGTATGGGCGGCGCGCCATCTTGCTCACTTCGATGACGCTCTTCGGGATTGGGCTGGCCCTCACCACCCAGGTCACCTCGATGCCCCTCCTGGTCGCCTCGGCCACGCTGATGAGTATCGGCCATTTTCCCATCGTCCCCCTCTGCTTCACGGCCATGGGCGATCTATTCTCCGCCAGGGAGTTGGCCAAGTGGACGGGGCTGCTCAACCTGCCCACCGGCATTGCGGCCATCATCGGCCCCGTGCTGGGCGGGGTCATCGCCCAGAGCGTCTTCGGTTGGCGCGCGCTGTATTGGGGCACGCTGCCGTTGCTCCTGCTGGCCGGTATCCTGGTGGCCGTAACGCTGCCCAAAGCCACGTCGGCGAAAAAACCCCGGGTGGACGTCTGGGGCACGCTGCTGATGATCCTCGCCACCACCACCCTCATCTTCGGGTTTTCCCGCTTGGGCATGCCGGGCATGTTGGGGACGGGGGCGATGCTGCTGGCTGTGTCCGCGGTGGCGTGGGCTGGGTTCATCCGCATTGAAAGGCGAGCGGCCGCGCCCATCCTGGCCCCCCAGGTGCTCTCCAACCGCACCTTTGTCACCGCCGCCGTCACGAACTTTCTGTCTTGCCTTGGGTTGCTGGGGATCGTGGCTTACTCGCCCATTTTCGTGCAGGACGTCATGAGCGTCAGCCCGGCCATGAGCGGATCGATGATGACCCCTTATACAGTGATCGCCGCCTTCATCGGCATCCCGGTCGGCTTCCTGCTGGCGCGAACCGGAAGATACAAGTGGATGTATCTCGTGGGTTACACCATTGTGACCCTGTGCCTGTTGGCCATGTGGCGCTTTACCGCCGCGACGTCGATCTGGGTCTTTGTGCTGGTCACGGCGACCGCCGGCGTGGGGTTAGGCACAACCGTCACGCTGAATACCCTGGTGGCGCAATTTGCCGTCCCTCGACGGCTGCTGGGCGTGGCCGTCGGCGGCATGTTCTTCTTTCAGATGATCGGCCTTTCCGTTGGCCCCGCCATTTTGGGCATTGCCCAGAACAGCGCCCCCGACCTGGAGCGCGGCCTGCAACTGGTTTTCCTAGTCGGCGCGGTGGCGATGGCGGTGGCCTTGCTGATCATCCTGACCATTCCGGAGGTGTCGGTGGATGGGGAAGTTGTGGACTAGAGCGTGTGCAATGTACAGGGGATTGGCTATAGGCGGCTCGGCGATTGTTACACCTCGTCGATAAGCACCATGAATCTGTGTTACGAGGCTGTTAAGAAAGGAAAGCGAACTGCGCGAACAGGTGAGCCACACGAATTACGAGTACAGCCTATCCTGGTAGCTCCGGAACCTATTGCGATTGCGTAATTCAATCTCAGACACTAACGTGTCTAGACAAGACTGCCGCTCACAATACTCGATAAGCTTGCTTATCTTGATACCTTTTCCCATTCCAGCACCGAACTGATCATATACTCTCCTAAAGTGATCAAATGCCAGTTCCGTTATTTCGTCATCGCTTAAAGCCTCATTGAGGAGCTCGCGCAGGATTGCTGTTTTAATCGGTCTAGTTGCTGCAGGAGGGGGAGGTGACATTGTGGGTTTTGTTTCTAGGTGTGTTACATATTGAGTACCACGTACGCTGGATACTCCAATCTCATTTAGAAAACGCGACCGTTGTCTTTTTGGCTGTCCAGTACCTTGACCAAGATAGCTTTGTGATCCAGATCGATACAGTGCGTGGGTCATGATTAGGTAGTTGCACGATCTCGTCATCGCAACATAGAGCAATCGTCGTGCATCATCTTCTTCGTATCTGCCGGGCAGCATTTCTTCTTCGAGTGCAGGGATGATCACAAGCTCAGAGGATAAACCTTTAGCCTTATGAATTGTCATGATGCGGACCGCATTATTATCTAGAAAGGATTCTGCCTGTAAATCAAGCGTTTGAAGAGTCAATAATAGTTGACTAACAGTAACATTATTGTTGCCAGTTAAATTTCCTAGGAACTGCACTATGTGGTCTCGTTCAGGAGAGTTGATGTCCACGAAATTCAGGCATTCATATATCACAGTTTCTGTAAGGGCATGGCCTTGAAGTGTCAGCAGCCATGAGCGTAGCCTTTCAAAATGCCGCTTGATAGTCTGTCCATGACGCGGTAGTTGATTAGGCTCGTTGGAAATCAGTGAACAAGCATCCCAAATCTTCAACCTACGGTCTCGACAATACTGTCGGAGTTGGTTGATAGCCTTTATTCCTACTTTGTCTTGAGCGCCCAGCCAAGTCCGTAAGGCTAGGCTATCGCCGTGATCTACTAGAAGGCGCAACACGCAATAGACTTGGCGACCCTTATGATCCTCTTTGTCTTCCGCTCCACCCAAGGGCCATTGCAAAGTCAGAGAGGCAATGGGGATGTTTTGCTGCCTAAGCGCATCTTCAATTGGCCTTGATAATCGACGTGTTGCTAACAGGATAGCAATATCGCGAGGGGATAATCCCTTCCTAGTAATATAGTGGCGACAGATATTAGCTATATTAGCTGCTTCATCTTCCTGATTGCTAAACTGCAGGACACTTACAACCCCTGAAGGTGCGTTCCCCCAAGACTTATAGGCCTTGGGTAAGCGACCCGCTTCCCGTCCGATGAGCTTGTTCCCCATTTGAACAATGGGTTGCGGGCAGCGATGACAGACATCAAGCTGATAATCTCCAACCGGGTTTCTATTTCTGGTAAAGGTTCTAATCCCCTGTGGATGGGCATGCCGGAACTGATAGATGCACTGGTCATCATCCCCGACCACGAAGAGTGAGGCACCAGCCTCCTCGAGAAGTGCGATGGCCTGCTGGTCACATAGGTTTAGATCTTGATACTCATCGACTAATACATGTCCAATATTTAGGGACTGAACAATGAGAGGATTAGCCTCTAGGAACTCGACAAGCTTATGGATTAGCTGACCCCTTAGAATGAAGTTGTACACTTCGCAAAGGCTGTGTAGCTCCTCTTCTAGAGCTTGACCAAATTCAATGGACTCCCATTCATCGTCCTTCTTATTGAGGGTATTCCAAGTCGCCTCGTATGCGCGAAGGGCGTCTTTAATTTCTTTTGCGGATCGGTCAAGAACTTGATTAAGCTCTAAATAGAGAACGTGCTGTTCTTCAAAGTCGTCTGCTACGCGCAAAGGCTGAGTTATACCGGCATGACTTGCGTTGTCTAGAAGTGTGCGCAAGGCAAATGAGTGTAACGTGCGCACATTGGGCAAATCTGATTCTGGTAGGCCAAGTTCTTCGATGAGTCGCGAACGAAGCTCATTGGCCGCGGCTCTGGTAAACGTAAGAACAACTATTTCGTTTGCTGGGACGTTTCGCTCTTCAAGTAGATACGCGACATGATTAGTTAGTGTTCGAGTCTTGCCAGTACCGGGCCCGGCAAGAATCCGAGCAGAACTACCATAATGGCTTGCTGCTGACTTCTGTGCTTCTGTTAAGCCAATCTCCCACGCCATAATTGTGCCCCTACGAAACATTTCAGCACATGTTGCCGCTATCTATGCAAGCAATAGTCAGAGGTGGATTGCTTGTATTACTAAGCTCCTGCCCGGGCAGGTTAACCACAAAAACGGGCAGTATCAATCTGCCGATAGCCCACATTCCGACAACCATGGCCGAGCCGAGCCACCTGCAATAGTGCACAGGATATGCCGGAACTTATTCTAGCGCGGCGACGCTTTCTATTCCAACGCCGCCTCACCCATCTCTTCCCTCGCCAACGAAACCCAATCCAGCCTGGCAACCTCTTGCCAGCCCAGGAAGTAACTCAAGTGCGCGGCGTGTTTTTGACATTGTGCAAACAGCGCAGTTAAACCTCTGGGAAAGTCGCCACCATCTGGCAGCGGTAGCGCGACGCCAATGGCTGCCATGAACCCACTCCAAGAAGCTCCAATTGGCTAATCCCGATACATTATATCGCTATGACCACCCGCCCCGCCCTCCCCGCCCCCTCCACATCCTCATGCGCCCGCGCAACCTCGTCCAACGAAAACCTCGCCGCAATCTCCAGCCCCGGCCAGCCCGCGGCGAAGGCCTGGTTGACGGCGCGGGCGGCTTCCTGCTTCGCGGCGGCGGGCACGTCGTCGCTGCCGACGAAGTAGAGGCGCGCGTTGCCGAAAACGAGTAGCCAGAATGGGATTTGCGGCGTTGACGTGTCACTGGCATAAACGGCGATAGAGCCGCCCTGCGCCAGCACGTCCACGTCGGTGTGAATGTTGGCCCCGAAAGCGACCTCGACAATGTGGTCAACCCCTCCGGGGGCGAATGCCTGGATGCGTTCGGCTAAATTCTCACCGGTTAATACGGCTTCATCCGCGTTCATGCGCGCGGCCATTTCCTTTTCGCGCTCAGAGCGGACGGTGGCGATCACCCGCGCGCCGGCGCGATGGGCCAGTTGAACGGCCGTCGCGCCGACCGCGCCGGCGCCGCCCTGCACCAGGACGACTTTCCCCGCCACCGCGCCGGCCACGTGAACCGCCCGATGAGCGGTGATCGCCGGGATGCCCAGACAGGCCCCCTGCTCGAACGAGACGCCCGCGGGCAACGGCACCGCCTGTTCGGATGGAACCACCGTGAACTCGGCCGCCGTCCCAAAGGGCCGATAGGTCTGCGCGCCGTAGCACCAGACGCGCTGCCCGATCCGATCCTCCGCGACGCCCTCGCCAACCGCGTCGATCACGCCCGCGCCATCGCTGTGGGGGATGATCCGCGCGAAGGGCATGCCGTAGCCAAAGGCGTTTTGTCGTTTCTTGACGTCGCCTGGATTGATGCCCGATGCCCTGAGACGAATCCGAACCTCGCCGGCTTGCGGCTGCGGGTCAGCCATCTCGCCGACGGTCAAGACGGCGCGCGCCGAACCTTGTTGATCGTACCAGGCCGCTTTCATATGCGTTGAGTTGCCCCTACACTGTCGTCACCCCGCGCCTGCGACACCCAATCCATCCCCATTACCCCCTGCTGCCCCAGGAAGTAACTCAACTGCCCGGCGTGTTCCATCACGTGCCGCATGCAGTAGAGTTGTAGCTCCAGGAACGTCGGCTCCATCCAACTAAACCGGCAGCGCTGCGCCGCACGTTCGTCGGTCAGGCCTTCGATAGTGGCCCGGCACTTCTGGCGGCCTTGAACCAGATAGGCGCGCACCTCGTCCTTCGTGTACGGTCGGTCGGGCAGCGCCCCGCGCATGAACGGCGGCGGCGGCGCGAAGCCCTCGGCGGAGCCGGTCAAGAAAAGGTCAAGCCAGACCAGCGTGTGGGTGGCGATGTACCAGAACTGCCCGTAGCGGGCGTCGTCCTCGTCCGGCCAGACGACGGCCGGCCAGAGATGGTCGGGACAAAGGTCGATGGCATCGGCGAGGGTGTCGATGGCCGCGCCGAACTGCAACCAAAGGCTCGTTTTCACATTGTCGTCCATCGTTGGCCTCCTGGGCTAGGTCAGGTCGAGCACCGCGTCCAGCCCGCGCCGCAACCCCACAAACGAACCGACCTTGCGAATGGCCAGCAGCGCCCCGTCCACATACGGCGCGGCGCTGTTGCCGGAGTCGTGGCGGATGGACAGCCGCTGATCGGTCATGCCGAAGACGATCTCGGCCGAGATCGTGTAGCCGGGCAGCCGGAGGGAATGGACTTGCGAACCGCCCAGGCGCGCGCCGCGGGTTTCAACGACGCCCTGCGTTTCCTCCAGCGGAACGGTCAGTTCCGAAGGGCGAACCTGCGCCAGGCGCGCGGCCAGCTCGCGCGCCGTCCCGCTGGGCGCGTCCCGCTTGCCGTCGGCGGCATAGTCGATGATCTCCCACTGGGGGATCAGCCGCGCCGCCATCTGGGCGAATTTCTGCAAGAGGACGGCCGTCAGGGCGAAGTTGCCGGCGGCCAGCACGCCGCGCCCGCGAGTCTCGGCCACGCTCGCCAGCACGGCATAGTCGTCATCGGTCAGGCCCGACGTGCCGATCACGACGTGCGCGCCGCGCTCCAGAGCCGCCAGGACGTTGGCCTGGGCCACGTCCGGCTTGGTGTACTCGAAGAAGACGTCGCAGGGGTAGGCCAGCGCCTCTTCGGCCGTGGCGAATATGGGGCAGATGAGGCGCGGTTCGCCCAGCACGTTGCCCAGGATGCGCCCCGCGTGCGTGCGCGAGACCGCGGTCACGAGTTCGATATCTTCGGTGTGGGCGATGTGGCGGGCCAGCGCCGACCCGGCCCACCCGGTCGCGCCGGCCAGACAGACTTTGATGGTCATAGTGCCTCGCGAGTCATCCCACCCTTACAACTGCCCCGCGGCGTGCCCTTCTCGACAAGCAGGATGTCGCTGATGCCGTGACGCGCAAGGTAGTAGGCGGCGGAGATGCCGGTAATGCCCGCGCCGCAGATGACGATGCCGACCGTTGCAGTGATCATGGGCTTGTTTTTAACGCAAGGACGGAAAGACGCAAGGAGACGACGGACCGCAGACCACGGCTCGAGCCGTTGGCCGTCATCTGTGGTCCGTCGTCCGCCCCGCGCTTGGCCATCATCCTCCTAACAACGCTTCATTGTCGATGCCGACTGAGGTATGCAGTTGTACGAGTTTCCAGTGGTCGTCCTCCAGGTGGAAGACCGCGCTCCAGCGTGGCGCGATCTGCCGGCCGTTGGGCAAGGTTAGAATGGGGCTGGCCATGCCCCAGCCGACCGATCCCTCGCAATAGGCTTCCGTTTCCCCGATCGTGATCTTCACCACGCCACCCAACGCCTTCACCTCTTCGCGCAGGAACTCGGCCACGCGCGGCCCTTCCAGCCACTCGGTCGGATCTGTGCCCACCAGGCGAACCCCGGCCCGACGCGAGATGTGGCGTTCGGCCCAGGCCAGGTCACCGTCAGCGATCGCCGCGAACCAGCCCTCGATGATGTTGCGCAACTCGGTAGATGCCTGCATGGTACGCCTCTTTCAGTTGGTTCGTGAATCCTTCAGGGTGATCAGGGCGAGAACAAGACGGCCGGGCGCTTGCACACCCGGCCTCGTCGGATGCGTTGCCGTCCTGTGAGCCGCCACCCTACCGCAACGCCGCGGGGATGCCCTCTTCCAGTCCGTCGAACACGACCTTGCCGTCCTTGACGATGGTGACGCCGTTGTCGCCTTCTTCCACGTTCTCGCCGTCAATATAGAGCGCGTAGCCGTAGGTTACCTTGCCGTCGTCGTTGACCAGATTTCTCAGCTCGAAGACCAGGCCGCCCTCAATGAGCGCACTAATGTTTTCGCGCACCTCGGCCTTGCCGGTGTAGGTTCCGGTCGGATTGATAAACAGGGCATCGTCGGCTACATAGCTCATAGCCGTTTCCAGTTCACCGTCGGCGATGGCCTGGTAGAAGTCCTGCACGATGGCCGTAGGGGCCGCCGGCTCAGCCTGAGTCGCGCCGCCGCAGGCGGCCAGCAACAGAACGAAGATCGCGCCGAGTACAACAACATACTTCTTCATGGGGTGCCTCCTCTGGGCGTTTCTGGTGGCGGGGCTGCCCGCCGGATTGATTTGTTGACGCCACTCTAGCACCCCATCGTGAAATCATCGGGAAACCACGGCGGCCCGAAAGAAATTCAGGCAAAAGACTCGTCCCCGGATTCAGTCCCTAACGCCACCAGTTGCGATGACAACCAGTCCTGGCTTCGCTTCTGTCCCATCTCCTCGTAAAGGGCAAGCGCCTCCTGCCACAGCCGGCGCGCCGCCTCCGGCCGGCCCTGGGCATGAGAGATCTCGCCCAACCCGTACAGCGCTGTGGCGATGCCGCTCCGGCTGCCAAGCGTCCGGAACCGTTCGAGGGCGGCCGCATACCGCTCACGGGCCATTGCATGGTCAGTCTGGGCCAGCGCTAGGTCGCCGCCGAGCTGCAACATCCATGCCGCGCCCATAACGTCGCCCACTTCCTCGGTCAGCGCGTAACTCTCGCGGGCATAACCCTCGGCCGCGGCGTACTCCTTGTCCGCCAGATAGGACCAGGCCAGCCGAACCAGGGCCACCGGCAATTGGGCGCGATCGTCGATCTCACGGAAGAGGGCAACGCTGTGCTCCAGCCGCGCCCGTTTCTGCGCCTGCTCAGCGCTCAAGTCACCCAACCCCATCCAGGCCCAGGCGCAAACCCACTTGCCCGCCTCGCCCAGACTTTCGCCTAGGGCCAGACTCTCCTCCAGAGCTGACTGCGCCGCCGCCGGTTCGTCCAGATCCAGGAGCGCCATGCCAAGCAAGGCCAGCGCGTTCGCCAGCGCCCACCGATCCACCTGCGCCGTCGCGCGGTAGATGGCCACGGCCTCTTCCAGACGGACGCGGGCCGCAGCATAATCGTTGCTGCCCCAGTAGGCCAGGTTGGCGGCGGCGACCAGCGCCCTGGCCCGCGCCGGCGTGGGCGCGGTCGCTCCGGGCAGAGCAAGCAGCCGCTCCACCCAGGCCGGCCCTTCGTGCCAGTGGCCGCGCAGATTCCAGTACCAAGCCAACAGGCCGGCCAGCCACAGGCCGCCCTGCACATCGGCCGCCGTCGCCCATTCCAGCGCCGCGCGCAGGTTATCCAGTTCGCGATCAAGCGTCTCCAACCATCGCCCCTGCTCCGCGCCACGCAGCTCGACTTCGGCCTCTTCCGCCAGCCTGACGAACCAGACCAGATGCCGCGCGCGAATGGCGTCCACCTCGCCCATGGCCCGCAGTTGCGTCCGCGCGTAGTCGCAAATCGTCTCCAGCATGCCATAGCGCGTGTCACCCAATGACGGCTGGGCGACGACGAGCGACTTGTCCACGAGCTGATGCAGCAGAGCGAGCGTGTCCAGCGCGGGCGCGCCGCCGGCGGTGTTGTCGCCAGCGACGTGTTGCGCCGCGGCCAACGTCCACCCACCATTGAAGACCGACAGCCGGTGGAACAGCGTTCGCTCCGACTCACTCAGCAGGTCATGGCTCCAATCGAGCACGCCGCGCAGGGTTTGATGGCGCGGCGGCGCGACCCGGCTGCCCAGGGTGAGCAGGTCGAAACGATCATCAAGCCGCGCCGCCAGTTCCGCGACGGTCAGCGTCTTCAGCCACATCGCCGCCAGTTCGATGGCCAGGGGGATGCCATCCAGGCGGGCGCAGATCTGTGTGACCGCCGCGGCGTTGTCCTGGGTCAGCGTGAAGCGCGGATTGACCGCCCGAGCGCGTTCGACGAACAGCCGGACGCCCTCGAAATTCAACACCGACTCAACCAGCGCCCAGCGGGCAAAGCGGGGCACGGGTAGGGTGGGGACGGGGTAGGCTCGTTCACCGATGAGGCCAAGCGCCTGGCGGCTAGTGGCCATGATGCTCAGCCGCGGGCATTGGCTCAGCAGCGCATCGGCCAACGTGGCGCAGGCGGTGACGAGGTGCTCGCAATTGTCCAGCACCAGCAGCAGGCGACGACCACGCAGAAGGGTGATGAGCAGGGCCACCGTTGGCTCATCGGGCGATTCGCGCGCACCCAGGGCCTTGGCCACGGCTTGCGGGACGTGCGCGCCGTCGTTCAGAGCGGCCAACTCTACCCACCAGACGCCGTCGGGAAACGCGTCCAACAGGTCGGTGGCGGCCTGGATGGCCAGGCGCGTCTTGCCACTGCCGCCCGGCCCGGTCAGGGTGACCAAGCGTGCGACCGGCTCCTGGCTCGCCGTCGGGCGCGTCAGCGCGCTCGTCTCTGCCTCGCCCACCAGTAACCCCTTCACCTCCGCCGTCTCCTGTTCCCGGCCAATGAAACTGCTCAGGGGGATGGGCAAGTTAGTCAGCAAGGCCTCGGCCGCGCGGCGGCCCGCTGGTTCCTGCCTGATCCAGCGGTAGAGAGCGATCGTCTCCGCGCTCGGTTCAACGGACAACTCCTCCCACAACAGTCGCTTACAGGTCTCAACCTGCTGGAGCGCCTCACTGCGCCGGCCCAGGGCCAAAAAGCAGAATATCAGGTGCTGATGGGCGCGCTCATTGGCCGGATCGGCGTCGAGCGCGCGCCGGGCGAAAGCGATAGCGCGCTCGTATTCGCTGCGCGCGCGCATCGCCCCAGCCAGTGACAGCGCCCGCTCCAGGTAGGACGTGCGGTAGTGCTCGCGGCGCGGCATGAGCCAGTCGGCATAAAAATCCTGAAGCAGGTCGCCGCGATAGAGGTCAAGCGATGCGGCCCACTCATCGAGGGATTCTCCAGACGCCCGCTCAAACGCATCTACGTCAACCCACAATGGATAGCCGGGATTGAGCCGGACGCTGAGGCGGTCGGCCAGGACGACGTCTGCGCCGAGCGCCACGCGCAGCAGGGTCAGCGCCTTGCGCAGCGAAGCGCGCGCCTGTTCGTCGGGGAAGTCACCCCACAGCAGGGCGGCCAGTTGTTCGCGGCTGTGGGCGTTCGGCGACAGGGCGAGGTAGGCGAGCAGCAACTCGACCTTGCGCGTGGGCAAATGAATGGGCAGGGCGGCACGGGCGAGGTGGAAATCGCCGAACAGGTGCAGGCGGGCCTGGGATGCATCGGCGGGGTCGAGAGCCGGATTCATGGCACCATCCTGAAGCGTGCAAGGTGCAGATCATGGTTTGTAGCGCAAAAAAGGGGGGATGCAAGGAAGACGGCGGACGGATCGCAGACCACGATCCGGTTGTCAGTGGAAGGCAGTAAGCCAGCCATTGCCAGCGAGGCGACGGAAGCGTCCTGTTGG
>ERZ724519.333-NODE-333-length-20030-cov-8.579224_pt1 | contig 20030 bp, 18 predicted proteins | sample MGYA00376052_ERZ724519 | MGnify/ENA primary metagenome ERZ724519 (study PRJEB28724, sample SAMN07190883) | activated sludge metagenome | isolation source: activated sludge of sewage treatment plant in Hong Hong | place: Hong Kong | collected 2016-03-17 ... | reverse complement strand
GGGTAGCCTTGATCTTCCGAAAATCAGTTGTTTGTTGAACTGGCGAGACGTACCGACGCGCAGAAGTGGCGATTTTGTCTTGTTGCCGCAATCTGCCAAATCTATCCCAACCGCGGAAGATCACCCCTCTAGGGCACTTCTCGCCCCGCCGAGGCCTCCCAAACGGCAAACCATTGCTGCCGGTCGAGCACCAGTCGCTCAGCATCGGCCGCGGCGCGCACCCGCTCGATCTTGCCCGTGCCCAGCACCGGCAGCACCCGCGCCGGGTGGCGCAGCAGCCAGGCCAAAGCGACCTGATCGACGCCCGCGCCGCCCAATTCCTGACCGACGCGCTCGAGCGCCCACCGCACCCGCCCGGTTCGCTCGTCGCCGGGGTTGAATAACCGCCCGCCGACCAGCGGCGACCAGGCCATCGGCGGCACGCGCAGCCGTTGGGCCTGGTCGAGCGTGCCGTCATGGAGCGGATCGAGAGCCAGCACCGACAGCTCGATCTGGTTGGTGACCAGGGGAAAGTCGAGGCGCGCTTGCAGCAGGTCGAACTGCCAGGGCATGAAGTTGCTGACGCCGAAGGCCAGCGCCTTGCCGGCCGCCCGCAGCGCCGCGAACGCCTCGGCCACCTCGTCGGCGTCCAGCAGCGGATCGGGGCGGTGGATGAGCAGCAGGTCGAGGCGATCGGTGTGGAAGTGGCGCAGGGCGTTTTCGGCCGCGCCGGCGATGGCGGCGCGGCTGGTGTCATAGTGATGGACGCGGTTGCCCGGCCGGTTGCCGCTGACGAGCTGGATGCCGCACTTGGTGACCAACTCCAGGCGGTCGCGCAGCCCCGGCTCGGCCGCCAGCGCCGCGCCGAAGCGCTCCTCGCAGGTGTAGCCGCCGTAGATGTCGGCGTTGTCGAAGGTGGTGATGCCCAGGTCGAGGCAGCCGTGGATGAAGCCCAGCAGCGCGCCGGTGTCCATGCCCCAGTCGCCCAGCCGCCACACCCCGGCCACCAAGCGCGAGAGCGCCGGCCCGGCGTCGGTCATTTGAATGCGCGAGACAGCCATATCGTTTTCTCCTTCGCCGCCACGCTCCGCGCCAGCGCCCGCCCCGCGGCTACTGGAGGCCATAGGAGGCGAAGCCAAAGACCATGATCAGAAAGATGTAGATGCACAGCAGGGGGATGGCGATCAGAAAACCGGCCAGTAAGTAATGGCCATAGACGGCAAACGCCCGCTTGAGCAGGTTGTGGCTGAGCAGCCAGGTGTTGGGCAGGCCGGCCTTCGGCTCCAGGCGTTCCTGCGTCTCCAGGGCGTTGACCCGGCCGCGCAGGTACTCAAGCTCCTGGCGCATGGCTTCGATCTGCTTCAGGGTTTCGTCGTCTTCGTACACAATGTCCTCCAGTTGTCGCTCTTCTTAAGCCAACCGTGCCCGTTGCGCCCGCGTCAGCCCAGCTACAACCCGCTCATAGGAGTGGTCGATCATCTCGCGCACGTCTTCCGTGGGGATGCTGCCATCGAGCGTCAGGGTGTTCCAGTGGGTCTTGTTGAGGTGATAGCCGGGGCGGACGGCCGAGTAGACGGCGCGCCAGACGAGCGCCTGACCCGGCTCGCACTTCAGGCTGACCGTCAGCGGCCGTTCCTGCCAGGCGACAAGGGCGAACATCTTGCCGGCCACCTTGTAGACCAGCACTTCGGGGCCGAAGGGTAACTCCTCGGTCGCTCCTCGCCGGGCCAGCAGGGTGGCTTTCAGCTCATCCAGGTCCATGCCCGGCCCCTAGAGCACGTCGGCCAGCGCCCGCAGGAGCACGGCGACCGATTCCGGCCGGGCGTTGTAGCCCATCAGGCCGACGCGCCAGACCTTGCCGGCCAGATCGCCCAGGCCGCCGGCGATCTCGATGTTGTACTCCGTCAGCAACCGGCGCGAGACGGCCGCGGCATCGACGCCGGCGGGCACGCGCACCGTCGTCAGGCTCGGCAGGCGAATCTCCAGCGGCACGTGCGGCTCCAGCCCCAGTTCGCCCAGCCCGGCCCAGAGGCGCTCGGCCACGGCCTGGTGGCGCGCCCAGCGGGCGGCCAGCCCCTCCTCGGCCGCCAGCCGCAACCCTTCGCGCAGGGCGTAGAAGAGGTGCATCGGCGCGGTGTGGTGGTAGGCGCGCGGCGACCCGAACCAGTACTTGCCCAGTAATTCGCTGTTCATGTACCAGTTGGCGATGGGCGTCTTGCGGTTGCGAATCTTGTCCAGCGCCCGCGGGCCAAAGGTGATCGGGGCCAGGCCCGACGGGCTGCTGAGGCACTTCTGCGAGCCGCTATAGGCCACGTCGAGGCCCCAGGCATCGGCGTAGAGCGGCACGCCGCCCAGGCTCGTCACCGTATCGACTAGCAGCAGGCAGTCGTGCTCGCGGCACAGTTCGGCCAGCCCTTCCAGTGGTTGGCGCACGCCGGTGGAGGTTTCGGCATGGACGAGGGCCAGCACGCGCGGCCGGTGGGCTTCCATGCCCGCGCGCAGTTCCTCCGGCGAGAAGGCCGCGCCCCACGTCGTCTCCAGGCAGCGCACGTCGGCCCCGTAGCGCCCGGCCATATCGACCATGCGCCGGCCGAAGTAGCCGTTGACGCCGACCAGAACGCGGTCGCCCGGCTCAACGACGTTGGCAAAGGCGGCCTCCATGCCCGAACTGCCGGTGCCGCTGATGGCGATGGTATACTCGTTGTCCGTTTGCCAGGCGTAGCGCAACAACTCGCTGACCTCGCCCATGACCTGGAGGAAGGTCGGGTCGAGGTGGCCGACGGTCGGGGCAAGCATGGCCGCCAGCACGCGCGGGGCGCTGTTCGACGGCCCCGCGCCCAGGAGGATGCGCGGCGGCATATCAATGGACGGCAGGTTGAGGCGATGATTGTCAGTGATGGTGAAGGTGTCTATACTCATGGTTCCCTCGCTCCGCGGCGGGAAAGTGGGCGCCAAACCGGAGAGATAATCGATGATAACACCCAATTTGCTGCGCGGCGAAAAGGTCAGACTGACGGCTGTGACCTCGGCCGACCTGGCCACCATCACCCGCTGGTGGGCCGACCCCGACTTCATGCGCCTCTACAACACTGCCCCGGCCGCGCCGCGCAACGAAGACCAGATCAGCCGCCGCTTCGAGCTGAGCCAGACCAGCAATGAGGCCTTCCTCTTCGCCATTCGCCCACTGGGTGGAACCTCGCCGGCCGATGACGACACGCTCATCGGCCTGCTGGAACTGGACGGCGTGGAATGGGCCAACCGGACGACGTTCGTCAGCATCGGCATCGGCGACGCCGCCCACCGCGGCCAGGGCTACGGCACGGACGCCATGCGCGTGGGCCTGCGCTTTGCCTTCCACGAACTCAATCTCCACCGCGTCTGCCTGACCGTGTTCAGCTATAATGAGGATGCCATCGCCCTGTACGAGCGCCTCGGCTTCACGCGCGAGGGCAGCTACCGGGAGCATCTTGAGCGCGACGGCCGGCGCTACGATATGTATCTGTACGGGTTGTTGCGACCCGAATGGGAGAAGAACCTGTGAGGGGCCAGGGGCCAGGGAGGCGCGTCCTTCTCTGACTCCGGCAAGCTTGAGGCTGGCCCCTAATCGTGTGAGAAAATAGACGGAGGCAAACATGATCAATCTGGCGGTCTTACTCGAGGACAGCGCGCGGGAAGTGCCGGCGCGCACGGCGGTCATCTTCAACGACGTGAAACTCTCCTACGCGGCCGTCAACGGGGCCGCCAACCAGATCGCCAACGGGCTGGTCGGGTTGGGCATCAAGCCGGGCGACAAGGTGGCCCTGAGCTGCCCCAACCTGCCCTTCTTCCCCATCGTCTATTACGGCATCCTCAAAGCCGGGGCGGTCGTCGTGCCGCTCAACGTCCTGCTGAAGGGGCGGGAGATCGCCTATCACTTGCAGGACTCCGACGCCAAGGCCTACTTCTGCTTCCAGGGCACGCCGGAATTGCCGATGGGCCAGTTCGGCTGGGAGGGCTTTCAGCAAGTCGATGGCTGCGAGCACTTCTTCCTGATCACCGCCAACCCGGCCGCGCCGTCGCCCATCGAGGGCGCGCCGACTCTGGGCCAGCTCATGTACGGCAAGCCGCCGGCCTTCGACACGGTGATGACCAACGCCGATGACACGGCCGTCATCCTCTACACCAGCGGCACGACCGGCAGCCCCAAGGGCGCGGAACTGAGCCACAGCAACATGATCCTCAACGCCCGCCTGTCAGACACGATGTACTCGCGCGTCGACGGCGACGTACACCTGGTGGCTCTGCCCCTATTCCACTCGTTCGGCCAGACGGTACAGATGAACGCCGGTTTCTACAACCGCTGCACGCTGTCGCTGTTGGCGCGCTTCGACCCCGACACGGCCCTGACGGTCATGGAGCGCGACAACGTGACCATCTTCGCCGGCGTGCCGACGATGTACTGGGCCATGCTGAATCACCCCAACCCGGAGAAGTTCGACCTGCAGAAGATCTCGCGCAACCTGCGGCTGGCCGTCTCCGGCGGCTCAGCCATGCCCGTCGAGGTGATGCGCGCCTTCGGCGAGAAGTTCACCGTCGAGATTTTGGAGGGCTACGGCCTGTCGGAGACCAGCCCGGTGGCGACCTTCAACCGGCTCGACCGGCCGGCCAAGCCCGGCTCGGTGGGTCTGCCCGTCTGGGGCGTCTCTGTGCGCATCGTTGATCTGGAGGACAACGACGTAGCCCAGGGCGAGATGGGCGAGATCGTCATCAAAGGCCACAACATCATGAAGGGCTACTACAAGAAGCCCGAAGCCACGGCCGAGGCGATGCGCAACGGCTGGTTCCACACCGGCGACATCGGCAAGTTCGACGAGGACGGCTTCATCTACATCACCGACCGGGTCAAGGACATGATCATCCGCGGCGGTTTCAACGTCTACCCGCGCGAGATCGAAGAGGTGATGATGACCCACCCGTCGGTCAGCCTGGCCGCGGTGGTGGGCGTGCCCCACGAGAGCCACGGCGAAGAGGTCAAGGCCTACGTCATTCTGAAGCCGGGGCAAGCGGTGGACGAAGAGGAGCTGATCGACTGGTGCAAGGGCTGCATGGCCAGCTACAAGTACCCGCGCGAGATCGAGTTCCGCGACGCGCTGCCGATGACGGCCACGGGCAAAATCCTCAAGCGCGAACTGCGGTAGGGACGAAGCGCTCACGCAAAGCCGCAAAGGGAGCAAAGGACGCCAAGAAGAGTGCTTTTCTTCTTGGCGTCTTTGCGTCTTGGCGATCTTTGCATGAGGTCTTCTTTACACTTTCTTGACGCCCCCGCGCCGAATCTTGAGCGCACCGCTCCCCGTCTAGAGCGACAATGACGGTGTAATGCCCGAAGGTTATAGACCCCCTTCCGGCAGGAGCACCGTGATGAATCTTGGCTGGTTGCTGGCCGGGCTGGTTGCCGTGGCCTTGCTTATCTACCTCGTCTACTCCCTGCTTTACCCGGAGAGGTTCTGATACATCCACGTTAAAAACCGAGTTTCTGCGAGAAACTCGGTTTCTAGCCCGGAGAGGTTCTAAATATGTCCGCACTGGAGATCGTGCAAGTCGTTCTCTATCTGTTGTTGCTGATCGCCATCACGCCGCTGTTGGGCGGCTATATGAAGCGCGTCTTCGATGGCGAGCGCACCTTTCTCACGCCCGTCCTGCGGCCGGTCGAGAATCTCATCTATCGCCTGAGCGGCATCAAGCCGGAAGTGGAGCAGCACTGGAAGGAGTACACGCTGGCCCTGCTGGCGTTCAACATCCTCGGCTTCTTGTTGCTGTTTGTCATGCAACTGCTGCAAGGTGTGTTGCCGCTCAATCCCGAAGGGCTGCCGGGCGTTGAGCCGTGGCTGGCCTTCAACACGGCCACGAGCTTCATGACCAACACCAACTGGCAGTCCTACGCCGGCGAAACCACCATGAGCCAGTTGACTCAGATGGTCGGGCTGGGCGTCCAGAACTTCCTCAGCGCGGCCACGGGCATCGCTGTGGTGATCGCCCTGACGCGCGGGCTGGCGCGCAAGTCGGCCAAGACGCTGGGCAACTTCTGGGCCGATCTGGTGCGCTCGACGCTCTACATCCTGCTGCCGCTGGCGCTGGTCTTTGCGCTCATTCTGGTCAGCCAGGGCGTCGTGCAGAACTTCGACGCCAATGTGACCGCCACAACGTTGACCGGCGAGACCCAGGTCTTGCCCCAAGGCCCGGCGGCGTCGCAGATCGCCATCAAACAAATCGGCTCCAATGGCGGCGGCTTCTACAACGCCAACAGCGCCCACCCCTATGAGAATCCGACGCCGTTGACCAACTTCCTGGAGATGTTCGCCCTGCTGGCGATTGCCGCGGCGCTGACGAACACCTACGGCCGCATGGTCGGCTCGACGCGGCAGGGCTGGGTCATCTTCGCCGCCATGTTTGCGCTCTTTGCCGTCCTGCTGGGGGTCATGTTGCTGTCCGAATACAGCGCCAACCCCGTCCTGGGCGTGGCCGGGGCAATGGAAGGCAAGGAGACGCGCTTCGGCGTGGCCAACAGCGTCCTGTGGGCCGGGGCCACCACGTCGGCCTCCAACGGCTCGGTCAACGCCATGCACAGCAGCCTCAGCCCACTCGCCGGCGGCGTGGCCCTGCTCAACATGCTGCTGGGCGAGGTCATCTTCGGCGGCGTGGGGGCGGGCCTCTACGGCATGCTCGTCTTCGTCATCCTGACGGTCTTCATCGCCGGACTGATGGTCGGCCGCACCCCGGAGTACCTGGGCAAGAAGATCGAGGCGCGCGAAGTGCAGATGGCCACTTTGGCGGTGCTATTCCCGGCGGCGTCGATCCTGCTGCTGACGGCGCTGGCTACCGCCGTCGACGCCGGGCTGTCCAGCCGGCTGAGCGCCGGGCCGCACGGCTTCAGTGAAATCCTGTACACCTACACCTCAGCCACGGCCAACAACGGCAGCGCCTTTGCCGGGCTGAACGCCAACACCGCCTTCTATAACATCACCCTCGGCCTGGCGCTGTGGGTCGGTCGCTTCGGCGTCATCATCCCGGTCATGGCCATTGCCGGCAGCATGGTCGGCAAGACCGTGGCCCCGCCCTCGCTGGGCACCTTCCCGACCGACCGGCCGCTGTTTGTGGGCATGTTGATCGCTGTAGTGGTTATCGTCGGGGCGCTGACCTTCTTCCCGGCGCTGTCTCTCGGCCCCGTTGCCGAACATTTTCTCCTGGCAGCCGGCCAGGGCTTCTAGTGATGGAGTGATGCAGTGATGGAACCCAAATCCAAAGCACGGCCCCTCTTTGACGCACCGATTGTACGGCGGGCGGTGGGCGATTCCTTCCGCAAGCTGGACCCGCGCCAGCAGGCCAGGAACCCCGTCATCTTCGTCGTGGCTATCGGCGCAACCCTGACGACGATCATCCTGATCGCCGACCTGGTTCGCGGCAACACTGTCGAGCTGGCCTTCAACGCGCAGATCGCCCTGTGGCTGTGGTTCACGGTGCTGTTTGCCAACTTCGCCGAAGCGATGGCCGAGGGGCGCGGCAAGGCGCAGGCCGACAGCCTGCGCAGGGCGCGGCGCGAACTGGTTGCTCGCCGGCTGGTGGGCAGCAACGGCCGTCAAAAGGAAGAACAAGTCCCCGCGTCACAGTTGCGTCGCGGCGATCTGGTCGTCTGCGAAACGGGCGACCCCATCCCCGGCGACGGCGAAGTAGTCGAAGGCATCGCCAGCGTCGATGAGTCGGCCATCACCGGCGAATCGGCGCCGGTCATCCGCGAGAGCGGCGGCGACCGCAGCGCCGTCACCGGGGGCACGCGCGTCCTTAGCGATCGCATCGTCGTCCGCATCACTGCCGAGCCGGGCAGCAGCTTCCTGGATCGGATGATCGCCCTCGTCGAAGGGGCCAAGCGGCAGAAGACGCCCAACGAGATCGCCCTGACCATCCTGCTATCGGGTCTGACGATCATCTTCCTGCTGGCCGTGGTTTCCCTGCGCCCCTTCGCCGCCTACGCCGAAGCGGAGTCGGGCCTGACGCGGGCGACGACATCCGTGCCTGTGCTCATCGCCCTGCTCGTCTGCCTCATCCCGACAACGATCGGCGGCCTGCTGAGCGCCATCGGCATCAGCGGCATGGACCGGCTCATCCAGCGCAACGTACTAGCCACGAGCGGCCGGGCCGTGGAGGCCGCCGGCGACGTGGACGTACTGCTGTTGGACAAAACGGGCACGATCACCCTTGGCAACCGCATGGCCACGGCATTCCACACGGCACAGGGCGTAGCCCAGACCGATCTGGCCGACGCGGCGCAGCTCTCCTCGCTGGCCGACGAGACGCCGGAAGGGCGCTCCATCGTTGTGCTGGCCAAGGAGCGTTATGGCCTGCGCGGGCGCGAGGTGGCCGAACCCCATGCCCAGTTCGTGCCCTTCACCGCTCAGACGCGCATGAGCGGCGTCGACTTCGCGGCGCGCAACGGCACGCCGGCCATGACCATCCGCAAGGGGGCGGCCGACGCGGTGAAACGCTACGTTCAGGAACTCGGCGGCGCGTTCCCGGCCGGCGTGGAAGACATTGTCAACGGTATCGCCAAGGGCGGCGGCACGCCGCTGGTTGTGGCCCGCGATAGGGATGTGCTCGGCGTCATCGAACTGAAGGACATCGTCAAGGGCGGCATCAGCGAGCGGTTTGCCCAGCTGCGCCAGATGGGCATCCGCACGGTCATGATCACCGGCGACAACCCGCTGACGGCCACGGCCATCGCCGCCGAGGCGGGCGTGGACGACTTCATGGCCCAGGCGACGCCGGAAGACAAGCTGCAACGCATTCGCGCCGAGCAGGCCGCCGGCCACCTGGTCGCCATGACCGGCGACGGCACGAACGACGCCCCGGCGCTGGCCCAGGCCAACGTCGGCGTGGCCATGAACACCGGCACGCAGGCGGCGCGCGAGGCGGGCAACATGGTTGACCTGGACAGCGACCCCACCAAGCTCATTGAGGTAGTGGAAATCGGCAAGCAACTGCTCATGACCCGTGGCGCGCTGACGACGTTCAGCATTGCCAACGATGTGGCCAAGTACTTTGCCATCCTGCCGGCGCTGTTCGCCACGCTCTATGCCGTGGGCGGGGGCGATGGGCCGTTGAGCGCGCTCAACGTCATGCGCCTGGCCTCGCCGCAAAGCGCCATCCTGAGCGCCATCATCTTCAACGCGCTGATCATCGTCGCCCTGATTCCGCTGGCGCTGCGGGGCATCCCCTACCGGCCGGTGGGCGCGGCGGCGGCGTTGCGGCGCAATTTGCTCGTCTATGGTCTAGGCGGGCTGATCGTGCCCTTCGTGGGCATCAAGATCATTGACCTGCTGGTGGCCGCGTTGGGGTTGGCTTGAAAAGAATAACCACAGATTTTAAAAGTGAGATTGGGTAAGAAGTCCAGGTTTGCGAAGGAGAAATGTGATGATAACCCACAAGAAGCCGGTATGGCGCGGATTGGCGGTCGTTGGTCTGCTGGGCGGAGCAGGGCTGTACATCGCCGCGCGGCTGCCGCTGGGCAGTACAGCGCAGATGTGGCTGCTGTTGCTGTGGGTCGGGCTGTTCTACGCCGTCGTGGCTGTCTGGATCCGGCGCAACAGCGAGGCGCTGGAGAGCCAGCCGCCGGCGCAGGACAGCGTTGGCCGGCCCATTATTGACAACGGCGCGCCCGTTTACACCACCGAACCACAGCCGGCGGCGCAGCCGAGCGTCGCCGCGCGCCCGCTCAATCAGTCAGAGGCCTATTAGTATGGTTAAGCAACTTCGTCCCGCTCTGCTCCTGCTGGTCGTCCTGACTGTGCTGACAGGGGTCGTCTACCCCCTGGTCGTCACCGGCATCGCCCAACTGGCCTTCCCGCGACAGGCCAACGGCAGCCTGGTCATGGCCGGGGAGTCGATCGCCGGCACGGCGCTGTTGGGCCAGGCCAACGCCGACCCGCGCTACTTCCAGCCGCGGCCGTCGGCCACCGGCTACGGCACGCTGCCCTCCGGCGGCAGCAACCTGGCTCCGACCAGTGTCGATCTGGTCGCGGCCGTCGCGCAACGGGCGGCCGACTTCCGCGCCGCGAACGGGCTGGCCGCCGACGCCGCCGTGCCCACGGAGATGCTCTTTGCCTCCGGCAGCGGCCTCGACCCACACATCAGCCCCGACGCGGCCCGCTGGCAAGTCGCGCGCGTAGCCGCCGCCCGCGGACTGGACGAGGCCGCCGTGGCCGCCCTGGTCGAGGCCCACGTCGAAGGGCCGCAACTGGGCATCTTCGGCCAGCCACGGGTCAACGTCCTGCTGCTCAATCTGGCGCTGGATGAGCTAGAATAAAGTCATGAACGACGAACACCGCCCCGATCCCGACGCGCTGCTCGCCGCCATCCAGCGCCAGGAGGCACGCGAGGAACGCGGCCGGCTGAAGGTCTTCTTCGGCATGGCCGCCGGCGTGGGCAAGACCTACACCATGCTCCAGGCGGGGCACGAGGCGCAGGCCGAGGGGCGCGATGTGGTCATCGGTGTCGTCGAGACACACGGCCGGGCCGAAACGCGGGAGCTACTGGAAGGGCTGGAGCAGCTCCCGCGTCTGCGGCTGGAGTATCGCGGCGCGCTGTTGGAGGAGATGGACCTCGACGCGCTGCTCGTTCGCCGGCCACAACTGGCCCTGGTGGACGAACTGGCCCACACCAACGTCCCCGGCGCGCGCCACGCCAAGCGCTATCAGGATGTGATCGAATTGCTGGGCGCGGGCATTGACGTCTACACGACGGTCAACGTCCAGCACTTCGAGAGCCGCGCCGACGCCGTACACCAGATCACCGGCATCACCGTTCAGGAGACCGTGCCCGACTCGATCCTCGACCTGGCCGACGCCATCGAACTGATCGATCTGACCCCGGAGGAGTTGCGCAAGCGGCTGAGCGAGGGCAAGGTCTACACGCCGGAGCGAGTCGAGCTGGCAGCGCGCAACTTCTTCCGCACCGGCAATCTGACCGCGCTGCGCGAGATGGCCCTGCGGCTGACGGCCGAACACGTCGACCACCAGTTGCAGGACTACATGGACATCAAGCGCATCGCCGGGCCGTGGAAGTCGGCCGAGCGCCTGATGGTCGCCGTTGGCCCCAGCCCGTTCTCGGAGAAGCTCATCCGCTGGACGCGGCGCATGGCCTACACGATGGAAGCGTCATGGTTGGCAGCGACGGTGGAGACGACGACGCCCCTTTCGGCCGACGCGCGACAACGCCTCAGCCGCCACCTCAACCTGGCCCGCGACCTGGGCGCGGAGGTCGTCGCCACGGCCGGCGACGACGTGGCCAAGTCGCTGCTGCGGCTGGCCCAACAGCGCAACGTGACCCAGATCGTCGTCGGCAAGCCGCAGGAGGCGGGCTGGCGCAAGGCGCTGCGCCATCCCACGCTGGTAGACCGGATCATTGATGACAGCGGCGACATTGACATCTACGTCGTCACCGGCGACGAGCCGGCGGGGCGCAGCACCGGTAGGCTGACCCTGCCGCTGCTCCGAGAGCGTTCCCCGTGGCAACACTACCTGTGGGCGGCGCTGCTCATCGTCGCCATCACCCTGCTCGACGCCCTGCTCATCAGCCGCTTCCCGCTCATCAGCTATCTGACCGTCGGCCTGACCGATCTGCTGGTCGTGCTGATCGTCGCCGGCCGGCTGGGGCGCGGGCCGGCGCTGCTGGCAGCCACGCTGAGCGCCTTCTCGTGGAACTTCCTGTTCATCGAACCGCGCTTCACGTTGCAAATCACGCGCGCCCAGGACATCGTTCTCTTCTTCCTCTACTTCGCCACGGCCCTGATTGCCGGCAATCTGGCCGCCCGGCTGCGCAGCCAGGAGCGGCTGGCGCGCAGCCACGCCGACCGCACCACCGCCCTGTACGCCCTGGCCCATGAGCGGGCTACGGCGGTGGACATGGACGACGTGTTGCGCGTGGCCGTGACCCAGATCGGCATGGTGTTCGACGCCGAGACAGCCATCCTGCCCGCCGACGGCGACAAACTGGCCCGCCGGCCCCACCCCGGCGGCACGCTGGCCGTTGACGACAAGGAGTACAGCGTCGCCGTCTGGGCGTTCGAGAACCATAAGGCCGCCGGCCGCTTCACTGCCACGCTGCCCCTGTCCTCGGCCCACTTCATCCCCCTGCAAACGCCCGACCGCACCGTCGGCGTGCTGGCCATTCGCTCGCGCAGCGGCGCGCGCCCGTCCTTCGAGCAGGAGCAATTGCTGGAAGCGTTCGCCGGACAGATCGCCCTGTCCATCGAGCGCGAACTGCTGGACGAAGCGGCCCAACGCAACGCCATGCACCAGGAATCGGAACGGCTGTTCACCACGCTGCTCAACTCCATCTCCCACGAACTGCGCACGCCCATCGCCACCATCACCGGCGCGGCCAGCAGTTTGCTCGACCCACAGTTGGGCGAACACGCTCCCACGCGGACGCAGCTGGCGACCGACATCCAGGACGCCGGCAACCGCCTCAACCGGCTGGTGGCCAACCTGCTCGACATGTCACGCCTCGAATCGGGGCAGTTGCGGCCAAAGCTGGAATGGTGCGACGTGGGCGACGTGGTCGGCGTGGCCGTGGAGCAGCTCGACCATTACCTCGCCGGCCGGTCACTCACCATTGACCAGGCCGGCGACGTGCCCCTCGTCCGGCTCGATTTCATGCTGATGGAGCAGGTATTCGTCAACCTGCTCGACAACGCCTGCGCCTACACGCCGCCGGGCACGCCCATCGCCATCGCCATCGGTCGCCGCGGCCGTTCGGTCGTCATCACCGTCACCGACCACGGCCCCGGCCTGAGCGCCGCCGACCGCGACCACGTCTTCGACAAGTTCTACCGGTCGGCCAACGCGGCCACGGGCGGCACGGGGTTGGGGTTGTCCATCTGTCGCGGGCTGGTGGAGGCCCACGGCGGCACGCTGACGGCCGACAACGCGCCAGGAGCCGGGGCGCGCTTCACCGTGTGTCTGCCGGCCGGCGAGGCCCCGCCGCCGGTGCAGGAGGCGGCGCTATGAGCGACGGCCCGCGCGTGCTGGTGGTGGATGATGAGTTGCAGATCCGCCGCTTCCTGCGCATCGCTCTGGAAGCCAACGGCTACCGCGTCTATGAGACCGACCGCGGCGGCGAGGCGGTGCAAGAGGCGGCCCGGCTGCGACCCGACCTGGTCATCCTTGACATCGGTCTGCCCGACATGGATGGGCTGGAGGTGCTGCGGCGGCTGCGCGAGTGGACGCCGACGCCGGTCATCATGCTCTCGGTGCGCGACGCCGACCGCGACAAGGTGGCCGCGCTGGACGCCGGGGCCGACGACTATCTGACCAAGCCGTTCAGCGTGGACGAACTGCTGGCCCGGCTGCGCGTCGCCCAGCGCCACGCCCGGCCAGAGTCGGCGGCGGCGGTCTTTACCCAGGGGGATGTGGTCGTTGACCTGTCGCGCCGCCACGTGACCAAGGGCGGCGGCGAGGTGAAGCTGACGCCGACGGAGTACGCCCTACTGCGCCTGCTCATCCAGCACGCGGGCAAGGTGCTGACGCACCGGCAAATCCTCAGGGAAGTGTGGGGGCCGGAGTACATGGACGAGACCCACTATCTGCGGGTCTACTTCGGCCAACTGCGGCAAAAGCTGGAAGACGATCCCGCCCGGCCGAAGCTCATCCTGACCGAGGCGGGGGTTGGCTATCGGTTGGCGGCTTGAGAAGGAAGATCTCAGTCAGCCAAGCTATTTCCACTTGCCGAGGAACTCAAGCCGGTCACCCATATCCGCGGCTGAAAGTCCATCCAGCAACCGCAACAAGCGGCGGATCAACTGGCCGACCTGTATCTGGTCGGAGACGATGATACCGGCATGGTGCCTGTCGGTGCTCAGCCACTCAGCATGAAGACGGGCAAAATCGCGTGTGTTGAAGGTGAACAGCGTCCGACCTGTGCTGGTGGCAAAACGGAGATGTTCGTCATCGGGAGCACTTATCAGGCCGGCAACGTGGGCGCTCAAGATATCCACGTTCCTGGCCGAAAGGGCGGCAATAAGCGCTCGACTAATGGTATCTTCGTCGAGATATAGTCGAATCGAATCAACCACGATCAAGCGCCTGCTCTACTGATGCTTCGGTGTTAGCGGCGATGTCTGCCTCGATCTCTGCGCGATTGAGATGATAGTAAGCCAGCGCCGCGTAGACCCCGGCCAGATCGAGCGTCATGTCGTCGGCTATTTCTTCCGGCGTGAGGCCGAGTTTGTAGTGACCAACGATGGTGCGAACGGCGACACCCGTCCCGGCGACTATCGGACGGCCCGCATGCACTTCCGGCTTGCGAACGATCAGGCCTTCTAGTGTGGCGACACCCATCGTAATCTCTCCAGCCGTCTATTCACGTCCATTCTATCACAATCGAAAGAGGCTCACGCAAAAGACGCCAAGAAAAGCCTTATTTCTTCCTTGGCGTCCTTGGCTTCTTTGCGCCTTGGCGTGAGATCTTCTATCCCAACAACTGACTCAACCCCGGCAGCGACGACGCCACCCACGTCAGCAGCCAGCAGAAGGCCACCACCAGCGCCACCAGCAGCAGCGCCAGCCAGATGGGCAGTTGCGGCCGAATCTCGACCGCGCCCTGGAGGCTGGGCGTGGGCGGCCCCGGCTGCTCGGCCAGGGTGTTGACGTGGAGGACGAACGGCCGCCGGCTCGTCCGGCCGATGAACGGCCGCTTCATGGCCTGGACGTAGAAATCGACCACGCCGCGCTGCCCGGCGGCCAGACCAATCTGCTTCTGGGCGCTGTCGAAATACAGACCGCCCTGGGGCGTCTCGGCCACGACGCGGACGGTCTGGGCCATGGGCGCGCCGTTCTGCAAGAGGACGCGGCAGATGCCCGCGTCGCGCAGCAGCCGCGGGCGCATGTCCCACTCCACGCGCCGCGCCGGCGTCGGGAACTCCGTCACCATGCTGACCACCAGCGAGCCAGTGTCGGCGGCGAAGGCGCGGGCCTGTTGGTCGGTGACCGTCGCGGCGGCGGCGCGCAACTCGGCGGCCAGTTCTTCGGCCGTCTGCTGGCGGTTCTCCGGGCGGCGGTTCAGCGCCCGCAGGATGACCGCCTCGACGGCCGGGGGCACGCCCGTGTTCAGTTCGCGCGGCGTTGGCGGGGCCTCGTACTGGTGGGCCTGCACCGCCCGCTCCGGCGAGCGGATGTCCAGCGGCAGCCGGCCCGTGGCCAACTGGTAGAGGACGACGCCGAGCGAATAGATGTCGGCGCGGCCATCGACCGGCCGGCCGAGCACCTGCTCCGGCGACATGTAGGGCAGCGTGCCCATCATCAGCCCCTTCTGCGTCTCGCCGGCGTCGCCGGCCAGCTTGGCCAGGCCGAAGTCGGTCAGCATGGCCCGCAGGGGCGGGTCGCCGGGGCGGTCGGGCCGGTCGAGGCGCTTGACGAGGATGTTGTCCGGCTTCACGTCGCGGTGGACGACGCCCTGCCGATGGGCGTAGCCGAGGGCGTCGGCCGCCTGGGCCACCAGCGTCAGCGTCTCCTCCAGCCGCACGACCTGATTGAGCTGGGCCAGCTGGCGCAGGTAGGCTCCCAGGCTCAGCCCTTCGACCAATTCCATGACGATGTAGAGCAGGCCCTCCTGGCGGCCGAAGTGGTAGACGCGGACGATGGAGGGGTGATCAAGGCGGGCGGCGGCGCGGGCTTCCTGCAAGAAACGGCTCTGGAAAGCGCTGTCGGCGGCCAGGTTGCCGTGCATCACCTTGACGGCCACCGGCCGCATCAGGTTCACGTCCGTGGCGCGGTAGATGACGCCCATGCCGCCCTCACCCAGGACGGCATCGATGCGGTAGTTTTCGATTTGTTGGCCGGGTTGGAGCATGGGGGTAATGATGACCCAGGGTGGGCGGATAGGCAAATAGGCGATTCTCCGCGTGGCGCGATTCTCCGAATCGCAGTGCCCGCGATTCAGGAGAATCGCGCCACGGGCCGGGTAGCGCTACAATCCCGTCATGGCCTACACACAACTGTACTATCATCTCGTCTGGCGTGTCCGCAACGGCGGGGCGCTGCTGACCGCCGCGGCCGAGCCGCTCATCCTCGACTACCTGCGCTGGCGGGCCATTGGGCTGGGCGGAGCGGTGTTCGCGCTGGAGGGCGCGGCCGACCACGTCCATCTCGTCGCCGCCGTCCCGCCGCGCGTCGCCGTCCACGCCTTCGTGGGCCAGGTGCAGCGCAGCGCGGTGACGCGCTTCAACCACCGCACGCCGGAGACGCCGCTGGCCTGGGCCGACGACTACGGCGCGATGACCTTCGACGGCAAGCGGCTGCCCTACGTCATCGCCTACGTCGAGCAGCAGAAGGCCCACCACGCCGCCGGGACGATCATCCCCGTGCTGGAGCGGGTGGACGACCGGCCGCCGGCCCGCGGCGCCGTCCACGAAGCGCCGCCGGCCTATCGCGTGGCGGCGGGGATGGCGGCGTGGTGGGGGGAGATGATGGAGATGGAGTAGAAATTGGAGTAGAAACCGAGTTTCTCAGAAGAAACTCGGTTTCTCTTGGTCTAGGCGTCCAGCAATAAAGCGTGCAGCAGCCCCGCTCGCGGGTCAGCCGGGCCACAGACGTACTCAGCATAGGCCGCAGGTGAGGCAAAATGGCGCAAAACCATCTCTGGCCGCGGCAACGTCCCTGCTCTCAGGCCGATGTAGTCCTGATAACTCGAGAACTCCCACGCTTCCGGCACAGTCACGAAGCCGGCTGTTACCGGGTTCAGATGAACATACCGCGACAGGTGTACCAGGTCTCCGTCGGTAGTCACCGGTCGTGTCTTAAAAGGCCCCTGGAACACGGGGCCAACGCGCCCTTCTTGCTTGTTGATCGCCTTGGTGTAGGACACCGCCAATGGCTGCATCGTCGTTAGGCCGAAATCGTCGCCAACGACGTGAACAATAAGGTGATAGTGGTTAGGCATGAGGCAATAGGCGATGACCACACCCATGTCCGGCGAACAATACTCTCGCAGGCGGCGCAGAAAGAAGACACGGTTGGCGCGGGTAAAGAAGATGTCGCCGAAGTTCACGCCGCGGTTGTAGATGTGATAGATGTGGCCGGCAAAGACGGGGGCCTTGCGCATTGGTGCTCCCCTTTAGAAACCGAGTTTCTTCTTGGAAACTCGGTTTCTATCATTCTCAAGCATTCCAGCATCCGAGTTAACAGGCAAACTGTCGTTTAGAAACCGAGTTTCTCAGAAGAAACTCGGTTTCTAGGCATCAGGCATCAAGAATCAGGATCGGAGAGAGGATCGACCAGCCGGAAGCCGACATCCCTGTACACGAATTGCTCTTCGTGGAAGTACCGGTACGCGACCCGACCGTCGTCGCTCCAAGAGCCGCCGCGCAAAGCTTTGGTTTCTCCTGAGCCAGGGCCTGACGGGTTTACGGCGAGTGAGCGGGCGTAGTAGCCACTATCGTACCAGTCATTTGTCCATTCCGAGACGTTCCCGGCCATGTCCAGCGCGCCGACCCAACTGGCACCGTCGGGGTAGGCTCCCGTCTGGGAAATGTCGCGTACGCAGCCGGACGTGTTAGCCAACCGGCACGACGACGCGCCATTTCCCCACGGAAACTCGAAGCTTTCCGGCCCGCGCGCCGCATATTCCCATTGCGCCTCGGTCGGCAGCCGCCCACCCGCCCATTCGGCGTATGCTGTCGCGTTGTACCAAGTGACTTGGGTGACCGGGTAATCTGCATGCGCCGGGTTGTCGTAATGGCTACCGCGGATGTAGCTTGAGCTGCTCTCCGGCGGCGAGCATGCCTTAGCGGCAACACAGGCCGCATACTGCGCGTTCGTCACCTCCGTCCGATCGATCCAGTAGGCGTCGAGCGTGACCTCGTGTACTGGCCGTTCGTTCTCTTCCCCGTCCTCACTGCCCATCATGAACGACCCGGCCGGCACGTAGACCTGCTCGACAACCACACCGCCGCGCTTGACAATGCGGATGTCGCCCGTTTGCGGCTCCGGCCCCGAGCCGGCTCCACCACCGAACTGCCAGGCCCAGAGCGCTAACGCCACCAACGCCACCAACGCGGCGACGCCCAGCAATTTGTCCAAAACGGGCACACTCCGGTTGACGGCAGGTGGGTTCGCACTGGGCAGCGTTGGCGGCAGGGTTATCGGGGCTGGAGCTGGTGCCATCGGCAAAGCCGACGCGGGCGTCGGCGGTGGTGCGTGCCGCGCCGGCCGGCCCGCCGCCAGCAGCCGCTCGAATGTGGCCGTGCTATCGAGTCGTTGACTAATATTCGGCATCATCGCCGCCACCACCACGGCCGACGTCGCCGCGCTGACGGCCGGGTTGATCTCCCGCGGCGGCGTCAGCACGTCCGCGCCGCTGGCCAAGTCTGGCCCATCGGGCGGCGGTTGCCCGGTCAGCAGCGTGTAGAGCGTCGCGCCGAGGGCGTAGACATCGGTGCGCGGGTCGGTCCGGCCGCGGCCATATTGCTCCGGCGGGCTATAGCCGGGCGTGACCGCCTTGGCCCCAATGGTCGTGCCTTTGTTGGGATCGTAGACCTTGGAGATGCCGAAATCGACTAAAACAGCCCGGCCATCGTCGGTGATGATGATGTTATCCGGCTTGATGTCGCGGTGGACAATTGGCGGCGTGTGCGTGTGGAGGTGGGTTAGGGCAGCACAGATCTGACGCATCCACGGCAGGACTTCGGCCTCGTCCAGCGGCCCGCCACGCTCGCTCAGCAGCGTCGTCAGGCTCTTGCCCTCGACGAAGTCCATGACCAGGTACTGCCCCTGGCCGGGTAGGATGAAGTGGTCGATGACGACGGGCAGGTTGGGGTGACGCAGGCCGGCCAGCAGCTTGGCCTCGCGCTCGAACTGGCGCTGCGCCTGCGGGCCGGTGTCGAAGTTCTCCTTGACCGCCACCGGCCGGTCGAGGGCGGTATCCCAGCCGCGATAGACCGCGCCGAAGCCGCCCTGGCCAACGAGCTTGACGATGCGGTAGCGATTATGGAGGATGACGCCGGTGGCGAGGGTCATAATGACTCCTGCTGCAAATCAGGCCGACACAACCGGGATCATAATCGGCAATAGACGGAAAGGCAATGCTATTGGCTGCCTCCGGCCGTTATGGCTCCGCCACGTGAAGGATCATCGGGATCACGGCGCGATAGGTCGCCGGCGGCTCGGCGTAGACGACGGTAATGGTGTGGGGGGCGGCCGGCATCGTGATGCTGTTGTCCAGGTTTGTGCTGCTGTCGTTGTTCGTGCCATCCCAACCGGCCACGCGCCAACCATTGGCCGGGCCGGCCGTCAGGCTGATGACCTCGCCGGCCACGTACTGCCCCGCCCCACAGCCGGTTGACTTGTTCGGCGTCGCCGTCGGGTCGCTGCCCTGACCGCTGTGGCTGCGGGTCAGGACGTAGCAGGTGATCGGCGCTTGCTCGTAGCTGACGCTGACGGTGTGGTTGGCGGCCGGCATGGTGACGGTGTTGGCCGTGCCGGTGCCGGCGTCGTCGTTCGTGCCATCCCAGCCGGCCACCTGCCAACCCGCCGTCGGACTGGCCGTCAACGCGATGCTCTCCCCGGCGACATACTGGCCGGTGCCGCAACCCGGCGAAAGGGCGGGATCGGCCACGGGGTTGCCACCGCTGCCGCTGTGGGTGCGCGTCAGCGCGTAGCAGACAATGGGCTGCTGGTCGTAGATGACGCTGACACTGTGATTCACCGCCGGCATGGTGACCGTGTTGGTTGTACTGGTGCTGCCGTCGTTATTCGTGCCGCCCCAACCGGCCACGCGCCAGCCGGCTGACGGTGCGGCCGTCAGACTGATAGCCTCCCCAGCGACGTACTGGCCCGCCCCGCAGCCGGTTGACTTGTTGGGCGTCGCTGTTGGGTCGCTGCCCTGGCCGCTGTGGCTGCGGGTCAGCGTGTAGCAGGTAATCGGTATCTGCTCATAGGCGACGCTGACCGTATGGTTGGTCGCAGGCATGGTCACGGTGTTGGTCGTGCTGGTGCTGGCGTCGTTGTTCGTGCCGCCCCAACCGGCCA
>ERZ724519.319-NODE-319-length-20425-cov-4.403633_pt1 | contig 20425 bp, 16 predicted proteins | sample MGYA00376052_ERZ724519 | MGnify/ENA primary metagenome ERZ724519 (study PRJEB28724, sample SAMN07190883) | activated sludge metagenome | isolation source: activated sludge of sewage treatment plant in Hong Hong | place: Hong Kong | collected 2016-03-17 ... | reverse complement strand
TGCAGAACTTGATAAGGATATTCAGGATGTGCTGATGCGCTGGAATTTATTTTATGACACGTTAAAAGTAGCACAGCCGGGACAAAAAGTGTTGGGAGAGATTGACCGCACTTCATCTATCCTACGCGACATGCTCAATCCGAATTTTAACCATATTCATGTTAATGACAATCTTCTTTATGATGAGATTAAGTCATACCTGAGAAGCATTGCACCGGAGCAGGAAGAAATTGTTAAGCTATTTAAGAATAAGCAACCCATCTTTGAACATTTCGGAATTGATAAACAGATAAAATCTGACTTTGGCAAAACCGTAGCTTTGCAGAATAGTGCTTACTTAGTGATTGAGCATACTGAGGCCATGCATGTTATTGATGTTAACAGTGGAGGTCGTAACAGAGGAGATAGCGACAGTCAGGAAAAAAATGCTTTTGAAACCAACTGCATGGCAGCAAAAGAAATTGCCAGACAATTGAGGTTGCGTGATATGGGGGGTATCATTGTCGTTGACTTTATTGACATGATCAATCTTGAACATAAGCGTCAGTTACATGAAGTGCTAAAGGAAGAGATGAAAAAAGATCCTGCACGTCATACTGTTTTGCCGCCAAGTAAATTTGGGTTAATTCAGATGACCCGTGAACGTGTGCGACCGGAAATGAAAATTTCAACTACTGAAAAATGTCCGTCATGTAATGGCACAGGTGAAATTAAAGCAAGTATTTTACTTATTGATGAAATAGAGAACAACGTTCGCTATTTTGCGCATGAACAAAACGAAAAGAAAATTATTTTGCATGTACATCCATATATTGAAGCATATTTGAAAAAAGGATTTATTTCAATTAAATGGAAATGGTATTTAAAGCATAAAATAAAAGTTAGTATAGAAGCAGTAAGTTCTTTTGCGGTTACACAGTTTGCTTTTTATAATACCAAAGGCGAAGAGATAAAGATATAGTAAGATTAGAATGTTTGACATTCATAAAATCTTATGAAGTATATTCAGGGATAGATTTTAAATACACTACCTTAGCATTCCTTAAAAACCATTCATAATAATGAGAAAATATTTCATTTTGTTAGTTGTTATTTTCTGTATGAGCAACACAATTTCATTTGCAGGTAATGAGTCAACCGGCACAGACAAACGTTTTGATTCTTTTAAAGAAAGATTTATAAAAGACTTGTGGAAGCATAATCCAATGTGGGCAACTGAAATAGGTTATCATGCATACGACTCCATTCTTGAAGTTAATAATGAACAATATCGTAATGGGCAAGTAGCTTTTTCAAAATCATATCTCGATTCTTTAAAAACATTTGATAAAGCGACATTGAGCAGTTTAAACAGAATGGATTTTGGTCTGATTGAAAATTATCTCAACAGCAATATTTTTTACATCACAGAAATGAAAGGCTGGCAATGGAATCCTTCATCATACAATGCAACAGGCAATGTAGCATTTATGTTATCCGAAAATTATGAGCCACTCAATAAACGACTTGTAAATATCGGCAAAAAACTTTCACAGTTTAAATCATATTACGAGGCAGCAAAAAAGAACATTGCAAACCCAACAAATGAACATCTTAAGTTGGCAATAGAGCAGAATGCAGGTGGCATAGCTGCACTTGAGACTGACCTATCAGACTCTCTAAAACAAGCCACACTAAAGGCCGGTGTTAAATTAAACATTACGCAATCACTGACTGATGCAAAAAAGGCAGTTGAAGATTATATTGTGTTTCTGAAAGACTTTAAAAATGCTAACCCAAGAAGTTTTAGGTTGGGAAAAGACTTGTATGCAAAAAAGTTTGAATACGAAATTCAAAGTCAATATACCTATCAACAGATTTATGACTCTGCAATGCAGCGAAAGTCTTATCTACATCATGAAATGTATAAAATATCAGACAAGCTATGGCCAAAATATTTTGGAACAAAAACTAAGCCAGCTGATAGTTTAGTAATGATAAAAATGATGATTGATACTATTTCTTTTAATCATGTAAAGCCGGATGAATTTCAATCAGCAATAGAAAAACAACTTCCTGAATTGGTTAAATTTATCAATGAAAAAAATCTGATTTATATTGATCCTTCCAAACCTCTAAAAGTAAGACGAGAACCAGCATATATGGCAGGTGTAGCCGGTGCATCTATCAGTTCACCCGGACCTTATGATAAAGGAGGTAATACATACTATAATGTGGGTTCACTATCAGGCTGGTCTGCTGAACGTGCAGAAAGCTATTTAAGAGAATATAATCATTACATTTTGCAGATTTTAAACATCCACGAAGCAATACCGGGACATTATACACAGTTGGTCTATAGCAATAATGCACCAAGTATCATTAAAGCAGTATTTGGCAATGGCGCAATGATTGAAGGCTGGGCAGTTTATGGTGAGTTAATGATGCTTGAAAATGGCTATGGTAACAATGAGCCTGAAATGTGGTTGATGTATTACAAATGGAATCTGAGGACAGTTTGTAATACCATTTTAGATATTTCCGTTCACACCAAAGAAATGACAGAATCACAGGCTTTAAATTTGTTGGAGAATGAAGCATTTCAGCAAAAGGCAGAAGCACAAGGTAAGTGGAGGAGAGTAAGTGTAACCAATGTTCAGCTTACAAGTTATTATACCGGCTTCAAAGAAATTTATGACCTGCGCGAAGAGTTGAAGAAGAAAATGGGAAGTAGTTTTAATCTGAAAACTTTTCATGAAAAGTTTTTGAGTTATGGAAGTGCACCGGTTAAAATGATTCGTCAGGAAATGCTTTCGGAGATTAAATAACATGATTCGTTTCGAACGCTTTTTAACTTTAATTAAACGACAGTTTTATATTTATTTAGGCGGACTCTTTCTGCTACTTTCTATTCGTTTGTTTTTTCTTTTTCGTTTATTCAGTATTGCTGATATAAGGTTAAATATTGCTGATATACTACATGCGATTCTGGTAGGATTTAGATTCGATACCATGGTGCTGATGTATGGAATGGCACTACCTGTTTTATTAAGTATTTTTTCTCTGATTATTGGTACTGCAAAAAGCAATGGCATGTTGACGCATTTTAATAGGATTTATGCAATGATCATGTTAATGCTATTTGTGATTGTTGGAATTGTAGATGTTTATTATTACAATTATTTTCAGTCGCATATCAATGTGTTGGCGTTTGGTTTATTCGATGATGATACTGCTGCAGTATTAAAATCTGTTTGGACAGATTACCCGATTATAAGTGTTTTAATTGCATGGATAATTGTTTTTTTTATAATCAGATTATTTGTAAATTATGTTTTTAGTGATAAGGTAAAATCTGTTGTAATTAAAAAAGCATGGCAAGGTGTTGCTTGTAGTTTGTTTGTATTGGCCATGTTTTTTCTTGGAATGCGTGGTTCAATCGGAACATTCCCATTGCAGATTGATGACTCTACAGTTTGTAATAACAGTACAGTAAATCTGATTCCGATTAATGGTGTGTTTGCAATAAAAGAAGCATTTCTGATGCGAAGCAAGCAGATGAGTATTGAAGGCAACATTACCTTTTTAAAAAAACTGGATTATGATAGTGAAACAAAAGCTATTGAAGATTATTATGGTCAGGCGCCTGAAAAAGATTTAGGTAAATCATACTTTACAATAACAGCCAATAAGCCATCCGGATTTAAGTATCCGAATGTGGTTTTTTTTCTGATGGAAAGCATGAGCAACAACAATTTGTTTTATCATTCAACAACACTTAATCTTTATGGTGCATTGGAAAAGCATCTTACAACTGACTATTTTTTAAGAAACTTTTTACCCTCAGGCAATGGTACCATCAACAGCTTAGAAGGCATAATGGTCAATACACCTGTAACTTCATTGGCACAGTCAGAACATAATTCGGTTTCATACAACAGCTCTGTGGCACTTCCTTTCAGTAATGCCGGATATGAAACAACTTTTATTACAGGAGGTAAGTTTGGATGGAGAAACATCAATGAGTTTATCCCACATCAATATTTTCAGCATGTAGAAAGTAAAGATAATGTACTGAAAGAAATTGCTGGGTCAACAGAATGTGAATGGGGTGTTTATGATGAATATCTTTTTGATTATGTTTTTAAGAAATTAGAAAAGGCTACAAAGCCACAAATGATTTTTGTACTCACCACAACAAATCATACACCTTTTCATTTGCCGGAAACCTATAAACCGTATCCGGTAAAACTGACTGATGAGATAAAATCAAAATTGCTTACTGATGAGAATCTTGCAGTAAAAAATCTTACTAATCTGCAATATTCCAATAATTGCTTAGGTAAATTTATGGATAAGGTTAAGCAATCCAATTTCAGTCAGAACACAATTGTTGCAGCCACCGGAGATCATAACAATTTAATGTTATTTGATTTTAATGAAAGTCAGATGTACTATCAGCGGAGTGTTCCATTGTATTTGTACGTACCTGAAACAATTCAACCGCATGTGACGATCAACAAATGGGGTTCACATAAGGACATTTTCCCGACTTTAATTAATCTTGCATTGCCACAATCAACCTATTTTAATGCCGGTGATAATTTGTTTGATACATTACAAAGCCGCAATAATATTTTTGCCACTGACTGGATGAGTATGGAAGCAATGAATGAATTTGGTGCTGTAAAGTATGGTGAGTCTGTGAAATATTTTGATTGGGATAAAAATAAAATGCTGAAAGAAACTTCAGCACCATCAGCCGATTTGCAGAAATTGCTTCAACGTGCAAGGGCACACTATGCTGCAATGGCTTATTTTATCAGAAATGAAACTTTAAAAACCAAACAAGGAAAATAGTTTTTTTAATGCAATGGTTTCGATAGAAGAAGTTTAAAGATTGATATAAGTGAAACCAATGCCCATGCAGCCTCAAGAATAATAAATGGCATATAGTGAATTAAAACAGAAGCAAGGCATGCTAGAGATGCGCCAATAAAATTCAGAAGAAGATAAAATATCTTATCAGGCTTAATTACTCTGAAAAGATGAAGAAAATATGCCACTAAAAGGATGAAAACACCAATAAATCCTATAAAATCTTCCATAAATGTTTAAATTAACGATAACCAAAGGTATGGCAATGGTTGTATAATTTATCTTCGCACGTTTAAAATTTATAACAATGAAATTCGCAACTAAGGCACTTCATGCAGGTGTTGAGCCCGATCCAACAACCGGTGCCATTATGACACCTATTTACCAGACATCAACCTATGTACAGGCATCACCTGGACAGCATAAAGGTTATGCCTATGCCAGAGGAAAAAATCCTACACGGTCGCAGTTAGAAAAAAATATTGCTGCATTGGAAAATGCAAAATACGGATTATGTTTTAGCAGTGGCATGGGAGCTACTGATGCAGTGATGAAATTATTAAAACCTGGTGATGAAGTAATTTCCGGTGATGATTTGTATGGTGGAACATATCGTATGTTTACTAAGGTTTTTGCAAACTATGGAATTAAGTTTCATTTCATAAACCTGACTGATGCTAACAATATCAGTAAGTATATCAACTCAAATACAAAACTTATTTGGGTTGAAACACCAACCAATCCAACCATGCAGATTGTGGACATTAAAGCATGTAGTGCATTAGCAAAAAAGCACAATTGCATATTGGCTGTTGACAACACATTTGCATCACCGTATTTGCAGAACCCAATAGATTTAGGTGCTGATATTGTTATGCATTCAGTTACTAAATATTTAGGTGGGCATAGTGATGTGGTAATGGGTGCATTGTGTATGAGTGATGATTCATTGTACGAAAGACTTGCCTTTATACATAACTCATGTGGTGCCACTCCGGGTCCAATGGATAGTTTTCTTGTATTAAGAGGTATTAAGACATTGCACCTGCGTATGGAACGTCATTGTTTTAATGGAAAACAGATTGCTGCATTTCTTCGTGCTCATCCAAAAATTGAAAAAGTTTACTGGCCGGGCTTTGAAGATCATCCAAACCATAACATTGCAAAAGCACAGATGCGTGATTTTGGCGGAATGATTTCTTTTGACCTTAAAAGTCATTCGCAGCAAGAGGCTTTTAAATTAGCTTCGTCTGTAAAAGTGTTTTCATTGGCCGAATCTTTGGGTGGAGTAGAGTCTTTAGTTAACCATCCTGCATCAATGACACATGCCAGTGTTCCTGCTGCTGAAAGAGTAAGAGTTGGCGTAACCGATTCATTATTGAGATTAAGTGTTGGCGTTGAAGATATAGATGATTTAATTGCAGATTTGAAACAAGCAATTGGATAGTGCCATCACAAAAAAATTACATTGAAAATACGTTCAAAATACATCATTTTATTACTTTTGATTCATTATAAATAAATTAAAACAATGCTAAAAAAATCTACTAATTTTTTATTGCTGATGATGGCCATGATTACAACCATTACAGTCAATGCACAAAACACACATTGGTGTGCTACTGATGAAGTTACCAATGCTGCACTTCAGAATAGTGCTGCTGCCCGTGCTGCACAAAATCAGTTAGAGGCGTTTACTCAACAGTATGTACAAAACTTTCAACCAAGTTATTTCAGAAGTACCGGAACAGCAGTGTACGTTATTCCTGTTGTGTTTCACATTATACATAATTGGGGTCCGGAAAATATTTCAGATGCACAGGTATATGATGCTATCAGAATATTAAACCGTGATTATAATGGACAAAGAACAGATACAGCAAACATCATCCCTGATTTTAAAGCATTGAATGCTGACGTTCAGATTGAATTTCGTCTTGCACATAAAGACCCAAACGGTAATTGCACTAATGGAATTGACAGACAACAATCGTTGTTGACTTATGATGCCGGTGATCAATCGAAGCTGAATCCATGGCCTTACAATAAATATTTAAATATCTGGACCATTTCATACTTTGGTTCTTCGCATGCAAGTGCAGCAGCGTATGCCTACAAACCCGGTACGGCACCTCCCGGCAAAGATGGAATCATTGCATTACACAATTATGTGGGAAGCATAGGAACAGGTAGTGCAACAGGTCAATATACACTCACACATGAAATTGGTCACTGGCTTAACTTAAATCATACATGGGGTGGAACCAATCAACCCGGTGTAGCTTGTGGTGACGATAATGTAACAGATACTCCGGTTACAAAAGGTTATACTAGTTGCCCATCACCTTCAAATGCTGATATATGTAATCCGGGCATAATTGAGAATTATCAAAACTACATGGACTACAGCTATTGCTATTACATGTTTACACTGGGACAGAAAGCACGGATGTGGGCAGCACTAAACTCAGGTGCAGGTTTACGTAATCAGGTGCATACAGCCACTAACTTAGCTAATACAGGTACCGATGGTGGCACGTATATCTGTGCACCAACAGCAAGTTTTTCACCTGTACAAAAAGTAATTTGCGAAGGTGGTATTGTGAGCTTTAATGACGCAAGCTTAAATACAGATACAGTGGGTACAACTTATCTTTGGACTTTTAATGGCGGAACACCATCTACCTCAACAGATAAAAACCCTGACAGTATAGTTTATAACACTGCAGGCATTTACGATGTAACATTAACTGTTACGAATTCTGCAGGTTTTGATACTTATACTGGTATTGAGAGTGTAGTGGTAAGACCGCAACAGGTTTCTAACTTTGTTCCTTATTCAGAAGGTTTTGAGAACGTATTGTTCCCTTCTGTGGATTGGATTGTTAACAATGAAAATGGCAATGCATGGGAATTGAATTCTGTTGCCGCACATTCAGGATTTAATTCTGTACGAATAAATAATTTCAGTGGAAATGTTGCCGGAACCAAGGATGTTTTTATTACACCGGGGTTTAATTTAACAAACACCACACAAACACAATTTACCTATTGGCTTGCCTTTGCCATGAAAAGCAATGGCAGTTCTGATGTGTTGAAAGTGTATGCTTCCAACAATTGCGGTCAGTTGTGGAATTTACGTACCACAAAAACAGGCTCGCAGTTGGCTACAGTAGCTAATGCTGTTATGTCGGATTTTATTCCTAATGCCTCACAATGGCGTCAGGAAACCGTGAGCCTCACCTCCGGACAATATTCAACAAAACCTAATGTATCATTAAAGTTTGAATACACGCATGATTTGGGTAACAACATTTATATTGATGACATAAATCTTACAGGTACAGTAGGCATCAGCGATTATGCAGTCTCAGCAAGTGATGTAACGATTGTTCCAAATCCAGCTTCTGAAAAGTCAAACGTTAATTTTGAATTGCTTCAACCGGAGAAAGTATTGATAACTGTAACAGATATGCTTGGCAAGGAAGTTCATCGTATTGCTGAAAATCGTTTAGATGCAGGAGAATATCAATATGAAATAAACACAAATTGGGCAAAGGGTGTTTATACTGTTCGTATTGCTGCCGGAAGTCAGATTATCAGTAAGAAATTAGTAGTAGAATAAATTAAATAAATAATAATTAAGCCTGAAGCTGAATTTAGTTTCAGGCTTTTCTTTTTAAGGGATATGAGTGAAAATGAGTTTTCAATTGAAATGAATTATGTGGTGTATGCTAAACCGGAAGCGGTGTTTAATGCATTGACAAATCCTGATATCATGAAAGAATGGATTGAGGGAAGTTTTGTTTTTGAATTGAAAAAGGGGGGTAATGTTGAATTGTTTGATGGTTGGGTGAAAGGCGAAGTACTTTCATTCATCAACAATGAGTCGTTGAGCTATAGCTGGAAGCCGAACACATGGGATAAAAAGACAAAAGCTTCTTTAGTGAAAATTGAACTGAAGCCTGATGCTGCCGGAACCAGAGTTTTCATTCATCACAGCTTGTTTCCAAGTAATGATGATACAGATAAACACCGACATGGTTGGATAAACTTTGTTCTTGATCCATTGAATGATTATTTTATCGGGTTGATGAAGTGATTCGGCATAGTTTGATTATCAAAAATCATTTGTTATTTCACACTCCTTAGAATTCCTCCTGCCAGGGGACGAAATAGTAGGCCTAACAAGTAATGACAATACACAGAAACAAAAAAGGGAAGACCTTTTGAGCCTTCCCTTTTTGTTTTCTTTCTTACAGGAAATTAAGAAAGGTGTTTGCTAACGAGTTTAGTCATTTCAAACATAGAAACGGTTTTTTTGCCACCGAAAACTTTTTTCAAGTTGTCATCAGCATTGATGTTGCGTTTCTCTTTAGGATCCTGTAATTTGTTTTTCTTAATGTATTCCCAAAGTTTTTTAACAACTTCAGTACGTGGAAGTGGCTTGCTTCCTACAACTGGATGCAATGCTTCGCCAATTGTCATAGCTTTCATGAATGCAGCATTTGGAGTACGCTTGGTTTTAGCTTTTGCTGCTGCTTTCTTTTTAGGAGCTGCTGCTTTTTTCTTTGGAGCAGCTTTCTTTTTTGGGGCTGCTTTTTTAGCAGGTGCCTTTTTAGCTTTTTTAGTTGCCATTTTGAAATTTGTTTTTTTTAATTTGTTGAGCAAATGAAATACATAATTTTCGCTTTGAAGCAACCATACACATGAATTTATTAACAGCTGTTTTCAGAGGGTAAACAGGTAAATTTGCATCATCAGTCTCACAGTAATATGAGGATAATGTTTTATCATAACAAGTGTTTTCTCCTCTGAAAAGTACATTTTTACCAATGAGAAATCAATGCATTTTATTGTTTTTACCTCTGAAAATACCAAGTAATTATAGGTTGTTGCATTGTTAATAACCGAAGTGGTTAACTACCTTATAGAATTTTTATAAGGTAAAAGTTGTTGATTTTCTCTGATTCTTACAGATAAACTTACATTATAAATAGTAGTAAGATTATTATATTATAGACTCAACCATCTTTAAGTCTTTAGCGTTTAGCAACACATAACAATTGTTTTAACTAATGAAAAAAACAATATTTCTTATGTTCACATGTGTTGTTTGCCTTTCAACAGTAAGGGGGCAGGACATGTGGGGGATAGCCAATAGTAATTATGCGGGAAACTTTGCCATAGATATAAATCCATCTTCAATGGCTGTTTCACCAATAAAGTATGAGTTAAATATACTTTCGGGGAATATGACTTTTTATAATAACTACCTCTATTTGCCTAAAGGAAAAATGTCTGTAGGCAAGTTTTTTAAGGCAGACTATTTTAATTACGACTGGCAGGATCAATATACAGGCAAGGATAAAAATGCATTTCTTCAAACAGGCATTAAAGGCCCATCGTTTTTTCTTCGTTCCGGTCAAACAGCTTTTGGCTTGCATACAGGACTAAAAGCAATGGGAAGTGTAAGGAATGTTGACTTTGAAATGGCAAAGTTGTTTTATGAGAATTCTACCTACACACCTTTGCAGCATACAGAACTTGAAGCCGGTAATAATAAGTTGGCTGCTTTATTATATGGTGAAATAGGTGCGAGTTTCGCACAGCAGATTGAGGCAGGACCCGGAAATAGAATTGCAATAGGTGCTACCTTTAATTATCTGCTGGGCTTTGATGGATTTTATGCACATAACGACCACATGCAATATCGTTTTGATGATGAGTCAATGCTGCATGTTAGCGATCTTAAAGCAGAATACGGTTTTGCTGTTCCACAAGACGGTGAGAGCGATTATTTTAAAGTTCGTGGTAAAGGATTCAGTACTACATGGGGTTTTCAATATATACATGGACTGAACCCTGAGGCTTATAATGTTTATGCAAGCCGACTGAAGTTTAAGAAGTATAAGTATAAAGTAGGAATGTCGTTGGTTGATGCCGGCAGTATATTGTTTGCAAAAGATACTCGTACCGTTAAATTCGACAATAATAATATAGACTGGAGTGGATTTGATACAACCGGAGTTGAAAGCATCAGTCAATTAGGAGAGCTTATTAGGTCTAAAGTATTTGACGACTCCTTGTCGGGATATGTTGCAACGAAATACCGTGCAAAACTTCCTACTGCTATCAGTTTTCAGTTTGATTACTGCCTGACCCATTTTCTTTATCTGAACACGTCTATAATTCAACCTGTCACCAGTAAGTCAACAGCTATCAGGCGACCGGCACAGTTGTCTTTTACACCAAGATTAGAAACATGGCGTTATGAGATTTCTTTTCCTCTAACATGGTATGAATATGATCAGCTAAGGCTTGGAACATGTCTTCGTTTAGGTCAGGTGGTTATTGGTTCAGATTATCTTACTTCCATGCTTGGTTTGTCTAAGTTTAATGGGTTTGACTTTTTTGTTGGAATAAAACACAGCAGTTATGCAATGGATAAGTTGAATAAGCGTAAGAAGGAAAAAGCTAAGGACACTTATACCGGAGGCGACATTTAAAAACTACTCTTGCCGGTCATTTTTGACGTTTAAGAAAAGTAATTCACATTACTTACTTTTGCCCTTCAATTCTACCGGTGTGAATATTAAGCAGACTGAGCTGTTTCTGAAAAAGGTTAAGGGAATGCATACCTTGGTTATAGGTGATGTAATGACCGATGCTTATCTGTGGGGTCGTGTTGACCGTATCTCACCGGAAGCACCTGTTCCTGTAGTGGCAGTTCAAAAGCGCGAAAGCCGCCCCGGTGGCGCTGCTAACGTTGCAGTAAATCTTCATTCCCTGGGTGCAGTACCTTTTATATGTTCTGTTGTCGGAAAAGATAATGCCGGAGCAGAGTTTAAAGAAATGATTGCCAAAAGCGGAATGCCTGTTGATGGCATACTTTCTTCTTCCAAAAGAACCACTACTATCAAAACAAGAGTAATTGGAAACAATTATCAGCTCATGCGTGTAGATGCAGAAGTTGCCGAACCACTTTCGCAAACTGACAGCGACATACTGATAAAAAAAACAGTAGCGTTAATCAGGAAAAAGAAGCCAGCAGTAATTATTTTTGAAGATTATGATAAAGGAGTTCTTAATAAAACTGTAATCGAAGCTATTGTTGCAGAAGCACAGAAACATGATATTCCTACAACAGTTGACCCCAAAAAGAATAATTTTTTCCATTATCGTAATGTCACACTTTTTAAACCCAATCTTAAAGAGTTGCGCGAAGGGCTGAAGACCGATTTGGAAAAACCAACGGCAACAGCACTAACGAAGTTAGCACATGATTTTGCAGCCAAACAAAAGATTAAGTCATTGCTCATTACCTTATCAGAACACGGAGTCTATTATTATTCAAAGAATGAGAAAGGAATTATCCCTGCACATATTCGTAATATCAGTGATGTTAGTGGTGCAGGTGATACAGTAATCAGTGTTGCATCTTTGGCAATCGCTGCCGGGTTTTCATGTCAGGAAATGGCTGCAATCAGCAATCTTGCAGGCGGCTTGGTTTGTGAAAAAGTAGGTGTTGTTCCTATTGATGGCAATCAGTTGTTGAACGAGGTTAAAAGACTTTCCGGAAAATAAAATGGAAGTAACGCCTTACAATACAGGAGAATCAAAAAAAGAACAGGTGCGCCACATGTTTGATGCAGTAGCACACCGATATGATTTTTTAAATCACTTTCTTTCTTTAGGTATAGATAAAATCTGGAGACGTAAAACGATTAATGAGATTGGTAAACTAAAGCCAAGGAAAATTCTTGACATTGCTACCGGTACAGGTGATTTGGCGATTGCAGCAGCAAGTTTAAGTCCGGAGAAAATAGTAGGAGTGGATATTTCAGCAAAAATGCTTGAAGCCGGAAGAGTAAAAGTTGAAGCAAGGAGATTGAACAATATATTATCATTGCAACAGGGCGACAGTGAGCAACTTCAATTTGACAATCAAACTTTTGATGCAGTGATGGTAGCTTTTGGTGTTCGTAATTTTCAAAATCTGGAAAAGGGATTAGAGGAGATGCATAGGGTACTAAACAATAATGGAAAGGTTTTTATTCTGGAATTCAGTAAACCAACACTTTTCCCCGTTAAACAATTTTATGGCATCTATTCACGTTATCTTTTACCACTTTTCGGCAAATTGATTTCCGGTGATGCATCTGCCTATACTTATTTACCTGAATCGGTAAAACATTTTCCATCAGGAAATGATTTTGCTCTTGTTTTGAAGCAGTGTGGTTTTACTAATATTGAAATTAAACCGATGACTTTCGGAATTGTAACTTTATACATTGCAGCAGCATGAAACAGAAGTTTATAGTTTTTTCTTTCTTATTTCTGCTGTTCAGTGCTGATAGTCTGTTCGCACAGAAACAAAAAATCCTTAACCTGCCTAAGTATGACAGGCAGCGTTTTCATTTTGGATTTATTCTTGGAATCAACAAGACCGATTTTGTGATTGACAGAGTTGCTTCTTTTAGTTTAATTGATTCACTTTATACTGTTGAATCAAAGGGTACATCAGGTTTTAATCTTCAGATAGTAACCAACATGCGAATGGGAGAGCATTTTGATTTACGATTTTTACCCGGATTGGCATTTGCTTCGCGCAATCTGATTTATTCATTTGAAAAGGGCAGACCACTCAGCAACGTTGTGACCAAAAAGGTAGAGTCAACTTTTGTAGAGTTGCCTTTGGATGTAAAATTCAAGTCAGCACGATTGAATAATTTCCGTGCTTATGTATTAGGAGGAGTTAAGTACAGCATTGATATGGTGTCGCAGGCAAAAGTAAAAGCTAAGGATAAAGAATATGTAAAGCTCCAACGAAACGATTATGGATATGAAATTGGAGTAGGATGCGATTTTTATCTTCCCATGTTTAAGTTTTCTCCGGAGATAAAGATGTACCACGGTTTACGCAATCTTTTGGTTAAAGACGATTTGGTTTATTCAAAATCTCTTGACGGATTGTTTTCAAAAATGTTTACCTTATCATTGACATTCGAATAACAGAAGTTACTTTTTATGCAAACATTTGAACTTGTTGTTCTGCCCGAAGAAGCAGCCAGTGAGTCAGTAGTTCAACACATAGTTGCCAAGAAATTTGGTAACAACAGATTGTTCCGTATTACAAAGCGTAGTATTGATGCCCGATCCAAGATTGTAAAAATCAGATTGCAGTTACAATGGATAGACGAACAGAATCAAAAATCATTACCTGAAAACAGAATGTGGCAGAATGTTGCCAATAGCCAACCTGTAATAATTGCAGGATGCGGGCCTGCAGGGTTGTTTGCAGCCATCCGCCTTATTGAATGTGGATATAAACCAATAATTATTGAACGTGGCAAAGACCTACGCAATCGCAGACGTGATCTTGCTGCAATAAATAAACAAAGACAGATTAATCCGGAGTCAAATTATTGTTTTGGTGAAGGTGGTGCAGGCACCTACAGCGATGGAAAACTTTATACCCGCTCCAATAAGAGAGGCAACATTGCTTCTGTATTGAACACATTTATTGAACATGGCGCAGCTGCTGATATTGCTGTTGATGCACATCCTCATATTGGGACCAATAAACTTCCTGCTATAATTTCTGCAATGCGAAACAGGATTGTTGAAAGTGGAGGCGAAGTGTTATTCAATACAAAACTTATAAAAATTGATTTTGACCTGAGTGGTGTGAATGGCGTAGAGGTTCAGCAAGGATTGTCTCAATTTCATATTAAATCTAAAGCACTGATTTTAGCAACCGGACATTCTGCACGAGATGTCTTTTATATGTTGAACAATCAAAAAGTATTGATTGAAGCAAAGCCCATTGCTATTGGTGTTCGTGCTGAACATCAGCAGCAGGTTATTGACGCTGTGCAGTATCATTGCAGCAAACGCAGTCCGTTTTTACCACCGGCATCGTATGCATTAAAACACCAACACGATGGACGGGGTATTTATTCTTTCTGCATGTGTCCCGGAGGAATCATAGCACCAGCGGCAACAGGCATTGGCGAAGTAGTTGTTAATGGTTGGAGTCCTTCAAGAAGAAATAATTTTTTTGCTAACTCCGGAATCGTAGTAAGTATTACAGAGGACGATGTTAAACCTTTTGTAAAAGCTAAAGAGCTGCGTTTTTTAGAGTTGCAGAAGAGTATAGAAGAGAAAGCATATATCTGCGGTGGAAGTAATCTTGCTGCACCAGCGCAACGTATGGTTGATTTTGTGAATCAAAAAGTGTCTTCAAATCTACCTGCCAGTTCCTATATTCCGGGAATCAATTCAGTAAATCTGAAAGAGATATTTCCTGAATCGGTTACACGTTCACTTTCTGCTGCATTTGTTGCGTTTGGAAAAAAAATGAAAGGCTACTATACAAACGAAGCAGTGTTGGTGGGTACAGAGTCGCGCACCTCCTCACCGGTGCGTATTCCACGTGATGTTGAAACAGCAATGCATGTTCATGTTCATGGGCTTTTCCCCTGTGGTGAAGGCGCAGGCTATGCCGGGGGCATTGTGTCTGCGGCTATGGATGGAGAATTTTGTGCAGAAAAATGTGCAGCATATTTGAAAAACAATAGTTGAAATAGTTACTTTTAAAACCACATTCTTTAACAATGGAAATCAATCAGCCGCCTTATTATATCAGAATAACAATTAAACTTCTGTTGGGGTTTTTAATTTTTTATATCCTGCATGTAGCACAGGATGTACTTATTCCACTCACGGTGGCTGTATTATTAACCTTTTTGTTGATGCCTGTGTCAAACAAATTAATAAAATGGAAATTTCCTCCCACTATAGCAATCTTATGTAGTATCTTACTTGCATTAGTAGTTGTAGCTGGGCTTTTTTATTTTTTCTATTCACAGATTGTTTCATTTGCTGAAGACTTGCCATTGCTGCAGGCAAAACTCCTTGAAAAGGTAGAGTTCTTGCAACACTTTGTAAACGAAACATTCAGAATTACCAAAGAGCAACAAAATGTTTTGGTAAAGTCAAAGTTGCAGGAAAATATTGCTGACAGCGGATTACTGCTACTTGATCTTTTTTCTTCAACCGGAACTTTTATTGCCAACTTTGCCTTAGTAACTGTTTATGTTTTTTTTCTGACACTATATAAGAAGAAATTTAAGCAATTTATTGAAGCTATAGTTATGGATGGTAAGCATAATTCATATTTTGAGATTGTAAATAAAGTAGCAGGAGTTTCACAGAATTATTTGAAAGGTATTTTCTTAGATGTACTCATTTTATCCATCCTCAATTCAACAGGATTTATGTTATTGGGCATTGAACATGCTATTTTGTTTGGAGTGCTTGCATCTATTCTCAACATCATACCCTACATTGGTGTATTGATAGGAAGTATTTTGCCGGTGCTTATGGCATTACTCACTAAGGATGAAATTGGCTATGCCATAGGTGCTGCCGGAGTTTGTGTTACTGTTCAGTTTATTGACAATAATTTTATTACGCCTTATGTTGTTGGCAGTAGTGTCAGTATCAATCCGCTAACAGCAACAATAGCTTTAATTATCAGTGCCTCGGTATGGGGCTTGGCAGGAATGGTTTTATGCCTGCCACTGACAGGGATGTTAAAGGTAGTTTGCGATCATGTTGAGGGCTTAAAACCTATAGGATTTTTAATAGGCGAGGAGGTGGACTATAGGAAAAATAAATTTAAACTTGGGCGAAAGTAGGCCTGTTGAAATGAAATGCTAATTTTGCATTTTATAGTGAATTGACAAAAGCCGATTCAGATTAAAATCAAGAGTAAAAATGGAGAATCTTAAACAGTATATTGAAGCATTAATTTTTACTTCAGAGCAAAGTATAACTGCAAATGAAATTGCTGCTGCATTGAAAGCAAGTTTCGGATGGGAGCTTTCCAATGAGAATATCAGACAGAGTATTGCTGAATTAATCAACAAATATGCTGCTGATGATTATTCTTTTGAGTTGGTAGAAATTGCCGGAGGATTTCGTTTTCTCAGTAAAAAAGAATATTATGGTGTAGTAAACACCATGTTGCAGATTAATTCTAAAAAACGACTTACAACGGCTGCATTGGAAACGCTTGCAATCGTTGCATATAAACAACCGGTTTCAAAATCAGAGATTGAAAACATAAGAGGTGTAAACTGTGATTATTCTATTCAGAAATTGTTAGAGAAAGATTTGATTACCATACAAGGAAAGGTGATGGCCCGGGGAAACCGATTTTATATGGTATTAGCCGCACATTCATGGATCATTTCGGTTTAAAATCTGCAAAGGATTTACCAAAGCTTAAAGATGTAATTCTTGATGAAAATGAGATTGGAACGCCTGCCGATATGCAATATGCCGAGGGTGATAATGCTGAAGATATAAGTATTACTATAGGAACACAGGAAGACAATACAAAGAAGTCTGATGACGTTGCTGAATAATCAGTCTTTAATTGAAATTCATTTTTAGAGGTGAAAATTTCTATCCTTGGCTTGCAATTTGATTTGGCTTTTAAAAATGTTTATAGCATGTTGTCAATTGCACTCATTTGTTTAATGCAACCAAGTATCAGTGAAGGTCAGGAGAAACTACGTAAGGTAGAGAATCAGGCTTTTACATATGGTGAAGTGTTGGAGTATCGTGTTCATTACGGAATAATAGATGCAGGCGAAGCAAAACTTGCTGTGATGCCTGATAAAAAAACTATTGGCCCTCGTGAAGTATATCATGTTGTAGGAACAGGTCAGACTAAAGGTGCCTTCGACTGGTTTTTTAAGGTGCGAGACCGTTATGAAAGTTTTATTGATGCACAAGCAATTATTCCCTGGTTGTTTGTCAGAAGAGTTTATGAGGGTGGATATAAAATCAATCAGGATGTTAGTTTCAATCAGGTAAAGAATTTAGCAACAAGCAAAAAGGCAACCATAGCCACACCGCAGAATGTTCAGGATTTGATTTCTGCATTTTATTATGCACGCACTATTGACTTCAGCAATGCCCAACCCGGTGAAATGTTTGCTGTTGATGCCTATTTGGATGATGCCATTATTCCTATAAAATTCAAGTTTGTGGGGAAAGAGAATATAAGTACTAAGTTTGGTACTTTTCGTTGCCTGAAGTTTCATCCGCAATTGCTGGAAGGGCGTGTTTTTAAAAACAAAGAAGACATGACACTTTGGATTAGTGACGATGAAAATAAAATCCCCATACGTGCAGAAGCAAAGATATTGGTAGGGTCTGTAAAAATGGACATAAAAGGTTTTTCAGGACTTTCCAACGAAAATTTAGCTATCATCAAAAACAAATAGTCTTATCGGTCAGCCGACATGCGCGAAAATTTCAGAGGATTAGCAGTAATCTCGTTTGTGATTTGTCGTTGTTTTGCAATGTCGCAGGCAAGATAGACAGCCTCGCGGAATGATTCTTCTGATGCCTGATTTTTTCCGGCCAGATCGTAAGCAGTGCCATGGTCGGGTGAGGTGCGGATGATTGGCAGGCCTGCAGTGTAGTTGACACCGGTTGAAAAAGCCAATGCTTTAAAGGGTACCAATCCCTGATCGTGATAGATGGCCATGATGGCATCGAAACTCTTAAATCGTGAAGAGCCAAAAAAACCATCAGCAGGGTAGGGTCCGAATGCACCAATACCGGCATTATGCAATTCGCTGATGGCAGGTGTAATGATATCCTGTTCTTCCTTACCCATTAAACCATTGTCGCCTGCATGTGGGTTGAGTGCAAGTATGGCAATGCGTGGCTTTTGCAGTCCGAAGTCGCTGCGAAGTGACTGGTGTACCAATTTTGTTTTTGAAATAATTTTTTCTTTGGTAAGTTGTGCAGGTACATCTTTTAATGCTACATGACCTGTAATGAGTCCGACACGCAGTTTATCGCTGACCATGAGCATAACGTGTTCGGCATTGCCGCAGAGCTTTGCAAAATATTCTGTATGTCCATTGAAAAGAAATGCATCACTGTGAATGGTGCTTTTGTCAATAGGTGCTGTAACTATGGCATCAATTTTTTTACCGAGTACATCTTTACTTGCTGCTTCGAGTGATTTGAATGCATAGGTGCCGGCAATAACTGAAGGCTTGCCCAATTCAATTTTAACGTCTTCTTCCCAGCAGTTGATGACATTAGTTTTTTTGTTACTAGCTTCTTCGGCTGTGCGGATGGTATTGAAATTAAATTCCTGCTGATGCAAAGATTTTCTGTGATATGAAATAACTTTTGAAGAACCATAGATGACAGGTGTACAGCTAGAGAGCATTCTGTTGTCGGAAAAAGTTTTAATGATGACTTCTATTCCAACACCATTCAGGTCGCCAATGGTAATTCCTATTTTAGGTTTTATTTCATTTTCAGTTGTAGTTGACATAATCAGATTTTGTTTTTTAAAAATTCAGAAATTAACCGCACACCAAATCCTGTTCCGCCTTTACCACGGTAAGAATCTTCGGCATGAACAAATGCAGTGCCTGCAATATCGAAGTGCATATAAGGATAATCAATAAAATGTTCAAGAAATTTTGCTGCTGTTATCATTCCTGCTGCAGGGCCGCCAACGTTTTTAATATCGGCAACATCAGATTTTATCAGCTCGCCATACTCGTCCCACATTGGAAATTCTACCACACGTTCGTAAACATTAGCAGCGCTTTTCTTTAATGCAGTGTTTTGATTCTGGTCTGCCGTTGTTAAAAATGCACAGGCATATTTACTCAATGCACTTGATGCAGATCCTGTTAAGGTAGAAAACTCCATGACCAAAGCAGGATCGTATTTTTTAGCATGATGCAAGGCATCTGCAAGAATCATTCTGCCTTCTGCATCAGTATTTAAAACTTCAACAGTTTTTCCGCTGTACATTTTTATCACATCACCGGGAACATAAGCATTTTCACCGGGGCGGTTGTCCGTAGCAGGAATCAATGCTACTATATGTAAAGGGATTTTTGCTTTTGCTAATGCATAGATGGCGCATCCTACAGCTGCAGCACCACCCATGTCGCATTTCATATAGTCCATACTGTTGGCCGTAGGTTTCAGACTTAATCCGCCTGTATCATACACTACGCCTTTGCCGACTAAGACAAATGGTTTTTTGTTTTTATGTCCTGCCGGTTTGTATTCCATAATGGTAAAAGTGGGAGGATCCTGACTGCCTTTGTTTACGGCAAGTAAACCACCCATGCCTGTTTTTTCAATTTCTTTTTTATTCAGAACGGTAACTTTTATACCGGCCTGTTTGCCCAGCTTAACCATTTCGTTTGATAACTGCGTTGCCGTAAGATAATTGACAGGCTCATTTACCAGATCACGGGCTTTGCAGGTGGCATCAACCATAGTGTTTAACCACAATAAATCTTTATCGGTTAATTTGTTTGAATGTAAGGCAATTACTTCAAGGCTGTTGTTGTTGCCTGAAGTTTTGTATTTCCTAAACTGATAGTTGGCTAAGGCAAGTCCTTCTGTAAAACACAATGCTTCCTGACGCAATCCGCGTGCTTCAATCAACACACTTTTTACATTTGTTTTATTCAGTAATGCAGTCATCTGATGGCCTGCC
>ERZ724519.318-NODE-318-length-20431-cov-4.946162_pt1 | contig 20431 bp, 15 predicted proteins | sample MGYA00376052_ERZ724519 | MGnify/ENA primary metagenome ERZ724519 (study PRJEB28724, sample SAMN07190883) | activated sludge metagenome | isolation source: activated sludge of sewage treatment plant in Hong Hong | place: Hong Kong | collected 2016-03-17 ... | reverse complement strand
GTAGATGGCGATGACCAACGCCGATACCACCAGCGAAATAAGGAAATCGACAATTGGATCGGGTTTGTGGTTATGGGCGTTTTTCAGGACAGCAAACAGGCTGTCGAGGGTTTTATTGATCACAAAAAACAACGCCAGAAAGGCCAGTATCATCCAGAACAGGCGCTTGCGAATATCCCCGAATGCCGGAAAACGCAGTTTGGTTTCGTAATAAGACCAACGCATGCCAAGCCAGAAACAGCCTGTGTATACCAATGACATAGGAATACAAGCCAGGAAATAAGGCCAGTCGCCTGCTTCCAACGCATCACTGAATAACAACAGGGATATCACCACGCTGGCCAGGGGAATGCCGATGACCATCAACAGGCGGTCGTCGAAACCGGCAACATCGCGGAAGCATTTTTTTTTCATGGCAAACGGGTGGATAGGGTGACCAAAGATATGTAAACGGAGGTTAACATCGTTCGGAAGATCAGGTTCAAGTGGTGCAGCATGAAATTTTCCCGCAGATTTCCGCAGAAAAAATTCACAGATTCCCGCAGAAATAAAATATGGTCTGCGCCGATCTGGGAATTTATTCTGCGGAAATCTGCGGGAAATATCTCCGCATCAGAACTCGATGCGATACAGGATATCCGGGAAGAAACCGATCTGGTCGATTCGGCCCACATTACCCCGAACCTCGTTGTACTGCATGGCAAAGATGTTGGCGTTGTTGGTCACGTTCTGGAAGTCGAGGAAGAAGGTTTGCGACAGTTTGCGCTTCGCGCTGTTGACCCGGAAACCGAGTTTCACGTCCCAGCGGAAATAATCGTCGAGCCGCAGGCTGAATGCCTGGTCGTCGTACAGCACCTCTTCACCGGCAGCCTGACTGGCAGCAAGATTGACGGGGGTATAGGGCCGGCCGCCGGCCGTGGTCAGTTTGGTATCGAGGGTAAAGAAGCGGCGACCGGTGCTGCCGATCTGAAATTCCTTGCCGGCCAGTACATTCAGTACATACCCGCCGTCGAATGCCGTGCTGCGCTCCACACCGTCGGAACCCTTGTATTTCGAGTCGAAAACGCTCAGGGTGACCAGCCCGTAATACCCCTTGCTGAAGAATTTTTCCACCGTCAGTTCAGCACCGATGTTGGTGCCCGTGCCCTTATTCACGAGGTTGTATTTTTCGGGAAAGATAAAGTCGGCGCCCGCATTGAGCAGGGAAAAACTGGTCGGCAGCGACTCCACGGGCACGTCGGACAGTGACTGGTAGTAGCCTTCGGCCTTGATGCGCCAGTTGGCGGCCGGTTTGAAATCGTAGCCGAGTACGAAGTGCTGGTTGCGGGTAAAGCCCAGGTCTTTATTGGTTTCGATGAAGGAGCCGTCGGGCTGGCGCTCGCGCAGCAGGAATACCGGCAGCGGTTGCGTCTGGTGGTGCAGGCCGTAACCGAAACTCAGCATGTGTTTGGGTGCAAACTGCCAGTTGATGGCTGCCCGCGGTTCAATGGCCAGGTCTTCGGTCTTTGCAAAATAGAGGGAGTGCAGGCCTGCATTGAGCGTCACGTTTTCCGTCAGGCGGTATTGAGCCTGCGCATAGGCTTCCGATTGATGGAACCACCCGTCGAAATCGCGCTGGGTAAACCAGTCGGGCTTGTTGTCGTCGTCGAGGTCTTCCGTGTTGTCGCGGGTGTCGACACGCGTATCGAGTTGCTGCTGTTGCAGCAGAACTCCGGTTCTCAGGGTAAACCGGTTGCTGATCTTCAGGTTGTAGTACGACGACAGGCGGTAGACCGTATTGGCATCCTTCACATCCCATATCCGGAAAGGTGTGCCGTTGTCGATCAGCAAATCGTCGGCAGTGTACTGGTTGCCCGAGTACGAGGCGGAGATCACCGTGCGCAGGTAAGACCGGTCGTTGAGCAGGATATTGTGTTTTAGTCCGAGTACCCCGAATTTGGAGATGTTGTAGGCGTTTTCGTTGGGATTGGCAAACAGATCGGTCGTGTCGAGTTCTGCCCCGATAAAGTCGATGGCACTGTAGGCCCCGATGCCGAACAGGGAAAACTTGCCCGCCCTGGTGTTGCCAAGATCGACATTGAACGTCAGGTCCTTGTACCGCGGCGTGGCGTCGGTGCCGATATTCAGACCGGCGGCGTCGGCAAGTTCGGCAAAGGAATGGCGGTAGGCGACCACGAACGAGCCGTCGTTCTTTTTGTTCAGCGGGCCTTCGGCTACCGCTTCCAGCCCGGAAAATGCGCCCAATTGGCCCGTAAATTCCATCCGTTCCTTGTTGCCGGTGCGCAGGTTGATATCAAATACGCCGGCCAGTGCATTGCCGTATTCGGCCGGAAAAGCCCCGGTGAGGAAGTCCGAATTGGCGATCAGGTTGGGGTTGAGCGCCGAGACGGGGCCGCCGGTTGTGCCGAGCGTGCTGAAGTGGTTCGGGTTGGGGATGGGTACCCCTTCGAGACGCCACAGCACACCGGTGGGCGAGTTGCCGCGAATGACGATGTCGTTGCGCGCATCGTTGTTGGCCGCTACGCCTGCAAAATTGGCGACGAGTTTGGCCACATCATTGCGGCCGCCGGAATAGCGCCGCACCTCTTCGGTGTTGAACTGCCGGGCGGAGATCGTCGCCAGATCGTTCACCGGCTTGTCCTTGTCGGCTTTTGCAGTGATCACTACCTCATTCATTTTGGAGAAAGATTCCTCCAGCCGGATATCGAGTTGTACGTCCTTGCCCGCCGTGACGAGGATGTTCGGAACGGTCTGGGGCTCGTAACCGATGTAGGAGATTCGCAGCGTCTGCCGGCCCACAGCGATGTTTTTTAATACAAACACGCCATTGGCGTCTGTAATGGCGCCCATGTCGCCGTCTGCGGCTTCCGTCGTCGTCCGGATGAGTTGGACGGTAGCGCCGATGAGCGGCGATTCCGATTGTTTGTCGAGCACCACGCCGCGAAGGGTAGAACTTTGAGCGGAAAGGACGAGGGGAAACAGGAGCAGGGTAAGGAACAGGAAGGCAAGATTTGATTTCATTGTTTTATTTTTTCAGTGAAACATTTTTTCGATGTATTGACAGTGCAAACATGGCAGCGTGCGCCATTCCTGAAAAGGCAAAAACCGTGGATTGAAGGAAGCGGGGGGTGAGCGGGGAAAACCGGCGGTTGAACTGCACCGGGCAAATCCGGCGTCGGACCGGATTTGCCGGCCCCCGCGGCTGTTGATAAAAAAAGAAGGGTTGAAAAATCCGGATCGACGCGGGCCTCGTATATGAAGTTCACAGGCTACGACGAAGGCTTATCCGGATGAACACAGGCAAAATGCCAGCCATGATGCCGCGGCCTGCAGGTTCAACAATCTTCTTCTTTTATCAAAAAAAGCAACTATGTCTACCATTTTCAAACATGCCTTGTGCCGTCTGCCGGTCATGCTCGCGTTGTTTTTCGGTGTATGCAGTGCGTCTTTGTACGCTTCCAGCCACCGGGAGGCGCCGCTGATCGCCAACGACCCCCTGGCCGACAACACGGACCTCTATGCATTCCGCAGTCCCGACGACCCCAACACCATCACCATCATTGCCAATTACATCCCGGCGGAACTGCCCTATGGCGGACCGAACTACAATACGTTCGGAGAGAACATCCGCTATGAAATTCATATTGACAACGATGCCACCAAGCCGGGCGACGAGATCGTCTACCGCTTCACGTTTAAAAGGGTGAACGAAGACCCCACCACCTTCTTTAACATTCGCCTGGGCAAACAAAACCTGAAAACGACGTACACCCTCGAACGCAGTATCGACGGCGGAGCGACGTTCCAGACCGTGCTGCAAAACGGTATCGTGCCGCCGCCCAACATCGGTCCGCGCTCGATCGAATCCGGCGCAGGCCTCAATACCTCCTATGAAAGCCTGATCGCCTCCTCCATCATGATGAGCACAACCGGCGAGCGGGTGTTCTGCGGTCCTGCCGACGATCCCTTCTTTGTCGACCTGGGCGGCATTTTCGACCTCGGCGATGCGCCGCGTCAAAACGGCGATTCCCGCGACGGGCTCGGCAGATACAACGTACATACGATTGCCATTCAGGTGCCTATATCCACCCTGCGCAAGGCGGGCGCGCCCGCTACGCCGACCAGCATCCTCGACTCGGACTATGTGATCGGCGTTTGGGCTTCGGCAAGCCGCCAGATGATGCGCACGCTGCAGAGCGACGGCAGCGCCCCCGTGGATGCCGGAGCCTGGGTACAGGTTTCGCGCCTTGGCATGCCGCTCACCAACGAAGCGGTTATCCCGATTGGCGACAAGGATTTCTGGAACCGCCTGACGCCTTACGACGAGTTGAGCGACAACACCCTCGACGGCTATTTCTACAACCCCGAACTGGCGCTTTATATGGACGATGACCTCTTTGGTAGTGCCGTGCCTGCTTTCGCTGCCCTGCGCATCCAGCGCAACGCGCTGCAGGCTTTTGATTTCGGCAACGGACAAGATGGCCTGTACGCCCTGAAGGGCAGCCCGGCAGTAGCCGGCACGGCCCTGGACGATGCCGTTTTCGGTACGCTGCTCCTGCCCGGACCCGGCAAGCCGCGCTCCGTCGACCTCTGGCCTATTTTCCACACCGGTGTACCCAATTTCCCGCCATACCAACTGGCAACGGGTAAAAACGGCAACCCGCTGGCGGCAGGCAAACCCTTCATCAACAATTTCCTGCCCAATGGCGGCGATATGCTGCGCCTGAACATGGCTGTGCCGGCAACGGACCGCCAGGACCCCAATTTCAGTCCCCTGGGCATCATTCAGGCCGCTGTACTCGGGCTGACCGACCCGGCGTACAACTCCGGCACTTCGGTGCAGTTTATCCCCAACATGGACGGCTTTCCCAATGGCCGCCGGCTGGAGGATGATGTCACCGTAATCGAACTTCAGGCAGTAGCCGGCGCAGCGCTCGCGGCCATCGGTCTGTGGTACGACGACTACACCGTCGGAAGTCCGAACCCCGTAACGCAAGACCTGATCGATGTACTGACCTATCGCACGGGCGTCGATCGGAATGACAAACCTTTCAAAACATCTTTCCCGTATGTGGCATCGCCCTGGAGCGGGTCGGAAGTGGGCAATTAATGCCTGCACCGGATATGTAAAACAACCATCTAAAAAGTTTGACAATGACACGCAACCATATCGCTAAATACCTGCTGGCCAGCGCATTTGCAGCGCTGACAGCGACGGCGGCGCTCGCCTCCAGCCACCGCGAGGCGCCGATGATCGCCGACGACCCCCTGGCCGACAACGTAGACCTCTACGCATTCCGAAGCCCTGATGCATCGAATACCATCACGATTATCGCCACTTATGTGCCCTTGCAATTGCCGCAGGGTGGCCCCAATTATTACTCTTTCGGCGAGAATATCCGCTACGAGATACACATCGACAACGACGCCACCAAACCGGGCGACGAGATAGTGTACCGCTTTACGTTTAACCGGACGAATGAAGACCCCTCTACCTTTTTCAATATCCGGCTGGGCAAGCAGAACCTCAAAACAACCTACACGCTCGAGCGCAGCATCGACGGCGGGGCGAGTTTTCAGGTGATCGTGCAAAACGGCATCGTGCCGCCGCCGAATATCGGCCCTCGGTCGATCGAATCGGGCGCCGGACTGGGCACTACCTACGCCAATCTGATGAATAACGCCATCACCACCACCACCAGCGGCGAAAAAGTATTCTGCGGCACCACCGATGATCCGTTTTTTGTCGACCTCGGCGGTATCTTCGACCTGGGCGACGCGCCCCGGCAGAACGGCACGCCCCGCGACGGACTGGCCTGCTTCAACGTCAGCGCCATTGCTATCCAGGTGCCCATCGCCACCCTGCTGAAAACAGGCGCGCCGGCTACGCCGACGACAATCCTCGACCCGGATTACGTGATCGGCGTGTGGGCCTCGGCCAGCCGCCAGCAGATCCGGACCCTGTCGGCGAACGCCAACCCGGTATATTCGGGTCCCTGGGTGCAGGTATCGCGCCTCGGCATGCCCCTCACCAACGAGGCGGTTATTCCGGTCGGACAAAAAGACTACTGGAACGCCCTGACGCCATACGACGAATTGAGCGACAATACCCTCGACGGCTATTTCTACAACCCCGAACTGGCGCTTTATATGGATGATGATCTTTTTGGAGGCGCTGTTCCGGCGTTTTCGCCGCTGCGCATCCAGCGCAACGCGCTCCAGGCTTTCGATTTCGGCAACGGAAAAGACGGACTGTACGCCCTGAAGGGTAGCCCGGCAGTAGCCGGTACGGCGCTCGATGATGCCGTTTTTGGTACGCTGCTCCTGCCCGGACCCGGCCAGCCGCGTTCGGTCGACCTATGGCCCATATTCCACACCGGTGTGCCCAACTTCCCGCCGTACCAACTGGCGACGGGCAAAAACGGCAACCCGCTGGCGGCAGGCAAGCCTTTTATCAACAACTTCCTGCCCAATGGCGGCGATATGCTGCGCCTGAACATGGCCGTGCCGGCGACGGGCAGACAGGACCCCGCCTTCAGCCCGCTGGGTATCGTGCAGGCAGCCGTACTCGGACTGACCGACCCGGCTTACAATCAAAGCACCGCTATTCAGTTTATCCCGAATATGGACGGATTTCCCAACGGTCGCCGACTGGAAGACGACGTTACCCGCATTGAGTTGCAAGCGGTTGGCGGCGTGGCTTTGGCCGCTATCGGACTGTGGTACGACGATTACACAGCCGGCAGCCCCAACCCGGTTACCCAGGACCTGCTCGATGTGCTGACCTTTACAACAGGTGTGGAAAGCAACGACGTGGCCTTTACGGCATCATTCCCGTATCTCGCCATGCCGCAAAGCGGTACGGGCGCCTGTGGCGGTTCGATCGTCACGGCTACCAGCGAAGTATTTCAGGGAGGTAACGGTATAGGCCTGAGCCAGAAACCGGTATTGATGAAAAATTACCCCAACCCGTTCTCTACCCAAACCACTTTCGAGTTCAAGGTTAACCTGCCTACCAATATATCCGTTCGGATATTCGATATGCAGGGCAAATACGTGGCGACGGCGTACAACGGTTTCCAGCAGGCGGGTACCTTTACCTATACCTGGAATACGGGCGACCTGCGTCCGGGATTTTACATCGCCAATCTGTACGATGGCAACGGCAGTCTGCTCCAGAGTGGCAAGTTGGTTAAACCCGAATAAATCAGGGTATAAAGGGCGGTTTTGACCTGATTATCAATTACTTAGACCTATAAGGTTTTCAAAACCTTATAGGTCTTTTTAGTATTGACAGATGTAGATTTTTACCGGACGACTACATGCCCACCCGGTCAATGCCCGGCATACCGTTCTATTCGTTTTTTGTCAGATGTTTTCCGAAAAAAGGGACATCCAAATTGCCGCACCTTGTAACCCGGAATGGTATTCCGGGTCCGGAATACCATTCCCATGCGCGGAATACCATTCCGCGATACAAAGTGCGGCACCCCGAAAAGCAATCGAAGGCGACAGCAGTCGATCAGTTGGAAACCTTGCCCCCTTCCTGCCGGACCTTCACCCGGTCAAGCCGGTATTCGTTTCTCAGAAAAAACAGATCCGTACCGTCGAAGCGTACCTCCTTGCTCACCACGATATGCTCCGGGTCGGCGTCGAAGGTGATGCGGAAAAGGCAGGGTTTGTTGTCGTTGCCGTCCCGACCGTTTTTTGTCATTTCTAAACGGAAGGTCCCTTTGCCGGTGTCGAAGTTTTTTTCAAGGACGGCCCATTGTCCCGATGCGCGCACGACAGCGCCGTCGAAGCGGAAATCATACTGCTGGTTGTACGTTTTTCCCCATTCATTCAGGATAAAGTCCAGTACGAGTCTGTTTTTGGCCAGGTGGCAGTTGGCTACCAGCGGCATCGATACGTTTTTGTCGCTGGTATAGTCGCGGTACATCAGTTCGCCGGAATAGACGCCGGCGAGGGTTTTCATTTCTTCAGCCTGGATGGCGTTGGTATCCTGCCCGGAAAGCAGCGCAGGAAACAGAAGCAGGGTGCATACGAGTGTTTGAAAGTTGAACATTGCCAAAATTTTTTTGTGAACGTTTCGGCAAATGTGGCCTACACCGGCGCCGGTACCCGGCTCAAATCATGCAGGGGGTGGCTCAGATTATTGATTTGAGACCTGTTTGTCTTTTTGAGCCTTCAAAAAATCGGAAGGCGAACAGCCTGCGTGTTTTGAAAAGGCCCGGTTGAACGTAGCCTTGCTGTTGAATCCACATTCATAGGCGATACCCAGAATGGACAAGTGTGCATTTTTCGGGTCGACCACCATTTGTTTGACGGCTTCCACCCGATAGGCATTCACAAATTCATTGAAATTTTGCCCAAACCCGGTGTTGATGGCGCGCGACAGGAGGCCGGGCGACAGGTGCAGGTGTGCCGCCAGTTCCGAGAGCGTGAGTTCCGGTTGCAGGTAAGGCTTGTCGTGTTGCATGTGCGCCGACAGCGTTTTTTGCAAGGCCAGCAGGGATTCCGATTCATTCCGGGCCATCTGATGTTCGTCGGAGGGGTTTTGCTCGGGTTCAAATTGCAGGGGAACGATGTGTTGCGGCAATGCCCCGTAACCGGCAATACTCAGGTAGTAGATCACCACGCCCAGAAGAAGGTAACTGTACCAGTCCTGGATATAGGACAGCGTGCGGCCGGTAATGAATTCAAAAAGATCAAAAAGCAGCCAGGCCAGCAGCACGATGGCTACGGCAGTCAGAAAATACCGCAGCCACAGGAACTGCTTGTTGCCGGTTTCGGAGAAATTGGCGTTCAGGTACTGGCGGTAGCGCCGGTAGGTTCTTTGGGTCAGGATAAAATAACCGCCGAGCGATACGTAGGCGAGCACCTGAAGGATGGTCCTCCCGGGCTCGGGCGGCCAATCGGCCAGCCGGCCTTTTGTGCCGAAATGATCGGGATACGGCGCTCCGTTGATCCCGTGGGCGACAACCACATCGGCGAAAAAAATGACGGCCTGCAACAACAGCATGGCTGCTGCCGGGGCAAAGTGCAGGTAGTCTGCCCTGCGGAGACGGAAATCCCGGTTTGTCAGGCTGCGGAAATAAAAATATATCAACGGGCCAATGGCGAACCAATGGGAAAAGGGGAAGTAGAACATGAAGGTGGAATACGCGTCGTGCGAATCGTACCACCCTGCAAACCCCAGCATCCAGGTCGATATTCTAAGGGTAAAAACCAGCAGCAGCAAGGCCAGCAAGCGGTCGGCCAGACTGCCTTCCCGCATGCTCCTGAGCCACAGGATCGCGGCAAACACGATGCCCTGGATAAATGCCGGTAGCAGCAGGGCACTGTATATATTGAAGTCGAAAGGCATTTGTCTTTTGTTCGGTCAGGGCAAATATGGGTCAATCCGGACAATGGCGCCGTGAAAAGAATGGATAAAACTTTCCGGGTATACCCAACTACTTCGGGTCGGGGTGCGTGTATGGTGTATCACATGATTTTAAACACAAAAACGACACGCACCAATGAAGCATCTTAAAGTTTATTTGCTCGCTACACTCCTTCTGAGCACCCTCTGGTTTGCCTGCCGCGACCAGGACCCGCTGGGCGGCCTCACCCCTGAGGTCAACGTGGTATTTGCCGGAAGGATACTTGATGAAGATAACCAACCCGTCGAAGGCGCCCGGGTTCAGGCCGGCGCTCAAATTGCGCTGACCGACGCCAATGGCGTGTTCAGGCTCGGAAAAGAGCGCCTGCCGGCCAACGATGCCAAAATTACCGTATCCAGGATCGGGTATTTCAACTTCTCCCGCGCCTATTTTGCAAAAAACGGCGCAACACTGAACGTAACGATCCAGTTGCTCCGAAAGGAACTCGTAGGCTCGTTTGCCGCTAATGCCGGCGGTACGGTACAAGTGCCCGGCGGCGTCACCCTGGTATTTCCCGCAGGGGCGGTCAGCGGCGCCGGCGCCGTAAATGTATTTGCACGGTACATAGACCCCGCCTCCCCCGACCTGTCGATGCATATGCCCGGCGACCTGCGCGGTATCAGTGCGGGCGGTGCGGAGCAGACGCTGGCTACGTTTGGTATGCTGGCTGTGGAACTGAATAATTCGGCCGGTCAGGAGGTCCAGATTGCCGACGGGCAGGAAGTAGAGATCAGCATGCCGATTGCGGCCGGGCAATTGTCGGTTGCGCCCGCCGAAATACCGCTCTGGCATTATGATCTGGTCAAAGCCCGCTGGATTGAAGAAGGCAAAGCGCAAAAAACCGGAAACCAGTACGTCGGTAAAGTCAAACACTTCTCGTTCTGGAACTGCGACGCAGGTTTTCCGATCATACAACTTCAGGGCAATGTTTTTATAGAAGATATTAACCACCCGGCGATAAACGCAACGGTAAAACTCACCATTTTGTCGACCGGATGGAGCGGTTATAGCTGGGTGTCCGATGAGGGCTGGTTCGGCGGAGGTGTGCCGCTCAACGAAGCAATGCTGATGGAGGTGAGAATGCCTACAGCCTGCGGCCTGGAAGTGTTTTATTCACAAACGATCGGTCCGTTTACCGGCGACGTGACATTGCCCGACGTAATCATCAGCAACGCCACACAGCAGTTGGTAACTGTAACCGGCCGGGTGGTCGACTGCAACAATAGCCCGGTGGCCAACAGTTATGCAAAAATACAGGTGGGCGACTGGGCTCAGATTGTGTTTGCAGACCAGGGCGGCGAGTTTTCCATTCCGTTTCAGAATTGCATCGGCATTACCGATGATGTCCTGTTGACCTGCTACGATGTGGTCAACCTGAATTCGAGCCAGGCCCAGGTCGTCCCGCTGGGCAACAACGCCGTCGATCTCGGCGACATACCGGCATGCCAGGCGCTCGGTTTCTACATACAATATACGCTGGATGGACAGACGTTCCTGTCCGGCGATCCTTCAGGGGTATATTTGCCTCCATCGACGTACCTGTCAAGCCAGGATAGTTTCCAAAATAATACTGGAATTTACCTGGTATTTGAGAACAACGCGCAGACAGGCACATTCCCCCTTCAATCGATTTTTGTAAACGGTCTGGAAACAGGTGGTGCACCGCTGGCGGGTGTTACGACCAATGTTACGGCATACGGTAATGTAGGCGAGCCGATTATCGGCAACTTCAACGGCAACTTCCAGACAAGCAATGGCAACAACCACACCATTAGTGGCTTGTACCGGGTGCTCCGAAGTCAGTAAGGTTCATGTTTTTCACCGGTTATATTTCGACACGGACCACCTGACATGATCCGTCCGGCAGCAGGCCGGGCAGACGTGGAGGTGGTTCCTTCAATGCAACATGGGTCATCCCGGCTATCCGGGAATGACCCATGTCTTTTATCAGAATGCTGAAATGTTCAGCATATACAGCGTGATACGTTGCAAATCAGAGGGCAACGTGTTTGAATCCGGTAGCCGTCAGGTCTTTGTGGAGACCTTTAAGGTACTGATCGACGGTTTCGCCGGCGCCTTTGACATACTTCTGGCTGAGCAGGGTGCTCTCCTGGAAGAATTTGTTGAGGCGGCCGAGGGCGATTTTTTCGAGCATGTCCTCTGCTTTCCCTTCGTTGCGGGCGAGTTCCTTGCCAATCTCGATCTCTTTTTCGATGATCTTCGGATCGACGTCGTCTTTGCCTACGGAAACCGGGTTCATGGCTGCGATTTGCATAGCCAGGTTGCGGCCTGCATCCTCCTGGCCGGCCATATTGAGGGCCACCAGTACGGAGCGTTTGTTGTTGGAGTGATTGTAGGTAAGCACCAGCGCGCCTTCGATACGCTCGTAGCGACCGAGTTCGATTTTTTCGCCGATGATACCGTTTTGCTCACCCACTTTTTCGCGGATGGTCACGGCGCCTTCATAAGGCAGATCGAGCAGTTCTTCCAGCGTAGCGGGGAAGTTCGCCAGGGCGATCTCTCCCATTTTGGTTGTCATTGCAACGAAGTTCTCGTTGCGGGCAACAAAGTCGGTTTCGCAGTTCAGGGCGACGATGACGCCGCGGGTCTGGTCTGCATTGGTGATGGCCACAACTACGCCTTCCTTAGCCTCACGGTCTTCGCGTTTGGCTGCCTTGGCGATGCCTTTTTTGCGAAGCCAGTCCTGGGCGCCTTCATAGTCGCCGTTGGATTCTTCAAGGGCTTTTTTGCAGTCCATCATGCCGGCTCCGGTCATTTCGCGGAGTTTTTGAATATCTGAAGCAGAAACTTTTACCATTGGGTTGAGTATTTGTATTTAGTCGAAATTCAGGAGTCGTGCGTCAGAAGCCTTGACGCACCACACACCACTTTTTACGCGTCGGCGCCTTCTTTTTCTTCGCTCTTCATGGCCTTGCGCTCTTCCAGTCCTTCGCGGATAGCATCAGCCAGGTAGTTGGTGATGAACGAGATGGCCTTGGAAGCGTCGTCGTTGCTCGGAACGGGGAAGTCGACAAGTGTCGGGTCGGAGTTGGTATCCACCATGCCGAAGGTTTTTACGTGCAGTTTGCGCGATTCGGCCAGGGCGAGGTGCTCGTGGTGAATGTCGACAATAAACACAGCCGAGGGCAAACGGTTCAATTGTTCGATACCGCCGAGTTGCTTCGACATTTTGGCATGCTCGCGGCTCAGCGTGAGGCGCTCCTTCTTGGTGATGCTGGTCAGCGTGGTATCGGCGAGGATACGCTCGATGCTTTGCATTTTCTTCACCGATTTGCGGATGGTCATGAAGTTGGTCATCATGCCGCCCAGCCAACGTTCGGTTACGAAAGGCATACCCACGCTTTCTGCGGCTTTCTGCACGATGTCGCGGGCCTGTTTCTTGGTGGCGACAAACATGATTTTTTTGCCGCTTTTGGCCATTGCCTTCATGGCGATGGCAGCGCGCTCCAGACACTCGGCGGTGCGGTTCAGGTCGATGATGTGGATGCCCTTGTGCTCCATGAAAATATAGGGCGTCATCTTCGGGTTCCACTTTTTGCGCAGGTGGCCAAAGTGGCAACCGGCATCGAGCAATTCTTTATAGGTGGGCTTTTGCATTGTTCAAAAGCAATTTTATGTGTGAGAAGTTTGAAGTCCGGCGTTTGCGGTTCGAAACTTTTGAAGCGGGACTTCCCGGACTTCAAACGTCAAACGCCGAACAAAATAGTATTATCGTTTGGAGAACTGGAAGCGCTTGCGTGCTTTGGGTTGACCGTATTTTTTGCGTTCAACGGCGCGGCTGTCGCGCGTGAGGAACTTGCGGGCTTTCAGCGGCTTGCGGAACTCTTCGTTGAGTTTCACCAGCGCGCGGCTCACGCCCATACGCACGGCTTCGGCCTGGCCTTTGTAGCCACCGCCGCGTACGTTTACTTTGAGGTCGTAGATGTTTTCAGCGCCAACGACGGCAAAAGGATCTACTACGTTGTGCTGAACGTGGATTTGGGGGAAGTATTCGCGATAATCTTTGCCGTTTATCGTCACTTTTCCCTCGCCTTTCATCAGATAGACCCGGGCGACGGCTGTTTTGCGGCGCCCTATGGCATTTATCATTTCCATGCTATTTCAGAATTGCAGTTAATAATGATGAATGATAAATGTTGAATGATGAATCATGCGATTCATCATTCAACATTCAGAATGTAATGGGTTCCGGTTTCTGGCCGATGTGCGGGTGCTCCGAACCGGCGTATACAAACAGTTTTTTGATCATGGCGCGACCCAGTTTGGTTTTGGGAAGCATGCCTTTCACCGCGCGCTCGATAATGCGCTCGGGGAATTTGGTCAGCATCTCTTCGGCAATAACCACTTTGAGACCGCCGGGGTGGAGCGAGTAGTCTTTATACTCTTTCTGCGCCCATTTGTGGCCTGTAAAGCGCACTTTGGCGGCGTTGATCACGATGACATAGTCGCCTGTGTCTGCATGCGGGGTGTAAGACGGCTTGTTCTTACCGCGTAATGTGGCGGCAATGTGGGCGCAAAGACGGCCGGTCACCTGGTTCTCGGCGTCGACGATGTACCACTTGCGTTCCGCCTTTTCCGCACTGACGGATTCCGTCCGATAGCTCAGCGTATTCATTTATAAGTGTTGTTGTTAATTTGTTGAACTGATGCGGGTACAGCGACTTCCGGACACTGAAAAAATAAGCGAAAAACCGGTATCCGGCCGGACTGTTTACTACCCTTTTTTCAAAGAGGCCGCAAATGTAGTGCGACGGGATTGTTTGTGCAAGGAATCGCCGAAATTTTTACAGTAAATTTTTGATAACTCATTGAAAATGAGTGAAAATTTTGCCCAAATATTATTTTTTGAGCCCTCGGTGGCCGCATGAAGCAGTCGCCGTTTATCCGGATGGCGCTATTTGGAGCAGGAAAAGCGGTTAGAACTCCAGGACAAACCGGGCGCCCTCTCCCGGCGTCGAACTCACGCGGATGTCGCCGCCGTGCATCTGCATGATCTGCTTCGAAATGCTCAGTCCGACGCCGGTACCCGTGTCTTTCGTGGTGAAAAAGGGAATGAATATTTCCTCCAGCAGCTCGGGCTGTATGCCGGGGCCGTTGTCTTCCACCTCTATGAAGGGATGGCCCTTGCTGTCGGCGCCCGCGCGCAGCGTGATGCGCGGATGCCGGGAAGGGTCGATGTTGCGCAGTGATTCGCGGGCGTTTTTAACCAGATTAAGCATGATCATTTCCAACTGGGCGGCATCGGCATACAATTCCAGCCCTTCGGGAATGACAAAGGCTTCCGTTTTGATTTTCAGGTCCTTGTGCTCGGCAGATACCAGTGAAACCACCCTGTCGAGCAGTTTTTTGGCGGGGAATTGCTGAAGTTTGGGACTTGGGGTCGAGGTGAAGGACCGGTAGGCTTCCACAAAATTGACCAGCCCGGTGCTGCGGGCAGCCACTACCTCCAGCGCCTCGGCCAGGTCGATGGTGGCAGCATTTTTTTCCAGATCGTACTCGACGATATCCTGTGCGGTTTCCACCAGCGAGACAATGGGCGTCACGGAGTTCATGATCTCGTGGCGCAACACGCGGGTGAGGTTGCGCCAGGCATCGAGCTCCTTGCGCTGGAGTTCGGGGTGTATGTTTTGCAGGGTGAGGAGCCGCACCGCCCGGCCCTGCAGGTTGATGCTGACGCCCTGCACGGACAACTGGCGACCGACCTCGGGTTGATACAACACCTTGCCCCTGGCGTTCAGACCCTGTACGAACTGGACCAGGGCGCTGTGCCGCTCGGGCAGGTCGTTCAGGTGGTGCAGCCGGTACACGCCGAGCAACTGGAAGGCGGCATTATTGGAGATCAGTACGTTCATCTGCGCGTCGAAGGCCAGCAGACCCGTGCTGAGGTGCTGCACTATTGTATTCATAAACAGCAGGTTGGCCTCCTTTTCGGCGCGGGTCTGGCGAAAGGCCTCCAGCACTTCGTTGAACTGGCGGTTGACGTCGGCAAAGGAATCGCCCTTTTCTTTTGCCGATGAGAAGCGGATGGCAAAGTCGGAATACCGCACACTCTCAAAAAAACGGGCGAGGCGGCGGTTGGTATCATTCACATAATAGAACAGGTTGAAAATCAGGATAATAGTGGCGCCCGACAACAAAAGGGTGAGCCAGTACTGGGGGGTATCGCCCGTCGACACCATTACCGCTGCGATGATCAGGGCGACCAGCAGAATAACACGCAGGGCTAAATTGGCGGAGAAAGAGCGTACGAAAAGCATGGCCGGATGTCGTGGGTCTTGAATTGTGAATCGGGGAATCAGTCACTACAGGTTGTATTTTTCGAGTCTCCGGTACAGGGAGGCGCGGGTCAGTCCGAGTTCCTGGGCTGCTTCGGTGATATTGCCGTGGTATTTTTGCAGGGCCTTCATGATCAGTTGCTTTTCCATATCGTCGAGGTTCATGGTCGGGAAATCGCCGCCTTGCTCCTCCATGCCGGGCTGCCGGAAAAAGAAATCCTCGGGTTGCAGTTTTTCTCCTTTCGACATGATCACGGCGCGTTCAACGGCGTGCTGGAGTTCGCGGACGTTGCCGGGCCAGGGGTAGCGGTGCATTTCCTTGAGCAGGGCCGCGCTGAGGCCGCTGACGGGGCGGTTGTATTTCTGGCTGAACTGCTGCAGGAAGCGCGTGGCGAGGGGTTCTATATCGTCGATGCGTTCGCGCAGCGGCGGCAGGTGTATCTCGATGGTGTTGATCCGGTAGAGCAGGTCCTGTCGGAATGTCCGGTTGTTGACCGCTTCGAAGAGGTTCTGATTGGTGGCGGCGATGACGCGCACATTCACCGGCCGCACACGGTTGGAGCCGACACGGGTGATGGTGCGGTTCTGCAAGACGGTCAGGAGTTTGGCCTGCTGCCCCAGCGACAGGTTGCCGATCTCGTCGAGGAAGATGGTGCCGCCGTCGGCGGCTTCGAACCGGCCGGGGCGGTCGTCGCGGGCGTCGGTGAATGCGCCTTTGACATGGCCGAACAGTTCGCTTTCAAACAGGCTTTCGGTCAGCGCGCCGAGGTCGACCTTGACAAAATTTTCCTGTGCGCGTTTCGACTGGGCGTGTATGGCTTGCGCCACGAGGTCCTTTCCGGTACCGTTTTCGCCCAGAAGGAGCACGTTGGCATCCGTTTCGGCAATGCGGTGCACGGTTTCGAATATCTGCTCCATGGCCTGGCTGCGGAACACAATTTCCGGCAGGTCGCGCGTTTCGGCGATATTCCGGCCCACCTGCTTGGATTTGAGCTGGTCGGCTTCATCCTGGCTGCTCCGGAGTTTCAGCGCAGAATGCAGGGTGGCCAGCAGTTTGTCGTTGTCCCAGGGTTTCAGCACGAAATCGGTAGCGCCGTTCTTGATCGCCTTGACGGCTAACTCAACGTCGCCGTACGCCGTAATAAGCACGACAACTGCGGAGGGATCGAGTTCGAGGATCTTTTCCAGCCACTCAAAACCTTCCTGGCCGGTGTTTTTGGCGCTGCGCCCGAAATTCATGTCGAGCAGGATAACGGCATACCGTTTTTCCTTGAAAAACGCAGGAATATCCGCCGGCTCGCGCGTCGTGTCCACTTCTGCGAAATGCCGTTTCAGGAACAACTTGGCGGCGCTCAACACGCCCGGGTTGTCGTCGACGATGAGGATATTGGCTTGTTTCATTTCCATGGTGTACGCCGGGTTGTAAACCGGAACTCCCTGTTCCGGTAATTGGTGCCTTTCCAGCCGAAACTGAATTCCGGCGTACATGCCGCAAAGACAATGCCCGGGGCTAAGGGTCTGCAAATCAACTGATTTTTTTTGGATCAAGTGTTCGTTTTCGGACACCTGCGTTCGCAAGTGAACGATTAGATGAAAAACAATTTGATATGAAAAACCTGATTTCCAGTCAATTATAAATTTGGCACGGGGTTCACTATTTTGGTAATTAAGTTTGATTTGGTTGCTGTCATGCCGGGCCGCGGTTTTTCGCTCAACGGAGACCGGAAAACCGCCCCGCATGCAGCCGGAAAACAAGAGCGAAAATCCTTGAATCCCCGAAACCTTGAAACCTTACGCTAAAGTAAATGGACAGAGCAATTAAAAAGAAAACATGGACGCCTCAGCGGATCGCCATCGGGATCGGCGCCCTTGCTTTTGTAGCATTTTCCGTGTACAGCCTGATGCTGGCCGGCCGCCACAGCAGCCTGAACGTAGACCGGGAGAAAATTACGATTTCCAAAGTGGAAAAAGGGGTTTTCGACGAATTTATCGTAGTAACGGGCGTCGTACAGCCCCTGAAAACGTACCAACTCGACGCCATTGAAGGGGGCTATGTGGCCCAGAAACTGCTGGACGGCGGGGCCTCGGTCAAAAAAGGCGACCTGATCCTGAAACTCGAAAACCAGCGGCTGATGCTCGATTTCGTGAACCGGGAAACAGAAATGTACGACCTCATCAATAACCTGGAAAATACCCGGCTGCGGCTGCGGCAGGACAAGTTTGCCCTGAAAAAAACGCTTTCGGAACTCGATTACCTGATCCAGCAGGCCAAAGACGACCACGACCGCAACGCAAAACTTTTTGCGGACAATGTAATCAGCCAGCAGGAGTTTACCCGCACCAAAATTGCCTACGAACGCCTGCAGCAACAACGCGACATCGAAATTGAAAACCAGAAATTTCAGGAAGAAAACAGCATAACCCAGATCAAGCAACTCGAAGGAACCCTCGACCGCACCCGGCTCAACCTGTCGATGATGAAACAAAACCTCGAAAATCTGTCGGTTCGGGCGCCCGTATCCGGATTGCTTTCCCGGGTCGATGTGGAAATCGGAGCCAGTATCGCCGCCGGGCAGAATATCGGCCAGATCGACGACCTTAACGGGTTCAAAATGCGGGTAGAGGTGGATGAACATTATATCTCGCGCATCTTTCCCGGATTAGAAGGGTCTTTTGAGTTCAACGGCAAAACGCAGCAACTCAGCGTCAGCAAGGTGTATCCCGAAGTGCGCAATGGCCGCTTTGAGGTCGACATGGCTTTCGCCCAGTCGGTACCCGATGGCATCCGGCGCGGACAATCGGTTCCGGTACGGCTCCAGTTGGGCAAGCCGGCCGAAGCAGTGCTGCTCTCCACCGGCGGTTTCTTCAGCGATACGGGTGGCAACTGGGTGTATGTATTGAATGAATCGGGCTCCAGGGCGGAAAAGCGCAACATATCGCTCGGGCGAAAAAACCCGCAATATTTCGAGGTGCTGAGCGGACTGGAACCGGGCGAGATGGTGGTCACGAGTTCGTACGAGAATTTTGGAGACAAGGATGTATTAAACCTGCAGTAAATGCCACGGGCTACAATATCTGCAACGCACAACTAAAAAACACACTGAAACTTTTTCAACAATATGATAAAGACGACGAACCTGCATAAGTTATTCACCACTGACGAAGTGGAAACCACGGCGCTCAACGGCATCAACCTGGAAATCCAGGCCGGCGAATTTGTCGCCATAATGGGACCTTCCGGCTGCGGCAAATCCACGCTGCTCAATATCATCGGCCTGCTCGACAACCCTTCCGAAGGTGAGTACCACTTCTTTGGCACCGAAGTCGCCAAAATGACCGAACGCAACCGCGCCAACCTGCGCAAGGGCAATATCGGTTTTGTGTTCCAGTCGTTCAACCTGATCGACGAACTGACCGTTTATGAAAATGTCGAATTGCCGCTGCTCTATCTGAAAACGCCGGCAAGCGAACGCAAAAAGAAGGTGGAAGAACAACTCGAGCGCATGAACATCATGCACCGCCGCAACCACTTTCCGCAGCAACTTTCCGGTGGCCAGCAGCAGCGGGTCGCTATTGCCCGGGCCGTGGTCGCTAACCCGAAGGTGATCCTCGCCGACGAACCGACGGGTAACCTGGACTCGACCAATGGCCTCGAGGTCATGAACCTGCTGACACAACTCAACCAGGGTGGTACCACGATCATTATGGTAACCCACTCGCCGCACGACGCGGGTTTTGCACACCGTATCGTCAACCTGTTCGACGGTAAAGTGGTGACGGAGAATTTCCACGTATAAAACCGGGGCAACAACGGAGCATTTTTCCCAAGGGAAACAAAAACAAAAACTACCACACAGAAAAGCAGCCGGCCAGTTTGCCAGCAGTATTAACTAACCTTCTGATTGTCAGCCGTTTTTATCCGAAAAGGCGTGGCAAATTGCGGCTGCTTTTTTCTGCGTACCAAAAACACAAGCGCTATGCTCGAACTTAAAGATGTTGAACGGTATTACCAGAACGGCTCTCTGAAAACATACGTACTCCGATACATAAACGCCCACATCGCGGAAGGGGAGTTTGTCAGTATCATGGGCCCCTCCGGTTCGGGTAAAAGCACCCTCCTGCATGTGCTCGGTATGCTCGACGAACCTACCGCGGGTGAATACTGGTTCCTGGGAGAAGCGGTGCATAAATTCAACGAGCGTCGCCGAACCGAACTCTACCAGCAATACATCGGCTTTGTATTTCAGGCCTACCACCTGATCGACGATCTGACGGTTTACGAAAACCTCGAAACGCCTTTGCTGTACAAAAAAGTACCCTCCGCCGAGCGCAAAAGCCGGATTGCCGACCTGCTGGACCGGTTCAACATCGTGGCCAAGAAGGATCTCTTTCCCAACCAGCTCTCCGGCGGCCAGCAGCAACTCGTCGGGGTGGCCAGAGCCCTGATCGGACGCCCCAAACTCATCCTTGCCGACGAGCCTACGGGCAACCTGCAAAGCCCTCAGGCAAAGGAAATTATGGAAATTTTCCAGAAACTCAACGACGAAGACGGCGTGACGATCATTCAGGTCACGCACTCCGAAGAAAATGCCCGGTATGGCAACCGTATCCTGCACCTGAAAGACGGCCGCGTGGAAAACGAGGAGATGGTCAAGCGGACTGCTGCCGTGTAGTTTTCCGGTTCGGGTGATGAGGTGCGGCACACAAAAC
>ERZ724519.306-NODE-306-length-20712-cov-4.683546_pt1 | contig 20712 bp, 13 predicted proteins | sample MGYA00376052_ERZ724519 | MGnify/ENA primary metagenome ERZ724519 (study PRJEB28724, sample SAMN07190883) | activated sludge metagenome | isolation source: activated sludge of sewage treatment plant in Hong Hong | place: Hong Kong | collected 2016-03-17 ... | reverse complement strand
CATCAACGAGGGCGAGATCACCGGTCCGGGTATCCCGGCATTCGTGCTGTTCGAAACGGGCGCCGGCGACTGGGTGGTAAAGATCAGCGTCAGCGACCGGGAATGGGCCCGCCTGAACACAGGTATGCGCGCCAAGGTGGCTATTGACGCCTATCCAAACACCACGTTCGAAGGCAAAGTGACCGACCTGGCGCCGGCTGCCGACCCGTCAAACGGTCTTTATCCTGTCGAGATACGTGTCGCCCCCCAGGGAAAACGCTTTGCACCAGGGCTTTTTGCCCAGGCAGACATCACACCCCCGAAGTCCAGAAACTACATCACCGTACCCATCGAGGCCATTGTAGAAGGCGACGGCCGGAGCGCCTTTGTTTTCGCCCCGGATGCCGACGGTATATCCGTCCGGAAGTTACCCGTGGAAGTGGCCTTTATCGAAGGCAACCGCGCCCTGATCGCCAATGGTCTCGAAGGCGTGACGGAAGTGATCACCGACGGTGCGCCGTACCTGAGCGAGAAAAAGAAGATCCGCAAACAATAATGCCATCCCAAACATAAAATACTGAAAAACAATCTCCCAACCTTCGGTGCTGTCGCATGGGTTGCCGTCAATTCCCTGTGTATCACACATGATGGCCATCTACCATCTACCACCCACCGTTTACCGCAATAGCAATGAAAATCGCTGAATTTTCCGTTAAGAACAGCCAGTTTACCTTTATCGTATTTCTGGCTGTCATGGCCCTTGGCATCAGCGCCCTGTTCAATATGCCGCGTGCTGAAGACCCTAAATTTGCCCCTCCCGGCTACAATATCGTCATCGTTTACCCTGGCGCCGGACCTGCAGAAATAGAGAACAAGATCACGGACAAGGTGGAATCCCGTCTGGGCGCGCTGGAAAACATCGATCGTATGCGCTCGCTGTCGTTCAACGGCATCCTGGTCCTGACGATCGAGTTCAAACACGGCGAGGATCCCGATAAAAAATACGAGGAGGTCGTCCGGGAAGTAAACGCCCTGCGCACCGAACTGCCGGAAAACATTTACCGCATTACCATCCAGCGCTTCACTTCCTCCGATGTAGCCATCCTCCAGGGTGGTATCGTCAGCGAAACCGCTTCGTATGTCGATCTGCGGCGCGAGGCCGAACGCCTGGAAGAAAGTCTTGAAAAGATTGCCGGGATCAAGGCCGCCGATACCTGGGGCTTTCCCAAACGCGAGGCCCGGATAAGCCTTAACCTGCCCAGAATGGCATCGGAGGGTATCCCCGTAAGCCGGGTGATGGGCGCCCTTCAAAGCGAAAACGTATCCATTCCAGGTGGTACGGTCAATATAGGCGAGCGCCAGTTTTTTGTAGAAACCAGCGGAGATTACGAAAATCTCGACGAGATCAGGAACACCGTTGTCAATGCAAACAACGGCAAAATACTGTATATCAAAGATCTGGCAAGTGTGGACTGGGCGTATGAGGAGACCCGGCATATCACCCGCATCAACGGTTCCCGCTGCGTCTGGGTGACGGCACGAATGAAAGACGAGCAGAATATCTTCACAGTGGGCGAGGAGGTGAACCAGGCTGTAAAATCATGGCGTGCCGGACTGCCGCAAAGCATGGACTATGTAAAGGTGTTCGACCAAAACGACTCCGTCCGGAAGCGCCTCACCCGTTTTGCCAAAGATTTTGGCATAGCCATTCTGCTGGTGTTGCTCACCCTGTTGCCGCTTGGATGGCGGGCCGCGCTGGTGGTGATGATATCCATTCCGCTGAGTATTTCCCTGGGTCTATTTGCGCTCGACCAACTCGGCTATTCCCTCAACCAGTTGAGTATCGTAGGGTTGATCATTGCACTGGGCATTCTGGTCGACGACTCGATAGTCGTCGTGGAAAATATAGAGCGATGGCTTCGGGAGGGGCACAGCAGGCGAGAAGCGGCCAGACTGGCTACGCGGCAGATCGGGCTGGCCGTACTGGGCTGTACCGCAACACTGGTGCTGGCGTTTTTGCCGCTGGTATTCCTGCCCGAGGCTTCCGGCGATTTTATCCGGAGCCTGCCCATGGCCGTGGTACTCACAGTAATCGCATCCATGGCCGTTTCGCTTACCATTGTGCCCTTCCTCAGCAGCCGCCTGCTCGCCGAGCACCATGATCCCCGTGGAAATATCTTCCTGCGCGGCCTGAAATGGCTCATTTCGGGCACCTATGCCAAACTCCTGCACCTTGCACTCGGCTGGCCTCGCCTGACCATGGTTGTGGCTGCCGCCATATTCTTTGGCGTGCTGAGCCTGGCCGGACGGGCCGGATTTGCCGTATTCCCCGCCTCCGAGCGACCTATGTTCTATATCGACATAGATATGGCAGCCGGCACCAATATCGCCCAGACCGACCGGGTCGTTCAAACGGTCGATTCGGTGTTGAACGAATATGTGGTACCGGAATTCCGCAACCATCACCTGCTACCCGACAGCGTATTTCCGGAATCAAAATATCCCGGTCATGGCGCCAGGGCACAAATTACCTGGTATGCTTCCAACGTAGGTCGCGGCAACCCCAGGATATACTACAACGTCATTCGGGAGGTCGAGGCCGCCGATTACGGCCAGGTTTTCGTGCAATTGCAGGACGAGACCCCGCCGCCGGTAAAAGTGGCCCTGCTCGATGAATTGCGGGAGAAGTTCAGAAACATACCCGGGGCAGTCATAAACGTCAAAAACTTCGAACAGGGGCCGCCAATTGAAGCACCCGTCGCGATCCGGGTTTTCGGAGAAAATCTTGACACCCTGCGCAGGCTCGCCGGCAATGTCGAAACGCTCATTGCAGAAACGGAGGGTACGATGTACGTGGACAACCCGATCTCCACCATCAAAACCGACTTGCAGGTGAAGATCAACAAGGACAAGGCCGCGACCATGGGTATTCCGATCGTGGAAATCGATCGAATGGTGCGCCTGGCCATTGCCGGACTTAGCATCGGGAATTTTACAGCCAAGGCAGACGGCGAGGATTACAACCTCAATGTGACCGTACCCAAGGAAGGGACTTATCCCAACCTAAATGTGTTCAACAACCTGTATATCAACAATGTGCTGGGCACGGCAATACCGCTTAGCCAGGTTGCGGAAACACAGTTCAAGCCCTCGCCCAATTATATTCAGCATTACGATAAGGACCGTTTCACGTCGATAACCGCGTCTGTCAAAAGCGGCTACTATGCCACCAAGGTCAACGCTCAGATCAAGGAAAAACTCCGGCAAATGAACTTCCCGGTGGGTTATTCCTACGAGGTGGCCGGTGAGGAAGAAAGTGCGAAGCGTTCGTTCGGCGGACTCGGCACCATAATTATGGTCACGATATTCGGGTTGCTGGCCGTACTGATCCTCGAATTCAAGACATTCAAGAGTACGATCATTGTATTGTCGGTCATACCGCTGGGTATCATCGGCGCCATCCTGATCCTGCTGGCCACCGGCTATCCTTTCTCCTTTACCGTAGTGGTAGGTCTCATCGCCCTGATGGGCATCGAGGTTAAAAATTCGATACTATTGGTAGATTTCACCAATCAGTTGCGAACAGAGGGCCGGTCCCTCGACGATGCCATACAGGAAGCCGGCGAGATCCGTTTTGTACCGATCCTGCTTACATCCCTGACGGCCATCGGCGGCCTGATCCCGATAGCGATCGAGGAAAATCCCCTGTATTCCCCGCTGTCGTATGTATTGATCGGAGGGTTGATCTCTTCTACCCTGCTGTCGCGTATTGTGACGCCGGTGCTGTACAAACTGCTGGCGCCGCGGGTAGTTTAAAGAGCAGAAACTTACTCAACGGAAGGAATCGCCGGAACATCGGGGTACAACACCACTTCGGTCCGGCGGTTCTTTTGCCTGCCTTCGGCGCTGGCATTGGAAGTAACGGGATAATACTCGCCCCTGCCCACAGGAGTAAGTTGGTTGGCATTTACATTAAATTCCCGGATAAGCATCCGCACAGTATTGGTCGCCCGGCGCAGGCTCCAGTCCCAGGTGTCTTCCAGGCTTTTGTCTTTCGGCAAAATATTATCGGTGTGGCAGATTACTTCTGCGTCAAGTTCGGGCATGGAGGCCAGTATCTGGGCGAGCGGCGCCAGCAGGGCTCTCCCGGAGGCGCTGATGTCGATGCCTTTGGAATCGAAAAGCGATTTATCGGGTAGCGACAGGACGACCCTGTCCTTGTCGACCACCACCGTCACATCCTGTTGTTTGGAATAGGTTTGTGCCAGGGCATCGCGCAACCCTTCCAATGCCTTTTTTTGCCCGCCCTGCGCCTTCTGCACCTTTTCCAACAGGTTGTTGCGCTGCAACAACAGGGCATTTTTGGCGGCAAGTTCTTTTTCCAGCGCCATTTTTTCCGATGCAAGTTTGCTCGACGACTCACCCATCTGCTGGGTGCGGTTCAACAGTTCTGCCTGAAGTTCCCTGATCGTTTCTTCCTGGTTTCCGATGAGCCGGTTGAGGTCGCCTACCTGTTTGATCAGATTGGCAGCCTCTGTTTTTCGGTCAAGCAGTTCCTTCACCAGTACTTTTTCCCGGTTTTCGGCGCCCTGGCGGGTGGCGACTTCCGCTTTGTAAATTTTGGGTTTAACACAGGCCTGAGCAGCAAAAAGGAGGAGGACAAAGAGAGCAAATCGGAATTTTAGCATATGGATTGAATTATGTTCCGGATAACGGTAGAAGGCCCAAAGTTCACAGCTTTTGAGAAAATACCGATTACCCGTACGCTCCCACGCGAATAATATTCTTCAGTTAGTAAGATTTTAAGACAAACAGCCGCCAAACTTTACATGATTTTTCCATTAAAGCCTTTTGATTCCCCCAATCTGTCTATATTTGCGCACTTTTTTCAAAGGGTACGCTGGCGCGTGCCGCTTTCACTCGTTTGTAAAATCATTTTTGTATCATTACTCTATCGAAGTATGCAAGGTAAAGGCGTTGTCCGATTTTTTCTCATTGCGCTGACTTTAGTGTGTCTGTACCAGTTTTCGCTCACCATTCCGACCAACAGCATCGAGAGTGACGCGCGGCGATATGCCGATGACTGTTCCAAAAGTCCAACCACCACCTGGCGCAGTTGCTATGCCAGTTATTTGGACTCCATGTCCAGCGAAACGGTATTCAGCATACCGTTCATCAAAAAATTCACGTATGCCGACCTGAAGAAAAGCCAGTTGGCTATGGGTCTTGATCTGAAAGGCGGCATGAGCGTATTGCTCCAGGTTGACTTGCGCGATTTCCTCAAAAGTCTCGCTCAGGGCACAACCGACCCGGCCTTTACGCAGGCGCTGGACAAAGCATCCGAACTGCAAAAGACCCAGCAAGGCGATTATATCACCCTGTTTGCGCAGTCCTGGAAAGAAACAAGCGGCGGCAAACCGCTGGCGACCGTTTTCGCCCGCAACGAATCGCTTAAAAATCAGATCAACTTTACCTCGCCGGACGCCGATGTGATCAGGACGATCCGCACGCTGGCCAACAGCACGGTGGATGAAACGTACAAGCGCCTCAAACAGCGTATCGATAAACTCGGTGTTGTTCAGCCCAACGTAAGCCTCGATGCTTCGCGCGACCTCATCCTGGTAGAATTGCCGGGTATCGACAACCCCGAACGCGCCCGCAACATGCTGCAGCGCTCGGCAAAACTGGAATTCTGGGATACGTACCGCATGACGGACGACAACCTGAACCAGCGCCTGATCGATGCAGACCTTAAGTTGCGCACCCTGCTTTCCGGCGATTCGAGTGCCGTAAAGACCGAGATGCGCAAAGACACCGCATACGTATTCCCCACAGGCGCCGACGGCAACCCCGATACGACGAAACCGAAGGAAATGCGTATCACCGAGGTGCCTGCTACACAGAATCCGCAGCAAGGCCAAAACGGCCCCTTGCTTTCCAACCTGATCATGGGCAGCGGCCCGCTGATCGGTTATGCCGACAAGAATAAAACTCGCATCATCTCCGAATACCTGAACCGGCCCGAGATCAAGCCGCTTTTCCCCGCCGATCTGGAGTTCCTGTGGAGCTTCAAACCGGAAGAAGACAAAGGACAGACCGGAAGCACTACTGTCGGCAAATACCGGCTCTATGCCATCAAAAAAACAGGCAACCAGGATACCGCGCCGCTCGATGGTTCTGTCGTGACGAATGCCAGCGCCCAACCCGATCCGAAAGGTGAAATTGCGGTTAGCCTGGCCATGAACAACGACGGCGCCCGTATTTGGGCCGATATGACCACGAAAGCCGCCAACAACGGCAACCGCGAGATCGCCATCGTGCTCGACGGCGAGGTAGTAAGCGCGCCTTATGTCATCAACCCGATCACGGGTGGCAACTCGTCTATATCGGGCGGCTTCACGATCGATGAAGCAAAAGACCTTGCCAGCATCCTTCAGGTAGGTAAACTGCCTGCCGGTACACATATCGTACAGGAAAGCCAGGTCGGTCCCTCGCTCGGCGCCGACAACATCAACAAGTCGCTGTTTACCATGTTGTTGTCCATCGGTTTGCTGTGTGCGTTTATGATCGCATACTACAACCGCGGCGGCGTGGTGAGCGTGATCGCCCTGCTCGCCAACCTCTTCTTCATTATCGGCGCCCTGGCTTCTATGGGTACCGTACTGACCCTTCCCGGCATCGCCGGTATCGTACTGACGCTGGCAGCAGCCGTCGATGCCAACGTTATTATCTATGAACGTATACGGGAGGAGTTGCGCAATGGACTGGGTATGTCGAAGGCCGTTTCTACGGGCTTCAGCCGCGCCTTGTCTGCCATTATCGATGCCAACGTAACCACCTTGCTGACGGCAATCGTACTGATGTACTTCGGTCTCGGACCCATCAAGGGCTTCGGTACGGTTCTGCTGGTCGGTATCGTCAGTTCGCTGTTCACTGCCGTTCTGGTTGGTCGTATGATGACCGAATGGTGGATGGAACGCGGCGGCGAACTGAGCTACAGTTTCCCGTGGTCGGAGCACTGGCTGGTAGGCGCCAATTACGACTGGATCGGCAGACGCAAATATGCTTACGCTTTTTCATTGGCCCTGACACTCGTTGGAGTAGGTGCATTCTTCACACGCGGTTTCGAACTGGGTGTGGATTTCAAAGGCGGATACTCCTTTAACGTTCAGTTTGACCAGCCGGTAGAACTCGAGCAATTGCGCGGACCGCTTTCCCAGGCTTTCCAGGGCAATCCCATCATCAAGGCCGTTAACACGGAAAACACGTACAATATCACAACATCCTACCTGATCAACGACCAGGGCAGCGATGTCATGGACCGAGTAACCGCCAAACTGCACGAAGGCCTGACGGCTGCGGGGGTCAAGAACGAACTGGCTTCCTTCAAAAACACCGATGGCACGGGTACGCACATCACTTCTTCGAGCCAGGTAGGCCCGACCGTCGCCGACGATATCCGGAATTCATCTTTCAAGGCCGGTTTGTGGGGTCTGGTACTGATTTTCCTTTACCTGCTGATCCGCTTCCGGCGCTGGCAGTTTTCCATGGGCGCCGTTCTGGCTTTGTTCCACGACGTTGTGATCACCCTGGCCTTCTTCTCGCTGTTGCACGGCATTGTTCCGTTCTCCCTGGAGATCGACCAGGCCATCATCGCCTGTATACTTACGGTAATTGGTTACTCCGTAAACGATACGGTTATCGTTTATGACCGTATCCGGGAATTCATGAACACCATTACGGGCAAGAAAAAAGAAGAGGTATTCAATATGGCCATCAACACCACCCTTAGCCGTACGCTTATCACGTCGGGTACGGTTGTGCTGGTTGTATTGCTGCTCTTCATCTTTGGCGGAAGTGCCATCAAAGGCTTTGCTTTCGGCATGCTTATCGGTATCGGCTTCGGTACCTACTCTTCTATCTTTATCGCATCGGCACTTGTCGTTGACATGCTCAAGGACGATGTAGTAAGCGGTAAAATGGTTGAAGCAACAAAAGCCGCTGAAGTGGATACCAAAGCCAAGCCTTCCAAAAAGGCGACGGCGAAATAGTTTTTATTATCCTTTGTTTTATAAAAACGAGCCCGGCGTTGTATGCGTCGGGCTCGTTTTTTATTTGAATTTCGGCATTTCTCATCGATCCATCTATTTTTTCATCAGCCTGATTCAGGCTAAATTCCCCTAATTTTGCCTGAAAGCACCTCCATATGAGAAGATTATATTTCCTGCTCCCGGCCTTGATTTCCCTGGCATCCTGCACATCGCATCAATACCTCCACAAAGCGAATAAAATACTCGCCACATCGCCCATTGTCGATACCCATATTGATTTTCCCTGGAACCTCACTGAAAACGACAAATGGTACAAGCCGGGATATACGGCACTGGCGCTGCAAAACCCGGAAGGTGATTTCGATTTTATGCGCGCTAAAAAAGGCGGACTATACGGCGCCTTCATGTCTATCTACATTCCTTCGCGCTACCAGTTGGAGCCGGGCCGGCCGAAACAGGTGGCCGACTCCCTGATCAACATGATCCACGAAATCGCCCGTAACCATCCGGCGCAATTCGCATTGGCGCTTCATGCAGATGATGTGCTGCGCAATTTTCAAAAGGGAATTGTCTCCCTGCCGATGGGAATGGAAAACGGAGCACCCGTAGAAACCCTGGCTGATGTGGCATATTTTCACAAGAGAGGCATCCGGTACATCACCCTGACTCACGGGAAAGACAACCAGATCAGCGACTCATCATACGACACCACACGCATAAATGGTGGATTGAGCGATTACGGACGCGAGGTGGTACGCGAAATGAACCGCGTAGGCATCATGGTAGACGTGAGCCACCTCTCCGACGATGCTATCCGGGATGTGCTCCAGGTAGCAAAAAAGCCGCTGATCGCCACGCATTCTGCCTGCAGGTATTTCACGCCGGGCTTTGAACGCAACCTTTCCGATACCCTGATAAAAGCCATAGCAAAAACAAACGGCGTGATACAGGTGCCGTTCAGCATGTATTTTCTGGGAAACAACTTCCGGACGGCCTGGACAAAGGCGGATGAGGAGATCAAAAAGCGCAATTGGCCCGAAAACGGCCCGGAGGCTCAAAAGTACATGATGGAACTCGCCAAAAAAGGCGAACCCGTTTATGCCACCGTCCGCGATATAGCCGACCATATCGACCATATCAAAAACCTTGTGGGCATCGACTATGTGGGATTCGGCAGCGATTTCGACGGCGTCGGCATTTCGCTGCCGCTCGATATGGCCGATGTGAGCACGTACCCGAACCTTATTGCCGAATTGCTGCGGCGCGGGTATTCAACAGAAGATATCCGGAAAGTTTGTTACCAAAACGTCATCAGGGTCTGGAAAGCGAATGAATAGGTTCAAATGAGCCTAAACCTTCCAGAGTCGCAAGAACAGCACCTCCAGCGCCAGGAACAACAGCGCAAAAACAACACACCATCGCCAGAGCACAATACCCCGTTCCTGCTCATCGACAACCTGCCCGAAGTTAGCCTCGGCGCTTTCGGTAAGTACCTTCATGTTTTTGGGCAATCCATCGGAGAGCACCTCATCTGTTGTATAGGCCAGATCGCTTTCCTTGCGGTCAAAATTGAAAGCATACTCCGCCAACGTGCTGTCGCCCTGGAGCAGCAGGCGGTACCAGCCGGCATCGCGTACCTGCGTACCCGGTGTAAGCAGGACCTTGGAGCCAAGGATACGCTGCTCGGGAATAAATTCTTCAGTGCCCTGTACGGGCGCCGATGGACTGGCGTCGCCGGTTCCGGCACTTTTTGCCCTGTCGGCTATCCAGCGCAGTTTGTAGATCGTCTCTCCCGAGGCTGATATCTGATGTCGCGCCTCCAGCACCTCATCCTTGCCGATGGTATAAGCGACCTGTCTGCCTTTGGTACCGGCAATGGCCATTTTGAACAGCATGGGTACAAATATTTCCGCATTTCGCACCATGTCGTTCACTTGTTCGCTGAGCGGAGCGGCACAGAAATACAGCGCGCCCTCCCCTTTGGGATACTTGACCAGCATGGCAGAACCGTCGCGGTATGTCAGGATGTACTCGCCGCGCGACGCTGCAATTTTATAGTTGCCCTGTGTTGCGGGAAGGCGCAGGTTCGCGCTTCTGTTCAGGAACACATCGTTAAAGACAAATTCGTCCGTATTAATCTGGCTGGTCTGCCGTGGCGATGGCTCGAAGGCGCCCAGATTGCCAGCGTCAAAATTCTGCAAAAACGCGTTATAAGAGTTCAGGTCGGCTGCCTGGCCCGGAAAAACGAGGACATTTCCGCCGTTTTGCGCAAACTGTTCCAGTTCATTGGCCAATCCAGATGAAATATTCTGCAGCTCATTCAGCACGATCAACTGGTAATTGCCGAAGCGGGAATAATCCAGCGCCCGCGCATCCGCGTTGTCGAGTTTGAAATAGCCCGCCCCGAGAAATGCATTGTTGAGATACTTATTGGGCTGTGTGCCGTCAATAGACAAAACGTTGATGCGCTCCGCAACGTAAAAGGACAGGAAATAGTCGTCGTCGAACTGCACCGGATAATCGGTAACCGACAACTTTGCTTCATGCCAGCCGGTGTGCAGGATATTGAACCGAACCGTATCAATCCTGCTGCCGCGTGAGGGCACTTGCATGGAGCCGACCGGTTTGGTCTGCCCGTCGTGCCGAAGACTCAACCGCACCTCTTCCGCTACTTCATCGCTGCGGTTACTGACCTTCACCAGCAAATTGGCCGTTTGGTTCAGTATCTGTACCGGGTTTTCGAACCAGGCGCTGTCGATCGAGATGTTTTGTTCCTGAACAGCCCGCATGGGGACCAGGTTTACCTCGATAAGTGAATCCTTGAATGCCGCAACATCGGCGATATTTTGCTGAAAATCGCTGACCACAAAGGCAATCTTGTTTTCCTGCTTGCCCGTATTCAGGCATTGCTGCTGGCGGATAAGCACTTTGGACAGGTTGCGGGATGCCGGGCCGATCCGGATTTCTTCTATGCGATCCAGGGCATCCTCCTTGCTCACCAGCCGCTGGTCGCGCCCCTCAAAATCGTTGGTCAGCACCTGAAACCGGTCTTCCACGCCAAAAGCGCCCACTATATCACGCGCCCGTTGCCGTGCCAGTTCCAAAAGGGGGGCATTTTTGGATAACGCGCCCATACTGAACGAGTTATCCACATAAATACTGATGGCCTTCTCGCCTTTCTTCACCCCGGTAGAAAGCGGAATAAAAGGCTGGGCAAAGGCCAGCACCATCGCGGCAATAGCCAGACAGCGCATCAGCAACACCAGCAAATTGCGCAATTTCTGGCGGTTGCTGGTTTCTTCTTTCACCTCCTTTAAAAACCGGACATTGGTAAAATACACGCGCTTGAAACGCCTGAAGTAAAACAGGTGTATGATGACCGGAATGGCAAGCACGGCAAGCGCGGCAAGAAAGGCGGGAAAGACAAATTGCATAATCTAATCTGGGTTAAAGGGTTTAGGGTTATGGGTTTAAGGGTTGCGGGTTAGGGTTGCGTATTGGTCAGGCAAGAAAATGTGGAGCGAAACATACTGTTCCAAGACGTTTTTTCTCCTGAATTGTTTTTTTGAAGGGGCAAAAATGGGTGTTTTCATCCAAATACTGACGCCAAATTGATAAATGAACCGAAATGATATCAGGATAACCTGAAAACACCCATATCCGTCATTTTTTACTCCGGTTCCCCTTTCCTGCTCCTTCATTTTTGCCACAAGGAAAAAACGCCGGATATTCGCCCGGGCGACCAAGCCCCGGGGCACTTCAAACCCTGAAACCTTTAAACCACGCAAATATGCAAGCCTATCACGATCTCCTGAGACATATCCTGGAAAACGGCACAAAGAAATCAGATCGCACGGGCACAGGCACCATTTCTGTGTTCGGCTACCAGATGCGTTTTGATTTGAGCGCAGGATTTCCGCTGGTGACAACGAAAAAAGTGCATACCAGGAGCATCATACACGAATTGTTGTGGTTCCTGCAAGGCGATACCAATATCCGGTACCTCAAAGACAACGGGGTCAGTATCTGGGATGAATGGGCGGATGCCGATGGCAACCTGGGACCGGTATACGGGAAACAATGGCGTTCCTGGGCCGCACCTGATGGCCGCACCATTGACCAGATCAGTGAAGTAGTGCATACCCTGAAGACAAATCCGGACAGCCGCCGCATCATTGTCTCGGCCTGGAACCCGGCTGATATTCCCGATATGGCGCTGGCGCCCTGCCACTGCCTGTTCCAGTTCTACGTTGCCGACGGCCGGCTCTCCTGCCAACTGTACCAGCGCAGTGCCGATGTGTTTCTCGGTGTGCCTTTTAATATCGCCTCCTACGCGCTGCTCACCCTGATGCTGGCACAGGTGTGCGACCTCCAGCCGGGAGATTTCATCTGGACGGGTGGCGATACACACCTGTATGTCAACCATCTGGAGCAGGTGAACCTTCAGTTGTCGCGCACACCGCGCGCGCTCCCGGAGATGAAACTGAACCCCGCCGTCCGCGATATATTCGGGTTTCACTACGAAGATTTTGAATTGCTGCAATATGACCCGTGGCCGGGTATCAAGGCGCCGGTGGCAGTATGATATTTTCTGCGGTCTGTTGGACTTACAATATTGAGCAACCTAAACGGACAGTCCGAGCGGTATGTCGACAAAACGGGCAAGCCAGTTGTACCAGCGTCCCAGCATGGGCACAAATGTTCCGTTTGCCTCGGCGATTCGCCCTTTTGCCTGCCAGTATGCCGGATTGAAACGCATCCGGGGCAGCAGGCGGTACCACCACCTTACCCTGCCCAGCAGCCTTGTCAAACGCACTTCCGGGTTGTTGCCCGCGTCGATACCCAGGCGTTCGCACAGCGGCCCGGGCAGCCAGCCTGCCGCAAGCAGTCGCGCCAGTCTTTCCGGCGACCGCGGATGACAAATAATCGCCTGCGCTACTTCCCGGCAGGTTTCCGTCGCGCCCAACCGGTCTCCGGCCAGCATACCATCAAAATAGGTCCGGAAGGCCTCCAGATCGGGCGGATAAACCGACTCGGGAATACCAAGCAATTTTGCTGCAATTTTGCTTTCCTCGTAGAACCGCTCCCGCCAATCGGCCGGCAAACCGGATGCCGGCAGCCATTCGTACACACGCAGCGTGGTATCGGTCAGCGTCGCCAACACCCAAAGCAGCAGGTCCGGGTCGTTGGCAGTGTAGACTTGCTTTCCGGTATCGGGAGCCGGGATATCGCCTTTTATGGCCGTATGGATACGCCAGAGCCGCCCGGCAGTTGCTTCTGCCTGTGCTCTGTCGCCGAAATAGATCGTAGCCATGGCCTGAAAGGTGCGGTAGCCCCGGCCAAACGGGTCTTGCTGAAAATTGCTGAACCGGGCGACGCCATCGGCAACGGCAGGATGCGCAATTTGCAGGATGAGCGCTCTGACACCACCCAGGATAAACAACGGCTCGCGGTATAGTTGCCAGGTAACAGTTTCCGGGCCGAAATACCCTGCGGCGTCGGATGAAACAGTATATGTTGCCATTGTCGCGTTACTTAAACGGGTAAAATGAAAAAAGGCCGACCTGAACAGAGCCTGCAATGCGGGTTCTTTTCGGGTCGGCCCCTTAATTTATGCCTTCCAACTCTACAGCCACCCCAGGAACGGCTCTTCCAGTATTTTTTTCAGGTCCACCAGGAAACGCGCGGCATCTGCGCCGTTGATCACGCGGTGGTCCCAGCCGATGGTCATGGGCATCATCAGGCGCGGTTCAAAAGATGAACCGTTCCAGTGCGCCTCCATGGTGGCTGCCGTGATACTCAGAATGGCCACCTGCGGCCAGTTGACGATCGAGAGCATGTTCGTGCCGCCGATCCCGCCGATATTGGAGATGGTGAACGTACCGCCATCCAGGTCGTCGGGTTTGTTTTTCCCTTCCCGCGTGCGGGTACTGATATCCGTAAGGTCGACAGATATCTGGGTGAGCGATTTTTGATCGCAATTCCGGATAACCGGTACGAGCAGCCCTTTGGGCGTATCCACCGCAATGCCGATGTTGAAGAATTTCTTGAAGATGACCTCGTTCGTCGCGTCGTCGAGGCTGGCGTTGAATTGCGGCATCTTGCGCAGCACGGAACACACCGCTTTGGTGATGATGGCCGTGGTGGTCAGGTTGCCGCCGGCGGCTTTTACCGTGTCTTTATGTTGCTGCCGGAGTTGCTCCAGCCGTGTAATGTCCGCCTTTTCGGAAATCCACGCATGCGGAATGGTATTGAATGCGTAGTGCATGTTTTCAGCCGTCAGTACGCCGATGCGACTGAGTGGCTGGCGCTCAACAGCCCCGAATTTTTCAAAATTGGGGAGCGATTTGCGGGGCATAGCGCTACCAGCGCCTGCACTGCCTCCGCCGGTGTCGATCTTGCGTTTGACAAAGTCGACCACATCTTTATAAGATATCCGGCTGGCGCCTTCGGCAGGCCTGACGTCGGACAGGTTGATGCCGAGTTCCTTGGCGCGTTTGCGCGCCAGCGGACTGGCGCGAAGGCCTTCACTACTCACGGTACGCGTTGCGGCGGGTTCGGATGCTGCCGCAGGGGTGGAGGGTTGCGGCGCTGCCGGTGGCGGCGCCGGTGCTGCCGGCGGAGCGGCGGATGATTGGGCGCCATCTGCAGCCGGAGGAGCGGCGGGCGCTGCACCATCCGTTTTCATTTTCAGCACGAGTGTGCCCTCGGTCACCTCGTCGCCTTGTTTTACCAGAATTTCCTCGACGACACCATCCGCATCGATGGGCATCTCCGCGTCGACCTTGTCGGTACCGACGATCAGGACTATTTGTTCTTTCGATACTTTATCGCCCGGCTTGACGAGAATTTCGAGCACTTTGCCGGTTACGCCGTCGCCAAGGGAAGGAAGTTTGAATTCGTAGGCCATTACAATCAGAATTGTTGGGTGGCAAAGATGAAGCAAGTTTGCGGGAATACAAACCTTTTTGCCACACGCCGCTACACCGCGTATTAATTATTGAGCATTACCGGCATTACCAGCATCAGAATTTCCCGGTCGTTATTTTCTTCTTCCACGGGTGTAAGGATGCCGGCACGACTGGGCGTGGAGAATTCCATTTTCACCTCGTCGGATTCCAGCACGCCGAGCATTTCGACAATGAACTTGGCATTGAACGCGATTTTCATTGGTCCGCCCTCGTATGTACAGGCCATCTGCTCGGTCGCTTCATTGGAAAAATCGAGATCCTGTGCGCTGACCGTCAGGCTCTTGTCGCTGATATCGAGTACCACCTGGTTGGTGGTTTTATTCGCGTAGATAGCGATACGTTTGAGTGAATTCTGAAAATCCGCCCTGTTTACCGTCATCAGGTTGGGGTTATCCACGGGAATCACCGCGTTGTAATCCGGATAACGGGCATCGATCAACCGGCACACCAGGTGCATGTCGCCAAATGTAAAAAAGGCATTGGCCTTGTTGAACGAAATGGTAACGGCATCGCTGGGCGGGAGGGCATTTTTGAGCAGGTTCAGCGCCTTTTTAGGTATGATAAAGGTAGTGGAAACATCCCCGGCAAGGTGGTGTGTAGTGAATTTGACCAGTTTGTGCGCATCGGTAGCCACGCAGACCAGTTTATTCTGGTCGATCTGAAAATATACCCCCGTCATAGCCGGCCGTAACTCGTCGGATGAAGTGGCAAAAACCGTATTATTGATGGCATCCAGCAGGTACTGGCTGTTGAGTTTAACCGTTTCCACCGTATCCGGCTCGGGGATATTGGGATAATCAGTACCGTTCTCACCGGCGAGTTTGTACTTGCCGTAGGAAGAGGTGATCTCGATACCCCAGTTTTCTTCGTTGACCGAAAAGGTCACGGGCTGCTGCGGCAGGGCCTTCAGCGTATCGAGCAGGATTTTCGCCGGCACGGCCACGGAAAAATCGTCGTCGGCGAGCACTTCAATGGTGGTGGCGATGCTCGTTTCAAGGTCTGTGGCCGCAATCGTAAGTTTCTTATTTTCAACTCGGAATAAAAAATCTTCCAAAATGGGCAACACCGGGTTGGAACCGATCGCACCTGATGCAATCTGGAGCTGTTTGAGGAGTTCGGAAGAAGATACGCTGAATTTCATCGATAATATGTTTTTGAAAGGTATCGGGTTGAGGGTTACGGAGGTTGCGGGTTATGGGTTGCGGGTTACGGAGGTTACGGGTTGCGGGTTGCAGGTTACAGAGGTTGCGGGTTGCGGGTTATGGGTTACGGAGGTTGCGGGTTGCAATTACATGCGGCAAATGTATGTCCATCCGGCCGCCTTTTTGTGCAAAAAAACTAACATACTGTGGAAAAATTCAGAAAAATCTACCTTCGCATCCCCAACTCAACCCCGAAGCCCTGCTAACCCGAAGCCAATAACAAGAAATTCCGCAACCTCCGTAACCTGCAACCCGTAACCTCCGTAACCAGTAACCTCCGCAACCCGTAACCCCCAACCTCCGTAACCCGTAACCTCCGTAACCAGTAACCTCCGTAACCAGTAACCCGCAACCTCCGCAACCCGCAACCTCCGCAACCCGCAACCCGCAACCCGTAACCTCCATATCCCGCAAAGTACATGTTGAACCGCAAAGTGGCGCCGCCAATTCAGGATATCAGAGGGCTTGCACTCCCCCGTCCGCAGATCATACGACTGGACAATGGCATTCCCGTGTACATACTGGACTATCCGGATCAGGAAATCGTGAAGATTGAGACCGTTTTTCGCGCCGGCAGGCCGGAGGAACACAAGCGTCTGGTGGCCCGTGCTACCTCGCGCATGTTGCGGGAGGGTGCTGCAAATAAAACCAGCGCCGAAATAGCCGAACATATCGATTTTTACGGCGGTTCGCTGAGCGTCCCGACCAACCTCGATACGGCCAATGTGCTGCTGTTTTCCCTGAAGAAATACATAGCGGATATCATTCCTGTGTATGCGGAAGTGCTTCAGCAACCAACATTTCCGGAGACCGAACTGGAAACATTCAAGACCACCAACACACAGGACCTTTTGGTAGAACTGGAAAAAGTGGAAGTGCTGGCCTATCGCAAGGTAACAGCGCTCATTTTCGGTGAAAATCACCCGTACGGCTATAACTCCACCCCGGATGACTATACGGCATTGACACGCGCCGATCTGGTGCAGTTTTTCGACCGGTGGTATGTACCCGACAACTGCCTGATCTTTGCCAGCGGCCGGGTCGACGACGAAGTTGCCGGACTGCTGAACAAACATTTTGGCCAGCGTCAAACAGCAGGAACTGCCGCCGGACAACAGTCCGTTTACCCGCTCCCGGCTGAAGGACCTTCCCGAAAAAGTGTTGTGCGACTCCCCCACCCCGGTTCCCTTCAAACCGCCGTCAAGATCGGACGAAGGACTTTCAACAAGCGCCACCCCGATTTTAACGGGTTATTCGTATTGAATACCATATTCGGCGGCTACTTCGGTTCGCGGCTGATGACCAATATTCGCGAGAAAAAGGGCCTGACCTATAACATATACTCCACTTTGGATGCCTACCTTCACGACGGCTGTTTTTATGTGGCAACCGAGGTCAATGCCGGCTCCGGCGACGCCGCGATCAGGGAAATTTTTTCTGAAATGAAAAAACTCCGCGAAAAGCCCGTCGGCGACGACGAACTGGAAATGGTGCGTAACTACCTGCTGGGCATGCTGCTCAATGGACTGGACGGTCCGCTGAACACTTCCGATGTCGTTCGAAGCCTGATTACGGAAGGGCTTACCGAACTGGAATTCAATGCCATGACAGAAACAATAAGAAGCATAACCGCTGCACAATTGCAGGCACTTGCCGGTCGTTATCTCCGGCCCGATGATTTTTGGGTGGTAACAGTTGGTTAAAACAAAATTTATGGTTTTGTGGTAGCAAAGATTCCCCGAAAACCTGCGTACTTTTGCGTGATTTTTAGATAAGCCCAAGTTTCCTTCACATTCAAACACTCATCACAGTTGAACTTCTTTAAATTTTTCAAGCAGGAATTAGCCGTCGATCTCGGTACTGCCAATACCCTTATAATGGTAGACGATCAGGTAGTTGTGGACGAGCCTTCTATCGTTGCTACAAACCGCCGCACAGGAGAAACCATTGCCGTGGGCCACAGGGCCATGCAGATGCACGAAAAAACCCACGAAAATATAAAAACGGTTCGCCCGCTCAAAGACGGGGTAATTGCTGATTTCCAGGCTGCGGAGGCCATGATCGAAAGCATGATCAAAATGGTGGGCAGGAAAAACAGCTTTTTCAGCCACCTGAAAATGGTGATCTGTATCCCCAGCGGTATCACTGAAGTGGAGAAGCGCGCCGTGTTCGATTCCGCCGACCACGTGGACAGCAAGGAAACCTACCTCATTCACGAGCCTATGGCAGCCGCCCTGGGTATCGGACTGAACATAGAGGAACCTGTGGGCAACATGATCATCGATATCGGCGGAGGCACCACGGAGATTGCCGTTATTGCCCTGTCGGGTATCGTTTGCGATCAGTCCATCCGCATCGCCGGTGATGAACTGACCAATGATATCATGAACTACATGAAGCGCGAGCACAATATCCTGATCGGCGAACGCACCGCCGAGCAGGTAAAAATACACGTGGGCTCTGCGCTGCACGAGTTGGAGAACCCGCCGCCCGATTATGCCGTCAACGGTCGCGACCTGATGACGGGTATTCCCAAGCAGATCAAGATCAGCTACCAGGAGGTTGCCTATGCACTCGACAAGAGTGTCAGCAAAATCGAGGATGCTGTGCTGAAGGCGTTGGAACTGACGCCGCCCGAACTTGCCTCCGATATTTACAAAACCGGGCTTTACCTGACCGGCGGCGGCGCCCTGTTGCGCGGCCTCGACAAACGGCTCGAGCAAAAAACAAAACTGGCGGTACATGTGGCGGAAGATCCGCTTCGCGCCGTAGTGCGCGGTACAGGCATGGCACTCCGCAATTCGCACCAATTCTCCTTCCTGATCGACCGCAAAAGCGTTTAATCAGTGATAAGTGTTAAGTGATAAGTGCTGTTTGGGACAGCACTTATCACTTAACACTTATCACTTATCATTACTTGAGATGGGCAAACTCCTTCAGCTACTTCTACGGAACGGCGGTTTTATGACCTTTGTATTGGTGGAGGTGTTGTGTTTTTACATCATTATCAAGTACAACGAAGACCAAAACGCCATCTTTTCACATACCGCGACTGTCTTTTCGGGCAAGTTGCTGGACAAAAGAAGGCAGGTCGCCGACTATCTCAGTCTTCAGCAACTGGCCGACAGCCTCAGGGCAGAAAACATCAGAATTAACGAGGAACTGGCCAATGCCCGCAACATCCAGGTTCCCTACCGCGATACATTTTTTATCCGCAACCTCGATACATTATTGTTGTCCGATTCGCTCCGCCGGATTTCGGTCAGACCTCAGTTCGAATTCATCTCAGCCCGGGCGGTAGGCAATTCGATAAGCGGCGCCAACAACTGGCTGATCATAAACAAAGGCAGCAACGACGGGATCACCCCCAACATGGGCCTGGTCAGCAAGAACGGCGTTGTCGGGATTATCCGGCACGTGGGTCCCAATTTTTCCATGGCTATGTCTGTGCTGCACCGGCAAATGCGTATTTCCGTCAACCTGCAGCGCCACCATGCGCTGGGATCCCTTATTTGGGAAGGCGGCGACCCTGCTATAATGACCTTGAAGTTTGTTCCCCACCATTTTAAAGTGGAAAAAGGCGATGCAGTGGTTACCAGCGGGTATTCCCAACTGTTTCCCAAAGATATTCTGGTTGGCCACGTGGAGGAAAAGCCGGGATCAGACCCTGAAAACCCCTATTTCTGGATCATTAAAGTCCGGCTCAACCAGGACATGGCATCAGTCAATGATCTCTATGTAGTCAACAACATATTTTACAGCGAACTGGACAGCCTGAATCTGAAAGCGAAAGATGAATAACAGCATTTTCCCGAACATATGGCGTTTCTTTGGCCTGGTTGTACTGCAAGTGCTTCTATTGCAGCAGATTACGCTGTCTATCGGACCATATTTCAACATATTGCTGTATCCGCTATTCATCCTCTTCCTGCCGATCCAGTTGCCTGCGCCCTATGTGGTTTTACTGGGAGGGCTCATCGGCATGGTTGTGGATTTCTTTTACGGTACGTTGGGCTTACATGCAAGTGCCGGGGCATTTTCGGGTTTTGCGCGTTCGGTTATCCTGGCAACCTTTGAGCCCAAGGGTGGGTTCACCGGCAAAGAACCCATTGCTTCGCCGGCATATTTCGGCTGGCGGTGGTACCTTCAGGTCGCCGGTTTCTTCTTTGTTGCGCACCTGTTCTGGTACTTCTCCGTCATGGATTTCACCTTCGTATATTTTACCAGAATTACGTTAAAAACACTGGCGGGTTGGGGACTCACGATGATATTTGTTGTACTTTACTCCGCTTTGTTTAATCCAAAGAATTAAAACCGGCAGATGAATATCTCAGCGCAACGTCAACGTACCATTCAGATCGTATTCCTTGCGAGTGCGGCGCTTCTGGTATTGAAAGTGGCATACCTTCAGCTGATTGATGATTCCTTTCGCAGGCGCGCCGATGCCACCACTATTGACAAGTTAACGGTATATCCGCCGCGCGGACTGGTGTACGACCGCAATGGCAA